>Ga0209312_1000488_pt1 | contig 36286 bp, 44 predicted proteins | sample BioC13SIPDNA_4_FD_185744 | JGI IMG/M metagenome (GOLD analysis project Ga0209312, IMG submission 185744) | Anaerobic biogas reactor microbial communites from Washington, USA - Biogas_R1_B C13 SIP DNA (SPAdes) (version 2) | ecosystem: Engineered > Bioreactor > Anaerobic > Unclassified | place... | reverse complement strand
CGAGTTCATCGTCAACGGGGCCGTCCGCGTGATCGTCAATCAGTTGCACCGCAGTCCGGGCGTGGACTTTCTGATCGAGAGCAAAGAGGGCGACCGGGTGTTGCACGGCGGCCGGGTCATTCCGGAACGCGGTAGCTGGATCGAGATCAGCGTGACCCAGAAGGACATTCTGGTCGTCAAGATCGATCAGTCCAGCAAGATCCCGGCGACGGTTTTCCTGCGGGCGATCAGTCCGGACCTGGGGGCGACCGAGGATATCATTCGGCTGTTTTATCCGACGAAGTCCATCGCGGCCAACAAGCTGGCGCCGGAGATGTGGGCGGTCGGGCCGATCGTTGACACCGAGACGGGTGAGATCATCGTCGAGGCCGGAGCGCAGATCAGCGACAAGGTCTCCGTCATCCAGCAGAGCAACATCAAGAAGATCGAGGTGATCGAACAGGTGCGCGATGCCATCGTGCTCAACACCTTGGCGGAGGACGACTGCGAGAGCCACGAGCAGGCCCTGCTGAAGTTCTATGTCCGCCTGCGTCCCGGCAATCCGCCCAATCAGGAGAAGGCGAAAACGTTCTTCGCGGAGAAGTTCTTCGACGCCAACCGGTATCGTCTGGGCAAGGTGGGCCGTTTCCGGCTCAACCGCAAGTTCGCCCAGTCGGTCGCCGAAGACGAGATGACGCTGCGTCCGGAGGACTTCATTAACACGATGCGGTATATGCTTGCCCTGCGGAACAACGAGGGCGAGGTGGACGACATCGATCATCTGGGCAACCGGCGTCTGCGCACGATCGACGAACTGGCGGCCGACGAGATTCGCAAAGGCCTTCTGAAGCTGCGTCGGACGGCGCAGGAGCGGATGAGCATCAAGCGCGACGCCGAGGAGGCGCCTCGCGTGGCCGATCTGATCAACTCGAAGAGTGTCGCCAGCAGCATCAACTACTTCTTTGGGCGGGGCGAACTGAGCCAGGTGGTCGATCAAACCAATGCCCTGAGCCAGTTGACGCACGAGCGACGACTGTCCGCGCTGGGGCCGGGCGGTCTGAACCGACGGCGGGCCGGGTTCGAGGTCCGCGACGTTCACATCAGCCACTATGGGCGAATCTGTCCGATTGAGACGCCGGAAGGGACGAACATCGGCCTGATTTCGTCGCTGTCGATCTTTACGACGATTGACGATTACGGCTTCCTTCTGTCGCCGTACCGCAAGGTAAAGGGCGGCAAGCTCACCGGCGAGGTCGAGTATCTCCGCGCCGATGAGGAGATGCAGGCGGTGTTCGCGCCGCCCAGCACGGTCAACTTCCAGACGCACAAGATCGAAGAGGAATTGGTGCTTGCCCGCAAAGGCGGGGAACTGGCCCAGACGCTGCGGGAGGAGGTCGATTACGTCGATGTCTCGCCGAAGCAGATCGTGGGGGTTTCCGCTTCGCTGATTCCGTTCCTCGAACACGACGACGCCAACCGGGCTCTGATGGGCTCGAACATGCAGCGGCAGGCGGTGCCTCTGCTGAAGACCGAAGCGCCCCTCGTGGGCACGGGCATGGAGGAAGTCGTCGGCAAGTATTCGAGCATGGTGGTGCGGACGGCACATGCAGGCACGGTCACCGCGGTGGACGCTACGCATGTGGTGGTCAACCATACCGACGAGTACAAGCTGGAGAAGTTCGTCGGGCTCAATGAGCGGACGTGTCTGAATCAGACTCCGATCGTTCAGTTGGGCGAGGAGGTGCAGGCCGGCCAGGTGATCGCCGACGGCGGGGGCACCGACCAAGGCGTTCTGGCTCTCGGCAAGAACATCCTCGTCGGATTCGTCTCGTTTGACGGGTTCAACTTCGAGGACGCGATCATCGTCAGTGAGAAGCTGTGCAAGAACGACACGTTTACGAGCATCCATATTGATGAGTTCACGACAGAGGTTCGTGAGACGCGACTGGGCAAGGAAGAGTTCACGCGGGATATTCCCAACGTCAGCGAGAAGGCCCTTCGCAACCTCGACGAGCACGGGGTCGTCCGGGAAGGCACCCGCGTCTGCCCCGGCGACATTCTCGTCGGCAAGGTGGTTCCGAAGAGCAAGGTCGAGCTGACGCCCGAAGAGAAACTGCTGCATGCGATCTTCGGACGGGCCGGTGAGGACGTGAAGAACGACTCGCTGGAGCTGCCGAGCGGCTACGAGGGGGTCGTCATCAAGACGGAGTTGTTCACGCGGCGCGGAGCCGGCGGAGAGGACCAGAAGAAGGTCCTTGCCGAGGAGGTCAAGCGTCTGGAGGTCGAGGCGAAGGCCAGGGAATGCGGGATCTTCCGGCAGATGATCGACGCCATTCATCAGAAATTCGAGGTCAACCTCGTCGATCCTTCGACCAAGCAGAAGGTCGGCGCCAGCGAGGATGACGAGGTCATCTTCGAGCAGATCGAGAACTTCGACATCAAGTGGGTTCGTCCGGCGTCCTTGCGCGATGACGTGCAGAAGGTGGTCAACAAGTTCTGGGTCAAGATCACGGCCGAAGAAGAAGAGAAAGCCCGGCGGATCGAGCGTCTCAAGCACGGGGACGAGTTGCCCAGCGGCGTGCTCCAGATGGCGAAGGTGTACGTGGCGATCAAGCGGACGTTGTCGATCGGCGACAAGATGGCCGGACGTCACGGGAACAAGGGGATCATCGCCAAGATCCTGCCCGAAGAAGACATGCCGTTCCTGGAAGACGGCACGCCGCTCGACATTCTGCTCAACCCGCTGGGTGTGCCGAGTCGTATGAACGTCGGGCAGATCCTCGAGACGCATCTCGGACTGGTCGGCAAGATCCTCGGCTTCAGTGCCGTGACACCGGTGTTCGACGGGGCCGACGAAGACGACATTCAGAAGCTCACGGAAGAGGCCAACGAGGTGATGGCCAGTCGGCGGCAGGCGCTCGACGAGCGCGGCGAAGCGCCGACGACGGGCGAGTTGTTCATCAACGTGCCGAAGACGCTCAAGGCGCAGTTGTACGACGGGCGCACGGGCGAGCCGTTCGATCAGACGGCGACCATCGGCTACATCTACATGATGAAACTGCACCACCTCGTCGACGACAAGATTCACGCCCGGGCCACCGGGCCGTACAGCCTGATCACGCAGCAGCCGCTGGGCGGCAAAGCCCGCACCGGCGGACAGCGCTTCGGAGAGATGGAAGTCTGGGCGCTGGAAGGGTACGGCGCCGCCTACACCCTTCAGGAGATGCTCACCGTCAAGAGCGACGACGTGGAAGGCCGAACGAAGATCTACGAGTCGATGGTCAAAGGTCAGAACACGCTGGAGGCGGGCACTCCCCTGTCCTTCGACGTGTTGTGCAACGAAATCAGGGGGCTGGGGCTGAACATCCAGCTCGAGAAGAAGCGTCTTGGACGGACGGCGCTGTAGGGGTGGGATGCCGGTTTCTGACATGATAAGGGGCGTTCGATGTTAGGCAATATCTACGATCGGATCAATGATTACGGTTCGGTGAAGATCTCGCTGGCCAGTCCGAACGATATTCGCAGTTGGTCTTTCGGCGAGGTTCGCAAGCCCGAGACGATCAACTATCGAACGTATCGCCCGGAGAAGGACGGTCTGTTCTGCGAACGGATTTTTGGCCCGGAGCGCGACTGGGAGTGCGCGTGCGGCAAATACAAGGGCACGAAGTTCAAGGGCATCATCTGCGACCGTTGCGGTGTGAAGGTCACGCACAGCCGGGTCCGTCGCAAGCGCATGGGCCATATCAACCTGGCCGCGCCGGTGGTCCATATCTGGTTCTTCAAGTCGATTCCCAATCGTCTGGGCACCATTCTCGGCACGAAGAGTTCGGACCTGGAGAAGATTGTCTACTTCCAGGACTACGTCGTCACGGACCCGGGCCAGACGCCTCTGAAGGCGGCGCAGTTGCTCAGTGAAGAGGAATACCGTGAGGCCCTGAGCAAGTACGGCAATTCGTTCAAGGCCTCAATGGGAGCCGAAGCGATCAAGGTGCTGCTGGAATCACTGGATCTGGAAGCCCTGAGCGCCCATCTCCGCAAGGCAGTCTCGAAAACGAACAGCAAGCAGAAGATCAAGGATCTGACCAAGCGGCTCAAGACGATCAACGAGATCCGTACGAGCAGCAACAAGCCGGAGTGGATGGTCCTCGATGCCATTCCCGTGATCCCCCCGGACCTGAGGCCTCTGGTCCTGCTCGAACGCGACAACTTCGCCACCAGCGATCTGAATGATCTCTATCGTCGTATCATCAACCGAAACAACCGGCTCAAGAAGCTCATCGATCTCAACGCGCCGGAAGTCATCATCCGCAACGAAAAGCGAATGCTCCAGCAGGCTGTGGATTCTCTGCTCGACAACGGCCGGTGCCGCCGTCCGGTCCTGGGCAGCAACAACCGGCCGCTGAAGTCCTTGACGGACATGATCAAGGGCAAGCAGGGACGTTTCCGGGAGAACCTGCTGGGCAAGCGCGTGGACTACTCAGCGCGTTCGGTGATCGTCGTCGGCCCGAGCCTGAAGCTCTATCAGTGCGGCCTGCCCAAGAAGATCGCTCTGGAGTTGTACCAGCCGTTCATCATCCGCAAGCTCAAACAGCACGGTTTCGCCGACACGATCAAGAGCGCCAAGAGAATGATCGAACGCCGCGACGACCAGGTATGGGATATCCTCGAAGAGGTCATCCGGCAGCACCCCGTGCTCCTGAACCGCGCGCCGACGCTGCACCGAATGGGCGTCCAGGCGTTCGAGCCGGTGCTGGTCGAGGGCAATGCGATCATGCTGCATCCGTTGGCCTGCAAGGGGTTCAACGCCGACTTCGACGGCGACCAGATGGCCGTCCACCTTCCGTTGAGCGTCGAGGCGCAGGCGGAGGTGCACATCCTGATGATGACGACGGGGAACATCTTCTCTCCGGCCAACGGCTCGCCGATGGTGGGCCCGTCGCAGGATATGGTGATGGGCAATTACTACCTGACGGTATCGATGGATGAGTTGGGTTCGGCAGGGGCGGTCGCGCCCGCGACGCCGTCGGCCTGGGTGCCGGTATTCCGCGATCCATTCGAAGCGATGATGGCCTACGACACCGGCAAGATCGGGCTGCATGATAAGATCCGCGTCCGCATCGATCGAAAGATGGTGCGGGAGAAGTCCGGAGAGATTCAGGTGGCCGAGGAGTTGCCGGGCGGCGGATTCAAGCCGCGCGTGATTGAGACGACCGTGGGCCGTTGCCTGTTCAATGACATCCTGGTTAAGGAGATGCCGTTCTACAACCTGACGATGTCTCAGAAGAAGCTCAGCCAGGTGATCAGCGACTGTTTCGAGTTCGCGGGCAACCGCGAGACGGTCGGCCTGCTCGACCGCATCAAGGATGTCGGCTTCCGTCATGCGACGCTGGCGGGTCTGAGCTTCGGCCTGACGGACATGAAAATCCCCTTCAAGAAGGCGGAGATCATCAGCGAAACGGAGAAGCGCGTCGCCAAGATTATCAAGAACTACGGTGACGGCGTTCTGACCGAGCGCGAGCGGTACAATCAGGTCATCGACGCGTGGACCAACGCGCGTGTGGCGGTGACGAACGAGATGATTCGCGGACTGCGCGAGGACAAGAAAGAAGACGGGAGCCCCTATCTGAATCCGATCTACCTCATGTCGGATTCGGGCGCCCGAGGCAGCATCGACCAGATTCAGCAGTTGGCGGGCATGCGTGCGTTGATGGCCAAGCCAAGCGGCGAGATCATCGAGACCCCGATCAAGTCGAATTTCCGCGAAGGGCTGACCGTTCTGGAGTACTTCAGCTCGACACACGGCGCCCGCAAGGGTCTGGCGGATACCGCCTTGAAGACGGCCAACTCTGGGTATCTGACCCGCAAACTGATCGACGTGGCGCAGAACGTGATCGTGATCGAGCGCGACTGTCAGACGTTGCAGGGGATCAGCAAGAGCACGGTCAGCCGGGGCGACCAGGTCGATGTGCCGCTGTCACAACTGGTGGTCGGCCGAACGGCGCGCGACAACATCCGCAACCCGATCACCGACGAGATGATCGTTCACGAGAACGAAGTGATCACGCCGGAGATCGCCGCAAAAATCGAGGCGCTCGGTCTCGATGCGATTCGCGTGCGAAGTCCGCTGACGTGCGACAGTCCGTTCGGCGTCTGCGCGAAGTGCTACGGCTGGGATATGAGCACAGGCCAGTTGGTCGAGGAAGGCGCGGCCGTCGGAATTATTGCGGCCCAGTCCATCGGCGAGCCCGGAACCCAGTTGACGCTGCGAACCTTCCACACCGGCGGTGTCGCGTCGCGTGCCATCCTCGAACGCGAGCAAAAGGCCACGCATGCCGCCACCGTCCAATACCGTGATATCAACGCCGTTTCGCTCAGACGCGACGACGGCACTGAGATCATCGTGGCCCTCAAACGCAACGGTGAGATCGCCCTGCTGGACCAGAAGGAACGTGAACTGGACAAGTTCAAGGTTCCCTACGGTGGCATCATCATCGTGCAGGACGGCGAGAAGGTCAAGGCCGGCGCGACCCTGTTCCAGTGGGACCCGCACCGGACGCCGATTCTGGCGGAGGTGCCCGGATACATCCGGTTCGTCGATATCATTGAGGGGGAGACGGTCCAGACCGAGGAGATGCGCGTCAGGACTTCGAAGCTCAAGTCGAAGGACGGTGACGTGAAGGTGCTGGAGCGCCCGGTGGTCATCGAGCATAAGGGCGACAAGCACCCGCAGATCATCATCGAGGATTCCAAAGGCAAGATTCTTGACGTCCACTATCTGCCGGCAGGCGCGCGGATCGAGGTGACCGAGGGCCAGGAGGTCCAGGCGGGCCAGTTGCTGGCGCACCAGCCCCGCGCTACGGGGGGAACGCAGGACATCACCGGCGGTCTGCCGCGTGTCACCGAGGTTTTCGAGGCCCGCAAGCCCAAGGACCCGGCGGCCATGGCCGAGATCAGCGGACGCGTCGAGCTGCGTAGCGACAAGCGAAAAGGCAAGATGACCATCATCGTGCGCAGCGAGCACATGGAAAAAGAGCATCACGTGCCGCGCGATCGCCATCTGAACGTGCACACCGGTGACCTGGTCGAGGCCGGGGATGCATTGACCGACGGGCCGCTGGTGCCGCACGACATCCTGCGGATCAAGGGCGAGGAAGCCCTCCAACGGTACATCATCGGCGAAATCCAGAACGTGTACCGCTCGCAAAACGTCAACATCAACGACAAGCACGTTGAGATCATCGTCTCGCAGATGATGCGCAAGGTCGAGATCGACTCGGTTGGCGACAGCACGTTCCTTCCGGGTGAGGTGACGGACAAGTTTGTCTTCCGCAAGGAGAACGAGCGTCTGAGCAACAGCCTGCGGATCGCCGACAAGGGCGACGTGAGCGATCTGGAAGAGGGGCAGATCCTCGACAAGAAGGACCTGGCCAAGGCCAACGAGAAGATCGAGGTTCTCGGCGGAACGCCGGCCAAGGGACGCAAGCCCAAGCCCGCCACCGCCAAGACCCTGCTTCTGGGCATCACGAAGGCGTCGTTGTGGTCAGACAGCTTCATTGCGGCGGCGAGTTTCCAGGAAACAACAAAAGTGTTGACGGAAGCGGCGCTGGCTGGTAAAGTTGACGAATTGCACGGTCTGAAGGAGAATGTGATTCTCGGCCACCTGATTCCGGCCGGAACGGCCTTCAAGCCGCATCTGGAATTGAGAGTCAAGCATCTGGTCGAGGCCCCGGTGCCGAAGGAGCTGGCAGGAGTCCGGGAAGAGAAGGAAGCTGAAGCCAAGGCCGAGTCGCGGGTCAAGGAAATCCTTGGCATTGATTAGGCAAGAACGGTTCTGAATCGAGATTTGGGTTATGCCGACGATCAATCAGTTAGTGAGAAAACCAAGAGCGAAGTCCAAAGGCAAGAAACGCGTTTCTGATATCAGCGGCTCGCCCCAGAAGCGGGGTGTGTGTCTGATTGTCAGGACGCAGACACCGAAGAAGCCGAACTCGGCGTTGCGGAAGGTCGCGCGTGTGCGGCTGACCAATGGCAAGGAAGTGACGGCCTACATCCCTGGGGTCGACCACAACCTGCAAGAACACAGTACGGTGATGATTCGCGGCGGCCGCGTTCGCGACTTGCCGGGTGTCCGTTACCATATCATCCGTGGCGTGCTGGACTGCTCCGGGGTCAATGGGCGCCGGCAGGGTCGCAGCAAGTACGGGGCCAAGAGAGCCAAATAGCACTGGGAACCTTATAGCAGGCATTTGAGGCGACAGGAACCGTTATGGCCAAGAAGTTTACCGCTTCCAGCGTCCAGTTGAAGCCGGACCCGAAGTTCAACAGCAAGCTGGTCTCGAAGTTCGTCAACTGCATGATGTGGGACGGCAAGAAGAGCACGGCACAGCAGATTTTCTACGATGCGATGGAGATCGTCAGCGGAAAGCTCAAGGATGTGCCTCCGGTCGAGATCTTCGAGACGGCGATCAACAACGTCAAGCCGCTCCTGGAGGTCCGCAGCAAGCGAGTTGGCGGCGCGAGCTACCAGGTTCCCATGCAGGTCAACCCGCGGCGGCAGCAGTCGCTGGCGTTCCGGTGGATTCTGGCATCGGCGCGAGGCAAGAAGGGCAAGCCCATGTGCCAGCGTCTGGCGGGCGAGCTTCTGGACGCCTACAACAAGCAGGGCGGCGCGATGACGACGCGCGAGAACGTTCACCGCATGGCGGAGGCGAATAAGGCGTTTGCCCACTTCGCTTGGTAAGATGGCTGAAGAACAACGCCACGGCAGGTTTTGCATAAGCCGTGGCTTTTTTTTTGCATCCAGCGGCTGGAATGGAATCAACGGATAGCCGGCGGCGGTGACTATGGGTGATCTGGCGAGTACGCGAAATATAGGGATCATGGCGCACATCGACGCCGGCAAGACGACGGTGAGCGAGCGGATTCTCTATTATGCCGGAAGGACCTATAAAATGGGCGAGGTCCATGAAGGTACGGCGGTCATGGACTTCATGGAAGAGGAGCAGAAGCGCGGGATCACGATTACCTCGGCGGCGACGAAGTGTCCCTGGAAGGGGGCCGAGATCAATCTGATCGACACGCCGGGCCATATCGACTTCACGGCGGAGGTCGAAAGGTCGCTGCGTGTGCTCGACGGCGCCGTGGCTGTCTTCGACGGCAGCGAGGGTGTTCAGGCCCAAAGCGAGACCGTGTGGCGCCAGGGGCAGAAGTACAGCCTGCCGTGCCTGTGCTTCGTCAACAAGATGGACAAGATTGGCGCCGACTTCGAGATGAGCGTGCGGAGTATCCGCGAGAAGCTGCTCGCCAACCCGGTCCCGGTGCAGATTCCCATGGGCGCCGGGGATTTGTTTTCGGGCATCATCGATCTCGTCTCGATGCAAGCGGTCTTCTACGAGGTCGAGAAGATGGGCGCCAGCTTCCAGGAGACGGAGATCCCCACCGAGTATCTGGACCAGGCGAAACGCTGCCGGGCCCGCATGATCGAGCTTGCGGCCGAGCATGATGATGCCCTGATGGATGCCTTTGTCAACGATGAGGCCGTGACGACTGAGGCGATTCATCGGGCCGTCCGCAAGGGCACACTGGCCGGCAAGCTTCATCCTGTCTTCGTGGGATCGGCCCTGAAGTACATCGGGGTTCAGCGGTTGCTCGACGGTGTCGTCGCCTATCTGCCTTCCCCTATTGATAAGTTTCCGATTATCGGACACAAGGGCGGAGACGAGTCGCAGGAAGTCCCTGTCAAGTGCGATCCGAAGGCGCCTCTGGTGGCGCTGGCGTTCAAAATCACCAGCGACGCCCACGGCGATCTGAGCTTTCTGAGGATCTACCAGGGGACCTTGAAATCGGGCACGCGGGTGCTGAACGTCAACCGCAACACGAAGGAGAACATCACGCGCGTCTTCGAGATGCACGCCAGCGAGCGGAAGATCCTCGAGGCGGCATCGGCGGGGGATATCGTGGCGGTCATCGGGCTGCGACAGACGCTGACGGGTGATACGATCTGCGATTCGAAGAAGCCGGTGATGCTGCCGACCATCACGTTTCCGCAGACCGTTATCACGATGTCGATCGAGCCGCGAACGGCGGCCGAACGGGGGAAGCTGGCCACGGCGCTCGAGTCGCTGCGGCGCGAGGACCCCACATTTGGGTACAAGATCGATCCGGACACGGGCCAGACCGTTATCAGCGGCATGGGAGAGCTTCACCTGGAGGTGCTTCAGCACAAGCTGACCCGTGAGAAGAAGGTCGATGTCCGGGTGGGCAAGCCCCGGGTTGCCTACAAGGAGGCCATCACGCAGCCGGCACGGGCCGAGGCGAAGTTCATCCATCAGAGTGGCGGACGTGGCCAGTATGGGCACGTGGTGCTGGCGGTCGAGCCGCTGGTTTCGCAGGATGGACGATATCTGACCGATATCCAGTTCGTGGCGGATGCTTCGCCTGAGGAGGTCCCGCGGGAATATGTCTCATCCGTCGAGCAGGGCGTCCGTGAGGGGGTCGGCAACGGCGTCCTGGCCGGTTACCCGGTCGTGGGGTTGCGGGCGACGCTCGTGGGAGGTTCGTTTCATGCGGTGGATTCGTCGGAGTTGGCCTTCGAGCAGGCGGCAGCGATGGCCCTGGAAAGGGCGATGAAGGAGGCGGGCCCCGTGTTGCTGGAGCCGGTGATGCGCGTTCAGGCCATCGTTCCGGAATCTGCTTTTGGGGTCGTGCAGGCCGATTTGATGGCCAAGAGAGGTTTGATTACAGATTGCCGTGTTCACGGCGAGATGCGCGTGGTGGACGCGAATGTCCCGCTGGTCGAGCTGTTCGGCTATTCGAGCGACATTCGCAGTCTCACAGCCGGACGGGGCAATTTCACCATGGAACCGCTTTGTTACGAGAAGGTGCCCGAGCAGGTGGCCAAGTCGATCCTCTTCTGATGGGCCGGCTGAGAAAAATCACTTTTTTTTCGATATTTGCCAACAGGGCTGTTGACGTGACGCGGGCTTCATGATAAGTTTATCGTTTTTCGGCTGTAGCGAGCATCGTTAGGACGACGGTGCGATACGTAGTTACGCTGTGGCATATCTGTGATTGCCATCAGGGATGGCTCAATGGGTTTTCTGTGGTACCTTGGGTTTGGCAAGGCCGACATGTGCTTTGTATGGGTCCTGACGCGGACCCGCGCCTCAAACCCTTAAGGAAGGCCAAGTTCGGCTTTCGGCAGGGCACTGATGACCAGCCCCGACCGTGGGTCGAAGCCTTTTCTGCCGGTGACCAAGCATAGTGCATCAGACCGGGGCAGGAGTGTCTTCTGTTCCGTGGGTCGGTGTGTAGGTTTGGATAATGATTTGGGTGCCGTTGGCGATTCCCGCAGCCGCACAGAGCGAGTTGTTCGCTGGCAAGATGCGGTAATCGGGTTGTCCAGAGGAGTAATATGGCTGCCGAAACAGAGAGAATTCGGATTCGGATGGAGGCGTACGACCATCGTGCGCTGGACGCCTCGGCCCGAGAGATCGTGGAGCATGCTCGCCGGACGAACGCTCGTGTCAGCGGCCCGGTCCCCCTTCCGACGCGGATCGAGCGGTATACCGTGTTGCGGAGTCCGCATATCGACAAGAAGTCGCGCGAGCAGTTCGAGTTGCGGACGCACAAGCGGCTGATCGACATCCACGAGGCGAACGCGAGGACGGCGGAGGTTCTGAACCGCCTCGTGGTTCCCGCGGGTGTTTTCGTGAAGATCAAGGCGTAGAGCAAGGAACGTAAGACCATGGCCATGCTGTTAGGGAAAAAGGTAGGGATGACCCGCGTGTACGACGAATCGGGTCGGCTGATCCCGGTGACGGTGATCGAGGCCGGTCCGTGCACGATCACACAGGTCAAGACCACCGAGACGGATGGTTACGACGCCATCCAGGTCGGGTTCGATGATGTCAAGGCGTCGCGGCGGAAGCAACCGCAGGTCGGCCACACCGAGAAGGCCGGCACGACGCCGAAGCGGTTCGTCCGCGAGTGGCGGTTTCAGGGCAAGCCCGAGACGGAGTATCATGCGGGAGACTCGCTGACGGTAACGCTGTTCAGCGAGACGAAGTACGTCGATGTGGTGGGCACCAGCAAAGGCAAGGGGTACGCCGGCGTGATGAAACGCCACGGGTTCGGCGGCTTTTCGGCCTCTCACGGCACCGAGCGCAAACACCGGGCTCCGGGGTCGATCTCGAGCTTTTCGAGCAACGCCGGTACCGGCGGTCATCCCAAGAAGGGCAAACGGATGGCAGGGCATATGGGCCATCGGCGCATCACGACCAAGAATCACAGCCTGGTGGCGATCGACGAGCAGAAGAACCTGTTGATCGTCAAAGGCGCGGTTCCCGGTCCGGCCGGCGGCTACTGCATCGTGCAAACTGCAAAGAGGCCCCAGAAATAGAGAAGTGTACGAGCGATGATTGAATTGAGTGTTTACAACCGCAGTGGCCAAGAGGTCGAGAAGTTCAGCGTCGATGAGAAGGTGCTGGGCGGTGCGGTGCGCTATGCGTTGCTCAAGCAGGCGATCGTGATGTACCACGCGAATCAACGCGTCGGGACCGTCAAGACCAAGGGCCGCAGCGAGGTGGCCGGTTCGGACAAGAAGCTCTTCCGTCAGAAGGGCACCGGCAACGCTCGCGTGGGCAATCGTCGGACGGGCAAGCGCGTCGGCGGCGGCATGACGTTTGCCAAGGTGCCGAGGGATTTCCGTCAGACGATGCCGCGCAAGCAGCGACGGCTGGCGCGGGATTCGGCGGTTCTGGCCAAGCTCCGGAAGAACCAGGTGGTGGTGGTGGACGGGTTGGGCTTCGATAAGCCGCGGACCAAAGAGTTTGCCGGCGTCCTGAAGAGCCTGAAAATCGACCGCAGTTGTCTTGTGGCCGTGAAAGAGTATGACCAGAACCTCTACAAGTCGGTCCGAAACGTTCAGAAGGTGGACGTGCTTCCTGTGGCCGATCTGAACGCGGGCGACATTTGCACGCACCAGAGGATGTTGTTCACGAAGGATGCCTTGGTGGCGTTCCTGAATCGAGAGTCCGACAGCGAGAGCTGACGGGTAAGCGTACAGACAGGCCGGTTCGCGAAGCGGGTCGGCGATTTTGAGAATGCGGTCTTGTGATGGATGATTTCAACGTGATAGTCCGGCCCCTGGTTACCGAACAGGGGATGCACTTCGCCAATGCGAAGGGTGCGTATTCCTTCGAGGTCAATCGAAAGGCGAACAAGACGCAAGTCAAGAACGCCGTCGAGAAGATCTACGGGGTCAAGGTGGACAAGGTGCGAACGGCGAACCGCAAGGGCAAGCAGAGGCGGCGTGGCCGGACGATCGGCATGACGTCGGGCTGGAAGAAGGCCGTTGTATACCTGCAGCCGGACTACCACATCGATCTGTTCTAAAGTGGCACGGTAGAGAGAGAGTGCGTTATGGGCATTCGGATTTATAGACCAACCAGCGCCGGGCGGCGAAACAGTTCCGTGAACGACTATACGGAGCTGACGACGAATCGGCCGGAAAAGACGTTGTGCAAGCGGATCAAGAAACGCGGCGGGCGCAACCACCACGGGGTCACTACGACCCGGTTTCGTGGCGGCGGCGCGCGGCGGATTTACCGCATGATTGACTTCAAACGCAATAAGGACGGCGTCGCGGCGAAGGTGGCGACGGTCGAGTACGACCCGAATCGCAGTTGCTTCATCTCACTGCTTCAGTACGCCGACGGCGAGAAGCGGTACATCCTGTGCCCGATGGGCATCAAGGTCGGGGACGTGATCGAGAGCGGGCCGGTCTGCGAGCCGAAACCGGGGAACGCCATGCCGCTGGCGGCGATCCCGGCGAGCCTCGAGGTCCACAACGTCGAAATGACGGCGGGCCAGGGCGGCAAGCTGGTTCGCGGCGCGGGGAACGCGGCACGGATCGTCGCCAAAGACGGCGACTGGGTGACGCTGGTTCTGCCGAGCGGTGAGATGCGAATGGTGCGCAAGGAATGCCGGGCGACGATCGGTCGCCTCAGCAACGCCGAACACCAGAATGTGCGTATCGGCAAGGCCGGTCGCAAGCGGCACATGGGCCGTCGGCCCCACGTTCGTGGCAAGGCGATGAACCCGGTGGCGCACCCGATGGGTGGCGGCGAGGGCCGGTCGAACGGTGGGCGGCATCCGTGTTCGCCCACGGGCAAACTGGCGAAGGGCGGCAAGACGCGGAATCCACGCAAGACGAGCAACAACCGGATTATTCGTCGGCGTAAGAACACGCGGCAAGGGCAGTTGACGCTGTGAGGATGAACAGTCACTTTGGGCACGGTGCGGCGGGGCCGCAGCGCGACCCGGACAGTGAAGAGAGCCAAGATGAGTAGATCGCTCAAAAAGGGACCGTTTGTTGACGAGAAGCTGTTCGCCAAGGTGAACCGGCAGATCAGCGAGAACAGCCGCAATCCGATCAAGACCTGGGCGCGTCGGTGTACGATCGTTCCGGAGTTCGTCGGGTTCACCTTCATGGTCCACAACGGCAAGCTGTTTCACAAAGTGTTCGTGACGGAAGACATGGTCGGGCATAAGCTCGGGGAGTTTTCGCTCACGCGGACGTTCAAGGGCCATTCGAGCAAGAAGATCAAATAGGACGTGCGTGTGGGGGCAATGTGGACCCACCGGGTACGGAACCGAAGGTATGATTAGCGCAACGAAACTCAGAGAAGTGTGCCAGCAGCAGCGGATGACCGCCGACGACCTGGGCAAGAGCATCGCACGGGGCGGTTTCGACGACAAGAAGGCGGCGGCGGCGATACGGAACTGGCAGCGGGGCCTCTTCAAGCCAAGACCGAGGACGGAAGATGTTCGTCGTCTGGCGGAGGCGTTGGACGTCGAGCCGGTGGAGATCGCGGACTGGCGTTCGTCGTATCAGTACGCTCCGATGTCGGCCCGGAAGGTGCGGCTGGTGACGGAGTTGATCGTCGGGCGAAGCGTTCAGGATGCGATGGACGTGCTGAAGTTCACCCGCAAGCGTGCGGCGCCGATGGTGGACAAGGTGCTGAAGGCGGCGGTGGCGGATGCAGACGAGCAGCAGGCGGACGTCGAGCAGTTGTACGTCAGCGAGGCGCGCGTCGACGACGCCGGAGTCCGACTGGGGACCAAACGATGGATCCCGAAGGACCGTGGTCGGGCGCACCCGATTCGCAAGAGAGCCTGCCACATTCGTGTGACGGTGACGCAGGCGTAGGCAGGAGAATGTAGGGAAGATACCGAGCGGACTATGGGCCAGAAGACATCGCCAATTGGTTTCAGGACGGGAGTCACCCTCGGGTGGCAGAGCACGTGGTTTGCACCGAAGGCGAGCTACGGGGACTGCCTGGTCGAGGATCAGAAGATTCGGGATTTCGTGGATCGGCGGTACAACCAGCGGATGCCGAAGGGGGCGGTGGCGCGGGTGGAGATCGTGCGGACGCGGAATGAAGTGAACGTGACGATGCACAGCGGCCGGCCCGGCGTGGTGATTGGGCCGCGCGGGGGCGAGGTCGACAAGGTCCGTGAGGAGCTCGAGGGCTTCATCGGCCGCAAGGTCACGGTGAATGTGGTCGAGATCAAGGAGCCCGATCTGAACGCGGCCCTGGTGGCGCAGGGGATTGCCGAACAGTTGGGCAAGCGGGCGTCGTTCCGGCGCACGATGAAGCAGTACTGCGAAGGCGCGATGAACGCCGGGGCGCGAGGGGTGAAGATCATGTGCTCGGGGCGTCTGGCGGGTTCGGAAATGGCGCGGACCGAGACGCAGAAGATGGGGAGCATCCCGCTGCACACGCTGGACGCGGACGTGGACTACGCATTGGGCACGGCCCGGACGACGTATGGGGCGATCGGCATCAAGGTGTGGATCTATAAAGGCAAGTTCGGGGAGGAGAGGGAAGTGGTTCGGCGGCGTCCGCCGCGACGAAGGCCGATGCGGTCGGGGGGTGGTCCGAGGTCGGAAGGCCCGAGGAACGAGGCCGCTGAATCGGGCAGTGATGGCGGCGCCGAGGCCGGGGCCGCACCGAAAGAGTAGACGCCGTTCGTCCGGGTGCAGGGACGGCATGGAGTTGTAAAGGGTCGTAAGTCATGGCGATGATGCCGAAACGAGTGAAGTACCGCAAGAGCCAGCGTGGCAGGATGAAGGGCAACGCCACGCGGTGCAACTATGTTGCGTTCGGCGATTATGGTCTTCAGGTGCTCGAAACGAATTGGATCACGGCCAAGCACATTGAGGCCGGACGCGTCGCGGCGACGCACTTCCTTCATCGTGAGGGCAAGGTGTATATTCGGATCTTCCCGCACAAGCCGGTCAGTTCCAAACCGCTGGAAACCCGAATGGGAAAGGGCAAGGGCGAACCGGAGTTTTGGGTGGCCAGAGTCCGGCCCGGTCAGGTGTGCTTTGAGATCGGGGGCGTCGGGGAAGACGTGGCCCGCGAGGCCCTGGCGAGGGTGGCGCACAAGATGCCGATTCGCTGCCGGTTCGTACGGCGCAGGCATACGGTCTGAGAGAGGATATCACGTGAAGGCCAAGCAGTTGAGAGAGATGAACCAGGACGAGCTCCAGAGCACCATGGAAGACCTCCAAAGGCGCCTCTTCGACCTGCGATCGCAGTCGGTGACGGAGAAGCTGGAGAACTCGAAGGCAATCATCAATACGCGTCGCGACGTGGCACGCATCAAGACGCTGTTGCGTGAGCGCAAGAAGTAACGGACACGATCGCAGGCACGGGTTGGATATGGTCCCTATGGAAACGCAGAGAGAACCGAGAACGCAGACGGGCGTGGTCACCAGTAAGAGCGGCATCAAGAGCATTCGGGTGACGATGGAGTACAAGGTGAAGCACCCGAAGTACGGCAAGTACGTGCGGCGGCGGATGAAGCTGGCCGTTCACGACGAGCAGGATAGCTGCGGGGTGGGCGATCTGGTGGAGATCGCCGAGTGCCGGCCCTTGAGCAAGACGAAGAGCTGGCGCGTGGTGCGCGTGCTACAGAAAGCAGTCGCGGTCTAATACCGAATGTGAGATGCGAAGACGATGATTCAGCAAGAAACCATGTTGGACGTGGCGGACAACTCCGGCGTGAGGACCGCGCTGTGTATCAAGGTGCTCGGCAAGGGCGGTTCGCGCGGCAAGTACACCCGGCCGGTGGCGCGGGTCGGCGATGTGGTCTGTGTGGCGATCAAGAAGTCGCTGCCCACGTGTCAGTTGGACGACAAGAAGGTCCACAAGTGTGTGATCATTCGGACGAAGAGCCCGGTTCGGCGTGCGGACGGCAGCTACGTTCGATTCGACAGCAACGCCGCCGTGATGATCGATAACGACGGCAATCCGATCGGTACGAGAATCTTCGGGGCGGTGGCACGCGAGCTTCGAGAAAAGAACTATATGAAGATCATCTCGTTGGCGAGTGAGGTTGTTTAGCTCCTTGCGGAAACGCTTTCGGGAACAGGACACGAGGCAAAGGAAGACATGGCCTTACACGTGAAACGGGGCGACATGGTGCAGATCATCGCCGGGGACCACAAGGGTGCCACGGGCCGGGTGCTGCACGTGTATCCGGACAAGCAGGTGGTGGTGGTTCAGGGGCAGAACGTGGCGAAGCGGCACGTGCGGCCGTCGCAGCGGAATCCGCAGGGCGGTCGAATCAGCATCGAGCAGCCGATCCACATCAGCAACGTGTTGCCGTTGAATCCGAAGTCGGGCAAGGGCAGTCGGGTCCGATACCAGAGCCAGGGGGGGGCCAAGAAACGGGTGGCCACCGACGGCACGGAGATCGGAACGGTTCGAAAGGCGAAATGACAATCGCGCGTCCCGGCGGCGTGGATCACGCCGAACGGGGTGCGGCAGGTAGACAACAATGGCGCGTTTACGAGATCTGTACAAAGCAAAGATCGTTCCCGAGCTGACCAAGGAGTTCAGCTACACCAACGTGATGGCGGTCCCCAAGATCGTCAAGGTGGTGGTTTCGATGGGCATCGGCAAGGCCTGCCAGGACAAGAAGTTCCTGGAAATGGGCAAGAAGGATTTGGCGATGATCACGGGCCAGTCGCCGGCGGTGTGCAAGGCGAAGAAAAGCGTCTCGAACTTCAAGGTCCGTGAAGGACAGGAGACGGGGCTGAAGGTCACGCTGCGGGGCGTTCGCATGTATGAGTTTATGGATCGCCTGATCAACCTGGCAATCCCGCGCGTTCGGGACTTTCGAGGTCTGAACCCGAACGGATTTGACGGACGGGGCAATTACTCGATGGGGTTGGGCGAACAGAGCGTGTTTCCGGAGATCAACCCGGCGAAGGTGGAAGCCCAGCAGGGGATGAACGTCTGCTTCGTGACCACGGCCAAGACGGACGAGGAGGCGCGCAAGCTGTTGTCCCTGTTCGGTATGCCGTTCCGGGGCCAGACGGAAGCCAAGCCGGCAAGCTGAGAAGGCCGGCGCAAAGCACAGTGTGGAGCTCGTTGAATGTCGACGAAAGCGTTAGAACTGAAGGTCAAGAAGAAACAGAAGTTCCGGGTCCGGCAGTACACTCGCTGCGAGTTGTGCGGCCGGTCGAAGGCGGTGTACCGCAAGTTCAAAGTCTGTCGCATCTGTTTTCGAACGTTGGCGAACGAAGGCAAGATCCCGGGCGTCAAGAAAGCCAGTTGGTAGGGTTTGGCCGGTCCGGCACAGCCCGGCGCATGCAGGATACTGAACTATGAGTTTGAGCGACCCAATAGCTGACATGTTGACGCGAATTCGCAACGCGACGCGCGTGCGAAGAGCGCAAGTCGATGTGAAGGCGTCGAAGATCTGCGAAGGCATCGCGGCGGTCCTGAAGAATGAGGGCTACATCGAGGGCTTCGATCGGATCGAGGACTGCAAACAGGGCACCCTAAGGGTCTTCCTGAAGTACGATCAGCAGGGCGACCCGGTGATCAGCGATATAACGAGAACGAGCAAGCCAGGCTGCCGGGTGTACGTGGGCGTCGACCATCTGCCGACGGTCCTCGGGGGCATGGGCATTGCGATCGTTTCCACAAGCAAAGGGGTTATCAGCGACCGGGGCTGCCGCGAGAACAAGATCGGCGGCGAGGTCCTGTGTACGGTAAGCTAAGATGAGTCGGATTGGAAAGAAACCGGTTGAGATCCCCAAGGGCGTGAAGGTCGAGCAAAAAGGCCGGCTGGTGAAGATCACCGGGCCCTTGGGTACGCTTGAGATGGACTGTCACCCGCACATCAAGGTGACGGTGGACGATTCGGCGAGCCGGATCGATGTGGTGAACCCGAAGCCGGAGGACCGCGAGGGCAAGCAGCTCCACGGCACGATGCGGGCGCTGTTGGCCAACATGGTCACCGGCGTGAGCAAGGGGTTCGAGCGCAGGATGGAAATCTATGGAACCGGCTACAGCATCAAGGACCAGGGGGGCAAGCTGGTTCTTCAGATCGGTTTCTGCCATCCGGTGGAGTTGGCGATCCCGAAGGGGATCAGCGTGAAGATCGACGTGGCCGCGACGCGAGGCAACGACATTCCCGCGAAGTTTGCGCTGACCGGGATGGACAAGTGCGTTCTCGGTCAGTTTGCGGCCAATATCCGGCGGGTTCGGCCCCCGGAGCCATACAAAGGCAAGGGCATCCGTTACGCGGACGAGCATGTCCAGCGCAAGATGGGTAAGGCGTTCGCCTCAGGCGGGGCATAAGTGAGAAGTCGGCTTTATGAAGAGTGAACAACATAAGAAGGCGGCGTTGCGTCGCAAGCGACACGTGCGAAGGAAGGTCTGTGGAACGCCCGAGCGGCCGCGACTGTCGATTTTCCGGTCGAACCGGCACATCTACGCGCAGATTATCGACGACGTGGGTGGCGTGACGCTGCTGGCGACGAGTACGCAGACGAAGCTGTTGCGCGACCAGGTGGTCGCCGGCGCCAATCGCAAGGCGGCCGAGACCGTTGGCGAGGCGCTGGCAAAGAAGGCCCTGGACATGGGCATCAAGTGCGTGTGTTTCGATCGCAACCGTTACAGGTACCATGGGCGTGTGAAGTCCTTGGCCGATGCGGCCAGAAAGGCCGGCCTGGCCTTTTGACAAGGGCGCTAGGAAACTGGGAGACGACATTGGCTGCAGAACCGGTGAGAAAATCCGAGCATGAAGAGAAGCCGTTGGAAGATACGGTGGTTAAGATCTATCGCTGTGCCAAGGTGGTCAAGGGTGGGCGGCGCTTCAGTTTTGCGGCCCTGGTGGTCGTCGGCGACCGGGCCGGGAATGTGGGCGTTGGCTACGGCAAGGCCAATGAGGTGCCCCTGGCGGTAGAGAAGGGGATGAAAGACGCGAAGAAGTCGATGCACGGCGTGCCGCTGGTCAAGCGGACGATCCCGCACCAGGTGATCGGCCGGTTTGGGGCGACGAAGATCGTCCTTGTTCCGGCCAGCCCGGGTACGGGCGTCATCGCCGGCTCGAGCGCCCGGGCGGTGCTCGAATTTGCCGGCGTTCACGATGTGTTGACGAAGGTGTACGGAAGCACGGCGGCCAAGAATGTGGTGAAAGCCACGCTCAATGGATTGCTGAAGCTGCGCAACAAAGAAACGATTGAAGCGTTACGGGGTGTCAGCATTTCGTAGCGGCCACGATGACCAATTGGGTGATCTAAATGTTGAGTCATGAAATAACTTCTGTCGTAGGCAAACACCAAGGACGCAAACGCGTGGGACGCGGGCGCGGCGCGGGCTCAGGGAAGACGGCCGGCCGCGGGCACAAAGGCAGTCACAGCCGGGCTGGAGCGGGAAGGTTGTCGCTCTATGAAGGCGGACAGATGCCTTTGTTCCGACGCGTGCCGAAGCGCGGGTTTAACAATAAGCAGTTTGCCAGTCGATTTGAAATCGTCAACGTTTCGCAGTTGGAAGCCTTTGAGGACGGCGCGCAGATCGGCGTCGAGCAGCTCTTACGGGCCGGCTTGGTCGACGATCTCCAGAGCAAGGTCAAGATCCTCGGGGACGGCGAGCTGACGAAACGGCTTCTCGTGGCGGCCCATAAGTTCAGCAAGACGGCGGAGCAGAAGATCGTCGGCTGCGGGGGCACGGCGACGAGAGTCGGCGGCAAGGAAACCAAGAGTGTCCGACGCAAGCGCGCCTGAGGACGGGCGAGCTTGGCGACGGCGAAAGGTCCGAAGCAGACAGCGGAGAACAGGTAAGTGATCGGAACGATTGTCAATATCTTTCGGATACGGGATCTGAGGAATAAGATCCTGTTCACGATCGCGCTGCTGATCATCTATCGCGTGGGCTTTCACATCCCGAACCCGGGGTTCGACCACGGTCGGATCGCGGCCGTCTTCGAGACGGGCAGGGATACGGAGAGTCCACTGGGTCGGGCGGCCGAGTACTTGCAGATGTTCACGGGCGGTACGCTCAGCCGAAGCAGTCTGTTCGGACTGGGCATCATGCCCTACATCACGGCCTCGATCATTCTGATGCTGCTGGGGGAGGTGGTCCCGGCGCTGAAGAAACTTCGCCAGGAGGGGCAGACCGGACACAAGAAGATCCAGGAGTACACGCGGTATCTAACGGTGTTGATCTGCGTCGTTCAGTCGGTGATGTATATGAAAATGCTCGGTGGCTACACGTATCCGGGTATGCAGGTCCAGGCCTATATCATGGGCATCATCGGCATGACGGCCGGGACCGTGTTTCTGATGTGGTTGGGTGAGCAGATCGACGAATACGGCATCGGCAACGGGATCAGCTTGATCATCATGGCGGGCATCATTGCCCAAATGCCGTGGGCGATCATGCGGCTGGGCCAACAGGTCGATTTCACGCTGGGCGCTCCGACGGGATCGATCGGGCCGGCCCGAATCCTGTTCTTGGTCGCCTCCTTCGTGTTCGTCGTCGCCGGTGCGATCCTGATCACACAGGGGCAGAGGCGGATTCCGATCCAGCAGGCCAAGCAGATGCGCGGCCGCCGGATGTACGGCGGGCAGCGACATTACCTGCCGTTGCGGGTCAATCATGGTGGCGTCATGCCGATTATCTTCGCGTCGAGTTTCATGATGTTCCCCCCGATCATCGTCCAGCAGATCGCACAGTTCTATCCGCGATCGATGGTTCTGCAGACGATCCTCGGGGCCCTGCGGGGCGACGCCTACACGTACAACGTTCTGTACATGTTGTTGATCTTCCTGTTCGCGTATTTCTGGGTGACGGTGCAGTTCCAGCCTCGGGAGATGGCGAAGAACCTCCGCGATTCGGGGAGCTTCATCCCCGGGCTGCGGCCGGGACGACGCACGGCCGAGTACCTGGAAACGGTGATGACGCGGATCACGTACTTCGGTGCGGCGTTTCTTGCCGTCATTGCGGTAGTGCCGACGTTCCTGACGTATTTCCTCAACATCGACTGGACGATCACGACGTTCATCGGTGGAACGGGTCTGCTGATCGTCGTCAGTGTCTCGCTGGACCTCGTCCAGAAGATCGAGGCCAATCTGCTCATGCGGAGCTACGACGGATTCAGTTCGTCGGGCAGGATTAAAGGGGCGTATGCATGAGAGTCGTACTGTTGGGAGCCCCCGGTGCAGGCAAAGGAACGCACTGCAAAAAGATCGTCGGTCGGTATGGTCTGCTGCACCTGTCCAGCGGGGACATTCTTCGACGGGAGCGCGCCGAGGGAACCGATCTCGGCAAGAAGGCGCAGAGCTATATGGACGCCGGGACCTTGGTTCCCGACGATCTGATCGTCGAAATGATGAGCAAGGCCGTGAAGGCGGCGCCCCGGAGCGGGTTTGTCCTCGACGGCTTTCCGCGCACGGTCTATCAGGCCGAGGCCCTGGATCGGGCCTTGGCAAAGGACGACAGCGGCATCGATGTGGTGATCAATCTCCAGGTCGATGATGCGATCGTGGTCGATCGGATCACGGGTCGGCGGAGCTGCCCGAAGTGCGGCGCGGTCTATCATGTCAGGAACATGCCGCCCAAGGAGGCGGGTGTGTGCGACCATGACGGCGCGGCCCTCGTTCAGCGGCCGGACGATACGGCGGAGGTTGTGAAGAACCGCCTCGCAACGTATTACGAGCAGACCGAGCCGGTGGTGAAGTACTACAAGGCCCAAAGAGACGTCCGTGATGTGCCGGCGGATGGCGATGCCGATGCCGTGGCGGCCGTGCTGTTTGATATTCTGGATGTGCTGAAATAGGTGGCGCCGACCGGGATGCACGGAAGGCGTTTGCCGCGGAAGATGTGAAGTTGGATAGATGGCTGTAACGCTTCGGAGTCGCAAAGAGATCGAGTTGATGCGCCGGGCGGGTGCAGTTGTCGCCAGCGTTCTTTCAAAATTGCAGGAGGTGGCAGAACCGGGCGTCACGACGGCCCAGTTGGACCGCGTGGCGCTGGAGATGGTTGCCGAGGCCGGAGCCGAGGCCCTGTTCAAGGGCGTGCGGAGCCCGCAGGCGCGACAGCCGTTTCCCGGTGCGATCTGTGCGTCCGTCAACGACGAGGTGGTCCATGGGATCCCCTCAGAGACGACTGTCCTTCGGGCGGGCGATCTGCTGAGCGTTGACTTCGGCGTCAGGCTCGGCGGCTACTGCGGTGATTCTGCCACGACGGTGGCGATCGGCGAGATCTCGTCGGACAAGCGAAGGCTGATGGACGCGACGAAAGGAATGCTCGATGTCGCGATTGCGGAAGCCCGGCCTGGGGTCCGGTGGAGCCAGGTCGCTCGAAAGATGCAGCAATACGTCGAGGACGGCGGGTTTTCCGTCGTCCGGGATTTCGTGGGGCACGGCATCGGCACGAAGATGCACGAGGACCCGAAGGTCCCGAACTTCGTGAGCCGCGAACTGCTGGCAGACGATATCTTCCTGACCGAAGGTATGGTTCTGGCGGTCGAACCGATGGTCAATGCGGGCAGCTACCACGTCCGAACGTTGGCCAACGGGTGGACGGTGGTGACGAAGGACGGCAAGTGTTCGGCGCATTTCGAGCACACGCTTGCGATTGTCAAGGGCGGTTGTGACGTCCTGACGGCAAGGGTGTAGCGGCGGTCGGCACGGAAGAAAGGGGGCGGCGTCCGCCCCGACAAATATAGAGATGTAGATGGCGAAGAAAGACGCGATACGGTTACAGGCCAAGGTGATCGAAGCTCTGCCGAACGCGATGTTCAAGGTCGAGTTGGAGGGCGGTCACAAGATCCTGGCCCATGTCTCGGGCAAGATGCGAATGAACTTCATTCGGATCCTGCCGGGAGACATGGTGACCGTGGAGATGTCGCCGTACGACCTCAATCGAGGGCGGATCGTGCTGCGGCATTAGACGTAGGGCCGCCGGTCGGTGGCCCGCCGGGTACGAAAGCCGTCGGAAAGCGTGGAATGGAAGATGAAGGTACGAAGCTCAGTCAAACGCATATGTGAGAATTGCAAGATCGTCCGTCGTCGCGGGGTCGTTCGTGTGATCTGTTCGAACCCCCGGCACAAGCAGCGTCAGGGTTGAGAAGGCGCAGAAGCAACGGACGGCGGACCGACCCGCATCGATTGCAGATGGGTGTTAAAAGGGAGCCAATATGCCGCGTATAGTGGGTATCGATATTCCGGACAACAAGACGATCTGGGTGTCTTTGACGTACATCCCGGGGATAGGTCGGCATACGTCGGAGATGATTCTGAAAGAGGCCCGGATCGAGGTGATGACCAAGGCGAACAAGCTCAGCGAAGACGAGTTGAGTCGGATCACGCAGATCATCGACCGCAACTACGTCGTCGGGGGGCAGCTTCGCCGGCAGGTGGCGCAGAACATCGCCCGGCTGCGGGACATCGCCTGCTATCGCGGGATCCGTCATCGCCGCGGGTTGCCCGTGCGAGGCCAGTGTACGCAGAGCAACGCAAGGACGCGCAAGGGCCCTCGGAAGACCGTGGCGGGCAAGAAGGGCGTCAAGGAAAAGCGCTAATGCATGGCCGACCGTGCCGTCCTGGGACGAGGGGTCGTTGGGGCCGGAACAAGCGAAGCAGAGTTTATCGGTAAGAGATCCAGATGGCAAAGAGTGGAAAACGCAAGGTTCGGAAGAACGTCGTTCGGGCGATCATCCATATCAAGGCGACGTTCAACAATACGCTGATCACGGTCACCGATATGGACGGCGACACGATCTGCACCGGTTCGGCCGGCTGTGTCGGCTTCAAGGGGTCGCGCAAGAGCACGCCCTTTGCGGCGCAGCAGGCGGCGCAGCGGTGTGCGAGCACCGCCATGCGAAACGGGGTGCGCGAGGTCGAGATCAAGGTCAAGGGGCCGGGGTCCGGTCGTGAGTCGGCGATCTCGGCGCTCCAGGGCGCTGGCCTTCGCATCGCATCGATCGAAGACGTCACTCCGCTGCCGCACAACGGATGTCGACCGCCGAAACGCAGACGGGTATAGGCTAAGGCTCCAGAAGACTCTACAGGAGATTGATTGATATGGGACGTTATCTCGGTCCATCGTGCAAGCAATGCCGCCGCGAGGGGATGAAGCTGTTCCTCAAGGGGCTCAAGTGTGAAACCGCCAAGTGCCAGGTTGAACGCCGACAGCGGAATTTGGCGCCGGGCATGCACGGGTGGCGCCGGTCACGATTGAGCGAATACGGGGTTCGCCTTCGGGAAAAGCAGAAAGTCAAGAGGTATTACGGCCTCTATGAGCAGCAATTCATGCGGTACTTCCACGAGGCCGAACGCCTCAAGGGCAACACCGGGGAAAATCTGCTGCAACTGCTGGAACGACGGTTGGACAACGTGGTGTACAAGCTGAATTTTGCGCCGTCTCGCAAGGGGGCTCGACAACTGATCGCCCACGGTCACATCTACGTCAACGGGCGGAAGGTGGACGTGAGTGATTACACGACCAAGGTGGGCGATCGGATCGAGGTGAAGGACTCTGAAAGAAGCCGCAAAGAAGTGAAACAGCAACTCGAGAGCAATCCGAACTTTACGACCCAGACGTGGCTCCAGTTGGACCGCGAGAAGCCGGCGGCTACCATTGTGGCCCTGCCGAGCAGGGAAGATGTGCAGATCCCTGTCGAAGAGCAACTGGTCGTCGAAATCTGTTCGCGATAGGCTCGGAGGTGGAAGATGCGGAATGGGGTGGCCCGGAAATCGGGATTCGGTTCTGCATGGTGCTGTGCAGTGTACGGACGAAAGTTTAGATCGGAGGCCTACATATGCGAGTGACATGGCGTGGGTTAGAATTGCCGACTCGTGTTGAAAAGGACAGCGTCATCTCGACGGACAAGTACGGGCGGTTCTACATCGAGCCGTTCGAACGGGGGTTCGGTACGACCGTCGGGAACAGTCTGAGGCGCGTGTTGCTCTCGTCGCTTGAAGGCAGTGCGGTCACCTCGATCAAGATCAGTGGAGTGGATCATGAGTTCACCTCCGTCGCCGGTGTGATGGAGGATGCCACGGACATCGTATTGAACGTCAAGAGTCTGGTTATCCGTTTGCAGGGGGACGGGCCGAAAACGATGAAGGTTTCGGCGGACAAGGTGGGGGTCGTCACAGCGGCGGACATCGTGGCCGATCCGGCGATCGAGGTCTTCAGCAAGGACACGGTCCTGGCCACGCTCACGGAGAACATTCATTTCGAGATGGAAATGGTGGTCGAGAACGGACGCGGATACGTGCCGGTTTCGGAACGAATCGCCGATGCGGACCGGTTCGATCAGGAGATCGGCCTGATTCACCTCGATGCGGTGTATTCGCCGGTGACGCGCGTCCGGTACACGACGGAGAATACCCGCGTCGGCCAGCGTACGAACTATGACCGTCTCATCATGGAGATCTGGACCAACGGCACCGTCGCGCCGGACATGGCGCTGGTGGAAGCGGCCAAAATCCTTCGCAAGCACATCAATCCGTTCGTCCAGTACTTCGAGGTGGGTGAGGAGACGGTGGCAGGCGAGATGGCGCCCGAGGAACCCGAGGTGGCTGTCGATGAGGAATTGGAGGCCAAGCTCAATACGCCGATCCAGGAGCTGGAACTGTCGGTTCGAGCCAGCAATTGTCTGGAGTCGGCCAAGATCGAGACCGTGCGGGAATTGGTGGCGATGAATGAAGCGGACCTGCTGAAGATTCGCAGTTTCGGCAAGACATCGCTCCGCGAAATCAAACGAAAACTCGCCGACATCGGTTTGTCGCTGGGGTTGAAGGACGGAGGACAATAGACCTCCGGGCCGGTCCACGAGAGCGGTCTGAAACTATCGAGAAGAGGAACGTTGGCATATGCGTCATCGAGTTGCAGGACGTCGGTTGGGCAGGACGAGCGAGCATCGTCTGGCGTTGCGCCGGAATCTGGCTCAGTCGCTGTTCGAGCATGAAACGATCTCGACCACGATCGAGAAAGCCAAAGAGATCAAGCCGTTCGTGGAGAAGCTGATCACGTTGGCGAAGAAGGGCAAGCTCGAGCATCGTCGCCGTGCCATCGCCTTGCTCGGCAACCGCGCTATCCTCGATATCGAGGACGGTAAGAGCACGAAGAAGGGGACGGTGGTCGGCAAGTTGTTCAGCGAGCTTGGCCCGCGGTATCTTGAACGGCCAGGCGGGTACACGAGGATCATCCGTTTGTCGTTGCGCCGCTTGGGCGACAATGGGGAACTCGTTTTGCTCCAGCTCCTGGGCCAGGATGAGCCGATCAGGAAAGAGCGCAAGGCTTCGACGAAGAGAGGCAAGGGCAAGAAGACCGCCGCACCAGCCAAGCCCAGAAAGACGGCCAAAGCGGCTTCTGCAGACGAGCCTCAGGGCCCTGTGGAGTCGGCCGAGTCGGAGGCGACCAAGTCGCCGGAGGCTGCCGAGGACAAGCAGTAATCCAGTCGGACCGCGTGCAGGATCGAGCGAACATGGATGATTGCGTCTTCTGCAGGATGGTCGCCGGAGAGATTCCGGTAGTCAAAGTCTACGAGGATGAGGTTGTATTGGCCTTCCTCGATATTGCGCCGGTCAGCGATGGGCATACGCTGGTGATCCCAAAGGCACACTGTGCTAGGGTGCACGAATCGGATCCCCAGATCCTGGCGAACGTATGGTCGCGTCTCGGGCGGATCGCCGGGGCGGTTGCGGCGGCGATGGACGCGGATGGCTACAACGTGCTGTGCAACAACGGCCGGGCGGCAGGCCAGGTCGTCGATCATCTGCATTTTCACATCATACCGCGGAGAACGGATGACGGCATGTTCTCGCGGTGGCCGGCCTATCGGTACAAGGAAGGCCGAATCGTCGAGATCGCAGAAAAGATTCGCAAAAGTCTGATCTGAACCGATCTTGTGCTTGATCTGCCCGGAGATTTGTGGTAGTCTTCCGGCACGTGAGGATTCGGTGAACCAAGTCGAGATCCGAGCGTAAACGTGATGAAATTGGCCGCGGGGTAGAGCAGTCTGGTAGCTCGTCGGGCCCATAACCCGGAGGTCGGAGGTTCGAATCCTCCCCCCGCTATTGAGGCAACAGCTTTAGGGACAGGCACTTACGCCTGTCCTTTTTTATTTGGCCAGATTGGCGTGCAACTAAAATGCAACTAAATCTGACCGCATCGCCCCCGGGATGGGGCAGGCTATGGTGGATCGGGGGCACCTCATGAGGTGTTGCCATGGCATCGATTTTTCAGCGGAAGAAGGGTGGAACCTGGTGGATCAAGTATTACGCAAACGGTCGCCAAGTGTACTACTCCCTCGGGACCAAAGACGCCCGGGTAGCCAAGCGGGTCAAGCGACAGATTGAGGGTGAGGACGCCAAAGGAGAGCTTCTTGCTCCGTCCAAGACGCCTTTGCCGGCGTTTCTGGAGGACTTCTGCAAATTCCTGTCAACGATCAGAACGAAGAAGTCCTACTCGGCAGACCTGTCGGTCCTTCGGATCTTCTTTGGCCCGGTGTGCCCCTCACTTTTCCACGGCAGTTGTGTCAACACGCGGTGGAGGGCAGGAAACTCCAAGCCTGTGGAGGACCAAAAGGCACACCTTCACATAAGAGCGAGCTTCCTGGAGGAAATCACCGCTTCTGTGATGGAGGGCTTCATCTCGCGTCGCATCCGGGAGGACAGGATCGCCCCAAAGACAGCTAACCGATACCGGGAGGTCTTGCATCGCATGTTTGGCTACGCGACCAAGAACTGGGGCTTTGTCCCGACCGATCGACGGAATCCAAATCCGGCCGCCTCAGTGGAACGCCGGCGCGAGCCTGCTCACAACATAAAGTACCTGAGTGTGGGTCAGATCGCAGAGCAACTCCGCGTCTTCGACGACTCGCCCACCCTCAAGGCCATGGTGGCGACGTTCATCTACGCCGGCCTTCGCCGGGAGGAAGGGCTGTGGCTGACGGTCGAGGACGTGGATCTGGACAAGCGGCTGATCTACGTTCGCGCCAAGCTCATCAACGGAGAACACTGGCAGCCCAAAACCAAACGCAATCGTGTCGTGCCGATCAGTGGGGCACTGCATAAGATTCTTGCGGCCTACTCGCCGCAGCGCAGCGAGCCATGGTTCTTTCCTTCTCCCCGCGGACGACGGTGGGACGCCGACAACTTCTCCCAGGACTTGCGGGAGATCAACAGGTCCCATGGTCTGAGCTGGTCGTGTCTGGATTTCCGGCATACGTTCGGCAGTCACCTGGCCCAGAAGGGCGAATCACTGTACAAGATCGCCGAGCTGATGGGCAATTCGCCGGAGATCTGCCGCCGACATTACGCGGCCCTCATGCCCGAGAAGATGCACGATGTGGTGGAATTCACTCCGGGCACTTCCCCGGCGGCTGACAAGACCGAAGTGATTCTGAAGCAGATACTTGAGAAGCTCGATCAGAAAGAACCAGCGTCGGTCGGGCCGAAGTTGCGGCTCATCCGCACGGCGGGGGAGGAAGCGGTGTCGTAGTCATCGCCGCAGGTAAAGGGGTTCACGATGGCTGCCTTTGGAACCGATGCAAAGAAGAGAGCCCCCGGATGGCCGGGGGCTCTAACCTGTCGTCTGTCAGTTTGACCGCGGGGTAGGCAGCTGAGCTGCAGGGACAGGTCTTACTCAACGTATTGTCGGGATTTGAGCCAGGCTTCCACCTCGGCCCACCGGTACCGGATCGCGCCCTTGGCGCCCCGTCCAAGCGAGATGGGGCGAATGCCGGCCTCTTTGAGCCAACGACGCGCAGACGATCGCGTTGTGTCGAGAAGCTCGGCGATGGCCTTGAGGCTCACCGCTCTGAACGCCTCCGGTGGGGCGCATGCATCCGAGCGGTCTTGCTGGCGCTGTCGTTGGATCGGGTTGTTCTTTCGTTTGGACATTCTGCGTTACGACTGTTTTTCCGGCTCCGTGCCGCCGTCGGTTTTGTGCATTGCGGCCGGGTCCGTGCCGGCCGCCTGCGACGGTTTGGGTGAAATCGTCTTCTTTGGCTCGGCTGGAGTTTTCTGTGATGACGGGCCGGTCGATGATTTCTTGGGCCGTCCACGCGGTTTGGCCGGTTTGGTCGCGTTCTCCAGCGGCTTTGTATCGGGTTGCACATCGGCAGCGGGATCAGATGCGCTTTGTCCACTCAGTCCAGGTTCTTCCGGTGGTTCGGTTGCGCCGGCGGCCGCGGGCAATTGAGCCAGGAGCGAAGCAATCGCCCACGCCAGGAACGGCCAGAGCATCAGGGCGTTGCCGCTTGCGACCGACGAAGGCATGGTTTCGCCTGACGGTGGTCCTGCAAAGATGATCTGGGCGGTTCCGACCACGGCCAGGACCGTCACTCCCAGCGCCAGGACAAGCGCCGTCGCCCGATGAAAAGATCGCGCCAGGATCTTCAAGGTGGCGACAAACACGACGGTCAGGGCCGCTGCCATCGATGTGGCAAGCAGTACGTGTGGGGTGCTCGATATCAGCTGTTCCATTTTCGAATCTCCTTCTTCTGTAGGTCCGTTCCAAGTTCCTTTAGACGGTTTGAATGTTTGACCGGGCCGCATCGGCCTTTATCGTGGGGTCGAGACGGTTTGCGGGGCATGGCATCCTGCAGCGCTCGCTTCGACAAATCTCTCAATGCGGCGAGATGGTCTCTGCGCTTGGCGATCTCGGCCCGCACTCTGGCATACCCCTGAGACCTCACCACCTTGTGCAGCAGCAAGAGACAAAACGCCAAGAGCATGGCCAGGGCCATTGCCGTATAGGGCAAGAGCAAAAAGTCCAGCGACCGGCGCGCATCGTTGGCTGGGGCCGCCTCCGCGGCGGCGGGCTGAACGAACACCTGGTGCAGGCCGATCATGCACAGCAGCGTGACGCACAGGGCCAGGACGACGGGGTTGCTCCCATCGAACAAGGGTATGTGCCGCAGTGTCCTCAGGATGATCGCAAAGAGGATCACAAAGACGGGCACAGCGCACAACACAAACACCGGTGGTAGGGCAAGAGAGCCGATCGCATTCATCTTCTATGTCTCCTCATGTTTGTTGCGTTCCTCGTCGAGGCGCAAACGCCCCATTTCGAACAGGTTGTCAGGGTCACTGGGTCCATCCTCAGAGGACCGCAGGCGCAGGTGCTCGTAGCAGGCCATGGCCACCACAGAGACCTTGGGCAGATCCTCGGCAACAAACGACGTCGTTCGCCGCCACTGGTCGCCGCTCTTGTAGGACTTGTCGATCTTGATCGAATAGACCTCGACGATGGCATTGTCGATCACGCGCCGGTTGGCCCAGATGGCCCCCTGCACGGCTCCGCATCGGAAGGCCTTATCCGGTTTGTTTCGCATTTCGTCTTGCATGGTATGTAGCTCCTATCTGGTATAGACCGCATGGCTTGTAGCCAGATACATCGGTGTCCTCACCGGGCACCGGGCTGCTTGCGAACACCGAAATACCCCTCGTCCGGGTCGAACCATGTCCGGGCCCATGATCGTCGCGCACCGGACGGGTTTGTAGCTCTCGCGCAGCATGCGCTCGATCACGCGCTCGGTGTTGGCGTAATCGTAGCGTCTGGTGTCCAGCGCGGAGATTTCGTGTATGAGGTCGATGCCGCCTTGAAGGTATGCGAGATTGCTGATCAGGGCGAACCACGCCGGCTCGCTGACCTCTTGGGGCCGGCGACGGCAATACCGGATGAATTCGCACTTCTCGATCTTGCGCAGGTTGCAACGCAGGCCCGTCGGAAGTCGCGGTGCGGCTGGGGTGGCTGGCACGGCGTCCGCGTTCCGGATCATCTCGTACAGCATCATGGATCTATCCTGCGCCGGCTCGGTGACGAAGTGGGCCCGCCGGTGTGGCCGATCGGGCAGAGGCTCTCCCTTTCGGTTCACGGTGCCCATCACCCGCATCACGCGGCTCGTGTTGTAGACGGCGTCGATTCGCACGCCGGGCAATTGACCGGCGGCGCCGTCAGCAAGTTGCCGGCACAGGCTGGTAAACTTTCGCGCGACCTCCGGGTCGTCCACGGGCACAGCAACGATCGGGGCCAGGACATAGTGGCCGTTGCCGCTGCAACAGACGGTCGAATGAGCGGCCAGGCCGTCTTGGCCGGCCATCTGTTGGGCGACGCGAAGGGTCAGCGCCAGTTCCTCATCGGATGCGGGGTGGCCTTCTTGTCGCGCCGGCGACGTCACATCGATATCGAAGAAGGCGGCCGTGATGTACTCGATGTCCTCATCGCGGCTGCAGTTACCGCCGGCGCCGCCACGCGCCGGGACCCAGCGATTGGGGGCGAGATCGAACAGATGGACCGGACGCGGCTGGACGCCGACGTAGATTCCGGTTGTCTTGCCATCCATCTTGTCACACAGGTCGACGACGGCCTTCGGGCTATCGGCGTACGCCACCTGGGCGAATGGATCGAAGAGGCGAAGCTCGGTCACACCGTGACTTGTATGGCCCAGGATATCGAGATGCCGGCAGATCATAGCTTCAATAACTCCGTTGACCGCGTTGTCTTTCGTGCTATTCATGAGAGGACCCTGTCTATGGATCTTCGACGTCGTTGACCGTTCTGTAGAAGTCCACCAGATGCGGCGGAAATACTTCCGGTGACAACTGCATCTGCCTGTCGTATCGATACGCCGCCGTGAAGTGTGTCCTGGCTGCCTGGGGATTGCCCTGCTGGTATTCCATGGCGCCCAGAAGGATATGTGCGGTGCTCAATTCAGAGTCTGTACAGGTTCCTTCGGCAATCGCTTCGGTGAGGAACCGTTCCGCGTCCTCCCAGCGCATCTCCCTATAGGCCAGGGTGCCCCGGACGACGAGTGATGGCGTTGCCGGCTTTGGGCGTGGCGATCTGTCTTGATGGGCCGACGAGCCTGGAATCTGGGGCTGTGGGATGTCATTGGTGGTATGCACGATACTGGCATGGACAGGGGTTGTACGGATGTGAGAGTGATCTGTACGTGCTTGGAAGGCGTTAGGCTTGGTTCCTGATCCGCTTTGATTCATATGCATGTACGCCAGCGGGACGACGATTGCACTTAGAGCGTACAACTCCGGCGAGCAGCCTGCGGTCAACGGCAAGGCTGCAATGGCGGCGACTGTGCAAAGCAGCCGCAGGGGCCGTTGTGTCCAATGCGACTTCGTACTGAGATTTGCACCGCTGTGGTGATCGGATTCACTTCTGTGCCACATCGATGTACCCTTTCTCAAGTTGTGCCTTGATGACGGTTTCAGAGTCTTCCGCCAGGTGAACGGTTTGCGACAGGACTCGCTCACCCTGGCGCAACACGACCTTGCGATCTCCCGGTTTCAGTATGAACGCCTTGGCTTGACCGCTGGGTCCCAGAGATTGGCCGTCTACGGTCACGTAAGACCAGGGCACCGACAGGACGCGAAGCCGTGCCGTCTCTTCTTTCTGCGGGGAAGGCGAAGGCCGCATGCCCAGCACCGCGGCAACGAGCACAACGGCGGCCACAACAAAGCCGGCGGGCAGGACCCATGAGTGGGGCGGACCTGCAGGAGTCGGTCCCAGTGGCATGGACACCGGGCCCGTCGGCTGGACTGTCGGGGCAGCGACGCTCTTAAGAAGCTGGTATGCACAGTCCAGTTCGGCCATCTTCTCCTGGGCCTTCTGGCGAACGGCCACTGGCGTGCCGGGCACCAACTGCCGTTGCAGATGCCCCAGGGCAGCGGCATACGCCCGCTCGATTTCCATTCGGCCGGCGCCCGGTCTGAGGCCCAGGATGTGATATGCTTGGCCGGTGGTCATAGGTAGCGCTTCCCAGCAAGCCAGCCGGCGAACAGAAGCCGCATGAGGCTGATCGCCAGCATTGCGATAAACAGTACAATCCTTCCAGAGGGGGCCTTCTGACCGACACGGCGCAAGGTCCGCTCGATTCGTCCGGTGAGCCAATCGACACACGGCTGGCCGGCTGTGTTGACAGCTGTCAGCCAGCGGCTGTGCCATCGGTAGCTGAGCATTCTCGCCAGCAGAAGGACAAACAGAATGTCCACTACCACCAGCAGCAGATGACCGAGGCCGAGGATCATGTTTGCAAACAGTCCCATCGTTATCCCTTTCATACGCTCGTCGACAAGGTCGTCACTGTGACCGGAATCGGCGGACTCCGGACGGTTACACTTGCGCTCTGCGAGGATGGCGTCATAGTCGCAACCTCCATCATTCGCCAGCCCCATGCCAGATGAGGCCTTGGGCCAACTGCGTGTAGTGCTCAGACAGCGTCTCGGGGTCCCTGATGAATCGGTAATGGCAGAAGCCACGGGGATCGGTCGTGGCGACTTCGCGCAGCAGCGATTCGTTCACCACATCGGGTGTTCCACCGATGCCCACGATGTCGATCACTGCGCCGAGCTTCTTTTTGAGTTTGGCGGCCTGCTTCAGGGGCTTTCCCCCTTGGCCGTCAGTCAGGAGAATGACGCACCTTCGCCGGTCGAATTGTGGCTCATTCTCAAAGAGCCTGGCCGCTGCCCCAAGCCCCTTGGCCAGGTCCGTTCCGCCATCGATCGTCAACTGGCGAAGCGCACTTCGGATGGCTTTACCGTCGGTGACGGGTGTCAGGGGCCGCACTACCCGGGCCTCGTCGCTGAACGAAATGATCGCGATCCGGTCGCCAGGATGCTTCGTGACGCGGGCCTTGGCGTACGCAATACCCGCCCGGATTCCGCCGTCGAGCCGCGAAGGCGGATAGTCACAAGCTCCCATGCTCCCGGAGACATCGATCACTATCGCTGTATCTCGTGGTGCGTTGTCGTCCGTGACAGAGGGTGAAGGCGGCTGCCGTACAGTGATGGCCGTGTCGGTCCTGAACGCGCCGGCGGACAGCCGCTTGAGAAGACCGGTGCCTGCACGCGTTGCCGAGTCGATGAACTCCAGCAGATCGTTCATGGTTTGCTCCTTTGCTTTCGTCATCCTGGGGGTTAACTGTCCGGCTATTTGTGCCTGGCCCGAAGCTGTTTTCGAGCCTCTTCGATATCACTATCCGAGAGCCCGGTATCGAGCTTGAACCGGATCGGGACGGGTTTGTTGAGCAATGTGTCTCGCACATCGATATGGACCAGGCCTTCGGCGTCCATGTGGATGGCGAACTCGATGCGGTCGGTGTTGTTTGCCTCATCGGTGGGCTGGACCTGGACCTCCGCTTCCTGCAACGGCGTGCAGTCCTCGGATCGTTCGCCGGCGTGGCCGTCGTAGAGTTTTACACGCACTGCACGGGTTGCGGCATCGACCGGACTGAATCGCTCCTTCGCCTCGTACGGCAGTCGGGACCCGACCGGAATAATCGGGACGTTGAATTCGCCTTTGCTACCCTTCTTCGGCGTGATCGCGGCGACGCAGAGGTCTCTCGGCGCGATCGTTATCTGGGGCCGGACCGCCGAGGCCAGGTATTTTTTGTCCTCGACGAGGATGGTCTGATCGGGCTTGCCAAAACAGGCTGCCGAGACGATGGCAGCGCCCTTGGCGACCGTCAGGTCCGGGTCGGCGTCGGTCACCGGGTCTTTGCCAAAAATCTCCCGCACCAGTTCGGGGACGAAGCGCAAGCGGGTGCTTCCACCGACCAGCAGAACCGAGTCGATCTGTGAGGGCTGAAGTCCAGCTTTTTCCAGGGCCCGTTGGCAGCACTGGCGCAGGTTGTCGATGATGTCGTGGCAAAGGCCCTTCAACTGGTTGTAGGTCAGTTCCATCGAAGTACGCTGCTCGCCGATCCGCAGAGGAATGACGGCGGTGTCCCTGCGCGCGAGCGTCTCCTTGGCCTCCTTGCACCTATCCAGGACCTCCAGCCACTCGGCAAGGTCCTTCTCGGTGCTCAACTCGCCGCCCTTGCTCGAGACGAATTCCCGGACTTGCTGAAAGATGGCTTCATCGACGTTGCTGCCGCCGCACTCCGGGTCGCCATCGACGGCCAGCGGTTCGATTTGACCGCCGTCTTTGGCTTCCATGATGCTGATATCGAAGGTGCCTCCGCCGAA
>Ga0209312_1000478_pt1 | contig 36792 bp, 27 predicted proteins | sample BioC13SIPDNA_4_FD_185744 | JGI IMG/M metagenome (GOLD analysis project Ga0209312, IMG submission 185744) | Anaerobic biogas reactor microbial communites from Washington, USA - Biogas_R1_B C13 SIP DNA (SPAdes) (version 2) | ecosystem: Engineered > Bioreactor > Anaerobic > Unclassified | place... | reverse complement strand
TCGTCAGCGCGTGAGCATCCGATAACGTGCGGCCCCCTTAAGGGGGCCAGGAACCGGAAGGTGGACCTCGATCCCTTGACCCGAGTGACTACTCCCAGAAAATGTGCGAAACATCCTTTACACTACCCTACCCGTCGCCCGCCCAAGGATGGCGCGTGCGAAACCGTCGGATCGGGACAAAATACGGTGGCCCGTCAGGTCGCGCAGGTAGGGGCGAGGCACGCCTCGCCCCCGAGCGCCCACCGCGAACACCGCCGCTCATGTTTATGCCATTCGTACCTGGTACCTTTAATTCCCCTATTGATCGTCAGCAAGCTGCCCAACTATTTCTTTGAAGTGGGTCCATGATTTCACCCTGTAGGCTGATTGGCGCAACTTCTGGAGAGGTACGTCACACTCCCTTGCGCCTCGCAGCAATTCGAGGCATTCTTCTTTGTCGAAGTGATCGGCACACTTGTTCTGGACTATCCCGCGGATGTAGAACAGTTCTCTGAGGTCAGGGTCGCTCTCCGAATCACGAACCACACCGCATATCCCAGGAACCTTGTCAAATGCACATTCCCATGATTCCTTCGTTACCGTGCCATCGTCTTGAAACTCGAGATACTGATCAGCGGCAATACCCATTGCATGCGCAATCTCAGCGAACTGGAAGCGACGCAACCACTTCTTGATGCTGAGCAGACCCTGATCATTCAGCACATACCCAGGCGCAAGTTCCGCCCAGTAACCAGCAAGGGAGCTAACGCATTGCCCTTTGAGATCTTGTAGACTTTCGGCCCACTCCATCATCATTTCAAGTTGTTCGCGTCGCTCGTGCAACTCATTGAGTTGAGCCTTCTTCTTCTTGATAACGGTACTATCATCAAGCGGCCTGTCCTTCTTGCCCGCGTTGCAGGCCGCACACGCGGTGATAAGGTTCGTTATTTCGTTGTTTCCACCACCTGCAACGGGCTTGATATGGTCAATCTGAAGCAAAACATCTGGAGCAGAGGCGCCACAATACCGACACTGGAAACTGTCGCGTTTGAAGACTTCGAAGCGTACTGTCTTTGAGATTGCGCTTCGGCACGGCTTGTCTGATCGACGTTCTGTCATAGCGGGATATCCTCACATTACTGCGGACACCCAGGGGTGACAACGCCGGTTGACTACCCCATCAGGCGACTCGGGAAAGCGACCTGCGCACGGCACCTCGTAGTAGTGCAGTGGCGCAAGTCTCAGCGACATCATACCCAGAAGACAGGCCCAGTCGTCTGGCTCCTCCTTGTCTTGTCGCATTCTTGCGGCACCAGGACTTCTCCCAGCCGCTGACTCTTCGCCATAGGATCAGTATACGCGCGGCCTGGGGATTTTCAAGGCTCATTACAAGCGGGCGGTCAGGCGGGGTGCACTGCGTGTTTGTAGGTAGGTTCCTGCCGAGGCCAGGAAGGGGGCTGTCATCTCGGAGAGCGTGGCGGATGTCATTTCGACTAAGGGCGAAGCCCGCACGGAGAAATCTGGCCGAGGATAAGGCAATAGCCCCTTCGCAGCCAGATTCCTCCACTCCGCTGCGCCCCGGTCGGAATGACAAAGTCGACTGCAACCCCCCGTAAAGGTCTACCTACAGACATCAAGTGCACCCGGTCAGGCGTCCCTGATATTTCGCGCGTGCGTGGGCCAAAGGCCGATCTGTTATCCAAAGGGGCACCCCGACCGTTCCAGGGTCAGGCCTTTCGTCAGTCTTCGGGAGGGACCAAGGGATAGACCCCGTCTGGGCCGACAGATCCCTCTGCAAAATCCGTGAAATTACGGACAGCCACCCATTTGGCAACAGTGTCACTTGACTTAGTTGGTGGCTGTCCCTGTTTGATACTCGCGCAAGCGTTCGTGGTTTTCCGCGTTCTTGGCCTTGAGAGGGCGGTTTGCACCGGCCTGTCGAACGAAGGTTGGGGGTTCTTCCTTTTCGCGGGTCGGCCATCCGGCCACAAGACGCCCCCTCCCATCTCTTGGCCTCTACAGGCACATAGCGGGCCTGCGACCCGACCCTTTCAGTAGTCAGGGAGGAGGACCGGGGGACAGACCCCGTCTTAGACGGTGGACGGGGCGATTGGTAAGAATCAAAGGCGTCCGGAGCGTACGAACCACGGCGGGTTTTTTGGTTTCGCGCGGGGAATGTTGGCGCTGGCTGTGAAACGGGCGGGTGTGGGGCGCATCTGGACTGTTGGTGGCGGCGGCGATGGGCCGGGCGGCTACGGCGGGGTGCCGAGGACGGCGTCGTCGGTGTCTTCGACGAGCCGGACGGTGATGAGGTCGTTCGTGTGGACCTGTTCGGTTCCGGCGGAACCGTCGGACGACAGGCGGACGGTGAAGTAGCGTTCGGCCCGGCCGCTGGGGCGGCCGCTGGTGCTCTCGATGAGGACTTGGGCGGTCTGGCCGAGGAACCGGCGGCGGAACCGGCTCTGGAGCCTGTGGTCGAGATCGCGAAGGACTTGCGATCGCTCTTTCTTAACTTCAGACGGGACCTTTTCGGGTATCCTTGCGGCGGCGGTACCCTTTCGAGGCGAGAAGGGGAAGACGTGCATCTTGGCGAAGCCCACACGCTCGGCCAGATCGAGCGTCCGGCGGAAGTCATCGTCCGTTTCACATGGGAAACCGACGATAATATCGGTCGTGATGGCCGGACGGTCGAGGATGCTGTTAGCCAGCTCGACCTTCGCGGCGAAATCATCGGCGGTGTACGGCCGGCACATCCGATGCAGAACGCGATCGGAGCCCGACTGGAGCGATAAGTGCAGGTGCGGCATGATGTTACGGTGCCGGGCGAAGACCTCCAGCAGGCGGGCGGTTACGTCGGCCGGGTCGAGCGAACTGACGCGGATCCGCGCCAGGCCGTCGATCCGAGCAAGCCGGTCGAGAAGCGCCGGCAGATGGTCGTTCTCCGGCGTCGGCCAGTGCCTCCGGCGGACCGTGGCCTGGCCGTAAGCGCCTATGTGTACGCCGGTTACGACGATCTCCTTGTGGCCGGCGGCCGCGAGGGCTTGGGCCTCGGCCAGCACGTTATCGGGCGGATTGCTGCGAACCTTCGGGCGCGTAGAGGGTATAATGCAGTAGGTGCAGAACCCGTCGCAGCCGTCCTGGATCTTGAGGAAGGCCCGGGTCTGGCCGCAAAAGCGGGAAAGGGGCAGCAATTCCGGAGGCGGACATAAGTCGTTTTTGCGCTTGACTTTGGGGCCGTTTTCTGGTCTAATGGGCGTGTTCCTGGAGGATGGCCCGAGGTTCTCTGCATCTGGGGTGGTTCGAAAGGTCTCGATCAGGCTTTGCAGCGTGGAAGCAAGATCGGATCGATCCTTCACAACATGGACGTTCTCCTCGGCAGGTTGTAGTTCATCGCAAGGGGCAACGGGCAGGCAGCCGCAGAGGACCACGGCTTTCGGCCCATGACGCAGCGCGTGATGCAGCAGGTGTCGGCTCTTGGCCGAAGCGGTGTGCGTCACGCAGCAGGTGTTGATGACGACAAGGTCCGGTAAGTGTGTGACATCGGCCGGAGCAAGGCCGAGCCGTTCGAGAAGCTCGCGAATTTGCTGGCTTTCGTACTGGTTTACCTTGCAGCCGAGTGTCAAGATGGAAAATCTGTCCATGATGTGGTACAATGGTAAGACTGTTGAGAGCTGTTTACAAGACTAACTGGCGGTACGCAGGCCGGCAGGCGGGAGGTTCGTTATGGCAGCAGCATCGGATGCGATTTGGGCGGTTGACCTGGGCAATACGTCTCTGAAGGCCCTGCACCTTGCGGCGGTCGGGGACATGGTCCAGGTCATCGGCTTCGATCATATTCCTCACGGCAAGATCCTGTCGAGCAGCGGCATCAGTGCCGCCGAGCGCGACGAGCTGATCGCGATTACGCTGCGGCAGTTCGTCCAGCGCAACGACGTCAGCTACGACCCGCTGATCGTCTCGGTGCCGAGCCAGAACAGCTTCGCCCGCTTCGTGACGCTCCCCCCCGTCGAGCAGAAACGCCTGCCGGAGATCGTCAAGTTCGAGGCCGCCCAGCAGATCCCATTCGACATGAGCGAGGTGCAATGGGATTATGTCATGATGACGGAGCCGGACAGTCCCGAGCAGAAGGTGGGCATCTTCGCGGTCAAGAACGAAGTGGTGGAAGCGGAGATGGAGCACTTCGAGCGGGAGGACCTTCAGGTCAGCTACGTTCAGATGGCGCCGATGGCGCTGTACAACTACCTCCTGTTCGACCGGCCCGATCTGGTTCGATCGGACAACCGGGCGACGGTGATCGTCAACGTCGGGGCCGACAGCACGGATCTGGTGGTGTGCACGAAGTCGAACGTCTGGCAGCGCTGCATTCTGATGGGCGGCAACGCGTTCACGCAGGCGATCGCCGAGACGTTCCGGCTGAGCCCGGAGAAGGCCGAGAAGCTCAAGCGGACCGCCCCGGTCAGCCGGTACGCCCGCCAGATCTTCCAGGCGATGCGTCCGGTCTTCACCGACTGGGCGGCCGAAGTGCAGCGGTCGCTGGGATTCTACACCAGCTCCAACCCCGACGTGAAGCTCGCCCGCGTCATCGCCATGGGCGGCGGCACCCGGCTTCGCGGGCTGACCAAATATCTCCAGCAGACCGTCCAAATCCCGGTCGAGAAGCCGGAAGCCTTCAAGAAGGCGGTAATCGCGCCGGGGCTTTCCAGCGCCAAATTCCACGAAAGCGTGGCGGACTTCGGGGTCGTCTACGGCCTCGGCCTCCAGGGCCTGGGCATGGCGCGCATCGAGAGCAACCTTCTGCCGTCGAGCGTGGCGAGGTCGATGGCCTGGGCGAACAAGACCAAGTATTTCATCGGAGCGGCGGTCATGCTTCTGATCGTCTCGCTGATGTGCCTGGGGCGCGTCGGCCTTGACCGCGTCAGCTACGCGCGGAGCGAGCAGGCCCGTGCGGCGACCAAGCGAGTGGTTGCGAAGGCCCAGAGCGCCCAGGAAGTCAAGAGCCAGTTCGAGAGCCAGAAGGCCGAGTATGACGCCAAGCTGGAGGCGCAACTGTCGCCGTTCAAATACCGCGAGGTCGTTCCCGACCTGTACAATCTCATCCTGGCGGCGCTGCCCAACGCCGAGAACACGCCCGATCAGCGTGACCTGTTCCTGGCGTATGATCGCGGCGACGCCGAAAAGGTCAAGAGCATCCCGCGACCCGAGCGAAAGCAGTTGATCGTCGCGAGCGTTTCGGTGTTCTTCAGCGACGACCTGGAGACCGCCCAGTTCGGCCAGACGGCCACGATGCGCAGGGACGCGATGATGCGCGACAGCCAACTGGCGATGGACGGCGAAGACGGCTCGACCCCCGACAGCGTGATGGCCGAACTAATGGCGATCTATGGCGACCGGTACGCGGGCATGGGCGGGATTGCCAAATCATCGGAGGCCGAGAAGACGCCCGGTTTCGTCGTCAGCGTCGTCGGGTTCAGCCCCTACAAGAACGTCGGCGCCCTGGTGGATCCGCCCAACGTAACCGACAATCCTTCTCGTTGGGGCTTCGTGACACGAATCGCCAACCTCGACACGATCACCGACTCGAACTGCCCGTTCGAGCTGTACAAGAAAGACGCGGATCACTTCCGCTTCGAGTACGCCGTGGTCGAATGGGAGACCGCACCGCTGGGCATCGGACAGGTCGAGGTCATTCCCGATACGACCAACACCGCCGGCCGCACGACCGGCCGGTCCGCCATCCTGCTGGACATGAGCGGGACCCAGGGCGTCGAGATCCTCGTGGACCCCGTCACAGGAGAACGGATCGACGCTGAGCCGGTCCTCGACGCCGACGGCAAGCCCAGGGTCGATCTGCTGGGCAAGAAGCAACAGATCATCCACGATTCCTGGTTCCAGCTCGACTTCAAGCTCAAGTGGGACCATGCGCCGGAGATCAAAGGCGCTGCGGACAGCACCGCGACGACGACGGGCGGCGGCTCCCGCAAACGCAGCAGCGGCGGCAGCAGCGAGATGGAACCCTATTAGAGAAAACAGGTGAGACCCGAATGAAGGCACCAAACGTCAACATCAAGGACATCCTGAAGAAGCTCAGCTTCCTCAAGAACAACCTGGCGCTGCTCGTGCCGATCATCATCGTCATCGTGGCGCTGTTGCTGCTGATCCCCACGCGCATCCTGGGCGCCCGGCTGCGCAAGACGGTCGAAGAGCAGAGCCTCCGCACGGGCAAGACGGTCGACACTCTGATCCGCGACGTCAACTCCGCGGCCGAGGCCGAAGTCATGCGGGCGGAGATCGAGGCCCGCGCCGAAGACGTCAATGCAATCGAGGCCCTGATCGCGCGCACGGTCGAACGGGAGCTGCTGCGGTACGACATCTTCGGGCCAGATACGAACGAGACCTCGCGTGTGCTCTTCGAACGATTCGGACAGGCCTATCACGCAGGAATCGACCGGCTCATCGAGAGCGTCGGCGCGGGACTGTGTCCGGCGCGAGCGGAGATCCAGGCGGCCCTGAAGACGGCGCCGCGCAGCACGCTCCGGACGGGCATGGGAGGCGCCTACGGCGAAGGAGCCTACGGCGGCGCTCCCTATGGGGGAGGCATGGACCCGTACGGGGGGGGCGGCATGATGGGACGCGGCCAGGGCTTGGGCATCGTCACGGAAACGGACAAGAAGATCGTCGATCAGATCTGCCTGGACCGGGCCCGATCGTTCAGCGTCTATGGCAGTCCGGTCGACGTCGCCGGCTACGCGTACTGGAACGACTGGACGTTCGAGAACAAGGACAAGGCGTACCAGGACTGCTGGTACTGGCAGGTCGGATACTGGATCGTCGAGGACGTGTTCACGTCGATCGGGCAGATGAATCAAGGGGCCGAGAGCATCCTCACCGCCCCGGTCAAACGGTTGATGGGCGTGGACTTCACGCTCAAGAAAAATCGGGCCATGCGGGGCCGACGCGGCGGCTTCACGCGACGGACCAAGGAGAGCGAGAACCCGACGTACGCCACCGGCACCAAGGACGCTCTGACCACACCCTGTACCGGTCGGTTCACGACCTTGCCGATGGATGACCTGACGGGAATCGACGTGGTGCAGTTCAACGTCAAGCTGGTCATTGACGCGACACGGGTCAATTCCTTCATGGAGCAGCTCTGCACCGCCAAGCCGCACACGTTCCGAGGGTTCTACGGCGATCAGCCGGAACAGACCTACGAACACAATCAGATCGCGATTCTCGAAACGAGCGTCAGCCAGGTCGAGAAGGAAGGCTACAACCACTACTTCTATCGCTACGGCGACCAGCCTGTCGTCGAACTCGACCTGATCTGCGAGTACGTCTTCCCACGGACGCCGGCCTTCCTGGAGATCATACCCAAACAGGTCAAGGACGAGCTAAAAGGCGAAGAAAACTCCGAAGGGTAATCGAATCAGTCAAATACGACGGAATCTGACAGCGGGATAAGCTATGCGAGAATTGTTAGGCAAAATCGGACGGTTCTGCGAGAACCATGTGGAGAAGATCGTGCTCGTGATCGCCGGGGCGTTCTGCATCTGGCTGTTCTTCACGCGAGTGATCTTCAGTCCCAACGGCGTTCCGTATGACGGCAAGACCTACAGCCCCGGACAGATCGACACCGCCATTCAGAGGAAGGCCGAAGACCTGGCGCTGCAGCTCCAGAGTGGAGGCGGAACGAGCCAGAAGAAGGTCACGTACGTTCCCAAGCTCACCGGTCCGATCGATCCGAACGATCCGGTGGTCTCCAAGGTGTTCGTGGGCCGGCCCGCGCCGGAGAGCTTCCTGGAGTTGCTGCGCTCTCCCCTGAGCTTCATGAGCTCGGAGTTGGGCGCCGGCGAAGTCGTCGCGCAGTCCCCGGACGACCGCCCTCGGTATGCGCTGCCCCGCATCGGGCCGGTGACCGACGTCGCGGTCGGCCATATTCGTGCGGCGGCTTACGTGCCTCTCGAAGACGTGACTCCCCAGCGCACCTATGACGCCGTGGAAACCGAGCCCAATGACATCGATCTGGTGACGGTGGAAGCCAAGTTCAACGTGGCCGAGCTGTATCGGCAGTTCAACGCCTATTTTGCGGGAACGGAAGTGGCGAAGCAGGCGTGGCGGGACCCGTGTCTGGCCAATCCGAAATTCGCCGCCGTGCATCTCCAGCGGCAGACCCTGCTGGACGACGGAACCTGGAGCGACTGGGTGGACGTGCCGCGCAGTCGGATCGAAGCCAATCGAAGCCTGTTCCAGATCGTGGAGAATGTCAAAGAGCTGCCCCCGGGAGGTCTGGGCGTTCGGATGATGCAATACGCCGACAGGTTCGTGACCATGTCGCTCCTCCAGCCTGAGGCCTATCAGATCGCCTCGGCCGAGGAAGAGTGGTTCCCGCCCAGCTATTACACCAAGTTCAAAGAGGTTCAGAGGAAGATCGAGGCCGATGAGAAGCGCAAGGAGCGCGAGGAACAGCGCGATCGCCAGGAGGCCGATACGGGGGGTCGTCGCGACAACCTTCGCACTGCGGCCGGAGGCGCGACCGCGACCGGCACCAGCCCTCGACGCCGCGAGAGCACCACCGGCGGCGGGATGGGCGATCCCTACGGCGGCGCCGGCGGCACCCGCGATCGAGGCGCCCGGACCAGCCGGACCAGGGGAGGCGCGCCGGGGATGGGAATGGACCCGATGGCCCCTGACGCACGCCAGCGGGGCGCCCGCACGGGTCGTCGGACTCCGGGCGACATGGCCTATGACCCCGGCCTTGGCGCGTACGGCGGATATCCCATGGACGGCACCATGAGAATGACGCCGACCACCGACGAGGTCTACTACGAGTTTGCACAGGCCGCGATGAACTACACCACGGACCTCTCGAAAAGCAAAGACCCCCTGCTGTTCTGGGCTTTCGACGACACGATGGAACCGGGCAAGACCCACCGCTACCGCATCCGCCTGGGCGTGTTCAATCCCGTGGCCGGGACGGACAAGCTGGCGCCGCGCGACGCGGACAAGAAGAACCAGGTGATTCTCTGGAGTGAATTCTCGAAGGTCACCGACGCGGTGAGCGTTCCCAAGCGGCTGTACTTCTTCGCCAAAGACGTGCAGGACCGGCAGAAGACCGCGACGGTGGAGGTGGCCCGCTACCTGCTGGGTTACTGGCGTACGGAGGACTTCCAGGTCCGGCCGGGCGACGCGATCGGCAAGGAGATGGAGCCCAAGGAAGAGAAACCCAAGAGGACGGACCGCCTGATGACCCCCGGCGGGCGAATCACCGGCGCCCCGATGGGTCGGGAAATGCTCGGCATGGGGCCGTATGCCGCAGGTCCCTACGGCGGCGCTGGCGGAATGGCCATGTATCAGACCCCGGCGGACCCGGCCGACGCCGCGATCAACCCCGAGCTGATCGACTACAGCACCAATACGGTTCTGGTCGATCTGCTGGAGGTCAGCGACTGGAGCACGCAGCCCAGCCTCCAGCCGCGGGTCTACTATGACATGCTCTATACCCACGATGGCACGAGTATCGAGCGTATGCCGGTGGGGACGCGAAACTGGTCCAAGGACCTGCTGGCGACGTACCAGCTCATCTCGACGGAGAAGCGGAAGGAGCCTCAGTCGTTCAAATCGTTCCAGAAAGGCGGCTTCCGCTCTCGCGGTGGCATGGGCGGCCCCGGCGGATATGGTTCGCCCTACGACATGATGGGCGGCGGCGGCCCTTACGGTCCCACGCCCCGCAGATAACCTCCGCACACAGAACAGGTCCTATCGGTCCAATTCGACCCATAGGACCTGTTCTTCAATTCCCTTGACCCCTTCGCGCGACTGCGCTACATTCTCCGGCGTCTTTGTCCATGACGAAAAGGGCCGGAGGCAACGTGAACGAACGCATTGAACTGCTGCTGCGCATCTTGTGTGACACCATCCCCTCCCAGGTGGATGCGGTGTACCTCTTCGCGCAGACCGAACCGAACCAGGAGAGCGTCTTTGCGACCGCACGCGGACTGCTGCACCGCAAGAGCGTCGAGCGGATATGGATCTCCGACTGCGCCGCCAAGAGCGGCTACGTCGGCGCGCCCGCTTGTCGAGAGGCGATGGTCCGATCGGGCATCCCCCAGGGGACCATCGAAGAGGTCCCGATGGAACCGACCGAAATCCTGCACACGCAGATCGAGGCGCATGCCGTGGTCCGATTCGCCAAGGCGCGAAGGCTGCGGAGTCTGATCGTGACCTCGGCGCCGTTCCACCAGGAGCGGGCGTTCATGGCGGTCGTCACCGCCGCCCTTCGGGAGTGTCCGCCGCTGAAGCTCTACAGCCTGCCGGGCAAGGCCCGGAACTGGGACGAGGTCGTGACCCATTCCCAGGGGATCCTCACGGGCACGCGCGCCGACCTGATCGAATCGGAGCAGCAGCGCATCGACAAGTACACCGCCCAAGGCGACCTTGCGGCGCGCACCGAGGTCCTGCGCTACCTACGTCGGCGCGACGCCGCCGATTGAGCCGGCCGAACGATCCGGTCAGCTCATCAACTTCCGCAGCAGGGCGCGCTGGAAGTGGAGGCGGTTCTCCGCCTGGTCGAAGAGGATCGAGTGGGGCGACTCAGTGACTTCGTCGCTGATCTCGAACCCGCGATAGGCGGGCAAGCAGTGCATGACACGGACGTGCTTTGGCGCGGCGGCCACGAGAGCGGCGTCGACCTCGAAGCCGGCGAACTCCCTGCGGCGTTTGTCTTTCTCATCCTCCTGACCCATGCTGACCCAGGTGTCGGTGTAGATGACGTCGGCCTGCGTCACGGCGGCGCGCGGGTCGCTCATCTGCGTGACACAGCCCGGCGCAAAGCCGTTGGCCACGCGGATGGAGGCATCGTCCAGCTCATAGCCGGCGGGCGAGGCGATGATCAGCTTCATCTTCAGCTTGCCGGCGGCAAAGGCCAGCGAGCGCGCAACGTTGTTGCCGTCCCCGATGAAGGCGATGGTGATGCCCTCGATCCGTCCGAAATGCTCGCCGATCGTCAGCGCGTCGGCCATCGCCTGGCACGGGTGCGACCAGTCGGTCAGCGCGTTGATGACCGGGATGTCGGCATACCGGGCCAGGTCGACCACGGTGCGGTGCTCGAACGTCCGCGCCATGATCCCGTGGACGTAGCGACTGAGCACTCGCGCGATGTCCTTGACCGGCTCGCGCGTGCCGATGCCGCCGATGTCTTCGGGCTTGACGTAGATCGGGCTGCCGCCCAGGTCGGTCATCGCGACCTGGAAGCTGATGCGGGTCCGCAGGCTGGGCTTTTCGAACAGCATGGCGAGGGTCTTGCCCGCCAGGCACAGATCGCGCCGGCCGGACTTGTACATCGCCTTCAGGGACCGGCTCTCTTCGAGCAGCGCGTTCAGTTCGTCGGTGGAACACTCGCTGATGGCAAGGAAGTCTTCCATGGTCAACTCCCGGACAAGACGTTGTCAAAGATGCCGATGGCCTCGTCGATCTGCTCGCGTGTCACGGTCATGGGCGGCATGAAGCGGATCACGGTGTCGTGCGTGCAGTTGATCCTCAGACCCTTCTCCAGGCACGCGGCGACGATGGCAGCGCCGGGGCGCATCAGTTGGATGCCGATCATCAACCCGATGCCCCGGACGTGGTCGATGATCGCGTGTTTGTCCTTGAGCGAGCGGAGCTTGTCCTGTGCGTACTGGCCGATCTCGGCGGCCTGCCGGAGCAGGCCGTCCTCCTCGATGGCCTCGATGGTCGCGACGCCGGCGGCACAGGCCAGGCAGTTGCCGCCGAACGTGGAGGCGTGCTTGCCCGGCACCAGCGAGGCGGCGATCTCGGGTCGGGCCATCATCGCGCCGATGGCGACGCCGCCGCCGAGGGCCTTGGCCATCGTGATGATGTCCGGCTCGACGTCGTAATGCTGATAGGCGAACCACTTGCCGGTCCGCCCGATGCCCGTCTGCACCTCGTCGAGGATCATGATCGCTCCTCTGGCGTCGCACAACTCGCGAATGGCGCCGAGGAACTCGGCCGTCGCGACGTTGATGCCGCCTTCGCCCTGGATCGGCTCGACCATCACGGCGGCGACCTCGTCGGTGAACGCCGCCTCCAGCGCCGCAACGTCGTTGAACGGAATGTACGCAAAGCCCGGCAGCAGCGGCAGGAAGCCGTCGTGGTACTTGGGCTGCGCGGTGGCGGTGACGGTGGCGAAAGTGCGGCCGTGGAAGCTGCCCTCGGCGGTGATGAACTTGTACTTGCCCTTGGCGGTGTGCAGACGCGACAGCTTCAGGGCCGCCTCGTTGGCCTCGGCGCCGCTGTTGCAGAAGAAGCACTTGCCTCCGAAGGCCCGCTCGCTGAGCAGTTGGGCCAGCTTGCCCTGCGGCTCGGAGTAGAAGGTGTTGTCGATGTGGATCAGCTCGCCGACCTGGCGGCGCACCGCCTCGACCACCTTGGGGTGACAGTGGCCGATGCCGCTGACCGCCCAGCCGGGAAACATGTCGAGAATCTTGTTGCCGTCGGCGTCGTAGAGGTAGGAGCCTTCGCCCTTGACCATGACGCGGGGCAGCCGGCCGTAGTTGGCGATCACGTATTTGTCAAACAGTGCTATCGTTTCTTGCGTTGTCATAGATCCCTCTGGAGTCTGGGGATGAATATCTCTTGTGGCTTCGAATGGAATCGGTCCTGTAGGGCGTACAGGACCTATGGCCTTCGCACGATCTCGGTGCCGATGCCCTTCTCGGTGTAGATTTCCAACAGCAGGGAGTGGTCGATGCGGCCGTCGATGATGTGGGCCTTGCGCACGCCGGCCTCCAGCGCCATCAGGCACGCCTCGACCTTGGGGAACATCGCGTCGGTAATCACGCCGGCGTCGATCATCTGCTTGATCTGCTCCTCGTCGAGGCTGCTGATCCAGCTCTCGGGGTCGTTGATGTCGCGGCGGATGCCGTGCGTGTCGCTGACCATCACCAACTTCTCGGCCACCACCGCCGCCGCCACCTTGCCCGCGGCGCTGTCGGCGTTGACGTTCAGTTTGCCGCCGGCCTTGTCGATCGCCACCGAGGCGATCACGGGAATCGTGCCCTCGGCGCAGAGCGTCTTGAGCAGCTTGCCGTTGACATCGGTGACCTTGCCGACCAGGCCGAGGTCGAGCTTGCGTCCCTCCGGGCCGGGCAGCCGCAGCGTCTCGGCCATCAGCACGCAACTGCTCAGCGAATGCAGGCCCATCGCCCCGCAGCCCAGCTCCTCCAGCGTCTGGCAGATCGGCACGTTCGTCTTGTGGACCAGCGTGTGCTCGGCGATGTTCAGCGTCCGCTGGTCGGTATAGCGGCGGCCCTGCACCCAGACCGGCTCCAGGCCCGCCTCGTTCATCGCGCGGGTGATGGCCTTGCCGCCGCCGTGGACGATGATCGGCCGCATCCCCACCGTCGCCATGAACGCCACGTCGGTCAGCAGATTCCGCTGCGCCGCCGGATCGTCCAGCACGCTGCCGCCCAGCTTGACGACCACAATCCGCTCGCGAAAGGCCCGGATGTACTCCATCGCCTCGACCAGGGCGGCCGCTTTGGCAATCGCCTCTTGCACGTAAAGACTCCTTGGACTCCAATAAAAAAAGAATCTTTCAATTTATGCTCGCCGGGCGCGCAAGTCAAGCGCTATTCTCGGCGAAATCAGCGGAATTGCGTCTCTCACTGGTTCTCCCAGCCGGCGAGTGGCGGGACCTCGAGGGGCCAGGCGAGATGCAGGTTGCCGCCGGGGCCGAGAGAGCTCTCCGGCAGATTTCCGACCCGTCGGCTCCTCCGGAGCTGGTCCGACACCGTAACCTTTCGGACGTGGCCGTCCAGCATGGAGACATAGGAGTGCCCCGTGTTCAGGTCGCCCCCGCGCGGACGGTGGTAGGTCGCAAAGGCGTCGCCGACGTCGGTCTCCGGCATCGTCGACGCATAGGGACGCTGCGGGGATGTGTCGAAGGTGGTGTACGAAGGCCCGATGTCCAGAGACCCGATCGTGATGGCGCCGGTGACCCTGAACCTCGGCGTCCGCGAGTCGATGGGATCGCCGGGATCATTCATGGTCCCGTCCTGGGTTCCTCCCCAGGGGCCGCTGAGATTGTGCAGCGCCGGCCATCGCGATTCCGTGTTGATCGTCCAGGAATTCTCCTCGCCGAAGGCAAACACCTCGGCAGGACTTCGCGTAACCTGCGTTTCCCGGCGGACGGTTGTCTTTCGGACGGTCCTGGCATCCACGGCGTTTCCCGCCCCCCCGCCAAGAGTCCCGGTCAGAAAGGTCCTGTGCAGGTTCCCGTTCATCGTGTAGCAGTACTGGGGGGCGATGTGCGGGAATTCGTTCGGGTCGGGTCTGTCATGCCGTAGCGGAATCCCGCCCCCCGGAGCAATTGCCCCACCCAAACTGGGCTGAGGCCGCCTGGGTTTGTTGGGGTCCTGGTTGTTGCAGCCTCGTTCGAGGTAGGCGCGAACGCCCGTCTTGCAGAGAAGGACCTTGGGATTCCCCAGATAGGGTATCAGAGAGCCCTGGAGCTCCTTGTGATCGCGCAGCAGCCGGCTGGACGGTCCGATCCCGGCGTCGTGCCAGCGGCAGGTCCAAGGGTACCGGGCTCCGTGAGCCAACCGGGACGGCGCCGCGGGATCGTGGGACCTGAAGGATTCTCTGGAATGGTAGATGTAGGTGGGATGGGGAAACAGGCCGTCATGGTCGCTGCAGTAGGTCTTGAGCATCACGGTCATCTGATGCAGGTTCGACCGGCACACCGTCTCGTGGCCCTGCTCGCGCACCAACCTCGTGACGGGCAGACTCAAGGCAATCAGCACGGCGATGATCGCCACGACCACGAGCAGCTCGATGAGTGTAAAGGCTCTCTTCATTCTCGCGCCCTCCCTGCTATCGTCGCCATCGCCGGGATTCGCCCTTCCCCGCCAGGTCGGTGCTCCCGGACGCACCGACCCCACCATACCACGGTCCGCCCCGGACTTCAAGGCATCTGGAGGACGCGATTACCCGTTTTGGCCTCGACTGGCTGAAGGTCGGTCAGGACGCTGGGAGGCGACGGATGAATCCCCGGAGGCCACCTGTTTGTGGTAGGGGCGAATCATCATTCGCCCCTGCGGACGAAGCCGATGCCGGTGTTGTCATCTCGACTGAAGCCTTGGCGATCCGCCGGCCGGAGGGGTCGTAGGTGTAGGTGATCTGCTCCCAGTCGGTTGTCGACGAGCCACCACCACCACTGGGCGTCCACTGGAGACGTAGGGGCGAATGATTATTCGCCCCTACCTGTCGCTGCTGCTGTCCTTGCTGTACACCCAGACCAGGGCGTGCTCTCCGTCCCCGCCCAGCGGGTACGACTTCTGCAGCCAGCCCACCTCCCCGCCGATCCGGTCCTGAAGCACCCCGTCCAACAACCAACCGCCCGGCACAGGCCCACCTTCCATCACCCGCCTGTCGGACAAGCCCATCATACCTCGATCCAGGAGAACGCCCCACCCATTATTCTCCTAATGATTGACGAAAGGCTTAACCCTCAACCCCGCCCAGCTATCGAGTCCTGCGCGGCACCTCCAGTGACAAGGTCAAGTCGGGGTAACCATCATCTCCGATCGCCCAGAGGTCTTCTGTCCCATTGTCTGTCTCTTCGACAAAATCCCATCCAGCTTTCAGGAATGTCTCGATGTCGCGCATCTCAGACATGCTCACGCCAGTGCCGCCCGCGCTGGCCAGCATCTGTGAGGTATCGGTATCCCAAAAGCTGTAGACGGCTGCGTCTGCGCCAAAATCGTCATACCCAATGAGTCCGCCCACATCGCGCAAGCCGCTGACGGCACCGGTGCTATAGCACCGTGACACATCCCGCCAGTTCTGCCCGATGAGCCCCCCGATGTAGTACGCACCAGCCACCGAACCTCTCGCATAGCAATCGCCTACGATGCTGGCGTTGCTCCCGACGAGTCCCCCGAGATTCGCACACCCGACAATCGCCGCTGTGCTGTAGCAGGACCGGATCGAACCGCCATTGAGTCCCGCAAGACCGCCTACGTGAGCGGCACCGGAGACCGCCCCCTGGCTATAGCTGTTGATGACGATCCCCGCGTTTTCGCCTGCGAGCCCTCCGGCCTGCCCATTTCCCATGCTCGCGCCTGCAAAAGAACACGCGGAGACTTCTCCCTGGTTATATCCTACGAGCCCGCCGGTCACGGCCCCTGCCCTGATGAAGCCGCTGACGGAACAGCCTGCAACCTTGCCGTAATTCTCGCCAGCTAGGCAGCCCGCCGTCTCGTCCCCGGCCTCCACCGCCGTCATCTCCAGGTGCAAACCAGTCACCGTCGCGCTGTTCTTGATCTTCCCGAAGAAGCCACTAGACGCGTATTGGTGGAATCCGTGAATCCGATGCCCGCATCCATCCAAGTGACCATCGAATTCGCTCACAACTGGAGCCAGCCATTCGATCCCGGACAGATCGATATCTGCGTCGAGGGCACAGCAGCGACCACCAGCATAATAGATCATCGCCGCCAGCTCTCTGGCGGCAGATACGAGATAGGGGCTGTCGGCGGTGCCTTCTCCTACCAGCCACACCGGCTCAGCGCTGGAGAACGCGGCCAACACCGGATAACCGGCATCTTCCGGTGCAATCCACATATCGACAATCCCATCGCGCTGTTCGGCGGCAAAATCCCATCCGGCGTCGATGTAGGTCGATACCTCGTACATCTGCTCCGTGCTCAGTCCCAGCCCGCCACGACTCGCGAATACGCCGCTGAGGTCGGTATCCCAGAAGCTGCTCGACACCACGCGAGGCGGAGTGCCCCTCCCGCCCGAAGGGGACATGCCCACCAGACCACCAGCATTGCCACCGACTACTGTGCAAGCCGCGTAGCAACGCCAGATATCGCCTTCTGCAAGAGCCCCGAGCAACCCGCCAACCGCTCCGGCGACACCCTCGACGTATCCCCGGCTGAAGCAGTCGAGAATATGTCCCCGCAGTTGATAGCCCACTAATCCGCCAACGTTGCCATGGCTGGTGATACGCCCTTCCGTATAGCAACCGACGACGTGGCCCATGTTGATACCGGCCAGCATGCCCGCGTTCGAAGCGTCCGCACCATCAATGCAGACATTCCTGAGCGCCAGGTGCATCACCCGGCCGCCCCGGCCAATCCCGCCAAAAAAGCCAAGCGCACCGCCACCAATGATCGTGAAGTTCTCGATCACATGACCATTGCCGTTAAACCCACCCGCAAACAGACCGTCGTACTCTCCGAAGGCTGGAACAAACACGACATCGGGGGCAATAATCGGCCCTTCGAACAGAGCAGCCTCCAGATCAATGTCTTCGGTCACCATGAACGATTTGTCATAGTCGTCTGGCCGCGAGGCCAGTTCCATGACGTCCTCTCTGCAACTGAGCAGATACGGCGAGGCACTCGTCCCCTCCCCTCCGGAATAGGCGGACGCATACCCTTGGACAAAGAAGAACAGAGCCAACACGTATGCCAGTTGTTTGGTTATCCACTCCACTTTCATACCGCTTCCTCCCGATAAGAACCTTCGTCATTCTCGCCTGTAAAATGGACCCAGAGCAAACTCTCCCCTTCTGTTCTTTCTACTCCGCAATCCAAACATCACTTGCATCTTCACAAGGCACGGTCAACCACATATTCTGTCGGTGACAGAAGCTCACAGGGCCGAGAGACTGCGCCTTCATCGCCATGAGTATCAGTATGGTTGTAGTGCATTGTTGTTCTCGTCTCCTTCGATCCACTCCCAGGTCTTCGTGTACCCAACCGTGCCGTTGTCACTTGTCGTGAAACTGTAAACTGCTCCGTAGATATTGTAGTCAGCATCAGGTCTGCTGGGCAACACGTACCCGATTTCCTGGCCTCGCGGTTCACCTAAGTCATCAATGATTATTATCGTGCCATCGCTCTCACTAGTCCTTCTCGGTTGTACACCGGTGTCGACAACGAACGTGTTCTCCGCAACCGTGCCTGAATACGCCAGGACACTGGCCATCTGGTCAAGGTCGGATTCACCAAGGATGATGTTTCTCCAATCGACTCTCACACCATTCGTTGCCTGCAATACCTGAACGACCGAATTATCGTCAGATAGTGAAAATATCGACCCGCTTTCATCTTCTCCAAAACTCCATTCTGACGGTATAAGGCCCTGAATGGACAACTCATAGGATTGAAATGTCTCGTTTATCTGGCTTATTGCCTCTAGTATACCTTCTAAATCCCACACATCAAAACGAATTAGCCAATCATCCACCGACTCGAGGAGACGGGCATCAATGGTGTACTGCCCGTCATCGGTCAATTCTCCTATGGTGATGCACACTTTCGGCACAGCACTTTCGTCATCAAGTCCACTGGGATCGATCATGTTCACGGGACTATTTCGGACGTATCGTTACCAATTCATGCCATCGCCGTAGCCGATGGGGTCGGTTTGGAGGAAGCGGCCGATGGCTGCGTTGTAGTACCGAGCTCGGTAGTAGTACAGGCCGGTTTCGGCGTCGAACTCCCGGCCGGTGAACATGAACCGGTTGGGATGGTTCGGGTCGGAGGCGGCCGCCTGGCCGTAGACGTCGTACTCGTAGACCTGGACGGTGTCGCCGCCGGCGTCGCTGAGCGCCACCACCGAGCCGAGGGCATCGAAATGGTAGTAGTACGTGCCGGCGTAGCCGCCCGCCGCCTCGATCATGCAGAATGAGCCTGCCCTGAGCGAAGCCGAACGGGGCTCGTCGATGCACGGGCCGTGGACGTACTTGCGCAGCAGGACATCGTTGGCGTCGTACTCGGCGATGCACTGGTCACCATCGTACACGTACTTCGTCACCACGCCATCGACGTCCTTGGCGATCCGCCGGCCGGAGGGGTCGTAGGTGTAGGTGATCTGCTCCCAGTCGGCTCCGCCGCCCGATCCCGGCACGCCGCCCGACCACTGGATGGCGTCGATCCAGGCCGAGCCGGCGGTCGAGCCGGAGTACTTGTAGTACTTCCACTTGAGCGTGTGCGTGCCCGACGGGACCGCGAAATTCCCTGTCCAGGGCCAACTGCTGCCCTGCGACCAACTGGCCTTGAAATTCTCGTCGACATAGAAGGCCAGGGCATCCCCGCTGACCGAGGACATCTTGTACCGGAAGCTGACGTTGCCCGGCCCGACGACCGTCGTCTGCATCCAGGTCTCCTGCCCCGAGCCGATGGTCCCGCTCTGTGCGGCGTCGTTGTCGGCGTAGTACTCGACCGACTGGGCGAACCACTCGGCGTCGCCACGCGGCGTCGGTACAATGGGCCGGATTGTGGGAACCTCTCCACGCATAGCTTCCCTTCGCACATCCGGCTATAGCCTACAGCAATGCCGCGTCGGAGTCAAGGGCGTATCTCGTATCCCAGCGGTGGGGCGTGAGGATCCCGTCGGTCGAGGCTTCGAGGGTGGGAGCGGTCCGCCCTGTTCCGAAGAGGTGCTGGTGAGGGAAATGCTCCCGGATGGGTAAGGGAGTGTGGCCCTCCCGCGTTGCGCTTCGCATGTCAATGCGCCTACACCCCTCGGAGACGATTTTCGGATATCTGGTGGCGATATCTGAAACAGACCTGGTTCTCGCACGACTATCCCAGAGTGGAACGCCTTTTTGGTTGACGGTACGGAGGTTGCAGTGGTGTGCGTCAAGGTCAAGACCCTGATCTTAAGAGGTACTTACCATGAAGAATCTCACTTTGTTGATGCTGGGGGCAGTCCTGGCCCTGGGAGCCATGGCGCAGGGAGCAGAGGAAAAGGTGGTCCGTCTGTACGACGGGCCCGCGCCCGGATCGGAAGCCTGGAAGCTGCCCGAGCGGCAAATCAAGTTCGGCCCGGCCATGACGCAAGTGATCGTCAACGTGGTCCAGCCGACGCTGACGGTCTTTGCGCCCCAGGCAGGGACCGCGAACGGCACGGGGGTGGTGATCTGCCCCGGCGGCGGCTTCTGCATGCTCTGCGTCGATCACGAGGGATATGATGTGGCGCGCTACCTGACAGCCAGGGGAGTGACGTGTTTTGTCCTGAAGTACCGGCTCCTGCAATGCGAGACCGAGAACCCGATGCTGGAAGCGTCGTCGGGCGGCAACTTCCTGGAGAAGGTCGCTCCCATCATCAAACTGGCGTTGGCCGATGGATTGGCCGCGATGGCGCACGTCCGTACCCACGCCAAGGACTATGGAGTCCACCCGGACCGGATCGGCGTCATGGGCTTTTCGGCCGGCGGCATCGTAGCCGCCTCGGTGGCGTACAACTACACGGCCGAGACTCGCCCCGATTTCGTCGCTCCCATATATCTCGCTCACGACCTAGTGATCCAGGGCGACGGGGTTCGTGGCGATGCACCGCCTCTGTTTGTGGTGGCCGCGACCGACGATCACTTCGGCCTGGCGCCTCACAGCGTGGCGATCTACCAGGCATGGGTGGCCGCCAAGAAACCGGCGGAGCTTCACCTGTATGCGAAAGGCGGACACGGTTTTGGCATGAACAAGCAGGATCTCCCCTGCGACACGTGGGCAGATCGATTCGCCGATTGGCTCCAGATGCCGGGGCTGCTGGAAAAGTGAGCCTCCGTGGCGCCAGTTGATTCTATCCCCCCCGTTCGGGCTGAGGAAAGGAACACGGATGGGCCGGGGGGCAGAAGCACGAATGACGTAGGGGCGAATGATTATTCGCCCGTACCGGTCCGTCCCGGCGCGCCGGGATCATAACAAGCATCACGAGCGATGAGCGACGAAACATGCCCGAACGCTGATGATTTCCTTGACGGACCGGCACTCGATAGGGTCCCCAGATTTCCCAGCCGTTCGACGATGCTCAGCACAAAACGCGCGGAGTTGTGGGCGGCGAGTTCATTGAACTGTGCCGTGTCCATACGGACATCCGAGTCCGCGGTATTGCTCAGGCTTCGCACGACCAGGAAAGGCAATTGCTGCTGGAAGCAGACCTGCGCGACGGCGGCGCCCTCCATCTCCACCGCGTCGGCCTGGAAACGCCGGCGCAGCTCCGCCCGCTTGACTGCGGAAGCGACAAAGGCATCGCCGCTGACGATCGTCCCGGCCACGATCCGCGGGACTCTCTCGCCGGCGCTCGTGACGATCTTCTCCAGACGTAACCCTTCTCGGGCCTTCCGGGCCAAATCCAGCAGCTTCGGATCGGCCGGCAGGAATATGGGATTGTGCCGGCCGGTGAGCGGATTCCTTACCTGGTAGGTATCGAAGCCGTCCTCGGTGTAGATGACCAGATCGTGGTGCGCCACCTTTTCGGCAATGACAATATCGCCTGGGGACAGATTGGGATCGATTCCGCCGGCAATCCCCGTGAAGATCACCTCACTGGGCTGGAACTCGTGAATCAGCAGCGCTGTGGTCATGGCGGCATTGACCTTGCCAATGCCGGTCTGTGCCAGGACGATTTGCCTGTGTTTCAATCGGCCCGTGATGAAGTCGATGCCCAGCAGCGTATGGAACTGCACCTGCTCCAACTGGCCTTCGATGATCTCCACTTCCTCCCCGAAGGCTCCGAGAATCGCCGTGACCGGGGTCTTCTCATCCGCAACAGAACACGGACGACCCGGCGCGGCGAGGACCATCAACGCCATCAGAAGTGCACATCGTCTCATTGGTATTCTCTCCATTCTGTAAAACCCCCTGTCTGTACTCCCATCGTGTCTAACGCACATCGCAGACAAAATCCAGATTCAGAACAATCGCTCTATCCAACGCGACCGAGAGCCGTCCGTCATCAGGACGGCGGCCGTCCTCTCGCACCAGCCGAACGGGACGGTCGAAATGCTCCAAATGCTCCCATCGTCGCAAGACTGTATCACATGCCGCATACCAGCGATATGTGGCGCTCCCTGTCAAGCAAGAGCCAACTCTGGCAGGAGCTCGTTTCGGATTGCGGATTGGCCGAGGCAACCCAATCCGAAATCCGCCGTCCGCAATCCTGCGAGGACTGATGTGAGTTTCGCATGGGGCTTGCGTCAGACGATGCCGAGAGTGCTTCCTGCCGCGTGCCTGGTTCACAGGGGTGGTCCCTGGGGCACGACTGTAAGCCGCACGCGGGGAGCGGGTCCATCTGCGGCGTCGCAGGAGAACTGGATCCGGTTCGGTCCGGCCCGGAGCAGTGGAGGCTCGCCCTGCGGGGTCACGTTCGCGATCGTCTCACCCTTGGGCCCGTAAAGCACGCAGTCATGGTCCGAGCGGAATTCGAGATAGCCGCCGGATGGCATCTCGACAGGAAGACACAAGGTTGTGCCGTTGACGGTGATCGCGGGATTCTTCACCGTACAGGGCAGCATCGGCAGCGCCTTGACCGGCCCTACCGCACACCGCACCGGCCGGCCCTTGGGCAGATTGTTGTACCAGATACTCACCGATTCGATCGCGCCGAAGTCAATGGTCTCGCGGTGGACGTTATAGCCTCCTTTGCCGTCGTTCCAGACGTAGTCGCTCCAGCGGGCGGACTCGGTCTCGACGAGCGTGAACTGCCGCCGGCCGGTGAAGTCGACGTCGATATAGCGGTCCGCCACAGCGCCGTAGGAGATGTGACGCGGGCTTTCCAGCCGGACGGCGATGATCTGTCCCTGGCCGTCCCCCTCGACCCAGAAGCCGATGGCCTCGTGTCCCTTGAGATTCAGGCAGGGTTCGAATTTGCGGTCCAATCTGGCCCACGCCGCATTCCGGGGAACCGTGCCTGAATTGGTCGCGGCGAAGATCCCCGCCGGTCCCGCGCCATCGGGTGTCTCCGTCAACGACGCGGTCACGCCGGCCGCTGCACGCGGCGGCCCGGCAAACTGGCTTGCGGCAGAGAGATCGGCCACCACGACGTTGCCGGGGTCGTCATACGAACCGGCAGACATGAGCGCTTCCAGGCGAAAACGCACCGGCTGCTCGCCAAAGGGATTCTCCACCACCCACGAGAGGCTCCACGGTTCCGCACCGCTGGCCACATGAGAGTCGCAGACACTCGGGCAGAATCGCCATGCCCCGCTCGCGTCGCGGACCAGCGAGAATTCCTCTCCGGGCTGGCGCAACTGCGCCTTGATCGTCTCGTCGAAGGCGCCATCGCGACGCAGCTCCTCGCAAGTGCGGAGAATGTCCACCGCGCGGCGAAAGAGCGGGACCGCCGAAAGCCGGGCATGGTCGATCCCGCCGGTGAGCGAGATTCCCGCATCGTACCCGATGAGTTTGGCCCCGAGATACTCGATCACGTCCGGATAGGTCGGCTCGACCTGCGGCGGATTGAAGTGCTGGAAGTTCCACCAGCCCAGATGCAAAGGCAGCAGGAGCCCGCCGTTGACCGCCTCGGCGTGCAGGTCGATGAAGCGCTTGTGACCGCGTTGCGGATAGTCCCATGCCTGCCAGCGGGTGCGGTACTGCCAGAAATGGTGCCACATGGCGCTCATCTCCATGCCCACCGGCTTGTCGAGACGCCTCTGGATCTCGAAGACGAATTTGTCCGCCCAGTACCAGCACTCGTCGGGTCCGCGCAGGATGCTGCTGCCGTCGATGGCGTCGAGGTAGATGCCGTCGAAGCCGCAGGCGTTCACGACCTCGGCGTGATTCTGCGCGATCTCCTCGAAGAGGGTCGATTCCACATCGGGCACGAGAAGGCCGAAGCATTCCTTGAGATGGCGAGCCTTCGCCCCTTGCGCGTGTGCGGCAGCCCTGGTTCCGAGCGCGCCGCGCCGGACCTTTGTGAAGCGCCACGGCGGCTCCTGGCTGACGGCGCCGAACGTGACCAGCTCGTCGCCGATATGGAGGATGACGCTGTTGTGCTCGAAGAAACCCGTGACGGTCGTCATGCCCTGGGTCGACTCGTTGACCGTGATTTCTGTGGCATTCGCATCGAGGCCCTCGGCGAGCGTGAAGGTTCGGAAGGCGTCCAGCCGGCCGTCCGGGACGGGATGGACGTACTTCGATTGCTTGTCGATGAAGAAGGCGTAGGTGTGGAAGATCGAGCCGATCCCGGCGTCGTGCAGGCGTGCGACGATCTGCCGGTACGTGTCCCATCCCTGCGGCCATTTCTCGGTATTCAGCGCGAAGTCGCCGAACCGGAAAAACGCGCCGCCGCCGTGGTTGTCGATCTGCGTCACCCCGAGGTTCCGCGCCATCGCGACCCAGTCGTCCACGTTGGAATCCGTGAGCGAGCCGAAGTTGAACAGATACGAGCCGTGGTTGAACGGAATCTCGTGCGCCCAGGGCCCCGCGACCGGACAGTGAGGCATCTGATCCGCATCGGTCAGCACGTCGCGGAGGGCCTCCAGTATCTTCCCGGTCGGCATCCCGACGACGGCGACCTTGGCTCCTTCCATGCCGAACTTGGCATGGCACGACGCCCGCAGGCTCGTCTGAAGCGCGGGCAACTGGTCCACACGAGTGATCAGGTTCAGAGACATGGCGCATGCGCCGAAGGGCTCAGAGGGTGTGCCTTGCAGCGTGAGTGGAACGTTCAGGAAGACGACCGATTCGATGCCGTCCGGGCTGACCGAATCCACGGCAAGCTGAATGTACGCGTCGCAAGAAGCGACACGAAGAACCACCTTGACATCCGCCGGGGCAAACTCAAGGGTCAACCGGCCGTTCGCCAATCGAGCCGACGTCGCCTGGTGTTCCACGCCGCGGCGTCGAGCCGATGCACACGCCGAAGGCACATCGCGTTTGAGGTAGTCCACGCCCGTCGCGCGGTCGACGAAGGCGAGATTCTGTCCGCCGGCGGATATCGTGTATCGGACATGGGGGTTCTCAAGCACGACGGGCGCCTCCTGGGCCGTCCCCGGCGAGGCGGCGGCAACAAGCACACCGAGAATGATGGATGCGGTCTTCATAGTGGGTCTCCAAGCACAGGCCGGATCACATTGTACGGCAAACCTCGCCTCACTGCGCGGTCTTTCGGTCTGGCGGCGCGATCGGCCCTTCAGGGTCCGGCCTCCGTCCGGACCTCGTCCCACCGCGCGCCCGGCACAAACTCATAGATGGCGGCGCCTGCGGCGGCGAGCGTGTCGGTGACGGTTGCCTGGCCGTTCTCAAACCAGCCTATCTCGATGCGGCCCTCGGAGAGCCGCTTGTAGATGCGCCCCCGCTCGGGCAGGCCGTGCTCCTCGCGGCTGAGGGTAAAACGGATCGGGTGCTCCACATCGGCCATGTTGGCGATCGCCACAGCGACGCCGCCGTCATCGGCGCGCCAGGTGCCCGCGAGGTATTGTGGCACGCGCTTGCGGTATTCCTGGACGGCCCCCTGCTGGCCGGCATAGATGGACAGGCGAGACATGTCGATCTCCATGTCGGGAATATCTACGTGCGGCGGGCGGACGAATGTGCCGTGCAGCAGGTAAGGCAAGGCCGCCTGCCGCAGTTGGACCAGTTGCCTGATGTACGCCAGGTCCGCCTTCCGCTCGGCCAGGTGCTCCGGCCGAAAGTTCGCAAGACAAGGCTGCTGGCCCCAGATGAAGCTGCGCGCCTGTTCCAGACGGAACTGGTATCGGAATTTCTTGTCGAGCAACGGAAGGGGCTGCTCCGGGGCGAATTCCCTGGGCCAGAGCGGGTCGTACGGTGGCCGCGTCAGCGATGCATAGTTCCCATACAGAACGGCGTAGCCGTGATAGACGGCGTGGAAAAATGGAATCGGTTCCCACTGGCCGGGGGCGGCGTAGCGTTCCTGGCTGACCTGGAGGCTCAACATCAGGTCGAGATGGGGTAGCCACGCCTCGCCGCAACCCTCGCCCGCCAGGGCGATGCCGGGACATCGCGCACGGATGTCGGATTCGAGGGCGCGGAAGCCTTCCATCCAATACGTGCCGCCTCCGGGCGCGTGCCCGTGTTGCGTGTCATAGCAGACGAGGCTCGAGCAGGCCTGGTCCATGTAAATGCCGCTGACGCCCAGGTCGTTGTACACGGTTTCGGACAGGCCCGCATAGGTGTCGCGCCAGAACGCCGTGCCCATGCACATCGACGCCATGGGGGAGCGTGTGAAGGTGTTGTAGACTTCCGGTTGCACCGTGCCGTCCGGCTTCTTGACGGCGTAGCGCTGGGCGTTTCTGGAAATCCAGCTCTCGGAACTCATGCCCCAGAGCCGTTGGTTCATGTAGACAATAGGATTCAGCCCGTGCTGGCGGGCCTGGCGCACGGCGGTGCGAAAGGCGTCCGTCCCGTCGCGCGGCGGCAGGTATTCCGGGAAGTTGACATCATAGGCGCAGCCGTGCCACCAGTGCCAGAACACGCTGACCGGCACGCCGAGATCGTCCTGCATGGCGGCGGCCGGGGGCAACACGCCGTCTGCATGACCGCGATTCCAGACCCAGAATCCTGTGTTTATGACCCAGTCGGGCGTGCGGCCCTGTTTCAGCCGGCTCTGCCGCGCCCAGGGCTGCTGCAGCGCCCACTGTCGATACCGCTGGGCCACCGTGATCCAGTCGCCTTCAAACAGGCCCACCTCCAATTCGTAGCCCGGTTCGTACTCTCCCCCGGTTGCGGTGTCGGCGCCCGGGAAATGGCAGACCTCCAGGCCGACGCCGCCGCGTCCATCGCCGAAGGCGGCGAAGCTCTTGCTGCGCGCGGCGATGTCATCGGCGGCAAGATACAGGCCCGGGCCGTTGTCGCGGTAGAACGCCATGCACTGCATGGACAGTATGCCGGGATAGGCGAACTCGCGCCGCTGGGCCTGCCCCGCCGCCGGGGAGAGCATCTGCCTGGCCTGCGTCGTCTTCTCGCCCACCCAATAGGGTACGGCGAGCACTTCCGATTCCTGCGGCCTGATGGCCGCGATGCGTGGGAAACGCACGACCTGAGGAACCACGGCGTCCAGACCCTGCACCAGGATCGAGAAATGGCCGGCTTGGATCGCACGGTCGAGGCGGACGAGGACCGAAACCGACAGAGCGGGCATCGCGTCTCGGTTGAATTCCGTCCAGACCAGTCGCACTCGACACGGATCGTCGTCCTCTTGTCGACACTCGAATCGTCGCGCGTGTTCGGGAAGCAGCGTGCCTCCGGCCTGCGGGGGCAGCTCCAGCGTCCAGAGACTGCCGAGCGCGTTCGCGTCGATGTGGTCGTGGCCCGTGCGCTTGTCGAGCAGGGAAATCAGAGACCCATGCTCTTCATCGAAATGCACAGACATCTCGGGAGCGTCCAGGGACAGGGCCGAAGCGCCGGCGGCAAGACACAGAATCGCCAGCAGAACGGCCCACGGCAAACCGTGCCGACGCGTATCAGAAGTGTACTCCATGATGCTGGCTCCATGCTATACTGGTTGCGCAAAGCCCATTGTACACGGATGCCGCTCTGGTGTGAACGTGCGGCTGCCCTGAGATGGCAGATGTGTGTGAAAGCATCCTGGCAGCCGCGTGGCAGCGGCAAACGGAGCAAGGCGGAGTTTGCCGATGGCTTCGACGGCGCGCGTGCCACCATCGGCAAGCCTGCGCTTGCCGCTGCCACACATGGCGCTCTGTGCTGGAAAACGGGCCTTGCCGTGAAATCTGCACAGACACCCTGGCAGCGGCCCCGGCGGAGAACACTTGAATTCCGGCCGCCCCCGACATAAGCTGGGTCAAGACGATGACATAGTAGAGACAAGGAAGAACCTAATGGGCGACGACAGCAGCAGGACACTGACGCGGCGGCGGTTTCTGGCACGGGGGGCGATGGCGGCCGGAGCGGCGGCACTGCCCTACTACGTTCCGGCTTCGGCGCTGGGGCGAGGCGGCGCGGTGGCGGCCAGCGAGCGCATCGTGATGGGCGGCATCGGCCTGGGCGGCCGGGGCTCCTACGATCTGGGCTACATGCTGACGCAGCCGGACGTGCAGTGGGTCGCCGTCTGCGACGTCGTGAAGAGCAAGCGCCAGACCGCCAAGAACACAGTGGATAGCAAGTACGGCAACAAGGACTGTGCGGCGTACGGCGACATGCGCCAGTTCCTGGCCGAACGCACGGACGTGGACGCGGTCTTGATCGCCACAGGCGACCGCTGGCACGCGCTGGCGTCGATCCTCGCGATGCGGGCGGGCAAAGACGTCTACTGCGAGAAGCCGGCATGCCTGACGATGGGGCAGGGCCAGGCGGTCGTGGAGACGGCCCGTCGCTACGGCCGGGTCTATCAGACCGGCGCCCAACGGCTCAGCGAGCCTCCACATGTGTTCGCCATGGAACTGGCTCGGTCGGGGCGCCTGGGCCCGATCCACACCGTCTACGCCGATTGCCGTTGGCGCGACGGGCTGCGTCACGACTGGCTTCCCGCCGAACCCGAACCGCCCAAAGAGGAGCTGGACTGGGACCTCTGGCTCGGCCCCTGCCCGTGGCGGCCCTACAACGCCGGCTACGTCAACGGCGGCGGGTGGTATCACTTCTACGATCTGGCGACCGACGTGGCGATGTGGGGCGCGCACACGGTGGCCCAGGCGTTGGCGGGCCTGAACATGACAGGCGTCTCACGCATCGTGTTCGAGTACGCTGGACCTGATGCGACGATGGTGACGCGCCTGTCCAACGGCGTGAAGCTGGTGCTGTTCCGCGTCGCCGGCTCGGTGTGGGACCCGTGCGAGTACTGGCATGGCGCCTGCGGCGAGCGCTTCGACGGACGCGAAGGATGGGCCGGGGCCGCCGACGGCTACGCACAAACCGATGTCTCTTCGCCGGCGCTGATGCGCGATTACACGAAGGTGCTGGCCGAGTATTCCGCCCGCACGCAACGGCCGCTGGATCACGTGCGCGACTTTCTCGACTGCATTCGCTCGCGCCGAGCCCCGGTAGCCAGTCCCGAGGTCATGGCGCGGTCGATGAACATTTGCCTGGCGGCCGACATCTGCGAGCAGTTGCAGCGAGACCTGACGTTCGATCTGGCCAAGGCCGAGTTTGTGGGCGACGCGACAGCCAACCGGATGCGGTCCCGCGCGATGCGCGTGCCGTACACGATCTGATTCCATCGCGAGGTCCGCACCCTGACAGAAGACGATGGTGGCGAATGGCTGACAAACCGAGAACACCGGCAAGGACCTCCACCCTTTCCGACGAGATGCTCTGCCGCATGGCCACCGAGAAGACCGGCGCCAAGGACGCCAGGATCATCGCAGCGTCCGACGTGGAGACGGCGCCTTGGGTCCGATGGAAGTGCCAGTTCGGCTGTGACGGCTACGGGCGGTGCCTGGTGTGTCCGCCTTTCACGCCCGGGCCGGAGGAGATGCGAAAGGTGCTGGACGCCTACCACAGAGCCGTGCTGATCCACTTCGATCCGGAAGCCGACGTAAAGGCCGCCGTGGCCGAACTGGAGCGAGAGATCTTCCTCTGCGGCGCGTGGAAGGCGTTCGGACTGGGCGCCGGTCCGTGCTACCTCTGCAAGAAGTGCCCTGTGGACGAGGGGCGGTGTCGCCATGCCGAGCGGGCACGACCGGCGATGGAGGCCTGCGGGATCGACGTTTTCTCCACCGTGAAGAAGGCCGGGTTTCCGATCGAGGTGGTCAAGAGCACCCGCCAGTGTCCCAACTACTATGGCCTGGTGCTCGTGGATTGAGAGACTTGGCGGCTTGTCCGTGTAACATATCAAGACTGTTCCGATTCGAGGCACCTTGATTGCTGAAAGGAGCAAGAGATGAACGGCACGCATACCCACATCGATGCGAACGCGGCAGTTGGGGGACGTCTTCTCCGTCGTCGTGACGTGCTGGCCGCTGCGGCTGTCGGCGCCTCCGCTGGGCTGATGGGACTATCCAAAACCACATGGGGGCAGACCGGACGAGTGGTGAAGAACAGACGGATCAAACAGTCGATCTGCGGCGGGTGTCTGCGCGGCGTCCGGCTGGACCAGGAGCAGACGGCCAAGCTGCTCGTCGAAATGGGACTGGTCGGGCGCGACCTCGTCGGCAGGAACGATTGGGACGTGCTCAAGAAGCACGATCTGGTCGCGACCATGGTGCCGGGCGCCGGGTCGATCAAGCAGGGGCTCAACGATAAGTCGATGCACGCCAAGTTCATGGAGGATTTCCGCACGAATATCAAGGCGGCGGCGGAGTACAAATGGCCCAACGTGATCTGCATGGCAGGCGACCGGGCCGGAATCGGCGAGGAAGAGGGGATGGACAACTGCCGGGCGATCCTCAAGGAAGCGGTCAAGATCGCCGAGGACCACGGCGTGACCCTCTGCATGGAGCTGCTCAACAGCAAGGTCGACCATCCCGGCTACATGTGCGATAACTACACATGGGCCTTCGAACTGTGCCGGCGGGTGGATTCGCCGCGATTCAAGATGCTCTTCGACATCTACCACATGCAGATCATGGAGGGCGACCTCATCGCGACGATCAGGAAGAACATCCGGCACATCGGCCACTTCCACACCGCCGGAGTGCCCGGCCGGCACGAGCTCGACGAGAACCAGGAGATCTACTACCCCGCCGTCATGCGCGCCATCGTCGAGACCGGCTACGACGGCTACGTCGCGCACGAGTACACCCCCACGCGCGACCCCCTGGAGTCCCTCATCCAGGCCGTAAAAGCCTGCGACGTGTAAGCCAAAGACCCGCATAGCACATGGAATTGAGTTTCCAGCGGTTGGACGGTAGGATGGCGGGCGTGTGGCCCTTGGCTGAACCCTGGAATCGACGTGATGCGGGAATGTTCTGAACGATGGCGTTGGTATCGCTGCAAGAGATTCGTATCGCCTTTGGCGGTCCCCCACTGCTGGACGGGGTCAGTCTTCAAATCGACAAGCAGCAGCGGATCGGTCTGCTGGGCCGCAACGGGACCGGCAAATCGACGCTGATGAAGATCCTCGCCGGGCTGGTCGCGCCCGACGGCGGAACCGTCCAGGCCGAATCAGGCCTCAAGGTCGCGTACTTCTCGCAGACGATTCCGCACGACCTCGATGGATCCGTCTTCGAGATCATCGCGCGCGGCCTGGGCCAGCGTGGCGAGCTTATGGTGCGTTATCATCGCGCCGAAGCGCGTCTGGCCGCACACCCTGATCCCGACCACAGCGCCCTTCACCAATTGCACGAGCAACTGGACGCCCATTGCGCCTGGTCGGTGCTCGAAGAGATCGCGGCTATCACGACGCGCATGAGCCTGAATCCCGACTGGGACAGCCGCACCCTCTCGGGTGGACAGAAGCGGCGCGTGCTGCTGGCGGCGGCCCTGGTCTGTGGGCCCGACCTGCTGCTGCTGGACGAGCCGACCAACCATCTGGACATCGATACGATCGCCTGGCTGGAGACGTACCTGCTCGGTCTGGGCAAGACGCTGCTGTTCGTCACGCACGATCGCATGCTGCTGCGCAGGCTGGCCACGCGGATCATCGAGATCGACCGGGGCCGGTTGTTCGACTGGTCGTGCGACTACGACACGTTCCTGGAGCGCAAACAGGCGGCGCTGGATGCGCAGGAGAAGGAGTGGGAACGATTTGACAAGAAGCTGGCCCAGGAGGAGGTCTGGATTCGCCAAGGTATCAAGGCGCGGCGCCATCGCAACGAAGGACGCGTGCGCGCCCTGCGGAAGATGCGTGCGGAGCGCCGGGCGCGGCGCGAGAAACCGGGCGCCGCTACGCTCGAGCTGGCGGAGGCCCAGGGTTCGGGCACGCTGGTGCTGGAGGCCCAGGGCGTCGGTTACAGCTACGACGCCAAGCCGCTGATCAAGGACTTCAACGTCCTGATCGCGCGAGGCGACAAGGTCGGCATCATCGGTCCCAACGGCTGCGGCAAGACCACGCTGGTTCGCCTGCTGCTGGGTGAACTGACCCCGCAGACAGGCACAGTCCGGCAGGGAACGCAACTGGCGATCACGTACTTCGATCAACTGCGGCACCAGCTCGACGAAGACAAGACGGTCTGGGAGAACGTGCTGCCCAATGGCAGCACCGTCACCATCGACGGCAAAAGCAAGCACATCATCGGCTACCTCCAGGATTTCCTTTTCACGGCGGAGCGAGCCAAGACGCGCGCCCGCTACCTCTCCGGCGGGGAACGCAACCGACTGTTGTTGGCCCGGCTCTTCACCAGGCCGGCCAACTTGCTGGTCCTGGACGAGCCGACCAACGATCTGGATAGCGACACCCTGGAATTGCTCGAAGAGCTGCTGATCAACTTCAAGGGGACGCTGCTGCTGATCTGCCACGACCGGGCTTTCCTCGACAACGTCGTCACCAGCACGCTGGTCTTCACCGGCGGCGGGACGATCGTCGAATGCGTCGGAGGCTACATGGACTGGATCAAACAACAGGACCAGGAGCCGCCCGAACCCGAGAAACTCAGGATCGACAAGAAGAAGCTCTACAGACAGGCTCGCAAAGTCAGCCAGCCGCGGAAGCTCTCCTTCAAGGAGTCCAAGGAACTGGAGTCGCTGCCCGCAATGATCGAGTCGCTGGAAGACGAACTGGAGGTCCTGCACAGCCAACTGGCCGATCCGGCGTTCTATCGCAATCCCGACACAGTCGTGGCCGCCAGGAAACGCCTCGCCGACCTCGAAATCCGGCACACTCAGGCCTTCGAACGCTGGGAGCACCTCGAATCCCTCGCCTCGGTGTCCTGACCCACCCACCGATCTCCGCCTCTGGGGGAAATCATCGCGTATAAGGAAATTCCTTATTGCGGAAGGGGTATCCCGGTGCGTATTGTTCTTTAATCGGAATGGTTCCTATTTAGAGAAGACAGGCATGGCGGTATCGAAAGCAGAGATCGAGCGGCGGATGAAACGGTTCGCCGAGACGTGCCGGACGGGCGGGCTGAAGACCACGCACCAGCGGATGGAGGTCTTCCGCGAACTGGCCGGAGCCGAGACCCACCCGGACGCCGAGACGATCTATCGGCACGTCCGCCGGCGGGTGCCGGCGATCTCGCGGGACACGGTCTACCGCACCCTGGCGACCCTGGAGGAGCAGGGTCTGGTCCACAAGGCCGAGATCGTCTCCGGGCGGGGCCGCTACGACGCCAACATGGAGCACCATCACCATTTCATCTGCACCGCGTGCGGGCGGGTCCACGATTTCTACAGCCCGACGCTCGACGACCTTCCGATTCCCAAGTCCGTCTCGGCGCTGGGGCGCGTCGAATCGACCCAGGTACAGCTTCGGGGGCTCTGCACGAACTGCGCGAAAGATAAGCGGTAGGCGATACCACCAGGAGAGGATGAACCTGCCGTGTGAACGCGGTATAGGATTAATTACGATGTAAGAACATTTTGGAACAGGAGAAATGCGATGGCGAAGGACAAGAAGAGACTGACGACGGCGTCGGGCCTGCCCGTGGACGACGACCAGAACACGCTGACCGCCGGACCGAAGGGGCCGGCCCTGATGCAGGACGTGCACGTGATGGAGAAGCTCGCCCACTTCAACCGCGAGCGCATTCCCGAGCGCGTGGTCCACGCCAAGGGCGCCGGCGCCTACGGCGTGTTCGAGTGCACCGCCGACATGAGCAAGTACACCCGCGCCAAGTTCCTCGCGAAGGCCGGCAAGAAGACCGACGTCTTCGCGCGCTTCAGCACCGTCGGCGGCGAGAAAGGCTCGGCCGACACCGCCCGCGACCCGCGCGGCTTCGCGGTCAAGTTCTACACGGAAGAGGGCAACTACGACATGACGGGCAACAACACACCGGTGTTCTTCATCCGCGACCCCTCGAAATTCCCAGATTTCATCCACACGCAGAAGCGCAACCCGGCCACCAACATGCCCGACCCCGACATGTTCTGGGACTTCCTGTCGCTGACGCCCGAGTCGATCCACCAAGTGACGATCCTGTTCAGCGACCGGGGCACGCCCGACGGCTACCGGCACATGAACGGCTACAGTAGCCACACATTCAAGTGGTACAACGCCAAGGGCGAGGTCTACTGGGTCCAGTACCACTTCAAGACCGAGCAGGGCATCCGCAACCTCACGCGGCAGCAGGCCGGCAAGCTGGCGGGCGAGGACCCCGACTACGCGACGCGCGACCTGCGAGAGGCCATCGCCAAGGGCGACTACCCCTCGTGGCGGGTGTGCGTGCAGATCATGCCGGCCAAGGACGCCAAGACGTACCGCTGGAACATCAACGACATCACGAAGGTCTGGCCGCACGCGGACTATCCGCTCGTCGAGATCGGACGGATGACGCTCAATCGAAACCCCGACAACTACTTCGCGGAAGTCGAGCAGGCGGCGTTCAGTCCGGGCAACTTCGTGCCGGGCATCGCGGCGTCGGCGGACAAGATGCTCCAGGCACGAGTGGTTTCCTATCACGATGCTCACCTGTATCGCCTGGGCACCAACTACCAACTGCTGTCGGTCAACGCCCCGAAGGCGTGTTCCGCCCACAACTACCAACGCGACGGCTACATGCGCTGCGACGACAACGGCAAAGGCGGACCGAATTACTGGCCCAACTCGATGGGCGGGCCGGCCCCCGATCCGAGCGTGGCCGAGCCGCCGATCGAGCTGGAGGGTGTCGCCGCCCGGCATCCGCAGGAGCTGACCGACGACGATTTCTTCCAGGCGGGCGAGCTGTACCGACGCGTAATGACCAATACCGACCGCGAGCATCTGGTCGGCAATATCGTCGCTCACCTGGGCGGTACGCAGAAGCGCATTCAGCTCCGCCAATGCGCCATCTTCTACAAGGCCGACGCCGACTACGGCACGCAGGTCGCCAAGGGTCTGGGCCTGAATGTCAGCGAGGTCAAGAAGCTCGCTGCGATGAGCCAGGAGGAACGCGTCAAGGCGACGGCGGCATGACCGCGTGGAACGCCACGCGCCGAGCGGCCGCAAAATCATGAAAGGAGAGAAGCAATGATCAGCAAGAAGATGACGAACGCCCTGAACCTCCAGATGAATCGTGAGTTCTTCAACTCCAGGCTCTACCTGTCGATGGCCGCCTATTTCGAGTCGATCAACATGCCGGGCGCGGCGAAGTGGATGATGGCGCAATCGCATGAGGAAACGGAACACGCGATGCGATTGTACGACCACCTGCGTGAACGCGGCGCCCGCATCCTCCTGGCGGCCATCGAGGCCCCGCCCACGAAATGGGCCAGCCCGCTGGCCGCCTTCGAGGCCGCCTACGAACACGAGTGCAAGGTGTCCCGCGAGTTCGACGAGCACATGGCCCTGGCGCAATCGGAGAAGGACTACGCGACCAGCATCTTCCTCCAATGGTTCGTCAAAGAGCAGGTGGAAGAGGAAGCCTCTGCAGATGAGATCGTGCAGAAGATCAAGATGATCGGCGATCACAAGGGCGGCCTGTTCATGCTCGACCGCGCCCTGGGCGAGCGCCAGGCCAAGGCGTGACGCCGCGTGGCCATGCCGTGACCCGGCAGAGGAGACCGACGACATGAAGTGGAAAACGGATGACGGGGGATGGAACCCCTATCTGTCCGGAGCGATGACCGGCATCCTGGCGATCGCGTCAGCCTTGGCAACAACCAGGGTACTGGGGAAGACCAACTACCTCGGCGCCTCGACCACATTCGTCCGCGCCGCCGGTCTGCTCCAGAAGCCGGTGGCGCAGGAGCACGTGGCCGCCAACGAGTACTACACCAAGGAGAAGATCAAGGTCGACTGGCAGTTCATGCTGGTAGTGGGGATATTCCTCGGCGCGCTGCTCTCGTCGCTGACGGACGGGAGCTTCCGCGCCGAGGCGGTTCCCCCAACGTGGTCGCGGCGGTTCGGTCCCGGCGTGACGAAGCGGGCGGCCGGAGCGATCCTCGGCGGCCTCGTCGCCATGGTCGGCGCGCGGATGGCCGACGGCTGCCCGAGCGGCCACGGGCTCAGCGGCATGATGCAGCTCTCCGTCAGCGGTTTTGTGGCGCTGGCGATGTTCTTCGGCACGGGCATCGTCGTGGCCCGGCTGGTCTATGGAGGGCGAAGCCGTGAATGAACAGATCCTCGGATTGATCACGGGCGTCGCGTTCGGATTCCTGCTCCAGAAGGGCCGCGTGCTGCGCTTCGATAAGCAGGTGGCCGCGATGCGGTTGAAGGACATGACGATCCTGAAGTTCATGCTCGCCGCGATCCTCGTCGGCATGGTCGGCCTGCACCTGCTGGCGCACTTCGACATCCTGGCGTTCAAGCACAAGCCGATGAACCTCGGCGCGGTCGCCGTCGGCGGCGCCCTGTTCGGCGCCGGCTGGGCAGTCATGGGCTTTTGCCCCGGCACCTCCGTCGGGGCGCTGGGCGAGGGCCGCTGGCACGCGGTCTTTGCCATTGTGGGCATGCTCCTCGGCGCCGCGGCCTATGCGGAACTCTACCCGTTCTTCCAGCGGACTGTCCTGGCCTGGAAGAACTTCGGCCCGATCGCCCTGCCCGAAACGCTCGGCCTGAACCCGTGGCTCGTCATCGCCCTGTTCTGGGCCCTCTGCCTGGCCCTCCTCGCCTGGTTCGAAAAGAAGAAGCTATAGCTATCGCCACCCATCCCCAAGCTCTCCGAGCTTGAGGGGCGGCATACGGGGTTTGGCTTGTAGGGGCGAATCATAATTCGCCCGTGCGTGGTTGCCAGTGTCTGCCCCCCCCACGTCCTGTGGGCTTGAGGAGTTGCCACGTGTGTGTGGAAATATCGTGGCATGTGGGTGGCAGCCTCAAGGCGTAGTGCAACGGAGCTTTGGGGATGGCGAATGGGAGTGGCGCATCCGTACGGAAAGGCCTCTGCGAGGCGATCCATCCCCAAGTCCTGCGGATCCGTTCGGCTTCGCTCAGGACAAGCTTTGAGGCTGCCACCCCTGGCGGGGCTGCGTCCGCAAGGGAATGCTGCCCTGAAATCCTGACAGACACGCCGAGCGAGTGTCTGTGAAAATATCCTGGCAGCCGTGTGGCAGCGGCAAGCGCAGGCTTGCCGATGGTGATACGCATGCCGTC
>Ga0209312_1000466_pt1 | contig 37623 bp, 43 predicted proteins | sample BioC13SIPDNA_4_FD_185744 | JGI IMG/M metagenome (GOLD analysis project Ga0209312, IMG submission 185744) | Anaerobic biogas reactor microbial communites from Washington, USA - Biogas_R1_B C13 SIP DNA (SPAdes) (version 2) | ecosystem: Engineered > Bioreactor > Anaerobic > Unclassified | place... | reverse complement strand
ACCGAGAAGTTGCCGTCGTGTCCACTGCATGGGGAATTCCTTTCCGCGCGCTGACCTTTACCTTTGGGGGGGGCTTTGGTAGGATCTTGCCACATAGGTGCGGTGAAAGGCGAGTGTCGCGTATCCCGGCGGAGGCGTGTAACTTGACATGCTTTTCGGCCGTTTGATATAGTATGGGTTGCCGCCTTTCGGCGGCGTTTGTTTTTTGGCGCTGGCGTAGCTCAGTTGGTAGAGCAACGGATTTGTAATCCGTAGGTCGGGGGTTCGACTCCCTTCGCCAGCTCCATTCGGAAGGACGTCGCGGTGCGCGCGTTCTTGCGGCTCGTGGTGGGCTGCCCGAGTGGCTAAAGGGGACGGGCTGTAAACCCGTTGGCTAACGCCTACGTTGGTTCGAATCCAGCGCCCACCACCATGCGATCTGTGCTTCGCGGCCTCTCCGGAGGCGGGCGGAGCTGGCCGATAGAGTTGAGATCGATGAGCGGGAATAGCTCAGTTGGCTAGAGCGTCAGCCTTCCAAGCTGAGGGTCGCGGGTTCGAATCCCGTTTCCCGCTCCATTCTGAACCCGGTGATTACGAGCCCGCGTAGCTCAGTAGGTAGAGCACCTCCATGGTAAGGAGGGGGTCAGCAGTTCGATTCTGCTCGTGGGCTCCATCTTCATATTGCCCGGCGACGGGGCGTCCGGCGTGCATGCCGCCGCTCTGATCGCCGGAAGGCGTACTCGAAGTGGATTCGGGCCAGGACGCGCAAGGAGGTTATCCATACCATGGCCAAGCAGAAGTTTGAGCGGACAAAGCCGCACGTGAACATTGGTACGATTGGACACGTGGACCACGGGAAGACGACGCTGACGAGCGCGATCACGAGAGTGCTTGCGGAGACGGGCGGCGCGACGGTGATGGAATTCGACGCGATCGACAAGGCGCCGGAAGAGAAAGAGCGCGGGATTACGATCGCGATTGCGCACGTGGAGTACCAGACGGAAGCGCGGCATTATGCGCACGTGGACTGCCCGGGCCACGCGGACTACATCAAGAACATGATCACGGGCGCGGCGCAGATGGACGGCGCGATCCTGGTGGTGGCGGCGGATGACGGTCCGATGGCGCAGACGCGCGAACACATTCTTCTGGCGCGCCAGGTGAACGTGCCGGCGATCGTGGTGTTTTTGAATAAAGTGGACATGGTGGACGATCCGGAGCTGCTTGACCTGGTGGAGCTGGAGCTTCGCGAGCTGCTGACCAAGTATGAATTTCCGGGCGACGACATTCCGATCGTGCGCGGCTCGGCGCTGGCGGCGATGGAGCTTCGCGACGAAGAAATTGGGAAGAAGGCGATCCTGGAGCTGATGTCGGCGGTGGACTCCTACATTCCGACGCCGCAGCGCGACCTGGACAAGCCGTTTTTGATGCCGGTGGAAGACGTGTTCACGATCACGGGCCGCGGCACGGTGGTGACGGGGCGCATCGAGCAGGGCCGGGTCCACACGAGCGACAAGATGGAGCTGGTGGGGATCAAGCCGACGCGCGACACGGTGGTGACGGGCGTGGAGATGTTCCGGAAGATCATGGACGAGGGCCAGGCGGGCGACAACGTGGGTCTGCTGCTTCGCGGTGTGGATCGCGAGGAAGTGGAACGCGGGATGGTGATCGCGAAGCCGGGTTCGATCACGCCGCACACGAAGTTTGAGGGCGAGGTGTACGTGTTGAAGAAGGAAGAAGGCGGACGTCACACGCCGTTCTTCAACGGGTACCGCCCGCAGTTTTATTTCCGCACGACGGACGTGACGGGTTCGCTGGATCTGCCGGAAGGCGTGGAGATGGTGATGCCCGGAGACAACGTGACGATTTCGGCGGAGCTGATTACGCCCATCGCCATGGACGAAGGGCTCCGGTTCGCGATCCGCGAAGGCGGACGCACCGTCGGCGCCGGCGTCGTGACGAAGATCATTCAGTAACAACCAGAAACGAAGATAGGGACCCGGAGTCCGGCAATGGCAGAAACGCAAAAGATTCGAATCAAGTTACGGGCGTACGATCACCGGTTGCTCGACCAGTCGACGGAGGAGATCGTATCGGCGGCGAAGCGCACGGGCGCGGGCATCAATGGGCCCATTCCGCTGCCCACCGCCACCTCGAAGTTCACGGTAAACCGGTCGCCTCATGTGGACAAGAAATCGCGCGAACAGTTTGAGATTCGCACCCACAAGCGGTTGATGGACATTGTGAACCCGACGGCGCAGACGGTGGACGCGCTGATGCGGCTGGATTTGCCGGCGGGTGTCGACGTCGAGATCAAACAATAGGCAGCGTATAGGGACAGGCGTGCGGGGTCGGGCAGACCGCGGCGCGCAAGAGGATAGTGAGACGATGGTAACCGCATTGCTGGGAAAGAAGCTCGGGATGACCCGCATCTTCACCGAGGACGGGCGCTGGATCCCCGTGACGGTGCTGGAGGCGGGGCCGTGCACCGTGACGCAGGTCAAGACGAAAGAGCGCGACGGGTACGAGGCCGTGCAGCTGGGGTTTGACGACGCCAAAAAATCGCGCCTGACGAAGGCGGCCCTGGGCCACCAGGCGAAGGCGGGCGACGCGGCGAAGCGGCGGCTGAGTGAAGTCGCGCCGGCGCCCGGCAGCGAACTGAAGCCGGGCGATGAGGTGCGCGTGGACATCTTCAGCGTGGGCGAGCATGTGGACATCGCCGGGACGTCGAAGGGCAAGGGGTTCGCGGGCGTGCACAAGCGGCACCATTTCAAGGGCGGCCCGGGCACGCACGGCTCGAACTTTCACCGGGCCCCGGGTTCGATCGGCCAGAGCGCGGATCCCTCGAAGGTCGTGAAGGGCAAGCGGCTTCCGGGCCACATGGGCAACGAACGGAATACCGCGAAAAATCTCGAAGTGGTGAAGGTGGACGCGGAAAAGAACCTTCTGATCATTCTGGGCGCGGTTCCGGGCGCCAACGGCGGCTACGTCGAAGTGAAGAAGCGTGTGAAAGGAAGCAAGTAGCAATGGCAGCGGCGAAAGTATATAAGGCGGACGGGAGCGAGGCCGGGACGCTGGACCTGAACGACGCGGTGTTCAATGTGCCTGCGAATCCCACGCTGATCAAGCAGGTGGCGGTAGCGCTTCGCAACGCCAAGCGCCAGGGCAACGCGGAAACGAAAGTGCGCCGCCTGGTGAGCGGCGGCGGCGTGAAGCCGTACCGGCAGAAGGGCACCGGCAACGCCCGGCACGGCAGCACGCGCGAACCGCAGATGCGGGGCGGCGGCGTGGTGTGGGGGCCCCACAAGCGGAGTTACCGGCAGAAGGTGACCCCCGTGTCGCGGAACAAGGCCTTGTGCTGCGCGTTGAGCGACCGGCTCCGCAGCGAGTCGCTGTGTGTGCTGGACGCGCTCCAGTGCGACGCCCCGAAAACGAAACCGATGGCGTCGATGCTGGCGCACTTCCGGCCGAACGCGGAGCGGACGCTTCTGGTGACGGCCGAGACGACCCGGCCGGTGCTGCTGTCGTCGCGCAATATCCCGCGGGTGACGGTACGCACGGCCTCGGACGTGAATGCCCTGGATGTATTGGAAGCGAAGCGTATCGTCGTGGTGCAGGACGCCGTGGCGAAGCTTGAGGAGCGGCTGTCATGAACCGGAATCCGCACGATATAGTCAAGGCGCCGGTAATCACGGAGGAGTCGACGATTCAGACCGAGACGCGGAACCAGTACGTGTTCCGCGTGGATCCGCGCGCGAACAAGCCGGAGATCCGCGATGCGATCGAGCGCTTGTTCAATGTGAAGGTGTTGTCGGTGAATACGTGTAATTACCAGGGCAAACAGCGCCGCCGCGGAATGCTTTACGGCCGCGCGGCCCATTGGAAAAAAGCCGTCGTGACGTTGCGCGAAGGCGACAAGATCGACCTTATCTAACGGGAGTGAGTAGGCATGCCGCTACGGAGATTCAAACCAGTAACGCCGGCCCGGCGCTATATGAGCGTGTCGGATTTCGCCGAGATCACGAAAAGCAAGCCGGAGAAGGCGCTGACGTCGACGCGGCCGGGCAATGCGGGCCGGAACGCCCATGGCCGGATCACGGTCCGGCGGCGGGGCGGCGGCCATAAGCGCCGCTACCGCGAGATCGATTTCCGGCGGGAAAAGGACGGGATTCCCGGACGGGTCGTGGCGATTGAGTATGACCCGAACCGTTCCGCGCGCATCGCGCTGGTGACGTACGCGGACGGCGAGAAGCGGTACATTCTGTGCCCGTCGGGGCTCGAGGTGGGGATGACCCTGGCGAGCGGTCCCGATGCGGAGCTGCAGGTCGGGAACTGCCTGCCGTTGTCGCGCATGCCGTTGGGCACCACCGTGCACAACGTGGAGATGACGCCGGGGCGCGGCGGGAAGATCGCGCGTTCGGCGGGCAATGCGTGCCAGCTGGTCGCGCGCGAGGGCCGCTACGCGGCCTTGCGGCTGCCGTCGGGCGAGATGCGGCGGGTCCTGTCGGAGTGCCGCGCGACGGTCGGCAGCGTCGGAAATGAAGAGCATCAGAACATCAGCATCGGTAAGGCCGGCCGTTCCCGTTGGCTTGGACACCGGCCGAAGGTGCGCGGGGTGGTTATGAATCCGGTCGACCATCCGCACGGGGGCGGCGAAGGCCGCACGTCGGGCGGGCGGAACCCGGTCACGCCGTGGGGCGTGCCGACCAAGGGGTACAAGACCCGGAAGAAGAGCAAGCGCTCGAACATGTACATCATTCGCCGCCGGAAGAAATAGGCATCGCAACGCCGAGGAGAGAATACCGTGCCACGCTCAGTCAAAAAAGGCCCGTTTGTCGACCATCACCTCATGGAGAAGGTGGAGAAGCATATGGGCGCCAAGGACAAGCGGGTTATCCGCACGTGGTCGCGCCGGTCGACCATCACGCCGGACATGGTGGGGATGACGATCGCGGTCCACAACGGCCAGAAGTTTGTTCCCGTGTTCATCACGGAGAATTCGGTGGGCCACAAGCTGGGCGAGTTTGCGCCCACGCGGCAATTCCGTGGCCATTCCGGCACGTCGAAAGAGGGAGGTAGCAAGTAATGGCTGAGGCTATTGCACGAGCCCGGTTTATCCCGCTGGCCCCGCGCAAGGTGCGCCTGGTCGCCGACCAGATCCGCGGCAAGAAGGTGGACGAGGCGCGCGCCACGCTGGCATTCACGGTGAAAGGGGCGGCGCCGGTGCTGGCGAAGCTGCTGGCTTCGGCGGTGGCGAACGCGGAAAGCAAGGCGGCGGAAACGCGGCAGCGGATTGATACGGACGAGATGGTGGTGAGGCAGGTGCTCGTGAACGGCGGCCCGTCGATGAAGCGCCGGCTGAGTGCTCCGCGCGGCCGGCCGACAATGATCCGGAAGCGCATGAGCCATATCGAGTTGGTAATTAGCGATTCGTGAAAGCGGGCCTCCGAGGGAGGCCGCAAGACGAGGAGACGACCGTGGGTCAAAAGGTACATCCGTTGGGCTTTCGCCTGGGTGTGATACGCACCTGGAGTTCGATCTGGTACGCAGGAAAGGACTATGCGGACCTGCTGCACGAGGATTTGAAGCTTCGGGACTACATCAAGAGGCGCTTGTACAATACCGGCGTGGCGCGTATCGACATCGAGCGGGCGGGCCGGAAGGCGAAAGTGCACATTCATACGGCGCGCCCGGGACTGGTGATCGGGCCGCGCGGCGCCGAGGTGGACAAGCTTCGGTTCGAACTCGAACGGCTGACGGGTCGTGAACTCCTGATCAACATTCACGAGGTGTTCAGTCCGGAATTGAGCGCGCAGCTTGTGGCGGAAGCGGTGGCGTCGCAGCTGGAACGGCGCGTGTCGTTCCGCCGTGCGATGAAGAAGACGATCCAGAGCACGATGCGCCTGGGGGCCCAGGGGATCCGGTTGCGGGTGTCGGGCCGCCTGAACGGCGCGGAGATCGCCCGCTCCGAGGAAACCCGGTCGGGCAGCGTGCCGCTGCATACGCTGCGCGCGAACGTCGACTACGGGTTCGCGACGAGCTACACGACGTACGGGACGATTGGCGTGAAATGCTGGATCTACCAGGGCGATGTGGCGCGTGGCGAGCGGGTATCGGGATTGCCGGAAGCGCGCGCGATGACGGGCCGCAGGGAAGGCCGCGGCCGCGGCGCGGAACGGGCGCAGCGCCGCTAGGCTCTGCGACATAGAGTTCGAGGAGACAACAACCGATGTTGATGCCGAAACGAGTCAAACACCGCAAAGTGCAGCGGGGCCGCCGTTCGGGCGCGGCCAAGGGCTGCACGAAAGTGGACTTCGGCGAGTATGGTCTGAAGGCGATGGAAGACGGGTGGGTCACCGCCCGGCAGATCGAAGCGGCCCGTATTGCGCTGACGCGCGCCGTGAAACGCGGCGGCAAGATCTGGATCCGGGTGTTCCCGGACAAACCGATCACGAAAAAGCCGGCGGAAGTCCGGATGGGAAAAGGCAAAGGCGCCCCGGAAGAGTGGGTGGCCGTGGTCAAGCCGGGCCGGGTGATGTTCGAGTTGGAGGGCATTTCGGAGCCGCTCGCGCGGGAAGCCGTGCGGCTGGCCGGCCATAAACTGCCCATTGCAACGAAATTCGTGGCGCGGGTGTAACGGCGCACGGCGCGCTCCCGCATGGAGAGATACGGTGAAGGCATCTGAAATTCGTGAACTGACGGATGAGGAATTGCGGCAACGGTTGCGTGAACGCACGGACGCGCTCTGGGCGTTCCGCATGCAGCAGGTGACGGGCGCGGTGGACAATGTGCGCGGCGCCCGGAACGCGCGGCGCGACATTGCCCGGATCAAGACCATCATCCGCGAACGGGAGCTTGCTCAGGCGAAGCAGGCGAAAGAGGCGAAATAACCATGGCGGAACGTGGCCAGACAAAAGTACGCGTGGGCGTGGTGACGAGCAACGCGATGGACAAGACGGTGACGGTGGCCGTGGAGCGCACCGTGCCGCATCCGTTGTACAAGAAGGCGGTCAAGCGCACGAAGAAGTTCAAGGCGCATGACAAGGACAACAACTGCAACGTGGGCGACGTGGTGCGTATCGCGGAAACGCGCCCCATGAGCAAGACCAAACGCTGGCGCGTGACGGAAATCGTGCGCCGCGCGGACTAAGCGGTAAGGAAACGTCGTCATGATACAGATTTACACGAATCTCAATGTTGCGGACAATACGGGCGCGCGGCGCATCCGTTGCGTCCAGGTGATGGGCGGCACGCGGCGCCGGTACGCGCACCTGGGCGATATCATCACCGCGACGGTCAAAGAGGCGCTGCCCAATTCGAACGTGAAGAAGGGCGATGTGGTCAAGGCGGTGGTGGTGCGCATCAAGCAGGACACCCAGCGTGCGGACGGGACGGTGATCCGTTTTGACACGAACGCGGCGGTGCTGATCAATGCGAACAAGGAGCCCCAGGGCACGCGCATTTTCGGCCCGGTTCCCCGCGAGCTTCGCGAAAAGGGGTTCATGCGCATCGTTTCGCTTGCGCCGGAAGTCGTGTGAGGCAGTCGAGGCAACAGGCCGGTCAACGGTTCGAGGATATTGGGCAATGTACATACACAAGGGCGATACGGTGGTGGTAATCACCGGGAAGTACAAGGGAAGCCGCGGCCGCGTGCTCCGGGTGCACCCGAAGAGCAACCGGATTACGGTGGAGGGCGTGAACCTGATCAAGCGGCACACGCGCCCCTCGCAACGCAACCAGCAGGGCGGCATCGTGGAACGCGAGGCGCCCATTCACATGTCGAATGTGCTTCCCTGGTGCGAATCGGCGGGACGCCCGTCGCGCGTGGGCGTGAAGCATCTCGAGGACGGTTCGCGGGTGCGGTATTACAAGGTCAACGGTGAGACGTTAAACGACTAGCCGGTGCGATCCGCACGCATGAGGCGGACGCTCTGGCGCATGGAGAAGATTCGTGGCGGCTAGACTCAAGGAAAAGTACCGGACGACGATTCTGCCGGAGTTGAAGGACGAACTCGGGCGCACGAACGTCATGAACGTGCCGAAGCTGGAGAAGATCGTGGTGAACGTGGGCGTGGGCGATTCGCAGACCGAGCCGCGCCTGATGGAAGAGGCCATGGAGGTGCTCGCCCAGATCACGGGACAAAAGGGCAGCATCCGCACGGCGCGCCGTTCGATCGCGGGCTTCAAGGTGCGCGAAGGCGCCAAGATCGGCTGCATGGCGACGCTGCGCGGCGACCGGATGTACGAGTTCCTGGACCGGCTCCTGAACGTGGCGATCCCGCGTATTCGCGACTTCCGCGGGGTTTCCGCGAAGAGTTTTGACAAGCAGGGCAATTACACGATGGGGCTCCGGGAGCAGACGATCTTTCCGGAAATCAATATTGACGGGGTGACGCGGGTTCGCGGGATGAACATCACCTTTGTGATCAAGAATTCGGGCAGCGCCGACGCCAGCCGGGCCCTCCTGCGGCGATTCGGGATGCCGTTCCGCAGCTAGCCGCTGGGGCGCTGCGCCATACAACGTTAGAGGATTCAAGGAGGTATTCGTGGCCAAGAAATCGATGATCGTGAAGACGAACCGGCCGGCGAAGTTCAAGGCGCGGGCATACCACCGGTGCCGGGTGTGCGGGCGGCCGCGCAGTTACATGCGCAAATTTGCCTTGTGCCGCATCTGTTTCCGCAACCTGGCGCTGGAAGGTCAACTGCCCGGCGTCACCAAGTCGAGCTGGTAAGGGAGAGAGACGAAGCCATGTCGATGAACGATCCAATTGCCGACCTGTTGACGCGTATCCGGAATGCCATGGGTGCGAAGCACGACGTAGTCGATATCCCCGCATCCAACCTCAAGGAAAAGGTCTGCGAGGTGCTGAAGCGCGAAGGGTACATCGAGGCATTCAGCCGGGTGGATGACGGTCTCCAGGGAACCTTGCACGTGACGTTGCGGTATCTGCCCAATGGCGAGCCGGTATTGAAGGGCCTGCGGCGCGTAAGCAAGCCGGGACTTCGAGTGCACAGCGGCTGCGCGGACCTGAAACCCGTGCGCAGCGGCCTGGGCATCACGATTTTGACCACGTCGCGCGGGGTCATGACGAGCAAGCAGGCGCGCGAAGAGCACGTGGGCGGCGAGGTGTTGTGCGAGGTCTGGTAATCCGGCCCCGCGGACCGCACGCGCGCGGCTAAACCGGCGCTTAGGCCGGATACGAAAGGAACGAGAGTCGTGTCACGAGTAGGGAGATTGCCCGTTACGATCCCCGATGGGGTGAAGGTGGAGCTTTCCGCCGGCCGCATCAAGGTCACGGGTCCGAAAGGAACGCTGGAGCAGGACATCCACCCCGATGTCGGCGTGGCGATCGAGGACAACACGGTGGTGGTGACGCGTTCGAGCGACAGGCCGGACCAGCGCTCGCTGCACGGCCTGACGCGCGCGCTCATATACAATCTGGTAACAGGCGTGACGCGCGGCTATGAGCGCGTGCTGCAGATCGAAGGGGTCGGGTACCGCGCTTCGATGCAGGGGAAAAGCCTGAACCTCGCGGTGGGCCACAGCCACGCGGTGGTGGTGGAGCCTCCGGCGGGCATTACCTTCGAAGTCGAAGGGACGCAGACCATCAAGGTGACCGGTATTGACAAGCAGTTGGTCGGACAGGTGGCGGCGAATGTCCGCGCCTGGCGGAAACCGGAGCCGTACAAGGGCAAGGGCATCCGTTATCGCGGCGAGCGTATCCGGCGGAAGGTTGGCAAGGCGGGTGCCGGCTGATAAGGCGGCATCTGGGAGCAGCGAATTATGGCGAAGACAGAAGAAAAGATACGGTTGCGGGAACGCCGGCGCTTGCGTGCCCGGCAGCGCATTCGTGGCACGGCGGAGCAGCCCCGGCTTTCGGTGTTCCGTTCGACCAAACATATCTACGCGCAGATCATTGACGATACGACAGGGCGGACGCTGGCGGCCGCGTCGTCGTTGTCGGTGAAGGTTGCCGGGGGGAACATCTCGGGTGCGCAGGCCGTGGGCAAAGCGATTGCCGAAAAGGCAAAAGCGGCTTCCATCACGCGGGTGTGCTTTGACCGGGGAGGCAACCTCTTTCATGGCCGTGTGAAGGCGCTTGCCGATGCGGCGCGGGAAGCAGGACTGGAATTTTAGGAGAACAGGACTTGAGCAGGGTAGAAGAAAAACGAGACTCGAGAGCGGACCGGGCTTCGCGCGACGAGGGCGACCAGGGGCTGATCGAACAGGTGGTGAAGATCTACCGCGTGGCCAAGGTGGTCAAAGGCGGCCGCCGGTTCAAGTTCAGCGCGATCGTGGTCGTCGGCGATGGCCAGGGCCGTGTCGGCGCGGCGCTGGGCAAGGCGACGGAAGTGCCTGAGGCCATCCGGAAGGCGATTGAGAAGGCCAAGCGCGAGATGGTGCAAGTGCCGATCGTGAGCACGACGATCCCCCATGAGGTGATTGGCCGCTCCGGAGCGGCGCAGGTGCTGCTCAAACCCGCCTCGCTGGGCACGGGCGTGATTGCGGGCGGTCCGGTGCGCGCGGTAGTCGAGTCGGCGGGATACCGCAACATCCTGACCAAGTCGCTGGGCTCGAACAACGCAACGAACGTGGTGTGGGCGACGCTCGACGGGCTCCGCCAGCTGGAGACGGTGGAAGCCGTCGGCCGGCGGCGCGGGCGCGACGTGGCGGACATCCTGTAGCAGAATGGATTGGAGAGGGTGCGCGGCGGCCGTGCCGCGTGTGGACCGAAACGACCAGGAATGAACGATGATTGATCTCAGCACGCTGAAAGAGGCGCCCGGCACGAAGAAGAACCGCAAGCGCGTCGGACGCGGCCCGAGTTCGGGGAGCGGCAAGACGTCGGGCCGCGGCCATAAAGGGCAGAAGGCGCGTTCGGGGTATTCGCGACGCCAGGGGTTTGAAGGGGGCCAGATGCCGATCAACCGGCGTCTGCCCAAGCGCGGCTTTTTCCATGAAGACCGGTTCGCCATGGCCGTGGTAAACGTGGCCGCGCTCGACAAGGCGTTCGAGGCGGGCGCGGAAGTGACGCCGGCGTCGCTGACGGACGCGGGCCTGGTGCGTCCCTGCAAGGGCGGGGTAAAAGTGCTGGGCGGCGGCGAGCTTTCCAAGAAGCTGCTCGTGAAGGTCAATGCGGTGAGCGCATCGGCCCGCACAAAGATCGAGGCGGCCGGCGGCGCCGTGGAGTTGTTCGAGGTGCCCGCGAGCAGGGCGAAGACCCGCCGCGGAAACGGACGCAGTGCAAAAGCGCGGGCGGAGGAATAATCAGTGTCGCAGCCTGTAGAAGCTCTCCGAAACGCGTTCAAGATCCCCGAGCTGAAAAGCCGCATCATTTTTACGCTGATCATGCTCGCGGTCTACCGTCTGGGCGCGCATGTTCCGACGCCGGGCGTGGACGGCGGCGCGCTGAGCGACGCCATGGGCACGGGCGGCCTTTTGAGCTTTTACGACATGTTTTCGGGCGGCGCCTTCAGCAACGCCACGGTGTTTGCGCTGGGTATCATGCCCTACATCAGTGCGTCGATCATCATCCAGCTGCTGACGGCGGTGTGGGCGCCGCTGGAACGCCTGGCGAAAGAGGGCGCGGAAGGGCAGAAGAAGATTACGGAATACACCCGCTACGGCACCATCGGGCTGTGCATCGTGCAGTCGCTGTTTGTCGCGGCGTACCTGGTGAAACTGAACACCCCGGAACTGGTCATTGTCCCGAATCCGAGCCCGTTCTTTTACATCTTGTGCGTGATTTCGTTCACGACCGGCACGGCGTTCATCATGTGGCTGGGCGAACAGATCAGCGAGCACGGCGTGGGCAACGGGATTTCGCTCATCATCTTCGTGAGCATCGTTTCGCGGATGCCGGAGGCGGTGTACAGCCTGTTTCAGCAGCTGCGGAATGACGACCTGACCATGTTTGAAGGGATTATGCTGATCGTGGTGATGGTGCTGGTAGTCGCGGGCGTGATCCTGGTGACGACGGGTCAGCGGCGCATTCCGGTGCAGTATCCGCGCCAGGTGAAAGGCCGCCGCGTGACGGCGGGCGGCCGGAATTACCTGCCGCTGCGCGTCAATCAGGCGGGCGTGATTCCGATCATTTTCGCGAGTTCGATCCTGATGCTTCCGAGCATGGTCATGAACGCGGTGAAATCGCCGGAAGCACAGGCGTTTTTCCAGCACTGGTTCGAATACGATTCGCTGCTGTACAACCTGGTGTACGCGGGCTTGATCATCTTTTTCTGCTTCTTCTACACGGCGATCACGTTCAATCCCGTGGAGATCGCGGAAAACCTCAAGAAGTACGGCGGCGTGGTGATGGGCGTGCGGCCGGGCAAGGCCACGGCGGAGTATCTGAACCGCGTCATGACGCGGATCACGCTGGTGGGCGCGGTGTTCCTGGCGGGCGTCGCCCTGCTGCCGAAGTTCGTGAACAGCGGGCTGGGCGTTCAGGATTTCAACGTTTCGCAGTTTTTCGGCGGCACCAGCCTCCTGATCCTGGTGGGCGTGGCGCTGGATACGGTGCGCCAGGTGGAACAGCACCTGATCATGCGCAACTACGATGGATTCATGAAGAGCGGGCGCAAGACGCCCGGCCGCCGCTAGACCGGCGGCAGGCGAGGACGGACGGTACGCATGGGACGACGCATTGTAATGCTGGGCGCTCCGGGCGCGGGTAAAGGCACGCAGGCGGTGCGCATTGCCGCGCGCCTGGCGGTGCCGCATATTTCGACCGGCGACATCTTCCGGGCGCACCTCAAGAACGGCACGGCGATTGGCCGGCAGGTGCAGCCGTATCTGGACGCCGGCCAGCTGGTGCCCGATGAGCTGACGTGCGCCATCGTGGCCGACCGTTTACAGGCGGACGATTGCCGGGGCGGCTACGTGCTGGACGGATTTCCCCGGTCGGTGCCGCAGGCCGAGATGCTGACGAAGCTTTTGCGCGACCACGGCGACGACCTCGACATGGCCATCGACATTGCGGTGCCGGACGAGGAGATCGTCGGCCGCCTGGCGGCCCGCCGCTTCTGCCCCAAATGCGGGAAGATTTTCAATTTGAAGTTCAGCCCCTCGGGCAACGGCAAGAAATGCGATGCCCCGGGGTGCGACGGATCCCTCGAGCGGCGTTCGGACGACGAGGAAGAGACGATTCGGGAACGGTTGCGCGTCTACCATGAGACGACGGAACCGATTATCGGATATTACGGGAATCAGGGTATTTTACGTACGGTTCCGGCGGCCCAGGCCAGCGCGGACGACGTGTTTGCGAAAGTTGAAGAGCTGCTGAGAACCGCCGGAGCCGCGTAGCCGGTGATTGCGCTGCGTGAAGAGAGCGAAATCGCGACGCTGCGCGAGGCCAACCGGATTGTGTCGGACACGCTGGTAACGCTGGTCGAACAGGTTCGGCCGGGCATTACGACGCGGGAACTGGACGCGATCGCGGAGGACTGCATTCGCGGCGCGGGCGCGGCGCCCTCGTTCCTGGGCTACCGCGGGTACCCGAACAGCACGTGCATCTCGGTGGAAGATGTCATTGTGCACGGGATACCCGGCGACCGCGAACTGCGTGAAGGGCAGATCGTGAGCATCGACGTGGGCGCCTACTATCTGGGCTACCATGGTGATGCCGCGCTGACCGTGGGATGCGGTCCGGTGGATGAGCTTCGCCGGCGCCTGATGGACGCGACCGACCGGGCGTTGTCCGCGGGCCTGCAGGCGGCGCGCGCGGGCAACTATCTGGTCGACGTCTCGCGGGCGGTTCAGCGCGTGTGCGAACAGGCCGGGTTCAGCGTGGTCCGTGATTTCGTCGGGCACGGCATCGGGCGCAAGATGCACGAGGAGCCGCAGGTGCCCAATTTCGACACGGGCGTGCGGGGCCCCCTGCTGCGCGACGGCATGGTGCTGGCGATTGAACCGATGGTCAACGCCGGAAAACCCGGCGTGAAAGTGCTGCGCGACGGATGGACGGCGGTGACGATCGACGGAAAGCCGAGTGCGCATTTTGAACACAGTATTGTCGTGCGCGACGGCGCTCCGGAGATTCTGTCGGCGACGCCGCGGCTCATCTGGGGCCAGCGGTGAGGGAGCGTATCCCGTACCGGCATGACGGACGAAGCGGAAATCGCGGTGGACGGCACGGTGACGGAGGCGCTGGCGAACGGCGTGTTCCGGGTCGAGCTGACCGGCCGGCAGGTGGTATTGGCCCATATATCGGGCAAAGACAGCATACGATTTGTGCGCGTGCTTCCGGGCGATCGGGTGAAGGTTGTGCTTTCGCCGTACGATCACGGCCGGGGGCGGATTGTTGAGCGCTATCGATAGGGGGTCTTCCGGAACGCCGGGGACCGCCACTCCGAAAAGGGAGAGATGAGATGAAGATTCGCAGTTCGGTGAAAAAGATTTGTGAGAAGTGCAAGATAATCCGGCGCCATGGCCGGGTGCGGGTGATTTGTGAGAATCCGCGCCACAAACAGCGCCAAGGGTAACCGCAAGGCACCGGGTAAGGAGAACGGGTAACATGGCACGAGTAGTCGGCGTCGATTTGCCGCGCGAGAAACGCGTCGAGGCAGGACTCACCTACATCTACGGCATTGGGCCGACGCGGTCGAGGGAGATCCTTGCGGAGGCCAACATCAGCCCCGATACGCGGGTGCGTGACCTGACGGACGAAGAGGTCAGCCGCCTTTCAACGGCCATCCAGGCCAAGTTCAAGGTGGAAGGCGATCTGCGCCGTGAGGTTACGGCAAACATCAAGCGATTGATGGATATCAACAGTTACCGGGGTCTCCGGCACAAACGCGGCTTGCCCGTGCGTGGTCAGCGGACGCATACGAATGCGCGCACGCGCAAGGGCAAGAAGGGCGCCACCATTAAGAAGAAATAAGGAGGAGGCTACGTGGCCACGGAAAAACGCAAGAGCAAGGGCAAGAAGCGCCGCACCACGTTGAATGTCACGTCGGGGATGGCGCACATTCAGGCGACGTTCAACAATACGGTCGTGTCGATCACCGACAACCAGGGCAATGTGGTGTCCTGGTCGAGCGCGGGCCAGGTGGGATTCTCCGGTTCGCGGAAGAGCACGTCGTTTGCGGCGCAGGTGGCCGCGGAAGCGGCGGCGCGCCGGGCGCTCGAGGCGGGGCTGCGCGAGGTGCGCGTTCAGGTCAACGGACCGGGCGCGGGCCGGGAATCGGCCATCCGGGCGATTCAGGCGGCGGGGTTGAATATCACCCTGATCCGGGATGTGACCCCCATCCCGCATAACGGTTGCCGGCCTCCGAAACGCCGCCGTGTATAACGCGGCGCCGGACATGCCGGGCCTTGGTATCCAGGAAACGGAAGTAGAAGCGGGAAAACAGACCTCGTTGCCGGGAGGCGAAATCGAATGATAGCAAGAGACTTTGTGACACCAAAGTTCGTGAAGTCAGATGAAGGCGCGTCGCAGCAGTACGCGCGCTTCCTCGTCGAACCGTTTGAACGCGGCTACGGCACGACCGTGGGGAATTCCCTGCGGCGGGTGCTGCTGGCGTCGTTGGAGGGTTCGGCGGTCACCGCGATCCGGATCGAGGGCATCCATCACGAATTTTCGTCGATACCGGGCGTCATGGAAGACGCGACCGACGTGGTCTTGAATTTCAAGCGGTGCCAATTGCGCCTCAACCGGGAAGAGCCCATCATTTTCTCGTTCAAACACAAGGGCGCCGGCGCGGTGACGGCCGGCGACGTGTTCAAGGAACACGATGTCGATGTGTTCAATCCGGACCTGGTGGTCTTCACGTCGACGTCGGATTCGACGCTGATCGAAATGGAGATCAAGGTGGCGCGCGGACGGGGCTACGTGACGGCGGAGAATTTCGAGCTGGAACATGCCCCGCTGGGAACGATCTACCTGGACGCGAATTTCTCGCCGGTGACCCGGGTGAACTTTCTCGTGGAAGACGCGCGCGTAGGCCAGCGCACGGACTACGACCGCCTGATTCTTGAAGTGTGGACGAACGGTTCGATCACCCCCCAGAAGGCCCTCGAAGAGGCCTCGAACCTCTTGATCGAGCATCTGAAGATCTTCGTGCAGCAGCCGGAAGACGTGCAGCAGGACGCCGCCGGTGGCAGTGTGGACGACCCCGAACTGGCGCGTAAACTGTCGCGCCCGGTCGAGGAACTGGAACTGAGCGTGCGCGCGGCGAACTGCCTGAAGGCGGCGGGCATCAAGACCATTGGCGATCTCGTGAAACGGTCGGAACCGGAGATGCTCCGGTTTCACAATTTCGGCAAGAAGTCGCTGGATGAGATTCGCAGCATCCTCGAAACCATGGACTTGCATTTGGGCATGGGAAGCAGCGATGATGCCGCCGTGGCCGAGGAAGTTGAAGAGACGAGTGAAACTACCTGACGGTGCGCCGTTTCTGGTAGAATTTGGACTAGGGAGGGGCTTGGAGGGCCCCGGGCACAGTAAGAGGAATAGGAATTGCTATCATGAGGCATCGTAAAGCAGGCAGACGGCTCGGCCGCACGACGGCGCACCGTAAAGCTACCGTAAAAAACATGGCCGTGGCCCTGTTTACTCATAACGCCATTGAGACCACGCTGGCGAAATCGAAAGAGCTGCGCGGGTTTGCCGAACCGCTCATCACCATGGCCAAGAAGGACACGGTGTATAACCGGCGGCGGGCGTTTGCGGCGTTGCGCGACAAGAGCGCGGTGAGCCGCTTGTTCAACGAGATCGGCCCGGCCTTCGCGGAACGCCCGGGCGGCTACACGCGAATCCTTCGGCTCGGCAACCGTCTGGGCGACGCGTCGTCCATGGCGCGGATCGAGCTGGTGGGCCTGGGCGAGTACGAGGAGGAATAACGCCGCGGTTGGCATGTTGCACGCACAGGAGCCGGGTCGGAATGACCGCTCCTGTGCGTTTTCGTTGTTCAAGAGCGCGGGGAAGGGGCCGCGGGCGCACGAACGCTGCGCCGGGCTGCGCCAGGCTGGTATAATCACGCCCTATGGCCAAGAACTGGAAATCGTTGGGCGACATTTCAGAGCGCGAGCTGACGCCCATGCTGCGCCAGTACCTCGAAGCCAAAGCGGAGAGCGGGGATTCGCTGCTGTTCTTCCGGATGGGCGATTTCTACGAGCTCTTCTTCGAAGACGCGATTGAAGCCTCCGAACTGCTCGGGCTGACGCTCACGTCGCGCGACGGCGCGGAAAAAGACGCGCGCATCCCGATGGCCGGGGTGCCGGTGCGCGCCGTTGACGGCTACCTCGCGCGGGTGATTCAGGCGGGGCGGACCGTCACGATCTGCGACCAGATGGAAGATCCCCGGCAGGCCAAGGGCGTGGTGCGGCGCGCCGTCACCCGCACGGTCACGCCGGGCACCGTGCTCGAGCCCGATCTGCTCGATGCAGCGTCGAACAATTATCTGGCGGCGTTTCTCGTCGACGGGCCGGCGGCGGGGCTGGCGCTGGCCGATGTGTCGACGGGGGAACTGCTGGCGGCGCAACTGGACCATGCCCCCGCGAAGACCCTGCGCGACGAGCTGACCCGCATGGCGCCGGTCGAGGCGCTGTTTCCCGAAGGCGCCGATCCCGAAGTGCTTGGAGCGTTGCGGGCGCAATTCGAGACCATGCGGTTTACCGAACGGCCGCGCGATGAGTTTGACGAGAAATATACGCGCGAGCTGCTTCTCGACGAGTTTGGCCTGAGCACGTTGAAAGGCCTCGAATTGGAAGATGCGCCGGAAGCCACGGGGTGCGCCGGCGCGGTCCTCGCCTACGTCCGCGCGACGCAGCGCGACGGCGTGCCGCATTTGCGTCCGCCGCGGCGCTACAGTCCGTCCAGCTTCGTGGTGATCGACGGCAATACGCAGCGAAACCTCGAACTGGTGGAATCGCTGCGCGACAAATCACGCCGCGGAACGCTCATCGCCACGCTGGACCGGACCCGCACGAGCATGGGCGGCCGGAAGCTGCGCCACTGGATCCTGCACCCGCTGCTGGACGTGGAGGCCGTCCGCGCGCGGCTCGATGCGGTCGAGGAACTATTCAATGATACGGCGCTGCGGTTGCGGCTCGCCGGTATGCTGAAAGGGGTCGCGGACGTCGAACGGCTCCTGGGCCGGCTCACTTCGCGTTCGGGCAACGCGCGCGACGTGAAAGCGCTGGGCGAATCGCTCACCCATGTGCCGGAGATCCGCGCGGCCATCGCCACGTGCGAGGCCGTCCTGCTCCACGAAGTCCACGCGGGCATGGATGAATTACGCGACGTGGCGCGAACGGCCGCCAACGCCATCGTCGACGAGCCGCCCCTGGTGCTCAACGAAGGCCGCATCATCCGCGACGGTTTCGACGCGGAGCTGGACCGTCTCCGCGATCTGGTGCGCGGGGGGCGCGACTGGATCGCCACGCTTCAGCGGCAGGAGATCGAGCGCACCGGTATTCCCAATCTCAAGGTCGGATACAACAAGGTTTTCGGCTACTACATCGAGGTTTCGAAGGCCCACACGAACAAGGTGCCAGAGACATACCACCGCAAGCAGACCCTCGTCAATGCCGAACGCTACATCACCCCCGAATTGAAATCGCGCGAAGAGGAAATCGTCGACGCGCAGGAACGCATGAACGATCTCGAATACGCGTTGTTCTGCCGCGTGCGCGACGAGATCTGCGCGCACGCGGGACGCATCCAGGCCACCGCGGACGCGGTGGCGGTGCTGGATGCCCTCTTGTCGCTGGCGGACACGGCCGCGGCGAAAAACTACTGCAAGCCCGTGCTCGACGCGTCGGACCGCATCGTGGTGCGCGACGGGCGGCATCCCGTGGTCGAGGACCTGATGCCGCAGGGGAAGTTCGTGCCCAACGACACGGTCCTGGACCCCGCCGACGCCTTCCTGCAAATCGTGACCGGGCCGAACATGGCGGGAAAATCGACCTATCTCCGCCAGGTGGCGCTCATCACGCTGATGGCGCAGATGGGCAGTTTCGTGCCCGCCGCCGAGGCGCACATCGGGGTGGTGGACCGGATCTTCACGCGCGTGGGGGCCAGCGACAATCTGGTGCGCGGCGAGAGCACGTTTATGGTCGAGATGATCGAGAGCGCGGCGATCCTCAATTCGGCGACCGAACGCAGCCTGATCGTGCTCGACGAGATCGGGCGGGGCACCAGCACGTTTGACGGCATCAGCATCGCCTGGTCCGTGGCCGAGTATATCCACGACGCGATCCGGGCCAAGACCCTGTTCGCGACGCATTACCACGAGCTGACCGAGCTGGCCGCGAAGCTGGATCGGGTCAAGAACCTGAACGTGGCGGTGCGGGAGTGGTCGGGGAAAGTGATCTTCCTGTACCGGATCGTCGAAGGCGGGGCCGATCACAGTTACGGCATCCAGGTGGCGAAACTGGCGGGCCTTCCCAAAGGGGTGATCGAGCGCGCGCACGAGATCCTCACCGCGCTCGAATCGGGCAGCACGGCGAACATCGGCCTGCCGCAGCAGTTGCAGTTGTTCGCGCCCCAATCCTCCGCCGCGCCGAAACCCAGCGAACTGGAACGCGAACTTGCCCGCGTCAACCCCGATGAACTGAGCCCCCGCGAAGCCCAGGAGTTGCTCTATCACCTCAAACAACTCGCGGGAGAACAGGACGCATAGGAGCTGCCGCGCCCGTCGGACATTACCCACAGCCAATTCCCAACTTCCCCCCCGTCATTCCTGCGCCCGCGCAAGCCCATAGGCGCATGAGCGGCCCGCCCCTCCGTCATTCCGCGCAAGCAGGAACCCAGAGCCCTCACGACGAGGACTGCGTGAATACACACTGGGCCCCTGCTTCCGCAGGGGAGACGGGATGGGCACGGGTCACGGTAGAGGCCGGCTCGCCTTCTCCGTCATTCCTGCGCAAGCAGGAACCCAGAGCCCTCACGACGAGGACTGCGTGAATACACACTGGACCTCTGCTTCCGCAGGGGAGACGGGAAGAGGCAGGGGGGGTGTAAGGGAGCACGGGTGAGGAATGATGGCAAGAACTCCGTGATTGTCTGCATTAACACTCCAAAGTATAGCTATTGATCTGGTCCAAATCAGGGTATAGAATCCGAATTACGCACCTGCAACGGCATATCTTCTGCAGAGGTGAAACAGGGAGTGCAATTGGGCGTGTCCGATCCTTGGGGGAATGGAACCATGTGTGATTCCTTTGACCGTCGCTACTGGATCCTTGTTTTCACCGTCCTCTTCATATGCGGCGCGCTGGTCGGCTGTGAGCCGAAAGTCACCAGTGGGGAGACCGAAACCGTCATGCTGCCCGGCAACGTTCCGCTCGAGATGGTACGGATACCGGCGGGAACGTTCCTGATGGGGCGGTATCCGGGCGAGAAGCATAGTTCGAGCAATGAGGACCCGCAGCATGAGGTAACGCTGACGCAGGGGTGCTGGATGGCGAAATATGAGTTAACCAAGGCCCAGTGGACGGCGGGGATGGGTGCGACGCCGTGGTCGGGGGGAAGAGATGTGTCGGATGACCCGGACAGTCCGGCGGTGTATGTGAGTTGGAATGCCGCTTTTTCAGCGCGAAACGGAACAGAGCGAGGTCATGCACCGTCATTCCTGCGAAAGCAGGAATCCAGAGGGCTTGCAGGAAGCGGACTGCGGATGTTCTCTGCATCTCTGCTCTCTCAGGGGTGACGGAGAAGGCAAGGGGGGATGGAAGGGTAGGCGTGACGGGAAGACGATATGCGTGAAAGGCATCCAGCAGTATACATCATGGCCAGTAGACGCAATGGCACGCTCTACACCGGCGTAACGAGCGACCTGCCGCAACGGGTTTGGCAACATAAGACCGACTCCCTGGAAGGTTTCACAAAGCGGTACCAAGTGCATATGTTGGTGTATTGCGAATACCATCCTGACATGAATTCGGCTATTGCTCGTGAGAAGCAGATCAAGAAATGGAAACGGGCTTGGAAGCTGCAGTTGGTTGAAGAAGAGAACCCGGAATGGACTGACCTGGCCGCTGACGCGTGCTGACTGGGCCCCTGCTATCGCCGGGGGAGACGGGATGGGCACGGGTCACCGTAGAGGCAGGCGCGTCTTCCCCTCCGTCATTGCTGCGCACGCGCAAGCCCACAGGCGCATGAGCGGCCCGCCCCTCCGTCATTCCTGCGAAAGCAGGAACCCAGAAGCTTGCGGCGCGCTGCTTTTCTCACCGCCCGTCGCGCAGGATCACGCCGAGCGGATGGCGCAGGACGGCCCGGGGCACGGCCGTGGTGATGTCCACCTGGGCACAGAAGGTGATATCGTCGCCGAGACCCACGCGGCGAAGTTTCAGGGCGTGGGGCGCGGTCTGAAACAGCGACTCGATGCCCTCATGTTCGATGCGCTCGCGCCAGGCGCAGAACGCGCCGGCTCCTTCACCGAGGGCGCCTCCCGCGCGCATGGCAATCACGACGGCTGCGACCCAGTCTTCCTGCGCGTTGAATCCCGGGTCGGACATGAGACCCGCGGGAATGAGCACGACGTCTTTTTCGTGGCGGGCGGCCGCGCGGACTACCGCCGCCGCGTTCACGGTTGAGGCCATGTAGGCGGCCTCGGCGCCCCAGCAGTCCACCAGCCGTCCCGCGCCGGTGGTGGTGGTGAAAATAACGCGCCGGCCGCGGGCGGCGTCGACCGTGCGGGGGCTGTTGCCGAAGTCGAACCCTTCGGGGGGCAAACCGCCGCGTTCGCCATAGAGGAGGGCGTCGCTGAACTCGCCCCGAGCGGCGCGGGCTTCGGTAACTTCGCGGACGGCCAGGATCTCGGCGGCGCCCGCATCAAGCAGCATGGCTGCGGTGGCGCTCGCGCGCAAGGCGTCTACGACGACGGCCACCAGACCGTGTTCGCGGGCGTGCGCGCATCCCGCCGCGCCTTCGATTATGTGCCATTGAATCTCAGGCATGGGGCATCACGGCCGCTACGATGCCGCGCCGTCCTTTCGCTTGGTGAGGACATCCGCGATGATTTTCGGACCGTGTTCACGGCCGTTCTCGACGAATACGACGTTGGCGTCCTTGCCCGCGCAGAGGGTCCCCGCGACGTACATGCCAGGGACGGTGGTTTCGAGGGCCTCCGTAAGGACGGGTTTGCCGGATTCCGGGTCGATGGCGGCCCCGGCGGCCGCAAGCAGCGAAGTATCGGGCACGAATCCGGTCATGGCGAGAACAAATTCCGCGGGCGCCACGATGCGTCCGCCGGTGTGCCGTTCCAGCTCGACTTCGTCGGGGCGAATGGCGACGACGTCCACGCCGCGGTGGCACCCGATGGACCCTTCGCGGATGCGGTTCTCGATGTCGGGTTCGAGCCAGTATTTGGTCTGGAAACCCTGTCCGCGCATGGCGACGCTGACCTGGGCGCCTTCGCGGTAGAGGTCAAGGGCGGTCTCGGCAGCGGAGCTCCCCGCGCCGACGACCAGCACCTCGTGGCCGGCATAGCGGTGTCCCTCGGTGTAATAATGGGCCACGTGGGGCAGGTCCTCGCCGGGTACCCCAAGCCGGCGCGGCGAATCGTAGAACCCCGTCGCGATGATGACGCAGCGGGCGTTCCAGGCATAGGACCTCTTGAACAGATCCTGTCCGCGCACCGTAAACCCCGGCGACCGGCGTTCCAGGGCGGTGACCGTGCAATAGGTGACCACGCGCAGGCCGAAATAGCCCACGAAGGCCCGGCAGTATTTCAGATATTCGCGGCGGGTGGGATTCTTTTCAGAGATTACAAGTGGGAATCCCGCGAGTTCGAGCTTATCGAAGGTCGAGAACCAGCGCATATAGGTCGGGTGCGCCATGAGTGCGGAGCAGATGGGGCCCTTGTCGAGCGCGACCGCGTTGAGACCGGCCTGTTGCGCCGCATGCAGCGCAGCCAGCCCCGCCGGTCCGGCGCCGACCACCACAAGATCCAGATCTTCGTTGATGCCGTACGTTTTCATAATGCCTCCAGAAACTCGAATTCTAGCAGGAATAGGCGGGGACAGCGAAACCGGGGCCGTCCGCGTCGCGCAGCTCCGAAGGGGCGATTCAGACCCCGCATCCCTCGCCCAGAATTGCGGGGTTGGAATCCACCCCCGGCCGCCTTCGGCGGCCACCCCCGCCAGCGGGGGACACAGGACGCGGTAAGTATCCACCCCCGGCCGCCTTCGGCGGCCACCCCCGCCAGCGGGGGACACAGGACGCGGTAAGTATCCATCCCCGCCAGAGGGGAACATAATCCGCACTACGATGTTGAATCTCGGCGGCGCTATTGTATGCCGTCCCTACGGGACTCGTGCTTTGAGGGATACGGACTTCCCACCACTGAAGTGGTGGGCTATTATCTGCCGTCCCTGCCGGGACTCAATTCGCACTCGGGGCTAACCCATGTTTTCTTTCGTCCCTGCCGGGACTCAATTCGCACTCGGGGCTAACCCATGTCTTCTTTCGTCCCTGCCGGGACTCAATCGGGGCGCGGCGTTCATCCCGTTTTCTTTCGTCCCTGCGGGACTGGATCGGAGCGCGCTGCTAATCTCCGAGCCAACCGTCCTGTTACTCACGTTCGACGCCTGCGGTGTCGCTCGGGAAATGCGGACGATTTCGGGGACACCGGCTGCATCCGCGGCGTTGAGTAAGGTAGAGTTGCACGGGCAGAGCCGTCCACCCCGTCCACCCCGTCCACCATGTCCACCATGTCCACCATGTCCACCATGTCCACCATGTCCACCATGTCCACCATGTCCACCATGTCCACCATGTCCACCATGTCCACCATGTCCACCATGTCCACAAAGAAACAAGATCGCAGGCGAGACGCCTGCGCTACAAGAAGAAAGCATGCCGAGCCAGCGCCCGGCGCTCCCAGGCCACCCGCAGAGGGCAAGAACCCTGCCAATCCCGGCTGTTCCCTCCGGCGTTGCGAGGCGCAGGGGCGTTGCGTTAGCATGCGATCTCGAAATCAGGCACGGAGGTATACCGCGATGTGGTTTGAAATGGCGCTTTCGATGTGTGTGTTGGCGGCGGCGGATGGAGACGCCGCGACTCCGCCCGCTGTGATCCCGCTGCCCGCGCGGATGGAAGTGAAACCGGGGCGGTTCGTGTTTGATGGGGCGACGGCTATCGTGTTCGATGCGAAGGCGCCGGGGGCGGACGCGGCGGCGGGCGCTCTGGCGGACTGCCTGCGGCCGGCGATGCAGGCGCCGTTACCGGTGCGGGCGGGGGACGTTCGCGGCGCGAACACCATCTTCTTCGGGAACGGCGAGGGGCTGGAACCGGCGGGCGAGGAAGGCTACCACTTTACGGTGACGCCGGACGGCGTGGAGATCCGCGGGCGCGCAGCGGGACTGTTCTATGGCGCGCAAACCTTGCGGCAGTTGTTGCCGTCACCCGTATTCGCGGGCGCGCTCCGGGGGGACGTCGACTGGTCTGTGCCGTGCGTGGAGATCGTTGACCGGCCGCGGTTCGCGTGGCGGGGGATGCTCGTGGATGTGGCCCGGCACTTCATGCCGAAGGAGTCGCTGAAGAAATACATCGATGTGATGGCCCTGCACAAGTTCAACCGGCTTCACCTGCATCTGACGGACGATCAGGGCTGGCGCATCGAGATCAAAAAGTATCCGAAACTCACGGAAGTGGGCGCGTGGCGCGACGAGACGCAGGTGGGCAAGCCCAAAGAGGGCGAATACACGTTTGACGGCACGCGACACGGCGGGTTTTACACGCAGGACGATCTCCGCGAGCTGGTGGCCTACGCTGCCGCGCGGCACATCACGCTGGTGCCCGAAGTGGAGATGCCGGGGCACGCCCAGGCGGCCATTGCGGCGTATCCCGAACTGGGGTGCACCGGCGAACCGCTTCCCGTGCGCACGTTCTGGGGAGTCAACGAGAACGTGTTCAATGTCGAGGAAAGTACGATCCTGTTTCTGCAAGACGTGCTGAGCGAGGTACTGGAGCTGTTCCCGGGCGAATTCATTCATGTCGGCGGGGACGAATGCCCGAAGAAGCAGTGGAAGGAGAGCCCGCGCGTCCAGGAACGTATGCGCGAACTGGGTATCGAATCCGAGGACGCGCTCCAGAGCTGGTTTATCGGGCGGATGGATGCCTTTCTCACGGAACGCGGCCGGCGCCTGATCGGCTGGGACGAGATACTGGAGGGCGGTCTGGCGCCCGGCGCGACGGTGATGTCGTGGCGCGGCGTCGAGGGCGGGATCGCGGCGGCCCGGGCCGGGCACGACGCGGTGATGGCGTCGACCACCCACTTGTATCTCGACTACTACCAGTCAAAGGACGAATCGGAGCCGCTCTCCATCGGCGGATTCGTTCCCCTCGAACGGGTGTACGAGTTTGATCCGGTCCCGGCCGGATTCTCCGAGGCGGAGGCACGTCACATTCTGGGCGCGCAGGCGCAGTTGTGGACCGAGTACATCAAGACGCCGGAACATCTGGAGTACATGGCGTATCCGCGGGCGTGTGCGGTGGCTGAACTGGCGTGGACGCCCCAGGAACTCCGGGCGTTTGACGGGTTCATGCGGCGGTTGCGCACCCACGTGGACCGCCTCGGCGCGCTGGGCGTGAATTACCGGCCGCTCGACTGACGCTGCCGGGACGCGGTGTCGGGAAAACGCGCCGCTCAGTCCCGGTTGTTCTGGCGGACGACCTCGCAATCGTCGCCCACAAACCAGCCTTCCGGCTGGTTGCCGGACAGGGCACAGCCTTCGATGTCGCCGCGCCCGCCTTCGTAGGCGCGAATGCCGTAACCGCGGTTGTTTGTGATGTTGCAGTCGCGCACGGTCGGATTGCCGGCCGTGGTGATGGAAATGCCGGCCAGGGCATTCTGCGAAATGTCGCAGCCCTCGATGATGCCGCGTCCGCCGTCGTTGACAAAGACGCCGCTGCCCTTGTTTTGCCGGATCTTGCACTGGCGCACGGTGGGATGGGCTCCCGACTTGATCTGAATGCCCGCCAGACCGTTTCCGGCGATCTCGCAGTTGTCAATGATTCCCCGCGCGCCGTCGTAGAAGAAGATGCCGGCCTGGGTGCTGTCGTGAATGTTGCAGCCGCGAATGACCGGAACCGTCTCGGCGCCTTTGACGGCCACGGCGGACAGGGAATCGGTGGCGATGTCGCAGTACTCGATGAGGAGGCGTCCCTGGGCGCAATAGACGGTGTACACGCCGCGATCGCCAAAACCGGACGCACTGCGGAGCGTCAACCCGTGGAGGACCGCCTGCCCGGCCTTGATCGTGATGCAGTCCGCGCCGGTGCTTTCGATGCGGATCTCGTTGCGTGCACCGTCGCCGATGAGGGCGACCGGTTTGTCGATCACGATGGTCTCCCTGTAGACGCCGGGCTTGATCAGGATGGGGGTATCGGGGGCCGCCGCGGCGATGGCCTCTCCGATCGTCGTATAGTCGCCGCCGGCCGGCGCCACCACCACGCCCTGTTCGCGAAGTTCGGTCACGAATTCCTGGTGTTTCGCATTCTCGGCGGCGGCCACGGCGGCGTCGTATTGCGCGCGCGCCTGTCCAAAGAGCTCGGCGGCCTTCGCGGGATCACGTCCCGCCGTTTGTGTGGCCAGATCCCACAAGGCGTCGGCCTGGGCGGCCTGTTGCTGCGCGAGCTTGCGGACCTCGCCGGTGATCTTCGCCTGGGCTTTCTGCGCGTTGGCGCGTTCAGTCTCGAGATTCTGCAGGGCTTTTGCGGCGGTTTCGTCGTGTTCCGAGGCGCGTTCCTCAGCGATGCGCAGGGCCTTGGCATATTCGTCCTGCGCGACGTCATAGAGGGCCTTGGCCTGCTCGGGCGCATCGGCGTTTTCGGCGGCGTTCCAGGCCGTGTCGCCTGCGACGGCCTCCTTTTGCGCGAGGGTGCGGGTTTCCTGCGTGACCTGGTTTCGCTTTTCGAGCGCCGCGGCACGGGCGGTTGCGGCGGCCCGGGCCGCCTCCGCCTGAGCCTCGGTCTTCTGGAGGGCTTCGCCATAGAGCTTTTCGGCCAACTGGTAGGCGGCCAGGGCTTCGGCGGGATTGGCGGTTTCGTTTCCGGCGGCATCGGCCAGGTGCTTGCCGGCGGCGTCGAGGACCGATGGCGCGGCTTCCATCACCGGTTGGGTCAGGGCCTTCCGGCGCACCGTCTCCGCGGACTGCCTGGCCAGCCGAAGCTGTTCATCGGTAACGGCCGCGGTTTCGGCTTCCCGGGCGTCTTCCCCGGCCGGTGCGGCTTCGGACACGGTCTCGGTGGGCTCTTCCACGGCCACGACGGGCGGCGCGGGGGCGGGCGCAGGTTCTTCGGGCGCCGGAGGCGCGGTCTCGTCGACGCGGTCTTCGCCGGAAGGCGGAGGCGGCGTTTCGACCCCGGTGACCGTGGTGACCCGGTCGCTGGGGATGGCGGGCCGGGGCGGCGCCGGCGTTTCGGATGCCGCGGGCGCGGCTGCGCGCGGCGCCGGTTCCTCGGAGGCCGGTTTCGAGCAGCCCGAAACCGCGCCAGCGAGAACGGCGCATGCGACGGCAAGACAGAGAACCGTCCGGCGGCCAGATGGACTCATGACGAATTGACGTTGGATTCCGCAGGGTGCAAACACGGCAAATACTCCCCTGGGCGCGAACCGCCCTGCATTCTGTATCCCACCGTGATGATTAAACTGGCAACGTCGCTGCCATTCCAGGCTCTCTACTCGCCTTCCTTGGTCCAGATGGGGCGATCGATGAGCCCGATGTACTCGGACCAGTCCTGTCCGCGGAGTTTGGCTTCCTCGACGATGCGGTTAAAGGCGTCGAGCTGCGCGCCGAGGTTATCGATGTGGTGCAGGGCCATGGCTTCGACGGTTTTGGGGACCACCGGCGAGCCGTTGGCCAGCTCCCCATGGTGCGAGAGAACGCAGTGAAGGACCTGCAACCGCATGGTTTCGGGGAAACCCTCGATTGCGCGGATCCGTTCCTGGACCATGTCGGCGCCGATGGCGAGATGGCCCAGCAGCTTTCCCGGGGTGGTGTAGTCGACGTAGATCCCGTGCGACATCTCGGCGATCTTGCCGATGTCGTGGACGAGAATGCCCGTGAGCAGCATGTCGCGGTCGACTCCGGGGAAGATGGTGCAGACGGCGTCGGCAAGTTTGGCCAGTTCGAGGCAGTGTTGCGCGAGACCCCCGGTATAGGCGTGATGCCATTTTTTGCCCGCGGCGGCTTCGGCGAAGGCGTTCATGAAGGCCTCATCGCTCAAAAAGGAGTCGATGAGCCTGGCCAGCCATTCATTTTTGACGCTGCGCATGATCTGGATGAATTCGGTGAGGGTTTTGTCGAGCGTTTCCGGGACGTAGGACAGGTCGCTGAGGTCGAATTCGCCTTCGCGCAGGGGGAGCACCTGATCGACCCGAACCTGGAGGCGGCCCTGGTAACTGGTAACCGAGCCCTGCACATTGACGACGTCGCCCAGCTCGAACAGCTTGGCCACCGCCGCGGCGTTGTTCCACAGAATGCCCCCGATCTCGCCGGTCTTGTCTTTAAACACCATGCCGAGGAACTTCCCGCCGTTGCGCTGGTCGCGCAGGTCCTTGCGGACGGCGAGGAAGTAATCGTTTATGCGATCGCCCTCCTGGAGGGCTTCGACGAATTGCCGTTTCATGAAATCTCCTTTGCGTGCTTCCGGCCGGGCAGGCGCCGGCGGCTTAATGAATCCCCCGGCGCCGCTTCAATGGCCTAGAGTATCGTGCGGGCATGCTGCCTTGCAAATGCCCGGTGCCGGCAGTACCCTGATCCCTTCGTCCGAACCCCGGAAGGAGAATCGAATGCCGAAACCGCGAACCGTCGTGCTGATGACGCGCGAGATGCAGGACAGGGTCTTTTCTGAACGCCACCTGGCCCGGCTCGGCGAGCTTGTCGCGCTGACCCCCGCGCGGGACGATGAGATCACGCCGGGCGGGCAGCTGTCGGCGATGACGGACGCGGAAATCATCCTTACGGGCTGGGGAACGCACGCGCTTTCGGACGCCATGTTCGATGCGGCGCCGGGCCTCAAGGTGATGTGCCATTCGGCGGGGTCGGTCAAACACCTCCTGCCCCCGGGATTTGCCGCGCGGGGGATCCGGGTGACGTCGGCGGCGCCCGCGCTTGCGGTGGGGGTGGCCGAGTTCGCGTTCGGGCTGATGCTGATGTCGATGAAGGCGGTCTGGGCCTGCATCGCCGCCACGAATGCGGGCCGATGGGAGCGCGAGCCGGTCATGGACTGGATTTGCGAGCCGCACGGGGCGACGGTGGGCATCATCGCGGCGAGCAGCGTGGGGCGTGAACTGCTCCGCCTGTGCAAAACCCTCTCGCTGAAATCCATCCTGTTGTATGACCCGTTTGTGAGCGAGGAAGAGGCCGCGCGTCTCGGCGTGGAGAAGGTCTCCCTGGAAGAGCTGATGCGCCGGTCGGACGTGGTGCAGCTGTGCGCGCCGAACCTCCCGGCTACGCGGCACATGATCAATGCGGAAATGCTGGCGCGGATGCGCGACAAGGCGATCTTCATCAATACGTCGCGGGGGGCGCTGGTCGATGAGGCGGCCCTGATCGCGGAACTCGAGAAGCGGCGCATCCTGGCCTGCGTGGACGTGACGGACCCGGAACCGCCGGCGCCAGGAAATCCGCTGTACACGCTCCCGAACTGCATCCTCACGCCCCATATCGCGGGGGCGGTCAAGCAGAATATCCGGCGTCAGGGGGCGTCGGTCGTCGAGCAGGTCGAAGCGTTTGTCGCGGGCAGACCGATGCCGTGCGAAGTGGCCCTGGACCGGCTGGATATCCTGGCCTAGCCGTTCGTGTGAAATGGGCGTAGAACAGACACCGTGGTTGCGGAGATCATCCTATGACGGGCATGTCCTTGTTGGCGGCGGCGCTGCTCTGTTGCGGGCAGGTGCAGTGGGCGCATCCGGCCGGGCTCGTGACGGCCGAGACCGTGTCGGAAGTCCGGGAGCGCGTCGCGACGCTCGATTGGGCGGCGGCGATGGTGGCGTCCCGTAAAGAGACGCTGCGGCCATGGGTGGAGGCGCCGTCCGCGGAACTTGCACGGGTGTTTCCCAGGACGCGCGGCAACGTGTACCACAACTTCTCGTGTCCGGCCGACCGCCACCGCCTCGAGTTCGACCCGTTTGAGCCGGACTCCTACACGTGTTCCTCGTGCGGCACGGCTTATCCCGCGGATACCGACGCGGGTATCTATCCGGAGGACGACCGCTATCACGGGACGATGCGCGACGGCTGGGAATGCATGTTCTATCAGCAGGCGGGGTCCGTGGCGGCGACCCTGGGCCTTCTGGCGAAGCTCGAACCGGATGGTTCGCGGTACACTGCGCGCGGGATCGAGATCCTGATGTTGTACGCGCGCACCATCGAGGGACTGAAGACAGATGTTTTCGAAGACCCGGAGCGGTCCCGCATCCTGACCTATCACCGCGAGGGCGACAACAAGATCCTGAACGACCTGGCGTGTGCGTATGAGCTCCTGCGTGACGCCATGACGCCGGAACAGCGCGCGCGGTTCCAGACGGTGGTCCTGGAGCGCATGCTGAACGACATCATGCTCGAACCCGAATACCGCTACAACCACAACAACATCTATCAGTGGTATCGCACGGTGCTGCAGACCGCGCTGTGTCTGGAGCGCGAGGAACTGATCGACTGGAGTTTCGGCTACGGCCCCTACTCGCCGGAGACGCTGCCCGAACATGTGAGTATCCAGCGCATCGTCGAGACGCATTTCAAGGCGGACGGGGCGTTCTGGGAGCTGTGCTCGGGCTACCACCTGTATCCGATGCACTCGTTCTGTGAAATCGCCGTGCTGACGCGGAACCTGTCCCGCATGGATCCCGTGCGGTTCCCGCCCGAACGCTACGACCTGACGCAGCCGGACAGTCCCGGCGGCAAGGCCATCAAGAACGCGCTCGAGTGGTTCGTGTCGATGGCCATGCCGGATCGCTCAATGCCCGTGATGGGGGACTCGACCATCTCGCGGGCGGACATGGCGGATTACTTCATCACCGCCGAGGTCGGTTACCGGTTCTTTGATGTGCTGGCCGTGGGCGATTACGCGCGGTTGCGGGAAAACAAGCGGAGCTGGGACGCGCTGTTGTATGGCGCGCCCCGGATCGTGCAGCACGAGCTGCCGTACACCAGTTCCTTCCTGTCGAGCGGGTGGGTGTCGCTGCGCAGCGAATGGCAAGGGAATCGCGTCTGGGCGGGCCTGAACGCGCTGATCCGGGGCGGCGGCCATCAGCATGCCGACCGGCTTACCCTGGTGACGTATTCGCACGAAGAATTGCTGGCGCTCGAAAAGGCCACGCCTTACAACGAAAGCACGACACGGATGTTCGGCCGGATGACGCCGTCGCACAACACGGTGACCGTCGACAAGACCTCGTCCAGAGCCGGTCATGAGTTGACCCCCGAAGAGACGCCCGTGGTGGCGCACTTTTTCCCGGCCCCGGCCGCGAAGTTTGCCGAACTGCACGGCGACCGGCTGTATGCGCAGTGCAGCGTCTACCGCCGGTCGGTGGCCATTGTGGAAGACGTCATGGTGGACTGTTTCGACGTGCAGGGCGGCGCCACGCATGACTGGATGGTGCATCATGCGGGGCCGGCGCCCGTGTTGTCGATGGAGACCGCCGGGGCCGCGTTCGAACCCGCGGAATGGCTGTACAACGGCACCGGGCATGTCCGGCGGGGGGCGGGCGATGCCCTGTGGGACGCCCGCTGGACGGTAAACGGCGTCACCTCGCGTCTGACCATGCTTCCCGCCGCGCAAACGGAGGTGTTCGCGCTCGAAACCTATCCCACGGACAACGCTTTCATCACGGAGAACGATCCGCCATGCCAGACGCTGTGCGTGCGGCGGAACCATGACGCGCCGTTTGTGGCCGTGTGGGACGCGTGGACGGAGGCTCCCAACCTGACGAACGTCACGCCCGGAAACGGGCCTAAATCGGTGAAGATCGTCACGCAATCCAACGTGTATTACATGGTATTTGGCGGAGAAACGGCATTTCCCGACGGCGTAACGGTGGCTACCGACGGGGTGTTTGCCTTGTACCGGGCCTCGGGCGCGGTGATGTTCGCAGGCGGGACGTTCGCGGCCGTGTCCGCGCCGGAGGGCACGCTTCGGGTTTCTTCGGATGGTCCGGCGTCGATTTCGGCCGAATGTGCCGGCGGCGTGGCCACCCTCGATGTCTCGGGCAACGTCCAGTACGACACTTGGGGCGGCGTTGATCACTACCGCGAACCGTCGGCGGTTTCGGTCGTCATCGAAGGCGCCTTGTGGAACGTCGACCGGCAGCTGCGCCGGGATGCGACAGCGCCGCGGGACGCAACGGCCGAAAATGAACGACCGTGAGTTCCCTGGAGGCCGGAAGCGGCCTTCCCGGGCGTATCCGCTTCTCGAATTCGTGACTTAACCGTGCCCCAGACGCCCATCCGTCGATCTCCTTGCCGGACGATCCGGTCTCAACGGGGTTGATCGGGCGATTCCGGGCACAGGTAAGGATTGGACTCCGCATCGTTTGGCTGTACACTGATTGCCAGGATGCCTTGGCGCGGTTTTGTCTGGAAGGGGTCATCCAGGAGGATGGATAGCATGTGCAGGTGCTGTGGCGCGAACATGAACCGCAGGACGTTTCTGGGTGCGGGGGCGGCTATGGCGGCCGCGACGGGATTGACGGCAATGGTCCCGCGGGCGGTGAATGCCCAGGCCCAATGGGCCCAGGACCTGTGGGATCCGGAAAGGCCTTACGCGGTCGCCGCGAAACCGCTCCGGGTCCAGCCCGTCCTGATGTACCGGGTGGCGCAGCCGCGTCCGCAATCGTCGTACAAGTCGTGGGGCAGCGTTCAGTCGCACGAGGCGGCCGCCGAAGAGGCCGGGCGCATCGAACAGGAGCTTGCCGGCCTTGCGGAGCAGGCCGGTTTCGAGATGCAGGTACTGCCGGTGATGAAGGCCACCTCGCCCGACGAACTCGCGCAGATCGAGCGGACGCAGGTTGACGCGACCGTGCTGTATCCCGCGTCCGGCGGGGGGAGTCTGCTTCAGGCGGCGATGGATTTGCCCGACCCCGTGGTCTTCGTGCGGCACCGTTCGGGCCCGCTCTACTACTGGTACGAAGCGCTGAGCGTCCAGTACCTGCGGAGCGACCGGCCGGATTTTGAAGCCCAGCGGGAAGGTCCCACGCCCACGTTGTCGGTGCACGATGTGGTGGTCGATGACCTGGCCGAACTGGCCTGGCGGTTGCGGACGCTTCACGCCGTCCACAACACGCTCGGTGCGCGGATCGTGGCGCTGGGAGGCGCGCAGGGCAAATATGCCGCGAACGCGCCCGAGAAAGCGCGCGACCGTTACGGGATGGAGATCGTCGAGGTCAGTTACGACGATTTCGCGCCCCGGCTCGCGGCCGCGCTGGCGGACCCGGCTACGATGCGGTGCGCGGAGACGTGGACGGACCGCTACCTCGCGATGCCCGGGACCTCGCTCGAGACCGAACGGGCGTTTGTCGTCAACGCGTTCGTGCTGTACGGGCTGTTCAAGGAGCTGATGGCGGAACACGCTGCGCCCGCGTTCACGATCAACAGCTGCATGGGCACCATCATCCCCATGTCCAAGACGACGGCCTGCCTGTCGCTGAGTCTGATGAACGACGAGGGGGCGTTGGCGCTGTGCGAATCGGATTTTGTGGTGGTGCCGCCGGCGGTGCTGCTCTACCACCTGTGCAGCGGGCCGGTTTTCATGCACAATTCGACGTTTCCGCATGCCGGTGTGGTGACCTGCGCGCATTGTACAGGCCCGCGCCGCATGGACGGCGCGCAGTACGAGCCGGCGCGCATCGTCACACACTACGAATCGGAGTACGGCGCCGCGCCAAAAGTCGACATGCCGTTAGGGACGACGCTGAGCTTCCTCAACCCCGAGTATGCGGTGGGCCGCTGGGTCGGATGCAGGGGGGAAGTCATCGACAACCCCTTCCTGGAGATCTGCCGGTCACAGCAGGACGTGCGGATCGAGGGCGACTGGAAACGGCTTCTCCACGAGGTCCGCGATTCGCACTGGCTGATGGTGTACGGCGATCATCTGCGCGAAATCGGCTACGCCGCGAACCGGCTCGGCGTGGTTTGGGACAACATCTCGGACGTGACGGTGTGACTGGCCGCAACAAGGCGTCGCAGCCGCACCGGAAAAAGGGGGACAAGCCCATCGTGGGAGGGAGACCGGGAGCGAGGAGATTCACGCGCGGGGGACGCGCTGTGGCATGGGCCGCGGCCGTGGCCCTGTGCGCCGGGGGGGGTGTGACAGCCATGGCCATGGAAATACCCACATCGACGGCGTGGACGGTCCGGTTCGAGCCGGAGACCGCCGGGTTCACGTTGAACCATGCCGCCTCGGGCGCATCGATCGCGGGAACGCTCCGTTTCGAAGTCTTCGAGCAGGGCCAGGCGAACACGTGGCGGGTGGTGGCCGCGCGCGACGGTCTCGGGACCCGGCTGGCGGTGGAGACGCCTGACCATCACATCCAGGGTTACGTCGTGTTTTCCGGTACGGGCGACCGTATCGAGATCACGCCGGTGCATCGGACGCGCCAGAATTTCGAGGGGCGTCTCATCGTTGAGGGCACAGCCCGGCTGGGCGGAGACAGCTTTGCGTGCCGCACGCGGCCGCCGAAGACCCCGGCTGTGGTGCAGTTCGCCTCGGGCGGCGCGGACAGCGCGCTCAACGATTCCGTGTACGACCGCATAGACGACACGCTGTTGCGGTTTGAGGCCGGCAGCCCGCGCATCCGCACAGCGCAAGACGGGTTTGATGTGGTCTGGAGCGCGCCCATTCACGTTCCGGGGGAGGCCACGGCGGCCCTCGAAGTGGTGCGCGGCTATTACCGCCAACGGTGGGCGCCGTGGTTCACGCCGCTGAACCGGGAACGTTGCCCCAGACCGCCGACGGGCTGGATGTCGTGGAACGTGTACTTCGATACAGCCGGCGAGGCCGAGAACCTGGCCGAAGCGCGCGTGGCCGCGGAACAGCTCAAGCCGTTCGGTCTCGAGATCTGGCACATCGAATCGTGGCAAGACAACAGCGCGCAGTTGCCCGTGAGCAATTTCTCGAACCTCAACCTGCGGCCGTTCGAACAACAGTTTCCGCACGGCATGAAATGGCTGGCGGACGAAATCCGGAAGCTGGGCTTTGTGCCGGGCATCTGGACGGTCCCGTTCGGAACGGGGAACGCCGAGTTCTATGAGGCGCATAAAGAGTGGTTCCTGCACCATCCCGACGGCACGCCCATGTCGAACTGGTCGGGCAAATACGTCCTGGATCCTTCGCAGGACGCGGTGCGCGCCCATATGGAAGAGATGCACCGGGTGATGTCCAGCGAGTGGGGATACGACTACTTCAAGATCGACGGGATGTCGGGTGCGAACCGGGGGTATTCGGCGCATTTCTACGAGATGCCCGACGTGCGGGCCGCGTTCAGAAATCCGGAGATCGAAGCCCCGTTCAGGTTGTGTCTCGAGGCCTTGCGGCGGGGCATCGGCGACGACGCCGTCTGGCTGGCGTGCCAGGGGCATTTCACCGGGCCCGAAGCGGCCTATGCTGACGCGGGCCGCACCGGGGCGGACATTGTCCACTGGCGCAAGCCGCCCGACTGGAACAATTACCTCAACCAGGCGCGCATCACCCTGAACCAGGTCTTCGTCAACAATATCCTCTGGTGGTGCGACCCGGACACGCTGCTGGTCGGCGAGGCGCCTGTCGAGATGGCGCGTCTCGCGACGGCGGTGGTGGCCTTGCCGGGCCAGATGATGTTTGCCGGCGATACGCTGGCCGGCCTGCCCCCCGAACGCATGCGCCTGCTGCAACAGGCCTTGCCGGTGTGCGATGTGCGGCCGCTCGATCTGTACCCGATCTTCGAGCTGGTTCCCGTCTGGGACCTCAAGATCCGGCGGCCGTTCGGTGCATGGGACGTCGTGTCGCTGTTCAACTTCTCGGACCAGCCGGAGACCATCCAAACCGCGCTCGATGCCCTGGGGCTTCCCGAGGGAACGTATGTGTTCTATGATTTCTGGAGCGGCGTGTGGGGCGAAACGTCCGGGACTCTCGGGCGCGAACTTGCCCCGCACAGCAACGCGGTCCTGGCGCTTCACCGGGCCACGGCGCATCCGCAGTTTCTGAGCACCGACCGCCACATCACGCAGGGCGGGGTCGGCCTCGAGGCGCTCGCGTGGGACGAGGCGGCGAAGACGCTGTCCGGCACAACGCGCGCGGTCGGCGGGTTTCCCGACACGCTGGTCTTTCGTGTGCCAGAGGGATATACGCTTGCCTCGGCATCCGCGGACGGCGCCGCCGTGACGCACGCAACGACCGCGGCGGGGCTTCTGTCGATGACGCTGTCGGCGGCGGAGCCGGGCCTGGTTACATGGGAATTACGGTTCGCGGAATAGGGCGATCCTGGAATACGTGCATGTACGCAGCAGGAGAGAGACGATGACGACGATTGCGAAAACGGCGATGGTGTTGTTGATGGCGGCTGGAATCTCGGCGCTGGCCTGCGCGGGCGAGTGCGCGGCGGCCGGGGCGTGTTGTGCGGGCGCTGAATTGCCGAAACCGGACAAGGACGGGTTCATCTCGATGTTCAACGGGACCGATTTGACCGGCTGGGACAGCAAACCGGGCGGCTGGTGGGTCGAGGAGGGCGCGATCACGTCGGAGAGCACGGAAGCCAAGCCCTGCGTCAAACACCATTACCTGTTCTGGAAGCCGGCGCAGCCGGGGGACTTCGTGATGCGCTTCAAGTACCGCCTGGTGGGCGGTAATTCGGGGGTGCAGTTCCGCAGCGAGCGGCGTCCGGAATACGATGTGTGGGGCTATCAGGCGGATATGGAAGCGGGGACGCAATGGACCGGCTGCCTATTCCAGCATGACCGGAACGGGGTGGTCATGCGAGGGTTCAAAGCGGTGATCGCGCACGACGGCACGCGTCAGGAAGAGCCGTTCGCCTCTTCCGAGGAGCTGCAGCAGGTCATCAAACCCGGGGACTGGAACGACTACGAGATTGTCGCGGAAGGGCCCAAGATCTCGTTGTGGATCAACGGCAAATTGATGTGCGAAGTGGTGGATAAGGACGCAAAAATGTCCCGGTCGAGAGGATTTATCGCGCTGCAGATGCATCCCGGCCCGCCCATGAAAGTGCAGTTCAAGGATCTGCGCATCAAGATTCTGAGATAGCGCGCGGCGCTCAGTCTACGTCGGGCAGATCGTCTTCCGGTTCGTCGGGCGGCGCGGGTTTGGCGGGCTCGGGCTCTTCCGGCGTTTCCGCTTCCTGTTTGGCCGCTTCCTCTTTCGGCGGCAGGGAGAGGGTGAAATCCACGACGCTGAACGCGAATATGCGCGGATCTTTATCGACGGCGCCGTCCAGCGCTCCCCAATGCACGGCATAGGTGCCGGGCTCGAGCGGGCCCGGCAGTTCCATCTGCCGAAGGAGGCCTTCGGGCTGGTCAATGGGGAGCAGCCGTACGGGCAGCTCTTTCGTGGAGGCCAGGATTTGGGCTTCTTCGAGTCCGCCTCCGGGAAGCGGGACGTACCGTTCGGTGAGGTCCATGCGGCATAAACGCACGTCCCAGTCGGGCATCTTGTAGCAGAGAATCACCGGTTCGGCGGCGGTCGTTTCCAGTTCGGGCCAGCGCCG
>Ga0209312_1000451_pt1 | contig 38508 bp, 36 predicted proteins | sample BioC13SIPDNA_4_FD_185744 | JGI IMG/M metagenome (GOLD analysis project Ga0209312, IMG submission 185744) | Anaerobic biogas reactor microbial communites from Washington, USA - Biogas_R1_B C13 SIP DNA (SPAdes) (version 2) | ecosystem: Engineered > Bioreactor > Anaerobic > Unclassified | place... | reverse complement strand
TTCGGCCTCTGTGACAGCTGCGAAGGTGGCCAGTGCATCCGTGAGTTCCTTAGCCTGTGCTTGCTCGAGCAACCGGGCCTCGCGCTCAAGCCGACGACGGTCACGCTCCTTCTCATCTTGAGCCGCGGCCAGAGCCCCGACTAGACCTCCGCCTACGTACTCACGCACCACGCGACCCTCGACGCGTTTAGACCTCGTGAAGTAGGAGCCTCGACCGTTGCGCGTTTCCCATGCCATTTTTTGTGTTACACCTCCCCGTGCTCCCCGGTGTAGCGATACATGACCGCGCGAGGGTAAGACCGCATGGGTGGCTGATACGTCGGTTTCGGGACCGGTTCCCTCTCAAAGAGGGAACCCGGTTCCCGTAAGGACTGTGCTACCGGTTCCCGGCGGTTTCCCCATCGGTTCCAGGGCTGTTCATAGCCAGAAGCGGGCATCGGTTCCCATGCAGGTTCCGGCCAGTTTTCTCGGCACCGGTCTCCGACGTTTCGGGAACCGCTCACGACTGCCCCCGATCGCGTTCGCGACGCCACCTGAGAGCCGCCAATATCACTTGCTTGCGGACACCCTTGCCGGCACCCCTGAGGGCCGCTTGCGCCGTGCGGGCGGATGCGTCGAGAGGCACAGCCAGGTGATCGAGCTCCTCAGCTGTTGCGCGTGTCGCGTCCGGCCAATCGTCGGCCAGACGTCGGAAGGCCAACGGGTCCTCGGTTCTACGGAATGTCACCCGTTCGGGTATCCAGTGCATACGAGCCACGTCGCGGATGAGACAGACGCCGTTTTGAGTCCGGCCCAACCGCCAAACCACATCTACATCGTCGCCCTTGCCGGAGCTACCGCGCTGCCCCCGGGTCGGATCCTTACCGCCGTGATCGAGGCGACACCAAGTAACGCCGCGACGCTTAAGCTCGATTCCCGTATGAGCGTAGAAGGCGCGCACGGTGTCTGCAGAGTTCTCTTCGCCGGCCACCGCCCGGCTGATGGTGTCGATGATGACAACGAGATGGTGACCCGGCCACTCAGCCTGCACGCCGTCTACCATCGTCATGAGGGCACCACCGCCCGCCCGCGTGTCCAGTGGCGGCAGGGTCGGCAGTAGGGCGTACTTGAGGCGTGACAGGTCGCTGCCCGGTCCATAACCCATGTCATCCAGGCGCTCCATGAGGTCCTCTGTGCTCATCTCGTAGTCAAGGTAGATGCAGACGATAGGCTGCGAGCCAGTCGCCAGTTCGGCGGCCATGTAGAGCAGCAGTAGGCTCTTCATGCCCTTGGACGAGGTATAGATAGCGTGGCCACGCCCCCGAGCAAGCACGTCCGGGAATGTCCAATCCGGCCCGCTTTGGTCAAGATCCCAGAACGTCGACCAGTCGACAAAGGGGCTGGCTTCCAAGGTGTTTGACGACGGGGTGGTAGCAGAGAGCGCAACGGTGTCCTGTGCCGTGACACCGTCAGGGACACGGGCGTCGCTCTTGTTTGGCTTAGCCATATGTCCCTGCGTCCGCTCAGGCTGATACACCTCGCGGGCTGTCGAGATGGCTGCCGCAATGGTATCGGTCCGGTAGTCCTCGCGCTGCCACTTCTCTCGCATGAGCCCACTTTGCCTGAAGAGGGCATCTATGCGCTCGGGGTCGCGGCCGGTCCAGAATGCGAGCAGGTTACAGAGGGCCAGGTCCGCCTCGCTCTGTGAACGGTACTCACCCTGCCACGCACCATTCCAAAGACGACGGGCCTTGGCGCCGTTATTGGCGCGTAGCATCTTGTCCACAAGCTCCCCGTCTGAGACCGAGACGCCGCTCTTGGTCCGCACGAGCTCGGGTGCACTCTCAGTGGGCAGGTAGCGGGACACGACCTCTTGTAGCTCGCTCTGCCGCGCTTCGATAGTGGTCGGGGTTCCTTCCACGTGGGCGCCAGTCACGACGAAGAACCGACCCGTTTCGTAAACCTCGAAGTCTCCGCGCCGGTTTTTGTGTGTGATATGTGCCAGGCTCCCCTTGGCAATCACATGAAGCCCGGTCCCGCTCACACTGTGCTCTGTGTAGCTGTTCAGCCTGCCGATCACCCACTCGGGCTCAGGGAAGTCCTGGTCAAGATCGACGCCGACGTATGGGTCTTCAATGCTGAACACGAAGCCGATACCATCGGCTCGGCTTGCGGCTCCCACGGCCTGCTCGAATGGGCTCCAGGTCGCGGGGTCAGTCGAGCTCGCTCTGCGGTCGGGATCGCCAGCACGATAGGGAACCTTAGTGAGCTTCCCTTCGCGCTCTTCGTAACGCCAAAGGACCCACTGTCTCCGCTGGCGGAGTTCCCCGGGGACTGTTTCGTAGTCCCCGCGTCTACCTACGACCGGATGAACGGGGGCCGTGTTCACCGCTCGGTCTCTGTATGCGCGAATGAACCGCCACGTGCCCCCAGAATTGCATGAGTCCGGGTAGGCCGTAGACGAATCTTGACGGGCCGAGACGACCAAGTCGACAGATGGCCCTTGCCCACCCGCTTGTTCTGAACTAGAGGAACGCCAACACTGCCAGCGTGAAACGCTTGGATGGTGCTCTGGAGAGTCTTGCTCATGACTCGGGCCCCGGGTCGCTGGTGCTCCTGCGCCGGCGAGACTCAAGCCAAGCATCAAGGTCTTCCCGAAGATACCGGATGCCGGCAAGGCGATAGTATGCAGGGCCGCCTCCGGCCCATCTGAGCTTCTCAAGCGTTCGAGGCGAGTACCCAGTGTAACGGCTGGCAGCCTTCGTATCCAGGGCCTCCTTCCAGCGCTGCTGTTGTTCGTCGCTCATACGTCAACCTCCGAGAAAACGAGTGCCTTTACTCGTATAATCTCGCGGAACAGGATGTCGTAATAGGGAACTTGCGCCAAATCGCGAGAGTGCGAAATTAGCTACTAGCTGGGCGTATTCACCTGACGCGGTTGCCGGTCGTGTTCTTCGTTCGACTGCCGGCGGGGCGACCAGGTCCTCGCACACGGATGAGCGGCAGATCGATCGAACGAGCAAGATCTTTGACAGTGCGGGCTACGAACTTCTCCGATACATCGACCATTGTCTTGCTCTTCTTCAATCGGCGACCGGCGGTGGCCGCGATCTCCGGCCAACTCTCGCGCCCGAGCTGATAGCGAATAAGCCATGTGAAATGAAGCTGCAGCGCAGGCAGGTCCGTGGTCGGCTGGCATCCCGCGGCCACAGCCTGTGCTTCTATGCCATCCAGATACTTACCGAGTACAACTTGGTGGTTCTTCTCATACTCTTTTCGCGTCTCCCACAGGGGATCCCAGGGCACGAGCAGCTCGGCGGGCACCGGAGTCTCTTCCAAGGCGAAGGAAATCGGATGAAAGAAGCAAGACCAGCCTAGTGTTAGCCCCTCGGCGCTCTTGGGGTACCGCCTCCAGAAGTCAAGCTGGACCAGCGCGGCGGCGAGCACCCAGCGCGTGTTCAGGCGGTATCGTCTCGCCCACTCCTCCACCTTGCCGCGAAGCAGTGCGAGGTCTGGATAACGGTTGTGATTCTCAGCAATGCTGACAGCCTCGTAGGTTTGCCACTTGGTCAGAAGTGCCGGCTGGCAGCAGAGGCAGGCACGGCGGCCGGGAGCCGAATACCGCTCAGTGTCAGAGTCGAGAACTCGCGAGTCGAGCCGCTTCTCCACCTCATCATAGGTAGAGATGTACGTAGGGAGTACGTCATCTCGAAGCGAGCGGAGAGTCTCTGGCGCTTCCTGAGCCATCATCCGCAGGAAGAGCGACCGTCTGTGCGTTCGAGACTCCGCTAACGTCTGATATTCGCCCGGGGGAACTCTTGCTCTTGTCACTTGCGGGTCTTCACTCATATGGGAATCACCACCGCGGGCTATCGTCCATCGAGCGCCCCCGCAATCTCCCCGCCTATACGTTCAGCGGCAAGGCGCCGCGCATCGACGCTGAGATGTGCGTAACGCTGGGTACTTGCCTGGTCAACGTGGCCAAGTAACGCCCCGATTGCTGGCAACGACAGCCCCGCAGCCGCACCGGTGGCGGCGAACGCATGCCGACAGTCGTGCAGGGTGACATCGCGTACGTCGACCGTTGGCAAGTCGTCTTCCTTGGTGCTGGCAAGATGCCTGACACGCTCCCATGCTTTCGATGGGCTTACCACGTGATGCCAGCTGCCATCACTTCCGCGTCGACGCCCTGTAACCACCCACGGCGACTCAGCTTCTCGCGGTGCCCGCTTCAAGAGATCGACGGCTGCAGTGCTCAGAACGATCGTCTTCCGGCCCGTTTTTGAGTCCGGCAAGCGGATAAGCCCATCATCCAAGTCTACGTACTCCCACTTCAAGGTGAGCACTTCGTCGCGGCGCATGCCGGTCAGCAGAAGTAGTCTGAAAGCCAGAGCAAGATAGGGCGACAGCGGATGCTTGACGTCCGCCTCAAGATCCGTGATCGCCCGACCCAGCCGGTACATCTCATCGGCACTGAGATATCGCTCTCGGGCTGTTTCCTTGAACTTCGGCACCCCTCGCGCTGGATTCGGACCTTCTCGAAGACCCCACAACTCTGCCATGTTGAAGACCTTGTGCAGCAGCATGAGAGCGCGGTTGGCCTCAACTGGAGTGCTTCGCATTCTGTGGTGCCACTGAGCCACGTCAGTGCGCGTGACGTCCTCCACTGGTACTGAGCCGAACTTCGGCCTGATGTGAGACTCGATCAACCGCCGGTATGGTGCAGCCGTCTTGGGCTTCAGCCGAAGAGCGATGTGCTCCCGGTCAAAGCGATCCAGCAATTCCTTCATCGTCGGCGCCTCACGCGATGTTCGTCTCGCCTTCGCCGGGTCACCCCCTTGAACAACTTCAGCGAGCATCGATTTGGCGACCTGCCGCGCCTGCTCGGGTGTGACTTTGCCCACCTTCGCGATGGTGAGCCGACGGGACTGACGGGACCCAGGCGCTCTGTACTGGACAACATAGGACTTCGATCCGGTTCTGGTTGCCCGCAGGCCGAATCCAGGTAGGTCATCGTCCCAGAACAGACGATCCCGAACGGGGTCCGCCTCAACTGACTCGACAGTCTTCTTGCTTAGGCGCATCTTGACCCCCTGTGTGCTGCTCTGTTCTCCGCCATTTGGCTTACGCAGTGGCTTACTTGTTGGCTTACGCAGGCGCACACGCGGCATGCTGAAGTCGGCATCTCCAACAGCTGGACCGATCTTCACCGCCCGCTCCCACGTAAGCACCACGTAAGCAGCATGACGCCAAAACCCAGTATATACGGGATAAGACGGGAGTGGAAGGGAGTAGCCCGGCGCGTTGAAAAAGTGCAGACCAGCGGGAAGAAGTGTATGCCCCCGGGAGGACTCGAACCTCCGGCACGAGGTTTAGGAAACCTCTGCTCTATCCCCTGAGCTACGGGGGCACAAGATCCGGCGAGTGGCGGATGAGGCTCGCGACGCCGTCGTCGACGCACAGATCGGAACTGCAACCGTCTGCGGGGCCGAACGCGGGCTTAACCCCGCCGGTCGAGAGATTGTATCATCGCGCGTTTTCACCGGCCCTGCGGTCCGTGCATACACGATCAGTGTGTAGTAACTTGGGCCAGGAGACGAACGAGCGTGGAGGACACGTGAACGATTCCCCCCGATATTGCGCCCAGTGCGTCCACTGGGACCCTGCCTCCCCCGTTGAGGGGAGATGTCGTCGCAACGCTCCCGGTGCACACGCGCATCCTATTGCCCGCGATAGTGCCGAGGACAAGACCCCAGCCGCCGTCTGGCCCCTGACCCTCGCTCAGGACTGGTGCGGTGAATGGCAGCCGCGCGAGGCGCCTCTCGCCCAGGAGGAGCCCCCTATGGATCCCGAGGAGGAACGCTTCCTTCGCAATACGGCCATAGCTGAGGCTCTGCTCGCCCTGCCGTCCGACAAGCGCGACAGGTTACTCCTCGAGGTGCTGACCGAGGAGGAGAGACAGCTTCCCACACCGCCCGACGACTTCTACGAGCGCGTCCAGGAGTACTTCGCCAGTCAGCGGGACGACGGATCTCAGTGAAGGAAGACTTTAACGAGATAGGGTAGTGAGCCGGCCCACATAGAGAGACCGCCGAACGGCGTGCTAGACTGCCTGTATGGACGTGGTCTTCAACAGTATCTATGCACGCGCCTGCATGGGTGCTGGTCTGGCCGTTCTCTCCGGCATACGTGCGTTCCTCCCCGTTGCCTTCTTGGCCCTCTATTCTCGACTTGAGTTTCACAGCGCCCCCGTGCTGGACGGCACCTTGTTCGGGTTTCTGGAGAAGACATGGGTCATCGCCCTTCTCTTGGCTCTGGCGGTGATCGAGGTGGCCACCGAGAAGCTCTTCGTGTTCTCGAAGATACGCGACCGGATCATGCAGCCGGTCAAGATGATCCTCGGAGGAGTCGTGTTCGCCGCAGCCATGGCACCCGACGGCTGGATAGCGATGGCCGTCTCCGGAGTGCTCGGCTTTGTGATTGCCGGGCTGGCGGATTACGTCCGCCGCTCGACCAAGCGCAAGGCGCCCACGACTGAGACCGCGCCCGCCATCCTCCTCAGCATCTACGAGGACTTCGCCGTGCTGGTGGGCACTCTCTTGTTCGTGCTCGTACCTCTCATCGGGGTTCTCGTCTTCGCCTTTCTTGGGCTGCTCGTCTACCGCGTCCAATTGATGAGAAACCGGAAACACAAGGGACTGCGCATACTCAAAGGATAGTCCCAGAAGGACCCGGACCCAGTTGCATGGGCGCAAAATCCACCGATACCGACTTCGCCCATCTCAGACACCGGATGGTGGTGGATCAGTTGCGGGCACGACATCTCGATGACGATCGGGTTCTCGCTGCCATGGAGAAGGTGCCCCGCCATCTGTTCGTCCCGGAAACACAACGCCACGCTGCCTACAACGATGGGCCCCTCCCGATCGGGGCCGGGCAGACCATTTCTCAACCATATATGGTGGCCCGCATGACCGAGTTGCTCAGGCTCAGTCCCACCGATCGGGTTTTGGAGATCGGCACCGGCTCCGGCTATCAAGCAGCCATCTTGGCGGAGTTGGCCGGGGAAGTCTGGACTCTGGAGCGGCATGCCGACTTGGCCGACCGGGCGGCGGAGCTTCTACTCGAGCTAGGCTATACCAATGTCCACGTCATCATCTGCGATGGTTCGCTCGGACTCCCGGAAATGGCCCCATTCGACGCGATAGTAGTAACGGCTGCCGCTCCCGCCGTACCGGACTGTCTGAAGGCTCAACTAGGATTTAATGGCCGGATGGTAATACCAGTTACTTCCGGCCACAACGAGGATCTCCGCCTGATCGAGCGGTCGGCACCGTTAGGTCAACAGGACGACGTGAAGAACGAGAAGGGTTTGGATAGCTCCTTTCGAGAGACATCGATCCTCGCCTGCACGTTTGTCCCCCTGATCGGCAAAGAAGGCTATCCGCAATGAATACCGAAGCCCACGTCCGGGTCCGTGTCTTTGTGGAAGGGCGGGTTCAAGGAGTCTCCTTCCGCCACTACGCCTGGCATGAAGCTACTCGGCTCGGCCTCGCCGGCTGGGTGCGCAATCTTCCCGACGGCCGGGTGGAGGCGGTCTATGAAGGGCCAAGAGCCCAGGTCGAAAAGATGCTCTCCTGGACCCGCCACGGCCCCCCGATTGCGCGCGTAGACGCGATGGCCATACACGATGAGACTCCGCAAGAGGAGCGGGGCTTCAGCGTCCGTTGACGCTGAAGCCCCGCCTCATGGTCCAGGCCCTTTCGGCCCCTATACGCCGTCGACACTCGTCATCAGAAACCGGCCGGCCGTTCATCCAAAGTCACTTCAATGACCATCTGCTCACCGTTGCGATCGATGGACACTTCAACAGTATCGCCCGGCTTCTTGTCTCTTATAGCCATGAGCAGGTCGGCCGACTCCACCATCTCTTCGCCTTCCAACTCGACGATTATGTCGCCCTGCTGGATGCCGGCCCTGGCCGCCGGTCCTCCTGCGCTCACCTGCGCGACCAGGATCCCCGAAGACCGGGACAGATCATATTGGCTCTGCAGGTCGGGGGTCAAGGTCACGGTACTCACACCTATGTACGCATGGGTGGCCTTCCCCGTGCTGATGATCTCATCCGCCACCTGCGTCACTACCACTGAAGGGATGGCGAACCCGATGCTGACGGCACCCGAGGCCGGCGACTCATAAGCCACATTAATGCCGATCACCTGTCCCTGGGCGTTGGCCAGTGCGCCACCGGAATTGCCCGGGCTGATAGGGGCATCGGTCTGGATCAGGTTGGTGAGAGCAATGCCCTGTGTCCCAGTCGCTCCTTGGATACTCCGACCCAAGCCGGAAACGATACCCAGAGTCACTGAGTTCTCGTAGCCAAGAGGACTGCCGATGGCCACGGCATATTCGCCTACGCTTGGTTGCTCAGTCACGAATGTGGCCGGGGGCAGATCACGCTCGGAATCAACCTTAACAACGGCCAGGTCCGTCAAAGGATCCGTGCCCACGATCCTACCCGACAGCTTCTCTCCTGTGATGAAGGTGACCACGATCTCACTCGCAGGATCACCCCAGTCGTCTGTGACCACGTGGTCATTGGTGATGATCATACCGTCCGCGGAGTAGATTACCCCTGAGCCCTCGGCCGTTCCCGAATACTGCTGGCCGAAGGGGCCCTGGCCGGTGACCTTGACGGTGATGTTGACCACGCTCGGACCAAGAACCTCAGAGACAGTCTGGGCGGGACTCGCGAGCCCATCGCCCTCAGCTACCACGCTTGTTGAACCGGTTGTTGATCCCGTTGTGTTCACAGGCGCGGTATCGGTTGTTATGGGCGACCCAGTGGTAGCCGTGGCGGCCGGCCGCGCAGTAGTGGTAGTCTCATCACCGATCTCGAAAGTGCAACCTGCCAACCCAAAACCCGCACCGGTGATAAGTCCGAGAGCGATGACCATCTCGAGCACGGGACGCCACAGTCTTCTGAGTGCGGCAGCCGGACGGATCCCATCCCGCTCCGCGTCAGTCATTCTCATTCTTGGTTCCTCCCCACGAACTATCACGCAATCTGCATTCTACCCCGAGTGGCCCTCGGCCCAACCCCAGGCGGCCGTGTTTCCATCGGACAGGATAGACGACCCTCGATAAGGCAACTGTAAAGGGCCCCGCCGCCGCAGGCGGCTTCTTGCGTTCTCTTGCTTACAACCGCCTTATCCCCGCCCGCCTAAAATCCTGTGCGCAACACCACTCAGCCGTAGGGGCATCCTGACGACGTATCGAGGAGGCAACAGGGTATCATCCTCGGCACCACAGGCCGTTGGCCTGATGTAGGGAGAGACTGTGCGGATCCTTCTGGTCGAAGACGAGGAACGGCTCGCCAATACGATCGCCCGCGGTCTGCGGCGCGAGGGCATGGCCGTGGACGTTGTGCTGGACGGGCGTTCAGCCCTCACCAAGGCGTCCGTCAACAGCTACGACGTCGTTGTGCTCGATCGCAACCTCCCTGGTGTACACGGCGATGAGGTCTGCAGAGAGCTGGTGGCGCGCAGATCCCTAGCCCGCATTCTCATGCTGACGGCGGCCGGCTCCATACAAGACCGGGTAACGGGTTTGGATCTCGGCGCCGACGATTATCTTCCAAAGCCCTTCGCACTCAAGGAATTGGTAGCTCGTATCCGAGCACTCGGGCGTCGCGCCGTCGCGCCGGTGCCGCCCGTGCTGACATTCGCCGACCTCACTCTCGATCCTGCGCGCCATGTCGTGGAACGCGCTGGGCAAGACCTCGGTCTCACCAAAAAGGAGTTTGGGGTGTTGCAGGTGCTCCTGGCCGCCCAGGGACGCGTTGTGAGTGCCGAGGAGTTGCTTGAGAAAGTGTGGGACGAGAACACCGACCCTTTTACCAACGTCGTCCGGGTCACGATCATGACACTGCGGCGTAAGATCGGTGATCCTCCAATAATCGAAACGGTACCGGGCGTCGGCTATAAGATATGACATTCCGATCCACCATCAATGCAAGCGATCACCGCAGTCTTACGATCCGTTTGAAGTTGACGCTGTGGTACGGAGGCCTCTTCCTCCTGGCGGGGGTCCTTCTGATCACCATCAACTTCTTGATGGTCCGCAACAATCTCGATGTCGCTCCGGAGAAGGCCCGGGCTGTTGTGGCCGAGCAATTCGGCATACCGCCCCAGTGGCTCGAGTGGAGCTTCCCGGCCGAGACCCCGGGGATGAGCTTCGAGCCGGAAGGATTCGGCGACCTGCCGGGTTCTGGTCAGCGGGAGTCTTTCCAACTGTACGTCGAAACTGAAGAAGGAGTCTACGTCTCTGTGCCCGCCTTGCTGCGGGAGGCTCAGAACGAGCTCCGAAACGAGGCCCTACGACAGTTGTGGACGAAGTCCCTCCTCGCGCTGGCCATCATGACCGTTCTCACTTTCGGCTTGGCCTGGCTGGTGGCCGGGCGTATGCTGCGGCCTTTGCACGCTATTACCAGCACGGCTCGCAGACTGTCAGACTCCACTCTGCACGAACGGATCGATCTTAAAGGACCACGTGACGAGCTGAGAGAACTGGCTGATACCTTCGACGACATGTTGGGGCGACTCGATACCGCTTTCACGGCGCAGAAGGAGTTCGTCGCCAACGCCTCGCACGAGCTGCGCACACCCCTTACCATCATCCGCACCGAGATCGATGTTGCCCTGACCGACCCCAACCTCTCTCAAGAGGACCTACGGGACATGGGCGCGGCCGTCACTGAAGCCGTGGACCGTAGCGAGAAGCTGATCGATGGCCTGCTGGTCTTGGCCCACACCGAGAGTTCCCCCGTCCTGGTCGACCTCGATCTGGCGCAGATCGTCGCGGGTGAGGTCGAACTCGCGGCCGGCGAAGCCGACGTTATGGGATTGAACTTGGAGCTCGACCTCCAGCCTGCGCGGCTCAAGGGTGAGCGCTCCCTGATAGGACGCATGGTCGGTAATCTCGTTGAGAACGCCGTACGTCACAACACGCCCGGCGGATGGTTCTCGGTGAAGACCAGGGCAACTGACGACCGAGTGATCTTGGAGGTAGCCAATGGGGGGCCGGTGGTTCCACCGGAAGACGTCGACCATCTGTTCGAACGCTTCTACCGCCCCGATAGGTCACGCAGCCGGAAGACCGGAGGATTCGGCTTGGGGCTGTCCATCGTCAAGGCCGTGGTCACGGCCCACGGCGGTTCGATAGACCTGGCCGCGCCAGAATCGGGAGGTCTTCGCGTGATGGTCGGCCTCCCAGCGAGGTCCTCCCCGCCGATAGCACCTACGGCAGATCGAGATAGCGGCTCATGACCACGGCCACATGGGCGCGCTGCGCACCCGCCCAAGGACTGAATCTGTCCGCGGAGTACCCTGACATGAGACCGAGACCCGCGACTAAAGCCACATCCGAGGCTGCATAGGCCGGGACGTCGGGAAACGCCGTGGAGGCAGTGCCGTCCACCGGTCCATACCCCTTCAACTGGCGCACCATACGAGCGACTACCTGCGCGAGCTGCACCCTGGTTATCGCCTCCGTCGGCCGAAACACCACCCCTTGTCCGGGAGCGGGACTCCCGACAATCAGGCCGGCGGCAGCCGCTTCCTCCACATAATCAAAGGGATAGGCGAACGGGTTACCGTCGGAGTCGTGCAGGAGTGATACATCGACAAAAGTCGGCAGGCCGGCGTTCTCCACCTCGGGAGTATGCAGACCGCCCACAAGCGCCGCCACCTTGGCCACTTGGGCCCGGGTGATGGTATCTGTCGGACCGAAGTAGTTGCCGTCGTATCCGCTCATGAACCCCTCTTGTGCCATACGAGCCACAGCCTTCCCCGTGGCTGAAGAGGTGTCGACATCCAAGAACGGCCGCTTGCCCTTCATCATCGTCGAAACTGTAACGAACTCGTAACCCTTGCTGCGGAGGTTTGAGACGATCATCGGAATAGCCGCGGCCGTATGCGGAGCGGAGAGGTGCATCACCACGATGGCGCCGTTGTGTGCCCGGCTGATCACGTGATCGGCGATCGAAGAGGCCGAACCGCCCGCCCAATCACGGGGGTCGATATCCCAAAGAACCAGATAGCGGAAGCCTTCACTGCCGGCTACCGCGGCCACCTGGGCATTGGTCGAACCATAAGGCGGACGGAACAGCGGGACTGTGCGGGCCCCTGTGACCGAGCGGAAGGCATCGGTCCCGCCCCCGATCTGAGAGGCCATCGCCGAGCCGGACAGCCCGGGCAATGCTGGATGCGACCAGCTGTGGTCTCCTACCTCGAAAAGGCCTTCCTTCATGCCCTTGAGTATCTCAGTGTTGATCGCCGGAGTGCCCTTCACCGACGAACCGATGAGAAACAGGCTGGCGGGCACCTTCTCCCTCTGAAGCGTGCGGAGTATGGCCACGCCGCGATCCGACTTGGTGTTATCGTCGAAGGTCAGGGCGATTTGCTTCTGATCCGGCGGCCCGTGCCGCACCACGGTCGCCGAAGCCGCCCAGGCGCTACCCGTCCAGAGCATGAGCAAGACCGCCGCCAAACCGACTACCAGGGCCCAACGCCGGTACGATAGCGCTTGCCGGTTCCGTGCGCGGTGCTCCACTACGCCTCCTATACGACAGAGAGAACGATCACGAACACTCCGAGGATAGCAGTGTACACGCCAAAGAGCCGCAATCTATGCTCCTTCACGTATCTCATCAAGAAGTACACCGCGGCAAAACCCGAGATGGCTGCCGCGATGGCTCCCACAGCGTACGCGCCGCCACTCGCGCCGACGAAGGCGTCCCCGATATCCTTCAGTTTCAACAAGAAGGCGCCGAGGATGACAGGGACGCTCAGCAGGAAAGAGAAACGGGCCGCTGTGGGCCGATCGAACCCCAGGAACACACCAGCCGCGATGGTGGAGCCGGAACGGCTGATGCCCGGCGCGATGGCCAGCGCTTGAAAACAACCCACGATGAGGGCATCGCCGGCCCGCATCTTCCCCAGCTGAACCGGCTCCCGTTTCATCCTGCCGAGGGCGAAATCCGACCCCCACAGAAGAAGGCTGGTGACCAGAAGGAAAAGGCCGACCGCCAGGGTACTGGCGAACAAGCCTTCGAAGAAGTCGGAGAGCAGGAATCCTGCGAAGGCAGCGGGGACCGATCCGATCACCAGCCAGACGAAGAGCCGTCGCCAGTACTTGACCTCCTTCCGGCCGCTTAGCCTTCCGGGTGCCACGAGAGAGAGCACTATCTTCCCGATGTCGCGGATGAAATACCCTACAACCGCCACCAAGGTCGCCGCGTGCACAAGCACGTCGAAGGCTAGAGTGGGTGCCGGGATGTTGAAGAACTCGGGCACGAGGACCAGATGACCGGAACTGGACACGGGCAAGAACTCAGTGAGCCCCTGCACCACGCCAAGTATGAAAGCATCAAGGACGGTCAAACCCTGGTCCGTTCTCGTCGCCTGCCGTACACGAATGTAGGCAGCATACCATCTAGAGGACCAGCGACCTCCGGTGGGTGCCCGGCTTTCCCCCCAGGCGAAGGGCTGTCACGGCCACCATCAGCTTAAGAGCATCGCCCAGAAGATACGGACAGAAACCCGCCGTGAACGCTCTCCCGATATCACCCCCGAGGTAGACCACGGCCAGCCAGGGCAGCCCCACGGCGTAGATCGCCCCCTCCGCCAAGATGGCGCCCACCGCCAACAGGATGAGGCTCCTGCCTCGGCCGACTCGCTCTCTCACATCGCCCGCCGCGCCGTGGCTGCGTACCCGCTCCAGCACCCAGCCCATCAAGAAGGCGGCCGGCACAAACCCCAGCAGATAACCCCCCGTAGGCCCCAGAAGGACCATGGGACCTCCCAAACCGTTATGGAACACGGGAGCGCCGGCAAGACCGAACGCAAGATAAGCAAGCACAGTTCCCGCCCCAAGACGCGCACCCAGAAGTCCTCCGACGAGCAGCACCGCCAAAGTCTGCATGGTCAAGGGCACGGGATAGAAAGGCACCGACAACCAGGAGCTACCCGCCAGCATCCCCACTCCTGCCGCCACAAGACCGGCCTTGACGAGCACGGGCCGCGCCGTCGCGCTCACAGCCGAAGGAGTAACAAAGCCGCACACGCACGCGCTCGATGGGATTCTCTTCATCACATCACTCCTATGGGGACAGGGCGTGCACCCTTGCGTTGGCCTGCAGCCTAGCCTACAGACTGCAACTTGTCGCCGGATTCTACAAGCAGCCCGCAAGCTCCGTCAACTATGTCACGGACCTAGGTTGACAATCCTTCTGAATCGCTGGGTGCGGCATTTATGTCGCGACGGTTCCGATATCACGGATAGTCACATCCCCCGCAAACACCGCGACCGATCTGCCGGTTTCATCCCGTACCAGCAATTGTCCGTCAGGGCCGATGCCGGTGGCCCTACCCACCACCACCAGGTCCTTTCCCGGCGGACCCGACCATATCTCGACCATCCTCCCGGCCAGGACATCACGCCGCCGCAGTCCATCGAGCACATCATCGGCTGCAGGTTCAGTCCATCTCCGAGTCAAACGCGTGAGGAGCGCGGCCAGCAAGGGTGCGCGTCCAATGTGGCGCCCCAGCCTCGCACGCAGGGAAACAGGGCGGGGTCGGTCCACCCACTCGCTTTCACTGTCTGTTTCCGCAACAAGTGTCTCGATGAGGCTCTGCGGGTCGCTGTTCACGTTCAGTCCTATCCCCGCGACGGCCCATTGCAGCCTATCCGCATCCATCGCGCCCTCCAACAGGATTCCGCACACCTTGCCCCCGCCCAACAGAACGTCGTTGGGCCACTTGATACCCACCTCGCTCTGTAGCCCATTGACATCCTCCAGGACCTCGGCCACCGCCAAGGCCGCGGTCAAGGAGAGTAGATGAGCCTGAGCCGGCGCCAGAGACGGGTGCAAGAGCACCGAGAAGGTGAGGTCTTCACGTCTCCCGCTTACCCAGGTCCGGCCCAGGCGGCCTCGACCGCCGGTCTGCTCATCGGTCACCAAAACCGCCCCCGAAGGCAACGAAGCAGCCCTCTGTTTCAACATCTCGTTGGTAGAGCGGCAGCTGGGGACGTACTTGTAGGGAAGACCTGCCATCCAGGGGACACAAGGATCCAAATGTGTCAGCAGGAGGGGCAGCACTGCTTCGCCCGCGACGAGATCATCCACAGGGTGGTCCAGCCGATAGCCGCTTCCAGCCACGGGCACCACCGCTACGCCGAGCGAGCGCAGCCGCTCCATGTGTTTGTGCACCGACGCTCGGGAAAGGCCAAGGACGCGACCCAGGTCCTCCCCCGAAAGGACGGCCTGGGGCTCCGGCTCCGAATGGACCTGGGACTGTGACCCCGCCTGGAGCGATGTTCCCGCGAGATGAGCCACCAGCTCGACCCGATGGCCTGTGCCTCTTCCGAGAAGGCCGCGCGCAACCGCGGCGTCCACCCTGTCAGAGATCCTGTCGTTCATCCGTCTGACCATCGGCAGCCAAGCCACGAGGACTCCCGCCATTGCCGCCGAAGACAACTGCGAAATAATCGCTGCATGTTCCCGGGCAACCTTTTTGCCGCCGGGTACATCTGTTATCTTGTAGCACCTTCGATTTCAGGAGTAAGACCTTCCTTGAGAACTCACAGAGAAGTGACAAAGCCCAGGCTCAGCCGCACGCAGCTGGCCGCACTCATCACAGTGGGCGCCATCGTCGCCATCGTCGTTCTGGCCATCGTAGTCGACTCCGCCCTCTACTACAACAAGGTGCACGCGGGAGTCCAGGTCTCGGGCGTGAGTCTGGGCGGGTTGACACGGGACGAGGCTGCCGCCGCGTTGAACGACTATGTCGAAGATGTTCAGCAGAACCCCATCGTTCTCACGAGCGGCGAGTGGCGCTGGTCTCTCATGCCTGGGGACGTGGGTACCGAGATGGACATCGCGGGAGCGGTCGCCCAAGCCATGGACGTCACTCGCGAGAACAACCTCTTCTCAGATCTGGGTAAACGTTTGAAACTGTACTTCTCGGAGGTGGAGATACCCCTGGAAGGCACGGTCGACAGTGCCATGATGGACGATGTTCTTGGACAAGTGGCAGAACAGCTTGACGTGGAGCCGGTGGATGCGGGGCTGGTTATCGACGGCGCGGAGATAAAGGTTATCGAGAGTCAAGACGGTTCGGCTGTCGATCGGGACACGTTACGAGAGGACCTCAAAGCACTCCTCCTCACCTTCCACACAACCGAACTCGAAGTCCCCATGGTCGTCAAGGAGCCGAGGGTCAGAGCCGAGGATAACCAAGCCGCTCTCGAGCAGGCCGAGATCATGATCAGCGCTCCCTTGCGACTGAAGAGCGACGACAAGACGTGGACTCTATCCCCCGAGAAGATCGCGGCCGCTATGAGCTTCACCTCGGAAGACAAGGATGGAGTCTCCACATTGGTGCCCCTGATCTCCGCCGAGAAGCTGGACCTCTCCTTCTTCAGCGAGGTGGAGGAGGTCGTAGCGACCGAGCCGGTCAACGCGAGCTTCGACAGTGACGGTACCAAAGCCTGGGTCATCCCCGGAGTGGTCGGGAAGACGCTGGACCGTGAGAGAACGGTGGAGTTGCTTCTGGCCGCGGCTCTTACGGAAGGCTCCCGCGCCGTAGACGTTGCGGTGAAGACCGTCGATCCGGAGCTGACCACCGAAGAAGCTGAAGCCATGGGAATCAAGGACAGGCTGGCCAGTTACACCACTGAGCCCTATGCGGGTTCTTCGGCCCGGCAGGTCAACGTACGCATCACCACCCAGTATGCCAGCGACGTGATGCTGGCTCCGGGAGAGGTGTACAACTTCGATAAACAGATCGGGCCGCGTACCTCGGCGCGGGGCTATAAACCCGCGCCCGGTATTGTGGGAGGCGGTGAGCTGGAGGACGTACTGGGCGGTGGCATATGCCAGGTCTCTACCACCCTCTTCAACGCTGCCTACGAAGCGGGGCTGGAGATAGTCGAGCGTCACAATCACTCCCTCTACATCAGCCATTATCCCGACGGCCGGGATGCCACGGTCTCGGCCGGTGGCAAGAACCTCCGGTTCAAGAACGACACCGACCACTACATCTGGATCCGCGGTGTCTCCGATGGCATCACCACCACGTTCAACATCTACGGTACGAGCGATGGACGTAAGGTAAGCTCTTCATTCAGCGGATTCTCTTGGGGCCAGGGCCGCACCGAGGTGACGGTCATCAACAAATCGCTGGCGCCGGGCACAAGCAGAGTCAAGATCAGCGGCCAATCCGGGAGATCGTGCTCGGTGACCCGCACCATCACCTGGCCCGACGGCACTAAGAAGACGGAGAAGTTCCCGAGTTACTTCCCGATGATCCCCAGGACCATCGAGGTCAATCCCGCTCCGACCACTACCACTACGACACCGACATCGACGACCACCACGACCACGAAGCCGTCATCGACTACCACCAGTGCCACGGCGCCTCCATCCACAACAGCGACCACCGAGGCTCCCCCGGGAACAGTGGAGTTCTAGTCCGGCGACTGGATTCGTTCCATGATCGCGGTTGGAATCAGATCGCGCGTCTCCGGAGTCACCTCGACGACCACGCTGGGCCGCGAGCCCAGAATCCTGCGTAATTCATCGAGCAGCGCGAATCGGCACACCACCAAAGCTGCGTGGTAGCCGGACGAACGAAGTACTTCTGTCGCCTTGGCCCATCCTCGGCCTCCAAGCAGCTCCAGGGGGCCCACCTCATCAACTATAAGGAGATCGCACGGGATTGACCGGGTGAGAACCTCGTTCGCCCAGAAAAAGACGTCGGGGTCGAACCTCCAACCGGGGGTGAGGGGATCGGAGGTTGAGGTGTGATCCACCGACACATCAGCCCGCAACTTGTCTGTTTCGTGCAGCAGGGAAGTCGGGACGGTGCCCTTCACCGGCCGCTGCGCACTCCGCCGTCGGCTCTTCTCCTGTGAGCCGAAAGCCCGCTCTTCCCCCGTCTGGAGGTCGATCACCTTTCGCATGCCACGGGGATCGTCGGAGTCGGTCCGTTCGGTGAGAATACCGGCCACAGCGAGACCCTGCTGAGCAGTCTCTCGGGCGACTCGCGCGCATACTGTGCTCTTGCCTGAGCCACGCTCACCGGTGACCACGAAGATCAACGGCCGTCGGTACAATCATCCCTCCCGGACTGAACCGCGGATAATTCCACACCCGCGGGCCACCTCAGACTTGATAGTAAGCCCCGTGCGCGCATCCCCTGCACAGAGTCTCTCCATTCGCCACCACTTCACGGGCATCCTGAACCTGCTCGCCGCAACGCGCACAGATCACAGTACGGATGGGCCGGCCCGGCCTGTCCTCCTCGGGTATGACCATCGTCACCGGCGTGACGCTGAAGAGTTCCTCGTCGGCCCAGTCGTTCCAGAACTCAAGAGGGTCCGTGTCGTTGCCGGCGTGCGGTACCTCAGGGCAAGGGGCGAGTCTGATCGCGCGTCCTGTGGCAAGATCCACAAAGGTGGCAGCCAGCTTCCCGTAGTCCACCCATTTCAGCCGCCGCCTGCCCAGAGTCACTCCGGTCGCCACACTCACCGCGTCGGTGGCACAGCGATCCATCTCCACGTAAACCACCAGATCGCGATAGGAGTGGGGGTCGTCTATCCCGAGCTCCCGGCAGGCATACCGGGCCATGCGCACCCCCATAACCATGCCGTGACATAGGTGCCCATGGAAGGCCCGGGCGGCCTGCAGATCCTCTTCAAGCGGACGCATGCATCGACCTCCGAAACATCAGTTGAATTTGAACGATGCGACGTCCTTCACCCAGGACTTGCTCTCCATGCCAGGGATCACGACGCTGAGTTTGCCGTCGTCACCGATGGCCAACACGGCATCCGCGCTCGCCTCGATGTCGGCCAAGGCCACCTCCGCCATGTACCCATCGGATGCAGTCATGACCAGGGAAACGGCGGCGCTCTGCACTCCCAAGGAGGCGAACAGATCGCTCAAGCGCACGCCCCGATAATCCGTCATACCGAGCTTGGGATGATCGACCGTGATCTCGGCAATCGTCATGTTCTCCAGTTCGGCGGCCGTCAGGACCATCGGGTTGTCAACCAAGCCTTCGACCGAGACATTCCCGCTGGTTCCACCCGAGGATGTCTCCGAACCGGCGGCCTCAGTGGTCGCGGTCTCTGGAGCTAAGGTGGTGGTCGTTTCGTCGGACCCCCCGCAGGCGACCGCGAAGATAACAGTACTGCCCAGCAAGAGGGCTGCTACTAAAGCGAGGGAAAGGGAACGGCGGGTCTTCACGAGTTACTCTCCTGTCTTGTTGGCGGTTCAGCGAACCGGGATGGCGTGTTCCATGAGTTCTTGCAGCTGTTCGTCTGTGAGATCGAGATGGTAGAAGAGCCGGTAGAAGTCCTTCACTCTGGCCTGCAGGTCGAAGTCATACAAATCTGGGTAGAGCAGGTTACCCACCCAGGGGATGCCGAGGATGCGCCCTATGGAATAAGGCCGATCGACCCAGTCGAAGGGACCGTGGGGTATAGCGTAGACTTGGCTGGTTTCGACTGCCTCGATGGTGGCCCAGTCGGCCCCGGTCGTGATCTGCTCGTAGACGTTGGTCTCTCCGGCAGGATCACTTGCTACCAGGATGACTTGGGGATCCCAGGCGATCACCTGCTCCAACGACACGGGCGACATGCCGTATCCCTGCTGAAGTTCCACATCGGCGACGTTGCGGGCTCCCATTACGGTGAACACCTCGGTATGGCTGGATCCCTCGGGATCGGTATGTAGCCCCTTGCCCCCCTCAGCGTAGTACAGAGTCACCCGGTCTTCTTCGGACAGCTTGACGGTGTTCGCCTGAGCCTCTGCAATCACCTCGTCCGAGTAACGAGCCAGTTCGTCCGCTCGCTCCTCCATGCCCACGATCTCGCCCACGAAGCGGTACGCATCGCCCGTCTTCGTGAGTGTCGAATCGATCATCACAACCGGGACGCCGAGAAGACCCTGCGCGCGTTCGGCATCGGAGATGGCCCCTTCGTCGATAGTGCCGATGCTGAGAACAACGTCAGGGGACAGCTTGATGATCTCCTCCACGTTACCCGTCGTGTTCTTTCCAAACCAGCCTCCAAGACCGACGATATCGCGGCATTCGGCCGGTATGTACTCCTTCTCTTGGTCGGTGGGCGTGATGTTCCATCCCACCAGAAGCTCCGGAGCCACCGTGTAGACAAGGCTCGTCCCGGTCGGGCCCGTGCAGAAGACCTTCTTGACGTCAGCCGCAACTGTGAGCTGCCTTCCAGCGTCGTCGGTGATCACAACCGTCTCTGCCCCACCGCCGCCCGCTGCTTGACCGTTTGCCGCCGCGCCCGAAGCCTCCCCGTCTGATCCACAAGCGGCCACCGCTAGAGACAGGAGACAGACCAGAAGCAGAGAGGCCGCGGCGACCATGGTGCTTGCGGCCGCCCGGGATCGCCTGATGCGTCTCCGCTCGTAGTCTGAACCCACTCTGTCCAAGCTCCCAAACCGGTCCTGCATCTGTAACGTCCCTCCGTACCGCATCCCTGAATGTACAAGTATGATCGAGCGTAATCTGCCCCGAAGTATAACGTTCCCAAGGGTCCCGATTCAAGTCTCGAGCCTGAATCGACTCAGATGCGAGTCGGCCGCCTCCTTATAACGCCCGGGCGGCGCACACCTTCAGAGCTGGGTCCGTCTCAGGATCCCCCGCAAGAATGCGCACCGGTATTCCGTAGATGTCCTCCAGGCTAGACTCCGTCAGCACGTCCGCCGGATCTCCCAGAGCCACCAAGCGGCCCTCCTTGATGAGTCCTACTCGGGAGGCACAGGCAAAGGCGTGATTCGGGAAGTGGGACGACATGAGGACAGCCAGATCGCGCTCGTGCACCAACGTCTTGATCAGAGACAGTAAGCGGGCTTGGTTACCGAAATCCAGATGGGAGGATGGCTCGTCCATGATCAAGACCCTCGGCTCTTGGGCCAATGCTCTAGCGATGAGCACTAATTGGCGCTCACCTCCACTCAACTCGGTGTAGGGCCGATCGGCCAGGTCGGCGATATCCATCCGTTCCAACGCCGCTCTGGCTACGGCTTCGTCGTGACGGGAAGGGGAAGCCGTCAAAGAGATGTGAGCTGTGCGGCCGGTCAAGACTACGTCGATCACATGGAAGGGGAAGGGAGCGGTATGCGCCTGAGGTACGTATGCCATCAACCGAGCTCGTTGCCGCCGGGAGAAACCGGCAAGGCTCTTCCCGTCGACCAGCACCTCACCACCCATCGGGGCGATCGCTCCCAGTATCGTCCGGAATAGAGTCGTCTTGCCTACTCCGTTCGGCCCCAATAAGCACAGGTTCTCGCCCGCGGTGATAGACAGGTCCACCTCGCTGAGCACCGTGCGACGTCCGTAACCGCAGGATAGGCCTCTCAGTTCGAGAATCACGTCCAAGCCCTCCTGGTCCGCGCCAGCAAGAAGATGAAGAAGGGCGCTCCGATAAGGGCAGTGAGGATCCCGAGCGGCATCTCCAGCGGTCCCGCCAGACGGGCGATGTCGTCGATCAGAAGAAGATAGACCCCTCCTATCACGGCGGACACGGGGAGAAGCCTACCGTAATCAGGCCCCACCAGACCACGAGCTACATGAGGGATTATGAGCCCCACCCAGCCGATGATGCCGCCCACGCTTACCGCAGAGGCCGTCATGAGGGTGCAGGCACCAATGACGATTATGCGCATCTTGGTCGTCTCCGACCCCATCGCCTGCGCCTCTTCTTCCCCGAAGGAGAGTGGATTGAGATGCCATCGCACCACAAGCAGGGCGATACCCCCTAGAAGCATGGGGACTACGAGGATGAGGATGTCCTGCCTGTTGACGGCAGCTAGGCTACCCATCAGCCAGAAGGTGATGGCCGGCAGCTTGTCGGAAGGGTCGGCCAGGACCTTGAGGATGGAGATGAGCGACGTGAACACCGTACCCACCAGAATGCCCGTCAACACCAGGAACAGAGTGGGATCACCACGGCGCAGCCGGCCGGCCAGTGTATACGTGACCAGGACGGCGGCCAGGCCAAAACCCAGAGCCAGGACCTGCGTGACGATCACGCTCTTGGACAGCATGATGCCGAGAGCGGCGCCGAAGCCCGCTCCGGCGGAGGCGCCCAGAATATCCGATGAGACCAGAGGGTTGCGGAACATGCCTTGGTAGGCCGCCCCCGAAAGCGCCAATCCGGCACCGATCAGCAAGGCTGCGAAGATGCGCGGCAGGCGGACGTTCAATATAACCGTGCTCACCTCGTCGGATACGGTCGCGTCCGTCAGCCCCAACTTAGATCCAAAGAGCGTGAAAAGCTCGCCCAGCGAGACGTCGAACCGACCCATGGTGAGAGACAAGAGGAAGACGATGATGGGTACCAGTATCAAGGCGGGAAGCCGCAAACGAGCCGCGCCGGCCTTCAGTCTGGAGCCGAGGCCCACAGCGGGGGCCTCGGCCTCCCGTACCTCCACAGACGATTCCACAGACTCGGCTACGCCATCGGCCATGAGCGTCGGGCCCTCATCGTCCGTACGACTCGCACGGCCGGACGTGCCGGCCAGGGCCCGGCAAGTAGTAGACGAGCGTTACGGCGCCCGGAATCTCGCCGCGTGATGTCTCGCAGGTGTCCGGGGTCTTATTCAACGCGTGGGGATCTCGCTCTCAGTGCCCGTCTCGCTCTCTGTGCTGGCGTCCCTATCCTGCCGGCGTTGGCCGCCGGCGGCAGCGCCTTCCGTTATAGGGCTGAGAGTATAACGCGTTCAGACCCCGCGCACCAACGTGGTCTCTCGGCGAGGCATTCTCTCATCCGAGCCAAGAGCAGACGGGTGCAGGTCCAGTTCAGACCTCGTTGGGTGAGTCCCCGTGCAGATCATCGGGAGCAGGATCCTCCCAGTCTCCGAAATGCCGCTGAAACACGGCTTGCAGGGCCTGCTCCGCGTCGGACGCGACCGCCCGGTAGCGCCGCATCAGGTCTTGCGCTTCGGGCGTCAGATTCGACCCCCCGCCCAGCGTGCCCCCCACACTGCGGTCTAGAAGAGCGAAGCCCAGACGCTCCTCAGCCGCATGCAGGATGCGCCAGGCCTTGTTGTAAGACATGCCCAACTCCTGAGCGGCCTTTCTCAGTGAGCCCCATTCTTCGACACCATCGAGCAGCCGGGCTGGGCCGTCTCCGAATGCTCTGCCCCTGTAGTCAAGCCATATCTTGTACAAGAGACGCATAGTCTTAGCCTCACTTAGGGCCGTCCAACAGGACCTTGCCCCGGCGTATCTCCCGATCGGGGTCCGCGCGAGGAGGACAATCCGTCGCTAAGTGTACCGCCCGACGGACTCTCAGTGGACTGCGGAGCACCTTCCGACAGGACTCCTTCGTCTGCTCCGGAGTCATTCGAAGGCGCGACCGCGACTGGTGGCCGGCCGCCTACCGACGATAGATAGGTCTCCGTGCCGCAAAACGGACACCTCACAAGCCCCTTGCCGGCCAACTCCACCTTCCCGCCGCAGTTTGGGCACCTGTCCGACTTCATCTGAGCGGCCTCAGCCGACACCAGTTCCCCCTTCTCCCAATTCACGTAGCCACGGAACAGGTCTTTGCCGATGAGATCGTAGACACCGTCCCTCACCTGCTCACGGGTCAGATCACACTCAATGGCAAGATCGGCCACGCTGACACGTCCTCGGGTGAGAACCGCGTTCAGAATAATCCGTTGTTTGTCGGCTTGGCTCTCGGCCTTTATCTCACCTCTTGAAGTCAGAAACAGATACAAGCCGACCGCCACAAAAGGCAGCGAGAACAAGACCAGCCCTAGCACATGACCGGCCCGACTGGCCCCCTCGGTCAGCTCCGTCAGACCGACCACCAGCCAGGCGGCGACGCCCAAGCCGATCACCACAAGAACGATCCCCATTATCCTGATGCGCATCACCACCTCCCGGTCATCCTACCCGGCTCTGAACCCCCCGCCGCCGCCTCCACCCGAGAAGCCGCCACCGAAGCTCCCGCCCCCGGAGGAGCCACCGCCTCCCCATGCGCCTTTCTTTGAGCCACTGGACGCCGGAGCAGCCGTCAGAACCCTCGACATATTGCCAAGGCTCTTGAACAGCCCATCCGAAATGGTGTCGAGACTGAATCCCCCTCCCGGCGGACCGTACGAGCTTGGCCCCGAGCCAAGACCGCCGTCCGGGACCTTGCCGTAGCCTCCCCCCATGGTATCGCCGGTGCGAGAAGAGGGCCCAGACAGGACTACTGGTGGATGGTACCAATCTGGAGACGAGACGGTCAGCCCTTCGAACCTTTTGACCCACTCTCTCTCCACTCCGAAGGCGACGGCGTAAGGCAGGTACTTCTCGAAGCTCCTTTCAGCGGACTCCATATCCTGGAACCTGGTCAGATCCCTCAGGTAGTTGCGGAAGGCCTCCCATTTCCGCTGCTCCTGCGCCCCTTTCGGAGTCCGTTGGGGCATACGGAAAGCAAAGGCCCAGACGATCCCGACCGAGACGATGGAGCCCACCATGAACCACCCCCATCCCGAAAGCTCAGCGTAGACCATTATGAGCGTCAGCACTCCAAGGACCACCGCAACACCGAGACCGTATCCGCCCCACTTTGTGCGGACCTGTTTAGGATTGCTCGAGAAGAGCTTGCGACGGGTGACCTCTGTGTAGACCTGGTCCACGATCGGTTGTACGTGCGAGTAGAACTGGTTCTTGAGGTCCGCGGTTGTCACCTGGTCGGGATGCTTCTTATCGAACAGTGCATCCGCCACCTTCCGTTCGAAACCCTCGAGACCGTCCAGCGGTTTTCGCCGCGTGAAGATGGTGAGCGCCTTTCCGCTGGGCCCCGCGCTACTGGTGTCGGTGATGTCCAAGTATCCACGGGTGGCCAAATCGATGATGGTGGCGACCACCTCTTTGGTGTCCACTTTCTCGTCAACCAGCGCCCCGGCCAAGCCAGGACCGAGATCAGAGGGCGGTTCGCTCACGTACCGTGCGTACACCGTCGCCGGCTCATCACGACCCCGTCGGTGCCAGATCAGCAACATGCCGAGGAAGAAGACGATGGGAAGCAGGAATCCTATCTTGGGAATCAGAAACTCCGCGAGACGCCGCGCGGTCCAGGTGTACTTGACCACCCCCTTGGGAAACCCCGTCACAATCCAGAAGTTGGTGTATGGAGGGATATCGGAAGCCCGATAGACCATGCTGGAGGGCGCTGGAGAGGTGACATTGCTCTCTACTCCATAGCCGACTTGAACGGCCTGCGTCATATCTGCCGGAGACACGGCGCCCGGAATCTTGACCGTGGCCTGCACGGTCCCGATCGGAACGGGAGTTGAGGCGTCGAAGACACGCCAACGCAATTCGTCGCCCTCATCGAAGAACATCACCACTGCTTTGGCTCGGTAGTGAATGGTGTAAGAGGCAGAAGTATCAGTCAGGTCGAAGTTCAACTGTACGTAAAGAGTCTCTCCCTCTTTGAACGTGCTGAATGTCCCGGGAGCGTCTCCCTCGGTAAGGGGGACTCCGTCGGCATCGTACACTCGGACATCGGTTATGCCGCCCGTGTTGCCGGTCGGGATATCACGGGCCACGTACTGGTAGTTGCCCTCGAACGAGAACGTCACCCTCTCGTCCACGAGGACATCTCCGTTATCCTGCACGTCCAGCAAGACGTCCAGGCTATCGATGCGCCAATCCTTGGCAGCGGCCGTCTCTGTCGGCCCGGCTAGGACGCCCACGAGGGTCAAGACTGCAGCCAGCAGCGTCAGGCCCCGAAGACGCCCCATGGTCATTGCGTTCACCCCTCGGGCTGCTCGTCGCCGCCTTCGTTCCGGGGAGTGGCCGGCGTCTCCTCGGGCTGCTCCCCGATCTCACCGGTCGCACCGCCTGGGGGGATACTCATGTCGTGGCCACAGTTCGGGCAGAACTTGGAGGCCGCAGGCAAGGTCGCCCTACACTCTGGGCAGGTCACCGTGGCCGCAAGATTTGTTCCGCAATTCGGGCAGAAATTGCTTCCGTAGGCGACGTCCTCACCGCAATTCGGGCACCGGATCTTGGGACGGGCTCCTCCCGCCACAGCCTGTTGAAGCATGCCCGGAATCATCATGCCCAATCCCGCGCCGGCTCCAAGTCCGAGACCGGCGGTGGCTGCGGTGCCGATGTCACTTGTACCGTCGCCCGCCACTCCCTGGTTCTTCGCCAGGTCGCCGATCGCCTGCGCAGCTTTGTACTGGAAGTACCTGTCCATACCGCCCACGGCTTCCATCCCAGATCGTTCGTCGATACGTTTCTGCACGTCTTCCGGGGGTGAGATGGCATTGATGACGAAGTCGACTATCACAAGACCGTACTGAGCGAAGTCGTCCTTCATGCGAGCCTTGAGACCCGCTCCCAGTTCGTCGAAGTAGCGCGGAAGATCAAGCACCGAATCCAGACTCTCGCCCAGCAGATCCGCCAACCGCCCGACGATCACTCCCCGGAGGAAGTCCTCGATCTGCATATTAGTGTAGATGCCACGAGTGCCTACGATCTTCACTACAAAGAGCTTCGGATCGCTGATCTGGAAGGAATAGATCCCATTCGAGCGCAACCGGATCATCCTGAACTCCGCGTCGCGAAACAGGATGGGCTCGACGGTGCCCCACTTCAGATCGGTGAAGACCCGCTTGCTTACGTAGAAGACCTCACTGCGGAAGGGTGTGTCACCCCACATCGGGGTCGTGATTGCAGACGTCAGCAAGGGGACGTTCTGAGTGGACAGCGTGTGCCTGCCCGTATCAAATACATCGTAGGCCTTGCCGTCTCGGAAGAACACCGCCCACTGGCTCTCGCGCACTATAAGCTGCGAGCCCATCTTGAACTCGCCCGAGCCTTGCTCAGGGATGCGGTGGGTCATCTCGGTGCCTCGTTCGTCCACATACTCGATGAGGTCCATCAGGGCCATCGATTACCTCCCCGCTCCGGTTGTGAGATTCTGCCTCTCAGAAAATCGCGCGTCGAGCGCGCTGAGCCGGTCGTCAAGGAGCCGGACATCAGTGGCCAACGAAGGGCTATCCGCGGCCAAAGCCACCACCAGTTCCTTGATCCCATCCACTTCGACCTGCAGCCCTTGATCGAATGCGCGTAGTTCGTCCAACTGCTCGATTCCTACCTTCGTCGGGTCGAACATGCCTCCGTACCCATAATCGGCGAACTGGATCCGGTCTCTTACGGTGCGCAGCCTGCGCACAGTGCTGTCGAGGTCATCCAGTGGTTCCAGCCGTCCGCTCTTGGTGAGACTGAGCTTCAGATCGTCCAATTTGCCCAGGCACGAGGCAAGACTCTCAGCCACGTGAACCCGCTCTATCTTGTCACCTTCCCTGCGCAGCTCTCTCCCCTTGTACTGAGCGAAGCCGGGGAGCTTCTCTAGAAGCCGATCGAGCCAGTTCTTGCTCTCCTCTATCCTTTCATCGATTCCCGTCATGATCTCCTCCAGGTCTTCTGATCCCCAGGCACGCGGCACATCCCCGACCACATATCTCCTGTCCCATGTCCGGCTACGCGACCAGACCGTCGAACTCGCACAGTAGCAGCCTCCAATTGGAGTCGTGGGCATACCGAGGATCCCAGACGGCCGGAATGAAAACCAACTCCTCGCCCATCGCCTCCAATTCATAGTCAACCGAATGCAGATCGCGCGCCTCGTGCGACTCGACTGCCAGATAGACGAAGTGTCCGAGTGTCCTCGCATCCCGCCGCCCCACCAGCACAGGTGAGACGACGCCGAATCCCGGTCCGTCGGAGGTGCCATCCGGGTCCGCCCCCACCGCCGCCAGAGCATGATGCTGGACCAAGCGGCTGTCGAGACCGGGACTCAATTCCAGCGAGGGCTGAGCTTCGGTGAGGCCGACTCCCAGTCGTTGCACCGTCGCGCGCGCGAGCGAGAAAGACGGAACGTACAGATGCGCCGGCTTCGGCGCGACGACTTTGCGGATGCGCTCCCATGCCGAATCTGCAGCTGCTGAGATCGCGACCTCCAGACGCCAGACCGCCAGGTAGTGCGTCGCGCCCGCCACCGCGAGTTCAGTGGTCACTGCCGCGGTCGAAGGCAAGAACGACGTCAACCCTTCTGCGCTCAACTCGTGCGCCCGGCCGCAGTTGGGACAGATGAACACCGCGGCGTCATCGGCACCTGCGAGAGAAAGTCCGCAGTTGCTGCAGAGCAATGGAACAAGATCATCCGGAGAAAGGTTCGTGATATTCCACCTCCCTCACCGTACGGAATCGCGAAACATACAGAGCAGCCGCAACTGACACTATCACGGCCGCAACCGCCATCGTCGTTCGAGCACTCTCGTGGGCCACCGCCAGCCAAGCGAACAGGGCCACAAGGATGATCGACATCAACACCCGAGCACTCAGACTGATCCATCGCCAACGATTGTCGCCCGGCGCTATCGCCGAGTTAACATTCCCGTTGCGGCCATTCACTATAACTTTGAACTGATGCGCGCCCACTTGATAGCCGACCACCCAAAGCGGGTAATAGAGCAGAGCCAGCTTCTCCCGAAAGGTGAACAGATGGGTGTCTGGGGAGACCGCCCCAGAAAGCGGCTGCATCGCCGATCTCCGTCCCCGCGCCGCCACTTCAGCTCCATCCACGGCGACCTCCAGCACGGCGGCCGAAGCATCTAACTCGCCCGCTAGAAGAGGCAGCAACAGTTCCCGGCCGGTCACCTTAGGTCTCGTGGCCCCCAGCGCCCCAAAATCGGCGGCGGCCCGGTAAAGACGACGCTCCTGAAGACACGGCTCCTTCACCCCCTCTGTAACAAGCCGCAATTCAAGCCGCTCTCCCTCGCACTCGAAGTTCCCTGACCCGGAGAACATGATGGACCCGGAACCCACCGATTCAGTCCGCGTTCGCACCTTCCGCCCGAACTCCCAACCGGCGAGCAACGTTCTATACTCCCAGATAGGAACGTAGACCAACTCGGCATCGACGAAGCGCGCGTCGCGGGCCGACCTGGCTATTCCTGGGTATCGCCGCAGCCAGTCTGCACCGGCAGCCGCGGCTTCGAGACGGTCCACCCGGGCCGGAAAGTACCAGCGGGAAACACCTCCCCGGTCCTTCACCGCTACCCGAGTCCCGCAATGCCGGCACACCAAAATCCTGCGGCCCTCTCGAGTGCCCAACGACCCGGCGCACTGAGGGCATAGCACCGACCGAAGCACGTCTTCTTCTAAGGGTACAACCTGGTTCGCCGAGATGTCATCAGTGCGCCCTCTCCAGAGCGTCGAGCCGCAGAAACTGCACACCGCCATATCCGCATAGCCGGGTATCGGCACCACGGCGCCGCACTGCGGGCAGCTTCCTTCCATCGTGCTGTTTGCCGTCACGACGCTCATACTGGATATCTATCGCCGCGACGGCCCCCACCCTTGAGTCAGAAGACGGTACCGACAGACGAGTTCGGCCCACACTGTGGCGGTCGGCTCTGCTAGCCGTAGCGCAGCACTCCGGCCACACCCCCGAGTTCATCCAGCACGGGTATGTTTTCGCCCACTTCCACCTGCCCATTCTGCACTATGGCCAGTCGGACCAGCTCACCGACTGCGTCCGCTACCGGTACCACTTCACCCCCGCATGCCGGACATCGAGGCACCGCCGTCAGACCGACCCAACCGCACTCCAGGCACCGCCATCCGGGGACACGATAGTTGCGGTCCACCAGTAGGATCTGCACCTGGTGACGTCCGAGAGCCCCGAGTACATCGTCGAAACCCGACACCCCCCGGCCACCCCTGCCCAAGCCCTCCTTGATGCGGGCGGCCAAGGCCGCCATCTCAACGTGCCGAGCCTCCTGGACCGCTTGGCGGGCATGCGCAACCATCTGGCCGGTCGTTGCCGCGGCATCAAACGCCACTTCCGCTACGATCTGGGCGTTCACCGCGGCCGGCAATGTCCGTTTGAACCCACTGGCTATCTCGTGTTGAGCACATATGACCGCGCGCTTCGCCTGGGTGCTATCGAGCAACCTGGCAAGAGCGACCCCGACTTCCTTGAAATGCTGGTCGACCAGCGCGTCCTGGCGTGCGGCGGCGTAGTACTCCTTGATGGACTGCTCTCCAGTCTCCCGGTCGCTGCTACGTAGCCACGGACCGGCCAGCTCGTCTTCTCGAGCGACTCCCAACTCATCCACCAGCAGCAAAGTGGATTCATCCCGGCTCACCCGGGCGATCACAAATGGTTCGAGCAGCGAGAGCGCGTGTGCCACCGGACGCACGTGAGGAGAGGGCTCAATGACCACCCGATTCATCAGGCGGAACGGCAATTCGATGCGTTCGTCGTAACCACCTACACCATCCACGAAAAGAGCCAATCCCTCAGTACTTCGCTCGACGTCGTACTTGATCACGTCCAGCACGTGGTCCAGATCCGTCTGCAGCAGACGCTTGTCTTCCTTAGAGAACCCGCGTTCCCTCGTGATGCGATTGAACTCGCTGTTGAGAAAGGCAGGCGCAAACAGCCTCCAATCGTCCAGCCGGCTGGTCGATAGCGTGACACTGAGGAAGGCCTTACCGACCGAGTGGGCCCCTGCTAGTTCCTTGAGTTTCTCCTTGATCGCAGCCGCACTGTCGGTCATGAGCCGCCGCCTTCGTCTTCTTCCCCTGATCCTGCCGATTCGTCTTCCCCATCCGTCCCTTGAGCGCCTTCCGCGCTCTCCTGAGCGGTCTTCTGGTCTCGGAGGGATTGCTCCCTGCGCCAGCGCTCCTCTCTCTTGCGAAAACGATCCGCCAGTGCCGCTTTGCCTTTGTCATGAGAGGGTTCAGCCATGCTGACCCTGCCCTGTTCTGAAAGCGAAGCCTCCATCTTCTCGGTAGGAGTGAGGGGGCGTTCTCTGAAGGAGCGTTCGACCTTCTTGTCGGCCATCTTGTCCCCTTTCGTTTCCTGAGAGGTACGGCCCGTAGCCGTCGAGCGTACTGTATTTACTACCCACGTCAGAACCGGAGCTAACACTCCCACTATGGAGCGACGGTTTGTCTTTTGCCCCCGATTGGGCCTATTGTGAGTACGGTTGAGTACCTCGGTTTTCGGAGGAGCGTCTCCATGGAAGACTTTGAGAAGCTGGGTTCGTTCTACCTAGGTCGTGAGTACGACCTGCTGACAAAGGAGACCGGGGGTCTTCTTCTCTATGACTCGAAGGACCTGGTCACTCACGGCATCTGTGTGGGTATGACCGGTAGCGGCAAGACCGGACTCTGTGTTGGTCTCCTCGAAGAGGCGGCCATAGATGGGATCCCGTCGATCGTGATTGATCCGAAGGGTGACCTCGTTGACCTTCTCCTCACGTTTCCCGAGCTTCGACCTGAGGACTTCCGCCCCTGGATAGCGGAGGAGGAAGCGGCAAAGAAGGGCCTCACCCCAGAGGATTTTGCCAAGGAACAGGCAGAAACTTGGAGAAAAGGTCTCGCCGATTGGGGACAGGAACCCGCCCGCATCAAGCGGCTCAAGGATGCGGCAGATTTCACCGTCTATACTCCCGGCTCAAGCGCAGGCCTCCCGGTAAGTATCCTCAAGTCGTTCGCAGCACCGACGGTGGAGACACAGGCGGATGACGAGGTCTTCCACGACCGGATCGAAACGACCGTCACCAGCATCCTCGGCCTGCTGGGCGTGACGGCCGATCCCATCCAGAGCCGCGAGCACATCCTCCTTTCCAGTCTGTTCGACACGGCCTGGTCGAAGGGACAGGATCTCGATCTCGCCGCAGTGATCAAACAGATACAGAGGCCGCCGTTCGAGCAAGTCGGAGTGCTCAGCTTGGAGACTTTCTATCCGGCCAAGGACCGGGCAGCTCTTGCCATGCTGCTCAACAACCTGTTGGCGGCCCCGACCTTCCAGTCCTGGTTGGAGGGCGACGCGCTCGACATCGGTGAGATGCTCTTCACCAAAGAAGGCCGGCCCCGGGTCACCATCTTCTCCATCGCCCACCTCTCGGACAACGAACGCATGTTCTTTGTCTCTCTCCTCCTTAACGAGATCCTCGGGTGGGTGAGAGCGCAACCCGGGACAGGTAGCCTGCGCGCCATCATCTATATGGATGAGATCTTCGGCTTCTTCCCACCGGTGGCGGAGCCACCCTCTAAGCGACCGCTGTTGACCTTGCTCAAGCAGGCCCGGGCCTTCGGGGTCGGCATCCTTCTCGCCACGCAGAATCCTGTGGATCTCGATTACAAGGGGTTGGCGAACACTGGTACCTGGTTCATTGGGCGCCTGCAGACCGAACGCGACAAAGCGCGTCTACTGGAAGGGCTGGAGGGGGTTGCCGCAGGAGCCGAAGGCAGATTTGACCGCCAAACGATGGAGGAGACCCTGGCCGGGCTGGGCAAACGCGTCTTCCTGCTCTACAACGTCCACGAGGACGCTCCCGTGACCTTCCAGACCCGCTGGGCGCTGTCGTACTTGGCCGGGCCTTTGACCCGATCCCAGATCAAGACCCTAATGGACCCCCGCAGGCCCCTACCGTCAGCGGAATCGGCAGCTACTCCAGACGCAGCATCAGCCGTCGCTGCTCCGACCACGGCTACCACCCCGGTGATATTGGAGGAACCTCCCGCAGTCCCGGCAGAAATACCCCAATACTATCTGCCCCTGCGCGGCGCGACTCCGGCTGCTCCCAACCTGGTATATCAACCGGGAGTCTTGGCCGCAGCTACCGTGCAATTCGTTGCCTCAGGCACCGGAATCAGCACCTCCACCCGAGTCCGGCGCATCGCCGGGACCCCGGAGACGGCCCTGGCCCTCAACTGGGACAAGGCGACTGAACTGGAAAGCACGTTGGAGGACCTCGACCGGCAGGCGTACCCGGGCGCCACGTTCGCGCCTTTGCCTGAAGCCATGACGAAGGTGGCCTCATATCGTTCTTGGGGCGCCGACTTCGCCGACTGGGCATTTCGGACTCAGACCGTCGAGACGTTCAAGAGCACGGCTTTAAAGCTGACCTCTAGTCCGGGCGAGACCGAGGACGAGTTTCGAGACAGACTCGAACGGACTGCCCAAACCGAACGAGCAGAAGAGACCGAGAAGCTGCGGAAGAAATACGCCTCCAAGAAGTCTACCCTTGAACAGAGAGTACTGAGAGCTCAACAGGCCATAGAACGAGAGGCGGAGCAGGCCAAGGGTCGCAAGATGCAGACGGCCATCTCCTTCGGCGCTACGGTCCTCAGCGTGCTCACCGGACGGAAGAAGCTCAGCAGCGGGACCCTGGGCAAGGCCACCACGGCGATGCGTGACGTCGGCCGCAGTCTCGACCAACATGGGGACGTCAAACGGGCGGAGGAGTCACTGGCGGTCCTGCGGCAGAAGATGGCCGACCTCGAGGCTGAAGAGCAGGAAGCGATCAGCGCTCTGGAATCCAAACTCGACTCAAACAGCGAAGATCTCCAGGTAGTGCTGATGCGCCCGCGCAAGAGCGACGTCACCGTCGACTCTCTAGGCCTGGTCTGGATGCCCTACCGGCAAGACGAACGCGGGTCGCTCACCGGGGCCTGGGGATGAATCCACTCATGAATAGCGAATATGGCAGGACGGAATCTAATTGACCAAACGCGTCGAAGGGCTGGTGAAAGGAGAGATGTCGTATGTGGAAGGACTTCAAGGCGTTCATCGACCGAGGTAATCTGTTGCAGCTGGCCGTCGCCTTCATCATGGGCGTCACGTTCGCTGCCGTAATCACCTCGTTGGTGAACGACATAATAATGCCCGCGGTGGGCCTCGGTCTCGGAGGAGTGGACTTCAACAGTCTCTTTGCTGTGATCAAAGAGGGCGATCCGGCCGGACCTTATAACACGGTGGAATTGGCCAAGGAGGCGGGCGCCGTTACCATCAATTACGGCATATTCATCAATGCGATTATCGTGTTCATCATCGTAGCCCTCGTGCTGTTCTTGCTTGTGAAGGCCTATATGAGTCGGAGACCGGCAGAGGAAGTCACGAAGAATTGCCCCTACTGCGCGTCCACCATACCGCTGGCGGCTACCCGCTGCCCGCAGTGTACTTCGGAGCTGCCGCTCGACACCAAGGCCTGAGCTCTATCTGCTGCTAAGTGAGATGACGGTCACCTGCGGGGCGGGGCGCAAAGCGCCCCGCCCCGCCCTCTCTCTACCCGTATACTCTGCCCCACCATGTCAGACCACATGCCCACCGGGCAATACCAGTTCTTCGCCACCTGCCCACGCAATACCGAAGGGCTGCTATACGATGAGCTTCGCGCTCTCGGCTCCACTGGTGTGGCCGAGACCCGTGCCGGTGTCTCTTTCAGCGGCCCGATGTGGTCTGCCTACCGGGCCTGCCTGTGGTCACGAGTGGCAGACCGTATACTCCTCAGACTGAAGTCCTTTCCTGTTTCCGATCTCACGGCGGGCTTGGATGGAGTGTATGAGGCCGTTCACGCCATGCCCTGGGAGGATCATCTGGACGCCGCGGGAACCTTGGCAGTCGAAGCCACTTCCACCATCCGCCAGGGGCTCTTGGCCCGCTTGAACACCCATTTCGCTGAACAGCGCGTCAAGGACGCGGTGGTGGATCGTTTCCGAGCGAAGACGGGCACACGGCCGGGCGTCGACCTCGTTCGACCCGACATACGCATCAATCTGCATCTGACCCCTGCTGAGGGCGTTGTGAGTCTAGATCTGTCCGGAGACGGCCTTCACCGTCGCGGCTACCGCATCGCAGGGGGGGAGGCCCCCCTCAAGGAGAATCTGGCCGCGGCCATCCTGCTGCGAGCGGGATGGAGCCAAACCGCGGCCACCGGAGGAGCGCTGATAGACCCGATGTGCGGTTCGGGAACCTTCCTAATCGAAGGGGCGACCATGGCCGGCGATGTGGCCCCGGGATTGACGCGCGACTACTACGGCTTCCTTAGATGGAAGGGTTTCGACTCCAACTCCTGGCGAGAGCTTGTGCGGGAAGCTGGGGAGCGTCGTGAATCGGGTCTGCGCCGACTGCCTACCCTGATCGGATATGACTTCGACAGGCGGGCAATCGGTAGTGCTCGCGCCAACGTTAGAAGAGCGGGGTTTGCCGGCCGCATAATGCTCGAGAATCGAGACTTGGCGACGCTCACTGTGCCCAAGTCCGCGCAGCCTGGTCTACTCGTTACCAATCCACCCTACGGAAAACGTTTGGGGGAGACGACCCAACTCGTGGACCTGTACGAGACTCTCGGAGAGAGGCTCCGAGAGTCGTTTTCTGGCTGGGAAGCGGCGGTATTCACAGGTAACCCCGACTTGAGCGCCTACCTCGGACTCCGGGCGCACCGTCTCAACGTTCTCTACAACGGTCCTCTGGAATGCAGACTGCTTCTCTTTCACATCGGGCGACCCCGCTCAGGAGGCGCCTCCCGAGCTGCGAGGCCGATGAAGCAGGACGGAACCGAAGGAGACGATGGAAGCACAACAAGACCATCCGGCGCCACAATGTTCGGGAACCGGCTGCGCAAGAATATGCGACATCTGCGCCGATGGACTGTTCGAGAAGACATCCACTGCTACCGACTCTACGACGGCGACCTACCCGAGTACGCAGTCGCCATCGACCTATACGAAGACTGGGCCCACGTGCAAGAATACGCCGCCCCCGCTTCCGTAGATCCAGTCCGCGCCCGTCGTCGACTGAAGGAGGTCATGGCGACGGTGCCGCAAGTCTTGGAAGTCCCAGCAGAGCAGGTCGTGCTCAAGGTGCGGCGCCCTCAACTGGGCACAGACCAGTACCAGAGACAGGGCTGGGAGGGCCGGATGATGGAAGTCCGAGAAGGAGGGCTCCGTTTCCTGGTCAACCTTACTGACTATCTGGACACCGGGCTGTTTCTGGACCACCGCCTCGTGCGCCGGCTCATCCGCGATCTGGCTACTGGAAGACGCTTCCTTAATCTCTTCGCCTACACGGGCTCGGCGACGGTCTACGCGGCCGCCGGAGGCGCCGTATCCACCACCAGCGTCGATCTCTCGTCCACCTATCTGGATTGGGCCCAACGGAATCTCGCCTTGAACGGGCTCTCGGGGCCCAAGCATCAGTTCGTCCGCGCGGACTGTCGGGAGTGGCTCACCCGTGCCGCTACCCAAGTAGGCAGCTGTGGGACGCCTGTCTACGATCTTGTTCTGCTCGATGCGCCAACCTTCTCAAACTCCAAGAGCATGAGCGGCACTCTGGACATCCAACGCGATCACGCCGACCTTATCCGCGACGCCGTTCGTATCCTTGCCCCCGAAGGGGTCCTGATCTTCTCGACAAACTGTCGCCGTTTCAAACTCGATGCCGCCATCAACCGGAGGTTTGCAGCCACCGATATCACCAAACAGACCATCCCGCCGGATTTCGCCCGGAACCCCCGCATCCATGCCTGTTACCGCATCCTTCCTACTAGGGCTGACACTGAGATCGGATATTTTGATGCGGATGGATCGTTGGAGTCCGGCCTGCCTCCTACAACAGAACCGCCCGGACCTCAGCTCTCGGGAGGGCATGATGCCGGTTGACACCCCGCGCCCTCCCTCCAACAGAGAGCTGGCTGAGGTCTTCCAAACCATCGCACACTACCTAGCCCTGGACGGCGAGTCCTCTTATCGCATGACCGCCTACCAGAGGGCCGCCTCCCTCTTCCGAGAGCACCCGTTATCCATAGCTGAGATGACGGTCCGCGGTAACCTGCGCGACCTGCCCGGGGTAGGGCAGGCGATCGAAGCGAAGGTGGTCGAATACCTGGAAACGGGGCAGGTGGATCTTCTCGAGAAGTTCCGCCGGCGTTACCCCGAAGGACTGCTCGGCGTCATGCACCTCCCAGGGATGGGTCCCAAGAAGACCCGCTTGATATGGGAGACCGCCGGGGTCGCGGATCTCCGTGATTTGGAGCGAGCGTGTCGTGAAGGACGCATCCGAGAGATCCCCGGCCTAGGTGATAAGACCGAGACGAACCTGCTTCGCGCCCTCGAAACCTTGACGATCCGCGCAGCGGAAGGCAAGGAACCGCGGCGCCTGCGTACCCTGGTGGAACCACAGGCAGCTCACATGGTTGCCGAGTTACGCAGGCTTCCGATGGTCGTTCGAGCCGACTACGCGGGCAGCCTTCGACGACAGTGTCCGACAGTTCGGGATATCGATCTGGTGGCGGCTTCTGCGGACCCGGTAGCGGTGATGAGCGCCTTCAGCGGACTTCCCCAGATAGCTCGGGTAGTCGAACGCGGTGAGACCAAGCTCGCCGCCAGGACCCATAACGGTCTTGGCGTGGACCTACGGGTGGTTTCACCGCAATCGTACGGCAACCTTCTGCAGCATTTCACAGGGACCGCCGGCCACAACGTGGCCTTGCGGGCTTATGCGCAACAACGGGGCTTCAAGATCAGCGAGTACCACGTGGAGCACCTTGAGTCCGGCCGTCTTATCACGTGCACCACCGAGGAGCAGGTCTACGAGACAGTTGCGTTACGCTACATCCCGCCGGAATTGCGAGAGGACCAGGGGGAGATAGAGGCCTCCGCGACCGGTGTTCTCCCTGATCTGGTCCACCGTTCCGACCTCAGAGGCGATCTGCACGTCCATTCCGACTGGACCGACGGCCGCGCCGGTCTTGAGGAGATGGCCGTGGCGGCCCGCGAGAAGGGGCTGGATTACCTCTGCTTCTGCGATCATTCTCAATCTTTGGCCATGGCGGGAGGACTCTGTCCCGAACGTCTGGCGGCTCAGATTGATGCCATACGAGAACTCGACGCTGGGATCGAGGGGATCCGGATCCTTGCCGGTATCGAAGTGGACATCCTGACCGATGGCAGACTCGACCTCCCTGAGGAGGCCTTAGCCCGCCTCGATTTCGTCACTGCCAGCATCCATTCAGGGTTTGGACAACCACAGACGAAGATTATGGAGCGACTCGCGAGTGCCATGCGCAGTCCTTATGTGCGCTCCATCGGGCACCCCACCGGCCGCTTGCTGGGCCGTCGTGAGCCTTACGACGTCGACATTGACTCGCTGGCTCGACTGGCCGTTGAGACCGGAACTTACCTTGAGATCAATGGCTCGCCGGACCGTCTGGATCTCACCGCGCCGGCCGCCCGTCGCGCCGCAGCTCTGGGTGCAACTCTGGTGATCTGTAGCGATGCCCACAGCCCCAGCGATTTCCAGAACCTGGAGTTCGGCGCGGGAGAAGCACGGCGGGCTTGGCTCACAAGCGCCGACGTGGCAAATACCAGTCCGTGGGAGATCATAGCCGAAAAGCCCTGAATCCCTCGAAGACCCCGCTTCACTCGCGCCGGAAAGCGACCGTCCACGCAGGCGCTCACGCCCACAAGAGCTTGGTCATTCAACGATCGCCGCAGTCATCCCTCGTCATGAGGGCGCTTACCAGACACGCTACCTCTCCGTCGGGCCGGCGTTCCGCAGCAAATCCCTCTCCTAGACCACAGCTGACGATGCCTGCACCAGAAAGTGCCTGCATATAGCGTT
>Ga0209312_1000450_pt1 | contig 38719 bp, 27 predicted proteins | sample BioC13SIPDNA_4_FD_185744 | JGI IMG/M metagenome (GOLD analysis project Ga0209312, IMG submission 185744) | Anaerobic biogas reactor microbial communites from Washington, USA - Biogas_R1_B C13 SIP DNA (SPAdes) (version 2) | ecosystem: Engineered > Bioreactor > Anaerobic > Unclassified | place... | reverse complement strand
ACGGCATGGTTATTTCCAGTACCAAAACCTTTTATCCGGCTGTGGAGAAGGCGGATATGCGTACCCGCGACTGGTATAAGGATGCGGTCAAGGCGGGTACGGTAAACTGGTCCGATCTTTACACCGGCACGGATAATAGAAGTTATGTCACCTGTGCTACCCCTATTCATGACAAAAAGGGCCAATTAGTGGGGGTATTGGCCTTTGATCTGCGGGTCAGCGAGATCTCGGAAAAGACCCTTAATACCAGCGACAATACCTACATCGCGGCCTTCATTATGAACCGGCAGGGCCATGTCCTACTCAGTTCCCTGGATGTAAAGGCCACGGAAAAACAGCCCTATTTTGAAAAATTCATCAAAAACATCGATTTAAAAACGACTATTTCGGATTATTATTCCGATGACAGCTCCATCATCGGCTATGCCCCGATCAAATCCACCGACTGGCTGCTGGTGACGGTGCTGGATTACGAAATGATGATGGCCCCGGTGCAGGCCGTGGCGGAATCAGTGTCCGCTACCGGCGCTAAAATGGAACAGGTAATTAGCGATGAAACCCGCAGGGTTTTCTTTATTTTCCTGATAATCATTCTGGTTTCGCTGCCGCTGGTATTCATGACCGCCACCCGGCTGAGCCGGTCGATTACCCGGCCGGTGGAAATACTGGCCGACGGCGCCCGGGTGATCGGCGAGGGCAACCTGGATTATGAATTTGCCGACCTGGGAACGGATGAAATGGGCATGTTGGCCACCACCTTCAATGGCATGATCGTTCGTCTTAAAGAATACATGGAAGCGGTAGCCCGGTCGGCTGCCGATAAGCAGCGGCTGGAATCAGAGCTGGAGGTAGCCCGCGATATCCAACTGGGTATGCTGCCCCAGCAAATTGACTGCCCCGGTTATGATATTACCGGCATGATGGTGCCCGCCAAGGAAGTGGGTGGTGATTTCTACGATTTCTTCATGCTCAATGATCAAAAACTATGTTTCGTGGTGGCCGATGTCTCCGGCAAAGGCGTGGGGGCAGCATTATTCATGACCGTGGCGAAAATGGTTCTGAAAACTGCGGCTCAGGCTCATAATATAACGGTGGATAAACTGCTCAGCACCGCCAACAACCTGCTCTGCCAGGAGAATCCGGCGGAACTGTTCGTGACTGCCTATGTGGGAATTATGGATATTAATAGCGGCGAGATTGCTTATGCCTGCGCCGGGCATAATCCGCCGGTTATCGTCCACCCGGACGGAAGCAGTGAATTCGTGCCGGTAAAACACAAACTGCCTTTGGCAGCTATGGAAGGCATCCAGTACCCGATTATGTACACCCAGCTGCAAACGGGCGAGACCCTGGTTCTTTATACCGATGGAGTAACCGAGGCCACCAACCTGGACGAAGAACTGTATGGCGATGCCCGCTTGCTGGCGGCCCTACCCTCGCTAAAGCAGCTATCCGCGCCGGAAATGATCGAAGGAATCAAGTCGAATGTAGATATATTTGTGGGTGAAGCCCCGCAGTTTGACGACATCACCATTGTCGCCATTCGCAAAATAAGCTGATGAGAAACGGAAAGTCGATGATGAGGAGCAGCGCCGAGGCCTTGATCTACCGCCTGTTTATTGACAAGTTTGCAGGCGAGCCCTGTATAGGGGTGGAAATTGAAATGCCGGTGGTGAATCTGGCCTGCCGGGCGGTGGAGCCTGGGTTTATTGCCGCCATGCTGGATTTGCTGAAGCAGCGCTTCGCTTTCACCCCTACGCGCTTTGACCAGAACGGTTTTCCCATCGAAGCGATTAACCCGCGGCAGGATGCCTTTTCCTTTGAAACCACCTTTAACACTATTGAATTCGCCATGGCTAAAAAACCGGGTATCGACCAAATCGCCGCCAATTTTTATAGCTATGTGACAGCTTTGCAGGAGTTGGCGCATGAGCATCATCACCTCATCTGCGGAATGGGCATCAATCCTTATGCGGCTTATGCCGACAGCAAACCGCTTAATTCCCCGGTTATGCTGGCCAAGGCGGAGTTCTTGAAAAACTTTACCAGCCATCATGACGGAGAAATATTCCATGCTTTCTCGGCTGCCTGCCAAACCCATCTCGATGTCGAACTGCCCCAGTTGCCGGATTTATTGAATCTGCTGGGCAAGCTGGCCTTTGTTGATGCCATGCTTTTTGCCAATTCCCTGCCTTTCGCCAATGCCGACAATCGTAAGTTTATTGCTCGGCTGCCGGCCTCATTGCAGCGTGAAATGGCCCACCCGACCCTGTGTTTCCGCGACATATTGTGGCGCTTATGTGAAGCACCCAATGTACGGCCTTATGACCGGGATTATGCTTCCCTTGAGGAGGTTGTAAAGCATTTGCTGGCTCTGAAGATCTTCATCATCAGTGACGGTTCCAGTGGATTCAAGGCCATCCCGCCGGTGAGATTTGCCGATTATATTGCTAGAGAACGCTGGTCTGAAGCGGATCTTTCCTGTTTTCGCTCCCTGGAACCGGTAGCCGTCAGCCGCCATGGCACCGTTGAAATCAGGCAAACCTGCACCCAACCCTTGGCGGATAGTTTTGCCCCGGCCGCTTTTTATATGGGTATTGCCGAATATTTGTGGGAAGCCAGCGAACTGGTTCATGACTTCTGGCAGGATAACCAGATTAACATTAGCAACTCCCAATTACGCCGACAGGCAGTAAGCCGGGAAATGGCCATTCCCGCCGATCGGCTGCGGGAATTTATTAATAATCTGCTGGCAATTGCCGCCGCCGGGCTGAAAAAACGTAAACGGGGGGAAGATAAATACCTGGGGCGATTCCTCAAACCGGATCACGAGGTTAAGAGCCCGGCGCAAAGGCAGCTTGATCTGCTGCAGGAGGGCTGGTCCTTCCAGGAAATCATGTTGGTCTGTAGTACTCTGGATGAATCGGTAAACAGCATCTGGGCCAATGATATGAACAGAGGAAAGGGTGAAGCGGATGGACTACCAGTATAAGAGCAGCCTGGCTGATTTTGATTTCGAGGTTTTGAATAGCGAAATAGAGGCTTACTGCGCCCGTGATGAATTCCTGTTGTCCCGGCTGTTTTCCATTCAGTTAATTGTCGAGGAACTGGTTACCAATATCTTGAAATACGGCGTCCCCACCGCGGCTGATAATATGGTGGAGATCAAGATACACCGCGAAGAATCCAGGGCCATTCTTGCCATTGCCGACAATACTGCGGCTTTCAATCCGCTGCAGATAGGGGAGCCGGATACCAGCCTGTCTGTGGAAGAGAGGCAGATTGGGGGCCTGGGTCTTTATCTGGTGCGCCAAAAAACAGCGTCATTGCACTATGAATACCGGAACGGGATGAATCTGGTGAGTGCCGTCATTGAATAAAGGGGCAAGGAGGAGCACAACTACACCCGACCGCCCTCTGAAAGCTATCCGGGCCGTGCCATTATTCCATTTATTATTTTACGCAAGCTTCTGCAAGGAATTAAAACTGCGAGCAAAGCCGCCGGCACTTGCGGGGTAGGCAACCTGTAGTTTATGGTAGTATTACCGGGTAGCATTCAGCAAGGTTTGCAGTTTTTTTATACCTCTGGTACAGAGGCTGGAAACCGTGCTCTCATTAATTCCCGTTATGCGTGATATTTCCCGATTGTTGAAACCGCCATAGTAATTTAGAGCTATAACATTTCTTTGCTGGTCGTTTAATAAAACCAGGGCCCGGTATAGCTCCTGCCGCTCCTCGTCTTCGATAAGTCGGCATTGTTGATCAATATCTACGGCCAGGGCGGATTCAGGAAAGCCTTCGTCATCAATACTGATTATGATCTTGCTTTTGCGGTAATAATCCGTCAGTAAGTTGCGGGCAATAGTAAAAATCCAGGTGTTAAAAGATGCCTTGCCGGGTTGAAAGCTATCCAAATGGACAACTACCTTCAGGAAAATATCGCTGACCAATTCCTCCGTTTGTTCTCTATGCAGAAGACGATAAAAAATGTAGTTGTATATTTTAGAGAAATAATCCTCATACATGCGCTCAAATTCGGATTCCCGGCCGAAATCATACAACAAACATCACCACCTCAACCCTTGACAAGATTTTGCTGACAGGAACCTGTGAAATACGGGCATTCTTCGCAGGTGCAGCTGTATGGGCACTGTTGTTGCCGGGCATCCCCTGCCGCCGTCACCAGTATTAGCTTATCATCGTCGAGGGGAACGACTTTTGCCATCCGGGTTTTTCGGTATTCTATTTTCAGTCTTTGCAGCAGTTTTTCCTTGATGGCGGATTCCCGGGAAAACTGATAGCGGGGATCTTCAATCATAAATATGTCCATTCCTTTCTTGAGTCACAAAACATCATGAAAGAATTTATTTCAGACTTATTCACCTCTTGGCTCAATTATTCTCATCTGCTTTAGGCATTACGGGTGCCAGTTTTTCAGTTGATTTCTTGCATTGAAAACATTTTGATGCTCATGGGGTTCTGTATATATATACGCAACAGTTTTAAATCTAGCTCAACTCTCTTTGGGGGTTTTATTTACGATTAACCTTGGGTGACAAAAGGACCGTCCCCTTGCCGCCACCCCCGGGGTTTTATTCGCCCTTGACTTTGAAAAATAGCATGTTTTTATGGTTTTCATAACGGTATTGGCTGTCTTCAATACGGCTTTGAATAAGCTTCAGCCCGATGTCGTCGGATTGTACACCTTCCTGCAGCGGATTAACCGGTTCACCGGCTGCTTCGCAGCGAAACTCCAAATGGCCGGTTTTTTCAAAATAGGCGAGATTAAGCGAAATATCGGAGAAATCAGTTTGCAGGAGCAGGGTTTCCTCCACCAGCAACAGTATATGGTCGCAAACCCGCGGTGGCAGGAGGTGCTTCTCGCAAAAGGCCTCAATCTCTGCATTCATGGCATAGAGGTCATAATTGGGGTTGTCGATATGATAATTAAAGCTGCGCACTCTGTTTATAAAAGCTCTGGTCTTTTCTCTTTGCGGGTTTTTAAATATCTGCTCGGGGGAGCCTTCTTCATAGATTATTCCTTCATCCATGTAAAATACCCGGGTAGATATGTTGCGGGCAAACTCCATTTCATGAGTAACCACCAGCATGGTCATGCCTGCTTTGGCCAGACGGCGGATAACCGCCAATACCTCGCTTACCATGGTGGGATCAAGCGCCGAAGTGGGTTCATCAAACAATATGACTTCCGGCTCCATGGCCAAACAACGGGCTATGGCCACCCGCTGCTTTTGTCCCCCGGAAAGCTCATCCGGGAGGTTAAGGGCTTTCTCCGCCAGGCCTACCAATTTTAAAAGCTCCAGGGCTTTTTGATTGGCCACGGCCTTACTTTTACCCAACAATTTTACCGGTCCCAGGGTAAGGTTTTCCAGTACCGAGAGATGGGCATAGAGGTTAAAGGATTGAAAAACCATGCCCATTTTTTGCCGTATTTTCGGGACATCAGTGTCTTTGGCCAAAAGGTCAACATTATTAATATAAATACTGCCGCCACTGGGCTTTTCCAGCAGGTTAAGACAGCGCAGAAAGGTGCTCTTGCCGGTTCCCGAAGGGCCGATTATAGAAATGATTTCGCCTTTGCTGATCTCGGTACTGACATCTTTAAGCACGGTAAGACTACCATAACGCTTGCACAGCTGTTCCGTTTTGATCATGCGCCAATACCTCCTTTGCTGCGGTTTATCTGCGGGTCGGTTTTAAAGGCAATATAGTCCAAGACCAGGGCCAGCAGCCAAGATATGACAAAATAAAGTAGTGCCACCATCACCAGCGGGAAGAAGGCATCAAAGGTGCGGCTGCGGATAATGTCACTGGCCTTGGTCAGATCCTGCACGGCGATGTAACCGACCACCGAGGTCATTTTAACCAGCGAAATGAATTCGCCCTTATAGATGGGCAAGACCCGGCGTACGGCCTGGGGCATGATAATATAGCCAAAGCATTGCCAGGGGGTAAAGCCGCTGGCAATCCCGGCCTCGCTCTGTCCCTTATCAATGCTTTCGATGGAGGTGCGAAACATCTCCGCAACATAGGCGGCGAAGTTCATACCGAAGGCTATGACCGCCACCATTACCGGATTTATATTTACCGAGGCAAATACCACATAGAAGACTAGCATAAGCAGCACCAGCACCGGGATCCCCCGCAGGATAGAAATGTAGACCCGGGCAACCGCCTGCAACCCCCAATTCTTGGACATACGCAGCCAACAGACCAGAGCGCCCAAGAGGGTGCCAAACACTACAGAAAACAACGATATTATGACCGTGACTTTCAGGCCGTCAACTATAAGCAAATAGCGCTGTTCCATAATAATATTGCTGTAGAAACTGGTTTTAATGCTATTGAAGAAGTCGCCTAACGGTGAACTGAGCTGAGGTTTCTTCACCATGGCGGCATTATCCCCGGCTGAACCGGTCAAAGCCCTAATGCGCTTGTTTTCCAAATCCTCCGGCGTAAGGGCTTGATCGTTCTCATAGCGGGCGATATTCTTCTTCAAGCCAAAAACACTCACTCCCAGCTCATAATAGGGATCGGAAAAATCAACCTGACGCTTCCTTTCTTCGGTAATAACTATGGTACTGGCGATCATATCTACTTTGCTGCTGGCGGCGGCCGCAACGAGTCCCGCAAACTCCATATCCTGCAACAGCAGTTCTTTGCCTAAATAAGCAGCAAATCTTTCGGACAATTCAATATCAAAACCAACGATCCGATTGTTTTTTACTATAGCAAAAGGCAAACCTTTATCGCTAACCACGCCGACAACCAGACGACCATTGTTTTTAGGGTTATCTATTTTTGGCATATCGCTTATTCCATTGCTTATCCAGCGTTTCACCATATCGTCATAGACCCCGCTGGCTTTGAGTTGCTGCAGGAACTGGTTGAATTCTTCCCGCAATTCATCATTTTCCTGGTTAAACCCGGTACCAACCGGAACTTTATACAGATTCTCGCCTACATAGGCCAGTTCCTGGTCTTTGCGCATCAATTCCAGCGAAGATTCGTGGTTGAAGAAAGCAGCATCAGCTTTGCCGGTTTTTACCGCCAGGATCAGGTCTGACTGGCTTTTATACTGCAATACCGTGGCATCAGGATAAGTCTTGTTAGCGTATTCATCATAAATACTGCCCAGCAAAACCCCGATTCGTTTATCCTTAAGATCATCAAGGGTTTTCAGTTTGCTGCCAGCCGGGTTCTCCCGGCAACCTGCCAGCGTAATAAGCAGAATAATAGTTATTCCTACTATTAACAGCTTCTTAGGCAATAGTCTCCCCCCTGGCTTATGGCTACGTTATAAACGTTAGAATGCTAGCAGATGTTAAAATTCCACAAAAAGTATATATATCCTTTATTAATAAAACTTTTATTTTTGAGCTGTGCCTTCCTGGGTATATTTTTGTAACTTAAAAAAAGGATACTCTTGGTGTTTGTGGAATATTATTTCTTGTCTTTTTAAATTCTGGTTCCACTACAATAATTGCTACGCCTGTACTCATTTGCAGAAGAGGCAGCCCTATTAGGTGATTCTGCGGTCTTGCTTCTAAAGTTATTACATATCTATTAAAAAACATGTCTTTGACCGAGCGAGAAGTAATTTTTGCTCCGCATTATTATGCTTTGATTTAATGCAAATGCGTTTTCAAATTGAAGATATTAGCAATAAACAGTCAACATATACTTTACCAGGATAGCAATAACCGCTCGTATGACAAGCGGGATAAAAACATAATATGTATTTGGAAGGGAGCAGGCAAAATGCTTGATGTTTCCATTTCTATCGAGGACAATATCCCCCGGATAACCCTGGACGGGCGATTTGACGGGCTGGGCGCCCAGCTATTGGAGCAGGAAGTCGAACGCCGCATTAGCAGCGAAAAGCAATGGCTGCTCGATTTTGCCAATGTCACTTATTTGTCCAGTGCCGGGATTCGTTTCCTGATCAAATACGGAAAGAAACTGGCCAAAATAGAAGGCCAGCTTATCCTGAGCGGCTCAAGACCCGAGGTTAAATCGGTGCTGGAAACTACCGGAGTGCTGCAGCTTTTTCAACAGGCGGCAACGATTGACGAGGCTCGGGCGCTAGTAAAGAAGGAATCATCGGTACAGAGCAGTGCCCGGAGCCTGGCGGTGCAGGGAAGAACATGTACCTGGCAGCTACTGTCAGGAAAGGAATGCTACCTCGATATCTGGAATGCGCCAAAAAGCCCCGCTTTAGACCATTTAGATAGTTCTGGCTTGATAGCGGTCAGCCTGGAAGACGTTGAGGTAGCTTTTGGCATCGGGGGACTGGGTTTTGACCGGGCAAACGCCTGGGAAGGGCTGGGGTCATTCTTGGCCCTGGAAAAAATAGTCGGCGTATTACCAGCGGATGCCTATAATCAACCGGATTTTATGCTGGTCAGAGAACCCGGCCAGGCAGTTATGTATATTGCTGCCGCCGCCGGTTTTACCGGGGTGCCGTGGGGAAAACTGGATATGCCTTCCGGGGAGCCGATTAGTTTGCGCGATCTGCGCAGCTTGATAATTGATAAACTACAGGAGCTGGATGGCAAAACAACCTCAGTGATTGGTATGGTGGCAATAGGGCAAACCCGGCCGGGCAGTGGGAGCTATTATCAAAACTATGAGGACTTGATACGCAACCAAACGCTGGAGCGGGAACTGCTTGAACCGCAAACCATGCTGCTGATCGGCCTGGGTGGCAACAACGGCTGGCAAGCTGATGAACAGCTCTCCATGCTCATGGCCCAGCAGGGGATAAGGCCGGGAGAGGAGTTCTTTGTGGGCAACGCCCTTTCCTTTACCGGGCAATTGGACTGGGAAAACATGCAGGAACCGGGGAGAATCTTAGAGTACTGCTCCAAGCTGGAATTAATGCAGGATGTATTCATGGTGCATGAACATACGGCTCTTAACCAGGGTCGGGTGTGGTTCTTTGTTCCCGGTCAAATCCGCTCCGGGGAAGAAAAACAGCTGCAGCTGGAAGTACAGGGCGAGATCCCTTTCCCGGAAGAATGGCAGATAATTACCCGCCGCCTCTATGCTGATGCCCGGCGAGTAGTGCTGGAACCGTTGCACGGGGGATTCAGCCCAGGCAAACCCTTTCGCGTAACTGCCTATGATAAGGAACAGCGGCGGATGCTGCCCACGGTGTTAAAGATTGGCCCTACCGCCCTGATTGAAAAAGAGATTTTAAACCATCAAAAATATGTACAGGGTTATATTCTCAACAACTCTACTACCATTATGGGCCACACTACCTGCAGGGCCTCTACCGGTATGCGCTACAACTTTGTGGGAATCAGCGGCCCGGACAGTAATCTTGACTGGCTTACCCATCGTTTCTGGGAAAAACCGGCGGAGGAATTAATCCCGCTGTTCGACGAAATCTTTACCCATATCCTCAAACCCTGGTATGGCCAACCCCGCTGGGAAATGATCAAGCCCTATCAGGAGCATAATCCGCTGGGATTGTTCCCCATGATTTTTGCGGCGGCGGAAGCGGAATTCGGTATTTCGTCTCAGGAAAAGACTATTGACTGTCCGGAATTGGGGTTGGTGCTGCCCAATCCCTATCACTTCTTGCAAAATGAATATCCCGCCCGGCAATCAGCGGCTCGGCTCTGGTATACCGGCATTAATCACGGGGATTTGAACATGCAAAACATCCTGCTAGATGAACGCGACAATGTCTATATCATCGATTTTTCTGAAACCGGGTTCAGGAATATAGTCTCCGATTTCGCCCGTTTGGAACCCATATTCAAGTTTGAAATGACCCGGATGGGCAGTGAAGCAGATATGGTAACTTTTCTGGAGATGGAGCAAGCCCTGGCCCGGGCCAACTCGCTGGATGAGGTGCCCACCCTGGTCTACCGGGGCGATGATCCGGCGGTAGACAAGGTTTACCAGATGATTTGCCGCATCAGGAAATACGCCAAAACCGTGGTGCTCTTTGAAAGCGATCTTATTCCTTATCTCCTGGCTATGTTGGAATGGACTTTACCCATCGTTGTTTTCGTTAATGTAACCCCCTGGGCCAAAAAAGCGGCCACCTACAGTGCAGCTTTGCTGGTTGAACAAATTATGCGACTGGAATCAGGGGGCCAGCCCCCCGGATGATTTAGCGCGTTCCGGAGGCTGGCAGGCTATTTAAGTAACATGGTCCCCACGTAACATGGTTACTCTTCGCAGTTGTATCGATAATGCTTTTTCACCTTACGTCTGGGCTTGCAAGATATCTTGCAAGTAGGCCTGGGGCGGCAAGGATATATTTGTTGATATGGCCGTGGTGGCACCGGTGGCACCGGCGGATGTGGTGGCACCGGCGGACGTGGCGGATGCGGCGGCACCGGTGGACATGGGGGTACCGGCGGACGTGGGGGAATTGGCGCTGGGAATCGCTGGTTGAAAAACCGGGTAACTTTCTCCAACTTTCTAAGGAGAAGCCATTCTTTCATAATTACCGTTTCCAAGGTTTCATTTACGACCACATTGAAGTCTATTAAAACATCTGGCGGGGTACACGATGATATATGAGCAATGAAATGCTGAATTTTCTCCGCTTCCGCATTTAGCAAATGAGACAAAGCGATTTCTTCCAGGGCGATAGAATCCAGGAGATCGATAATTGTATGATATAAATCGGGACGATGATGCTGGGGAGGGAATTCAGGCATAGTCATATTATACAGCACCTTTCTGAATCTACTTTATTAATAAAATATTCAATTGTGTCGCTATTGTTAACAAAAAACCAGCTAATATTAAAATAAAATCTAACCCCCGGAATGAGTTGTTCTTTCCGCAGATTAGAAGAATAGGCCTAAAAATAAAGCTTGAGATGGAGTCAAAACTCCACCTCAAGCAAGTCTCGTTTATTTTTTCGGGTATAGGTCACAATTCATTCTTCGTTGATCAACAATTCCTTTAAAATTCTAGTGTTATTTATACAGGCTCAGTATAATATGCAACATCGGAGTCTTCAACCTGTTGATCTAAATAATTTCCGATAACTGTTGCTGTATTGCTTTGATCTCCTCCTAAGTAATCGCCGGTCATAGTCTCTTCGAAGTATGCTCCGGGTGGCAATATCCCTCCTGTTGAAATTAGACCCAATACTGAATCGGTTACAGTTACACCGGTTAGGATTACATTACCCGTGTTAGTTATGACAAATTTAAACATGGGAACTTGTTCTGGATCTATAGTTGGTCCCGGGGGGCTATCTGCATCATACCAGGTCTCCCCACCATCGCCAGAAATATATTTCTTTATTGTTATTGATGGTAGTGGGTTTTCTACTATTAAATCTTCCAGTTTAAATTGCAGCAGCATTTGATTTTTAATAACTGTCCTTAGGGTTTGGTTGACGCTTTTATTAATCTTTATTAAATCATCCTGGGTTGGAGGTTCGGTAGGAGTTTGCTCCGATAGAGTTCCTAAAATATATTGGATTTTTTCTGCTTCAGCATTAATGATGTGAGCAAGTCCCAGCTCTTCGAAAGCGATTGATGCTAAAAGCAAATTAATAACATCGCTCCTATTAATATTAATAGTTGGAGTAATATCAGGTATGGTTGGAAATGACATGATTCTACACTCCTTTTATAAATATTTGAACATTGGGATTTACGGAAAAGCCAATACACCTCCTTTGCATACTCAATTTATTATATGGTCGGAGTGTTATTTTGCTACATTATCTCCATTAATGTCTTGTTTTTCTAACTGTTGCTTTTTATAACGAGGTAAAATATATCCCCCGCTTCTTTAAGCGGCCGGGTTGAAATTGCTCCGCAGTCTCTTATCTTCATAATATGTATTGAAGACAAAGGCGTGTTTGCAGAATCAATAAAAAAGGATCCATTACCCGAAAAAGGTGATTAAGGAGAATGCTTAGAAATTACAACATAAATGGACCATTTTAACAATTTTATAAAGCGGGCATAAAATATTAATATACCCTAAGAAGGAGTTGATTGATTATGTCATTTCCGACTATTCCTACGATTACTCCGTCAATAAGTATAAATAGAACCCAGGTTATCAACCTGCTATTAGCATCTATAGCCCTGGAGGAACTTGGTTTAGCCCATATTATTAATGCTGAGGGTGAAAAATTACAGGCTGTATTGGGAACTCTTCCTGCTTTATCCGTAAAAGCAACCTCCATTTCGGGTTTACTCTCTGTAAATCGTGAAGTGAGGCGGACATTACAAACAATCATAAAAAATCAGATGCTTCTTCAATTTAAACTTGAGGATATCATGGGTATATTCTCAACCCCGACCCGGCCTCCCTCCCCTCCCTACCCTCCTATATTTGTTAAAGCAGGTTCAGCCTGGGGGGTGGGAAAAGAGTACGGCACCGGCAATGCTCAGTATTTTACTTTAGAAAGTGCGGATAAAGAAAAAACAGTCGTTCTTGGGTTAGGAAAAAAGAATATTCCTATAGGAACGGTAGATCTTCTTCGCCAGGACAGTAACCTATTAGTAACCTTTACAACCGATTTTCCCTATGTAATGGATGAGATGCATCTATATGTCGGTGATAGAATTCCACCCTACAGCGTTCCGGGACGGTTTCCATACAAATATCCTCCTGTCCCTGATGGCTATTTTACAAGCTATGAATTTCCTGCTGTTGATGTAAGTGGTATCGTCGGGACGATTTATGTAGCCGCTCATGCCAGGATTCTCCGGCAACTATAACGAGGTGAAAGACAGGCAAGTGGGCGGTTTCCCCTTGCCTGGCTAAGCTCAGCAACAGGCAACAGAACCGTCCCCTTGCCTGCCATCCATAAATAGCCTACCGGGGTATGGTACCAATAAAATATACTTATTAACTTGTTATAAATAAGGGGCAATGGGCGATAAAGATTTTATACATAGGAGAATGAATTATGGTGTTTTGAGGAGAAATATACCGTATATCAGTATTCTTGGAGCGAGAAGAATATTTCTCTATTTGCATAATTTTCGTGCTTTGCCTATCATGTGAATAGGGTCACGTTATGGCCGAAAATTATTCAAGGGGGGGTATGTTGGTGAAGGCACTGGAAATTAAGGAGAATGTATTTTATGTAGGAGTTCAGGATTATGATTTAAGAGTATTTGACATTGTTATGCGAACCGAGTATGGTACCAGCTACAATGCCTATCTGGTAAAGGGCAGGGAAAAGACCGTTTTAATTGAAACCGTCAAGGACAAGTTTTTTGACGAGTACATCAAGGATCTTCAAGAAATAGTAAAACTCTCAGAAATTGATTGTTTGATTATGAACCATACCGAACCTGACCATTCTGGATCAGTGGAAAAGCTGCTGGAATTGATTCCGGGATTAACCATTCTGGGCAGTCAGACCGCCATCAGATTCCTCAAGGAAATAAGCAACAAGAATTTTTCCTCCCGAGAATTAAATCATGGAGATGAACTGGATTTAGGGGGGAAGACCCTGCGTTTCATAAGTGCACCTTTCTTGCATTGGCCGGATAGTATGTACAGCTACCTGCCGGAGGATAAGATACTTTTCACCTGCGACTCTTTCGGCAGTCACTATGCGGATGAAAAGGTATTCAACGACCTGATTGACTTTGATTTTACGGATGCCTATAAATACTATTTTGATATGATAATGGGTCCTTTTAAGCCATATGTTCTGGAAGCTTTGGAAAAGATCAAAGATCTGGAATTTGATGTTATCTGCCCGGGCCATGGACCGGTACTGCGGCAGAATCTGGATTATTACATTGAGCTCTACCGGCAATGGTCAACACCGGTGGAAGTAGCTGAAGGGGAGAAAAAACCGTCCATAGTCCTGGCTTATGTTACGGCTTATGGCTATACGGAAATGATTGCTGACAGCCTTTTGGAGGGTATCAGCATGATGGGGGATTTTGATATCAAGCGCTATAACCTGGTAGAGGGTGGGCTGGAGGAGGCCTTGCAGGGTATTGATCAGGCTGATGGACTACTGGTGGGTTCTCCTACTATCAACGGGGATGCCCTGCCACCTATCTGGGATCTTATCACCCGGCTTTCTCCTATCACGCATTCGGACAAGGTAGCTCTAGCTTTCGGAGCTTACGGCTGGAGCGGTGAGGCGGTTCCTTCTATTGAAAGCCGTCTTAATGCCTTACGTATGAAAGTTCTTCCTGGTTTTCGGGTCAATTTTAAGCCCTCGGCTCGTCAGCTGGAGGATGCCTTCACTTTGGGGATGGAATTCGCCCGGGCCGTAATGGAAAAGGGGCAGGATAAAAGTAAAATTCGTTGGCGTTGCCTGGTTTGTGGGCATGTCCATGTTGGGGAGGAACCCCCTGCTATTTGCCCGGCCTGTGGTGTAGGACCGGAAAACTTTGTGCAGATGCCGCTGGAAGACGAATTTTTAAATGATACTTCCGAGAATTTTGTAATAATCGGCAGCGGAATTGCTGCTCTCTCTGCTGCCCAGGCTATAAGACAGCGCAACCGCACCGCCGCCATAACTATGTTAACCGAAGAAGAAGCCCTGCCTTATTACCGCCCGGCTCTTTCTGACTTTTTAAGCGAGGACCTGCCGGATAAGCGGCTCTATGTTTTCGACGCCGCCTGGTACCAGGAGAATGCCATTGAAGTAAAAACCGGTTTTAAAGTAAACTCCATTGATACTGCGGCCAAAATAGTAAGCGGGGATAATGGCGAAAATTTAACTTATAATAAGTTGATAGTGGCCAGCGGTGCCCGCAGTAATATTCCTCCTTTCCCGGGTGTGGAAAAAGAGGGCGTTTATGCTCTGCGTAACCTGAAAGATGCGATAAAACTTAAAGAAGCTATTAAGACAAGTAAAAAAGCGGTAGTAATCGGTGGCGGAGTCCTGGGCTTGGAGGCTGTTTGGGAGATGGTGTCCGCCGGGCTGGAAGTGTCCGTGGTGGAATTTGGTAAACGGCTTATGCCCCGGCAACTGGATGATTCCTCCTCTGCGCGCCTGGCGGATATTATTCGCTCTAAAGGGGTCCATCTATACCTGGGTAAGGCTACGGAAGAGATTCTGGGTGAAGCCAAGGCTAGTGGAGTGCGCCTGAATGATGGGCAGGTCCTGGAAGCTGACCTGGTTCTCCTCTCAACGGGAGTAAAGCCCAATGTAGAATTGGCTCAGGAAGCAGGCCTGGAAATCAAGCAGGGAATAGTAGTTGATGAGAAGATGCGCAGCAGTGTTCCAGATGTTTATGCCGCAGGCGATGTTGCCCAACATGGAGAAAGAATGATTGGCCTGTGGCCAATAGCCATGGAGATGGGACGAATCGCCGGGGCAGCGGCGGCCGGGGATTGGCTGGAATACAAGGAACCGCGGATATCCACCATGCTGGTGGCCTTTGATAAAGAAATATTCTCCATAGGGGAGGTTAACCTGCCGCCTGAGCAGTGCCGGGTAGTAGAGGTCAAGGACCCGGTTGAGGATTACTATAAGAAGAGCTTTATAAAAGATGGAGTTCTGGTAGGTGAGATTATAATTGCATCGCGGGTAGATAGCAGTGAATCCATGCAAAAATTGGGACGCGACAAGAGTGGCAAACAGCATCATAACCGCTGGAAATGCCGGCTTTGCGGCTATATCCACGAGGGACCGGAAGCACCGGACATTTGCCCGGTATGTGGTGCTCCCAAAGATATGTTTGACCCGATTGATTAGAAATAATAACGCTGCCAGGTACTTGTAGCAGCGGAGCAGGGGAGGCAGGAATATATCAACAGGATCGTCCCCGTGATATACTTGCCTCCTCTTTTTTGTTTCTTTTTGTTTAGTTTACATGGTACAATGATAAAAAATCGATCCGAGAGTGGTGCATTATGAAAGTTTATGAAGTAATGAACCCCAGGTTATTGCCCTTGCGGCCCAGGCAGACTATCGGTGAGGTTTCACGCTTATTTATTGATTTTTCACTCGATGCATCCCCAGTTTTGAATGAAGAACAGGAATTAGTTGGACTGGTTACGAAGAATCGCTTGCTGCAAGTACTGTCACAAGAATCCCCCGGAACAGAAATACAGGATATAATGCTCACCGACCCAATCACCATAGCATTTGACGATGATGTTCCCGATATTAGAAAACAGAAATTCACCTGCCGGCCGGTTATGCGCAATGGCCAACTGGTGGGAATGCTGTATTTTTCTGATATACTGGTGGCTCTGGCTCTGGAAATAAAGAAGGGGAAAGAGGAAATAGAAGCGGCCATTGATGCCGTGTACAACCCGGTTATAGAAATTGACAATGATTTCCGCATTAAGATTTTCAACCGCCAGGCCAGCCGCTTGCTGGGCATTGATATAGAGGAGGCGCGGGGGGCCAATGCTCATGATTTGCTCGGCGGCACAGGGGTACTGGATTCCCTTATTCATGGAAATCACAAGCCTTTGCCGGTTAACAAGCTGGTCATCGGGGATAGAAGTTTCCTCCCCTACCGCAATGATGTGGTAAAGGACGGAAATGTTATCGGTTCAGTACTGGTACTGCGCGAAATATCGGAATTTGAGGAACTGGTAAGGCAATCACAGTATACCCAGAAGCTCAACCGGGAGCTGGATGCCATATTTGAGTCCTCTTTTGATGGCCTGTATGTTACGGATGGCCAGGCGATTACTTTACGTTTGAATAAGGGCTTCGAAAGAATTACCGGGGTTACCGCTGCCGAATGTGTGGGACGGCACATGGCCGATCTGGTTAAAGAGGGTAAATTCTCCCGTTCGGGAACTCTGCTGGCTTTGGAAAAAAAGGAGCGAGTTACTATTTCTTTGGTTGCAGCGACCGGGAATGAGGTGCTGGTAACCAGTAACCCGATATTTGATGAAGAGGGTAATATTATTCTGGTGGTAACCAATGTTCGTGACATAACGGAATTAAATGAACTGCAAAGGAAGCTGGAGCAGGTGGAAGGATTGACCCAGCTTTATCGCAGCCAACTGGAGCAGATCAAATTGCAGACCTCCCGCCAACTGGTTTTTAATTCCACTAAAATGAAGGAATTATTGGATCTGGTCCTACGGGTTACCGGAGTTGATTCCACCATTTTGATTCAGGGTGAATCCGGGGTAGGTAAGGAGTTAATTGCAGAAATTATTCATTCCAGCAGTAATCGCAAGGATGGCCCTCTAATCAAGGTAAACTGTGGTGCAATTCCAGAGAATCTCCTGGAATCAGAACTTTTTGGTTACGAGGCGGGGGCTTTTACTGGAGCCAGCAAGAGCGGGAAGATAGGTCTCTTTGAACTGGCCCAGGGAGGAATTCTATTCCTGGATGAGATTGGTGAATTGCCGCTTAACCTGCAGGTTAAACTCCTACGCTTTTTACAGGATAAAGAGATACTTCGGGTAGGTGGAGAACAGCCCATAATTGTGGATGTGAGGATTTTGGCCGGTACCAATCGTAATTTGGTAGAGATGATTGCCAATCACCAGTTCAGGTTGGATCTATATTACCGATTGAATGTGATTCCCATTTTTGTACCCCCGTTACGCGAAAGGCCGGACGATGTTCCGGTTCTGGCCAACTATTTTTTGAGTGTTTTTAACGACAAATACCAGATGAACAAGCGTTTACATAAATCGGTTATTGATGTATTGATGGAATACCATTGGCCGGGAAATGTAAGGGAATTAGAAAATCTCATGGAAAGAATGGTTGTCACCAGTATTAATAACATCATAAGCATGCAGGATCTGCCCGCTAGTTTTAAGGTTCCGCGATTAAAATTGGACAGTGAGCAGGAGCTTTTACCTTTACGGCAGGCGGTAGAAAATACGGAACGTGAGCTTTTAGAGGCGGCTTTTGCTCGTTTTCGCTCCAGTTACCAGGTGGCCACTGCCCTGCAGGTAAACCAGTCCACCGTAATCCGCAAGGCGGCGAAGTATGGGATAAAGCGCCAGGACGGACGCAGTTAGTATATCGGAAGACGGAAGGTGGAAGGCGGAAGACGGAATGACCCGGGACTCAGGCAAAATATCTTCGTGTTAAAAGATATAATTGACACTGAGTGCCGGGCGTAGATTCTCGCTGATACTGTCTTATTAAATCTTTATAAATCAGCGTCAGAACACTTCACACTTGTTGCTACCCCTATTTCATCAGTATTTGTGACCCCGGGGTAGGGGAGTGAGGGGCTCCTTGTGCTTCAAGCCAAAAAAGATTTGGCGGCAGGTTCTGCCAAACCTGCCGCCGCAAATAAATTCACTTAATTAATACGGGACTCAATTGAGTTCCGTATTAATTTTCATTATGGTCGTGATAGCTTTCTAAGCTCAAAGAGATTGAGATTAGACCCAGATTACATGATTGCCTCTTCGGGGCAGTCAATGGCGCTGGTGTCGGCAGCCTTCATAGCTTCCTCCGTGCCAAAGATTTCAGGAACAACATTCATGACATAAAACTTGACGCTGGCGAGTTTGCCTTTGTAGAAATTCGCATCGAAGTGGCTGTCGCCTAGTTCCGCCAGCTTCCCGGCCGCCAGAAGGCCCTGGTCGAGCATCAGCTTGCCGCAGATGACCCTCGCAGCTGCATGCATGATCCGGGTGGCAAACAGCTGTTTCAGTTGCTTGTTAGTGGTGGTCCAGGCAGCATTCATATCGACAATGGAGTTAAACGAGGCAAAAGCTTTTTCCATCATGGCAAATTCAGCCGCGAATTCCGGAGTCTTCTTATTAGCGATGAAGTCACCGATTTCTGCCAGCCATTTCTTAAAGGGTTCGCCTTTCTTCATGGTAAATTTACGGCCGGTGAAGTCTTGTGACTGGATGAAGTTGGTGCCTTCCCATAGGGTATAGATTTTGCAGTCACGGGCGAGGGAAGCCGGAGCATACTCTTCCATGAAACCGTAGCCACCATGCACCTGTATCGCTTCCGCACACATTACCCATGCCATGTCGGATACATAGGCTTTGCATAGCGGATTTTGAATCATGAACATATCCTCTGCGTATTCCCTTTCTTCTTCAGTGGCAGCTTCTTTGGACATATCGATATAGTAGTAGGAAGAGTAGAGCAAGGCCCGGCAAGCTTCCATTACGGACTTTTGCAGCAACAGCATGCGGCGGACGTCTTCGTGCTCAATGATCCGGACACTGGGGCCCTTCGGATCGGTGGACTTTTTGCTCTGTACGCGCGCCTTGGAATATTCCAGGGCTGCATAGTAAGCTGCACCAAAAGCACCCAGGGAGAATATACCGGTGTTAATACGTTCTTCATTCATCATCTGGAACATCTGCGCCATCCCTTGGCCGCGTCCGTCTACCGGACCATCACCGATCATCCAGCCATAGCAGTTGTCATTTTCGCCAAAGGCCAGGGAGCAGGTAGCGGAACCATGGATGCCCAGCTTGTGCTCAATGCCGGTAGTGGTTACATCATTCCATGCCCCCATGGAACCATCCTCATTGACCCAGAACTTGGGAACAACCAGGCAGGAGATGCCGGCAGTGCCCGGCTTGGCATCGGGGTCCTTGGCCAGCACGAGATGGATAATATTATCCACTCCGTCCCAATCGCCGGTGGTGATGAAGCACTTCTGGCCTTTTACCTTCCACAGGCCCGGGGTATCGGTGGGGAAGCACTTGGTAGATACTGCGCCGACTTCGGAGCCTGCGCCCGGTTCGGTCAGGCACATGGAGCCGCCCCATTCACCCGAGTACATCTTGGGCAGGAAGCGTTCCTGCAGCTCTTTGGAGAGATTGTATTGCAGTACGGTGGTAGCACCCTGGGTCAGACACCAAAGCATTACCATCGCCGGGGATGCACCGGTCTGCATTTCCAGAATCGGAGCGTACCAATAAAGGGGCATGCGGCCCTCTACCTGGCGGTCGCCGAACTGGGGACCCATACCGGCTTCGATAACCGTATTATAGACCGTCTTGAATACATCCGGGCTAATGACCGCTTTTTCGTTGCCGCCGACATGTTTCATCCCGATTTCATCGGATTCTTTGTTGGCCGGGCAGATAACATCACGGCAGATTTTGAAGTTAACATCACAGATGGCATCAAAGTCATCGGCTCCATAGTAGTCTTTGTAAGCATCCAAAGACAATATTTTGTTAATGTCCAACCATTCTTTTATCTGGAATTTGATGTCACGGGTTTGATATAGGTAATTGTTATGTGGCAAAACAGTCTCCTCCTTAAATTTAAAAATTTTTTTACCAAACGACCCAATAATATCGCAACGGGTAAGGGGCAAATTGATAACTGTAAAACAATTTACCCCTCACCACTATGGTTTAACTATAGCTTAGCTGTTGTTTAGCAATTGTTTAGCAATTGTTTAACTATTGTTCAACCATCGCTTAACTACCGTTCAACTATTGTTTAACCATCTTTCCACCATTAAATAGATTCAACGATCAGGGCCGTACCCATGCCGCCGCCGATACAGAGGGTAGCCAGGCCTTTCTTGGCACCGCGCTTCTGCATTTCGTATAAAAGGGTTATGAGAATTCTAGCTCCCGAGGCTCCGATGGGATGACCTAAAGCTATAGCTCCGCCGTTGACATTGACCTTTTCCATCTTATCCGACCAGCCTAAATCACGACCCACGGCAATAGCTTGGGCAGCAAAAGCTTCGTTGGCTTCAATCAGGTCAATATCATCAATAGTCAAACCGGCTTTTTCCAGGGCTTTGCGGCTAGCCGGAATCGGTCCCAGCCCCATTACCGAGGGATCCACTCCACCGGAGGCATAGCTTACAACTTTGGCCATAGGCTTGATGCCCAGCTCATCAGCTTTCTCCTTGGACATTACGATAACGGCAGCGGCGCCATCGTTAATGCCGGAAGCATTGCCGGCAGTTACACTGCCGCCCTTCTTGAAGGCCGGAGCCAGTTTGGCCATAGCTTCGGGTGAACTCTTGCGGGGATGCTCATCGGTATCAAATACGGTATCGCCCTTTTTACCCTTGATAACCACGGGCACTATTTCGTCTTTGAAGCGACCAGATTCAATGGCTTTTGCCGCCAGATCCTGACTGCGGAAACCGAAGGCATCCTGCTCTTCCCGGGTAATGCCATACATCTCGTTAACATTCTCGGCGGTTATTCCCATGTGATAGCCGTTAAAGATATCAGTCAGGCCACCGAATACCATCTCATCGATAAGGTCCCCCTTGGGCATACTCATCCGGTATCCCCAGCGGGCATTGGGCAGTATAAAGGGAGCTTTGTCCATGTTCTCGGTCCCGCCGGCTAAAATAATATCAGCGTCTCCGGCTTTAATTACCTGAGCCGCTAGGCTGACGGCTCTCAAGCCGGAGCCGCAAACCTTATTGATGGTAAAAGCGGTTATTTCTTTGGGGATTCCGGCTTTAATCATGCACTGACGGGCTACATTCTGTCCCAGTCCGGCCTGAAGAACACAGCCGAATATTACTTCATCAATCTGCTCAGCCTTGATCCCGGCTCTTGTTATAGCCTCTCCCATAACCAGGGCACCCAGGTCGGCAGCTCCTACATCTTTTATGGTGCCTCCGAATGTACCCACAGGGGTACGGCAGGCTCCAACCAGTACTACTTCTCTCGCCATCTTTAAACATATCTCCTTTCCAAACGTTAAATTACCTGGTAATTAACAAGCAAGATAGGCCTGAATAATGATGTATAAAAAGAGAAAATCATCATGCAACTTTTGCTTAGATGCTGTTTGATTTATCTTGCTTTCCGTTGAGCTTATCCCATCACTCTCCTTTCTAATGCCAGCTAAATTTAGCCGGCTTCGTTTTCTAAAAAAAGGTTTAGACCTGTTGATTGCCATTAGTATAAGAGGTGAAATATGTTTATCGCTTCTTTAAGCGGCTGGGTTCCTATTAACAAAACAGGCGGCGGTTTCTAATCCCCTGCCTCGTTGCAGCGGTGTATTGAAACTGCGCCACAGTTTCTTCCGATGCTAAAAAAAGGGGGGGAAGCTACTGTTCCGTGATGAATAACTCTCATAAAAGCCGAGCTTTAAAGATTAATGATATTGCATCACGGAGCAGCAGCGATACACATGTTAAAGATATAAGGGGGGAATCGAAACATGATAATAATTTCCCGTTCGTATTAATTAATAGCAATAAGCATGCCAGAAAAATCAAATAAAAACTTTTTAAAAAGCCTGAAAAAACGGGGGAAAGGCTGTTTTTTTAAAGCTCCCTAAAAGGGGCTTGTAAGCTATAATGCAAAAAGGAATTCAAAATAATGCGAATAAACATCATCTTATAGTCCTTTTAGAGTGATATATAATTATGGTTTTGAGGTTGGCAAATGGAGAAATACCATAAAATATAGGCTTTATTGGGGATTAAAGATATTTTTACATTGAATATTGCATTAATTTATTGGATAAATGCCTGAAAATAGGGAAACACCCCCTACATTAATGCGTTTGTGCATTAATGTAGGGGGTGTAAGTTCTGCTACTTTGAATTTAATTAAGTTTTTAAGGAATTTACCGATATTATTATAACGAGGAAAATATATGCCCGCCTCTTTTAATTGTCGGGTTCCTATTAACAAAACAGGCGGCAGATTCTAATCCCCTGCCTCGTTATAGCGCTGTGTTGAAACTGCTTCGCAGTTTCTTCCGATGCTTAAATGAGGTGAAATATGTTCCCCGCTGCTTTAAGCGGCTGGGTTCCTATGATAATGTTGGGAGATGAAGATTTGATATCCTTGGAGAGAGTGAAAGCTAATCTTAGAGGGCAAACTAACATCTGGATTCTGGTATGGGTTTTACTCTTATTAAACCTTTTTACTATCATTGTTTTATTATGGAGATTTTCCCTGGCAATCTTATTTATCTTTTTATTGCTGGCATTAGTCGGGATAAAAGCTCTGAAATCATGGGGAAATGTAGAGGAGGATATACAGCAGGAGCAAGTAGGCAGTAAAGAGGCCCAGGAATTAATGCAAGGAGTTAAACTCATTGGAGAAGAGATATTTGACCAGGAATTCCAAAAGTTTTCCCAGCCTTTGGTGGATTCAATTTATCAGGATTTTTCCCGGAGCTTGTCCTGGTTGTGGGAAGAAAAAGATGTCTTTATTGAAAGGACGGAAGAGATAATACTTGAACTAAAGTCTATTCCAGCTCTGATTGTTTCTCTCAATGAGGAAAAAGGCAAATTGATAAAGAATCTTTTTAATAATATAGAAATCACCTTATCCTTGCTTAATGACCTTAAAATCACTCGTGGGATTAGTATGAAAGAAATGGAGCAGTTCCTTAAGGAGAAACTTGAAGACCTGAGAAATACAATATTGAAGGAAAAGGATATCTTCTATGATTATGTTTATAAACTATTGTTGGCTCAGATAAGAAACCACGAGGAAATAGAGAATGAAGAAGAATTTAATCTTGAAGAGTATTTTAATGTAAATAAACTGGGTGAGCAGTTTGCCCTGAATCTGGAAAAATCTCTGGAAACTCGAACGATGGCTTTTCAAGATGGCATTATACGGGATATGGAGGATATTTCTGCTGATGTAGTAGGAAAAATGCAGAACTGCACCTTGCAATTAATGAACAGTTTTATTGAAATCCATCAAATCCTGACCCGGCTTCTGGATGAATCAGAAAATGAGGATGCCGTACTGCTGCAGCGTCTGAACCAGTGTTGCATAAAAACTGCAAAACTGAAGGATGAGGCCGAGGAAGTCATGCTTACACTGGCCTGGCAGGATATACTGGTGGAGAAACGTTGGGGAGAAATTGAGAATCAATTGCTGGCGATTAGAGAACAGGTTAATCAAAATGTGGAGGAAGATGTAATCGAATATATAAGGAGTTTTTTAGCAGAAGAAATCCCGTCATTTGGGGCGGAGATGCAAAACCATGATAAGGCTGTTTTCGCGAAAGCACTTGTTGATGCTGAGTTAATCTATCAGCTCTATTCCGGGAATAAGCTTAGTGAAGTTATTCGGGATGGTTCTTATCCTTTGCTTATGTTTATTGAGCCGGTGGATTATCTGGTCAGGAGAAACATTAGAATTACTCAGGAGGGGTTGAATAGGAGGAGGTCTATAGACCTGCGAAATGCTTCGGATGAATATGAAAAGCTGTTCCAAAGAGTGATAGAGGTTCTGGAAAGCCAAAATAGGGAATTGGTTCAATATATAAAGGATCTTTTCCCGCGATCATTTTATAGCTATTGTAACAACCCTTACCTTAAACAAAGGCCGGAGAACCTGAACCAGGCTGCCTGGGCTTTGTTTATTGATTTGCTTGATGATGACAATGATAATAGCGGATTTTATTTGGTAGGAATCTTGCTGGTTATTCACCGGATAAGGAATAAATATATTCATCCCTTTAAAGCTTTGCCTCTGAATTTGGAAAAAGAAACTGAGCTTGATTATATGCGAAATTGTGTTATTAAAGCTACTGATATTCTGCTTTCAAAACAGAATCAAGCGGTGAGTAGGGCAAGCTCTGCTTAAAGAATACGGACTGAACTGCACGGAGGTTGCAAAATGATTCCACTTAGGGACAGTACTCCCAGTAACACTTTTCCATTAATAACGGTAACTATTATCGCTTTAAACCTGGCTATCTTTTTTTACGAGAGTTCCCTGGGGCTTGAAGGCATGGCAGAGTTGTTTTCCGTATTTGGGCTGACTCCGCTCAACTATAGTCAAGGCTATATTCCATTTTTGGCTTATCTGCCGTTTTTGACTTCCATGTTTCTTCACGGCAGTTGGATGCATGTAATCGGCAATATGTGGATACTGTGGCTTTTTGGCGACAACCTGGAAGATAGAATGGGGAAGGGGCATTTTATTTTATTTTACTTGAGCTGCGGTATACTGGCCGCCTTAACCCACTACTTCGTTAATCCGCTTTCCAGCGTACCGGTAGTTGGAGCCTCCGGAGCAGTTGCCGGAGTGATGGGAGCGTATTTTTTGTTATTTAAGAAGGCTAGAGTTCTAACCTTTATACCGCCTTTCTTTCTCTTTAACCTGCCCGCCTGGATTTATCTGGGCTTCTGGGCCTTAACTCAAATCTGGTGCGGAACCGCCAGTATTTTCATGGCCGACGCTTGCGGAGCCATAGCCTTCTGGGCACATATCGGTGGTTTTCTGGCTGGAATGGTGCTTTACAAGTTATTCCTGAAAGAGGAACAACCTCTATATACTGTTTGAAATGCTTACCCCTCACTCCTTACTTTAAAATTAAACTCCGGCCTTGGCCAAATCCCTAGTTTTCTCATGGAAGTGGTTCAGAAACAGGTTAATATGTTCATCGGCAAAGTGGGTATCAGGATTGGCGCTTTGCAAGAAATGAATGGTATTTTCTATTCTTTCCTGGCTGGCCTTAATTTCGGTCCAATTTCTTTCTTCTTCAAAAATATTCATGCAATCCTGGAGTTCATTGGCCCGACCGGTTTTCAAATAGTATTTGAATAACTCCAGGGTTCTAATATCTTGGTAAGCCGAGTGTACAATAGACTTTTGTATTACCTCACTGTATATTTGCCGGTTTTGCCTGGCCGTATTAAGCTTTTCCTCAGCTTGCTTGATATCATTAAGGCAATTATCAAGAAAGAGCTTATGATATTCCGGCCAGTTTTCCAGAGATTCCTTGTAGCGGTCACAAGCCTTTTCATACTCGCGATAACGAATGAAATAGACTTTTATTTCATGATTATAGTGGTTTAAATCCAGATTATGTTGTTTCTTTTGACGCGACAGCAAACGACTGAAAGGCAAGACATTGTCGGAAGCTTCTGTTTCCACCGGCTTTTCCGGTTTTTGAGGCAGATTATCCGGTTCTGCCGGAAACAAATCCTCTCTTTCCCGGAGGAAATAACGCTGTTCCAGTATCTTTTCCCAGTAATTGATCTGCTTATTAAGCCGTTCGATTTCTCGTAAGGAAGTAAGGCAAAGGTTAATATCTTTGAGAAGTTCATCTTTGCTTTTAGCCGCTTTACGCTTAGCCTTTTTTATTTTGCAGTGAGCCTGGATTTCGTTGTTCAAAGGGAGAATGGTTGCCAGGGCGGTTATGCTGGCCAGATTTTCACTACTGACCATATCGACCGGATTCCGGAAGCTTTTATCGAAATAAAAACGGGTATTGCTAGGCAGGTAATAATAAGGACCGATAGAATCAATGAATTCGTTTTCATTTAAACTACTAAGGTCAGCGTCAGCATTTAACTCCTGCTCAAAGAGTTCCAACCACTCTCTACTGGGGTTTGCGGCTTTCTCGGAAGCAGCAGCCAACTCTTTGATTTTACAGTAGCCTTCCCAGGGTATTCTAATTGCGGAATCATAATAATAATAAAGCACTTCCCGGGGGGGAAATTTGATTAGTGCGGAAATATCCAGGCAGTCCGCTTTTTCTTTATTTAGAAAGGTAAAAAACATCTAATATCCTCCTTTGATTTTTCTCCCAGTAATCTTTCTATATATTACCAGAAAGTCCTTCTTTTGTAACTAAAAATTTTAAATAAGCTATTCCTATGCCCAGAGGACACGATCAGCAATGAAAAGTGGGAGTTAGCAGGCGCTTGAAGGGGTGCCATAACCATCGATGAAAAGTGAGTTAGTAGGGGCTTGAATAGTAAGATGTAGTAGAAAAAAATTAACCCCTCGCTTTACTAATACAATGGCTAAACAATAGTTGAACAATAGCTTTTATCCGGGCTGCTGACGGAGAGAATCACAGTATGTTAGAATTAATAATAGAAGTAGAAAATACCAGGAGGAGGGAGTTTAGTATGACCACTGCTCTACCATGGTTTGTAGAACAGTATAAAGAGAAAGACCCGGAGTATTTTGCTTTGCTGGAAGGGAGCCTTACCGGAGCAGTAAATACGCAGCAGCTGGATGCCAGGACCAGATATCTGATACTTTTGGCTCTGGATGTATTAAAAGGAGCTGCCGAGGGGGTTAAGGTATTATCCAGGCAGGCACGTGAAGCCGGCGCTACGGAAGATGAAATCCGGGAAGCCATTCGACTGGCTTACTTTGTAAATAGTATGGACCTCATTAAAACAGCAGTTAATGCTTTTTAAGTAGAAGTAATTGCCTTGGATTTTTAGGGCTCTTGGGAAGGAGGCAAAGCTGGGACTATGTTTAAGGCAGTTTTATTTGATTTGGATGGAACTTTATTAAATATTGATATGAATTTCTTCCTGCAGAAGTATTTTTCCCGGATGCAAAAAATGGCCTTGGAAGCAGGTTATAACGACAGCAAAGGATTGGTGGAGCAGGTCTTTAAATCCACCGGGGTAATGATTTCTGATCGAAATCCCGAGCATAGTAATGAAGAAATCTTCATGCGGGATTTCTTTTCGAACGGGAGATACCCGGAGAAGGATTTCCGGGAGTTTTTCGAGCGCTTTTATGAACGGGAATTTCCTCTATTAGAGCCTTATTGTAAGCCCTTTGCCGGGGTTCCGGAAATGATGGAAAAATTATTTGACCAGGATTTGAAGGTAGTAGTTGCCACCAATGCCGTGTTTCCCTTGACTGCTCTGCAGCAACGCCTCAATTGGGCTGGGGTGGGCCATTTTGATTATGATTTGATTACCTCCTACGAGATCATGCATTTTTGCAAACCCCATAAGGAGTATTACCAGGAAGTTGCTGAGGTGATCGGGGTAAAGCCGGAAGAATGCCTGATGGTCGGCAATGATGTGGGAGAAGATCTGCCCGCCGGCAAGATTGGTATGAAAACATTCCTGGTGGAAGATATGCTGATTGACCAGGGGGTGGGATTAAGCCCTGATTGGCGGGGAAAACTCAATGACTTATTCTCTTTCATGGAGAAAATCTGAGTATTCCCAGTTCCGATGGGAGATAATAGAGATAATAGCGCTAAGAATAAGTTCGGGACCAGTCCCCGGACATACCCAAACTAATTCTAAAGCGAGCGTTAGCGGAGCAGGGATGCAAACCCGGAAGATGAGCAAGTTAGATAATACATGAAAGTGCAGGTGTTAAACCATTTCCACTAAGAAGAAGAAAAAGAAAGAGGTCTTGAGTGAGAAGGATCTATTAAAAATAGAGATTGCCAAAGAACTGGGGATATGGGAACAGGTGGAGAAAGAAGGCTGGGATTCCCTGAGCAATGCTACCTGCGGTCGGGTAGGGGGGCTTATGAGCAAAAGACTGCGGGATAGTGGAGCAGTATAAAAAAGCTACTGTAGGGTTCTGGTTGGGCAGGAAAAAGGCGGTTAGCGACTTTTCAGGGTGGAAATGCCACCCTTTTTGCTTTTTTATGAAGGCAAAGTTCCAGCTTTTTTAAGGTATAATAAAAAAGACAAAGCAGGAGGTTAGAGCAATGGACGAGATTGAAAGAGTAAGACTTTATCTAAGCGAGAAAAATCCAGAATTGAAAATCATTGTACTGGAGGAAGATACCAGTACGGCCCCTCTGGCGGCACAGGCTCTGGGTACGGAAGTGGGGCAGATTGCCAAATCGATTTTATTCAAAAGCAATGGAGATAAATACTGCATGATAGTAGCGGCGGGAGATGTAAGGATGGATAACAAAGCTCTCAAGCAACTGCTGGGGAGCAGGCCTAGAATGGCGAATGCTGAAGAGGTCCTGGCGGTTACCGGCTTCAATGTCGGGGGTGTCTGCCCATTTGCCTTGCCGAACCCGATTCCCATTTTTCTCGATGAAAGCCTCAAGCGTTATGATGTAGTTTATGCGGCGGCAGGGACAGCCAATACCGCCCTTCCCATATCCTACGAGGAATTGATGCGACTTACCGGAGGTTCACCCTGCCGGGTTGCGCGTGATAATTAGGAAACAGGATGATGATTTATGCCGGGTAGTTTTGTTCACTTACATAATCATTCCGAATACAGTCTTCTGGACGGAGCCTGCCGCATCAAGGACCTGGTAAACCGGGCTGTGGAACTGGAGATGCCGGCGGTGGCCATAACCGACCATGGGGTGCTCTATGGGGTAATCGATTTTTACCGCGAGGCCCGCAAAAGGGGAATCAAGCCCTTGATCGGCTGTGAGCTCTATGTGGCCCCGCGCAGCCGTCTGGACAAGGAAGCCCGTATCGATGATAATCTTTATCACCTGACTCTGCTCTGCAAGAATGAGCTGGGTTACAGGAACCTGGTACAGCTGGTGAGCCGGGCTTTCCTGGAAGGTTTTTATTACAAGCCCCGGGTGGATCAGGAGCTCCTGGAAAAATACCATGAGGGTTTAATCGCCCTCTCCGGTTGTGTGGTCGGGGAGATACCCCGCCTGCTGCAGAACGGTGATTACCGGGGAGCCCGGGAAAAAGCCCTTTATTACCAGGAACTATTTGGTTCTGGGAATTTTTACCTGGAGTTGCAGGATCATGGTTTACAGGAGGAAAAGGCAAGCTTGCCCGGCCTGCTTCGTCTCAGCCGGGAAGATAGTATTCCCCTGGCGGCCAGCAATGACTGCCATTACCTGAGGAAAAAAGACGCTCAGGTACATGATGTGCTTCTATGTATTCAAACCGGCTCCGTGGTAAACGATGAAAAACGCCTGCGCTTTTCGGGCAGCGAATTTTATATGAAAAGCCGGGAGGAAATGGCCGCGCTTTTCCCGGATTGCCCGGAGGCATTGGAGAACACTCTGAAGATTGCCGATGAGTGCAATCTCGATTTTACTTTTGGCGAATACCATTTACCCGTATTTGAACTGCCGCCTGGACACAGTGCCGAGTCTTTCCTTAGTGAAATGGTACATGAGAAGTTTTGCCGCAAATACCCTGATGCGCAGGAGAAGATAATCGAGCGGCTGGAATACGAGTTAAGGGTAATAAATGAAATGGGCTTTGCCGCCTATTTTCTTATTGTACAGGATTTGGTCAACTGGTCCCGGCAAAACGGGATTCCGGTGGGACCGGGAAGGGGCTCGGCGGCAGGAAGCCTGGTGTCTTATGTGTTGGATATTACCACTATCGATCCCCTGCGTTATGACCTGCTTTTTGAACGATTCCTCAACCCGGAAAGGGTGAGTATGCCAGATATCGATATAGATTTTTGCTTTGAAAAGCGGGACCGGGTAATAGATTACATCATAAGCAAATACGGGGCTGACCGGGTGGCCCAGATTATAACTTTCGGGACTATGGCGGCCCGCGCCGCCATTCGGGATGTGGGACGAGCCCTGGATGTACCTTATGGGCAGGTAGACCGTATAGCTAAAATGGTGCCGGCTGAACTGGGGGTGAGCCTAGAACGGGCCCTGGAGATTTCACCGGATCTTTTTACGGCTTACCAGAGTGATTACAATACCCGCAACATACTGGATATTGCCCAGGCTATCGAAGGTATGCCGCGTCATGCATCTATTCATGCTGCCGGAGTGGTTATTGGCCGGCAGAGTTTAAGCGAGATTCTTCCCCTGCAAAAGACCCCGGAAGGCCATGTGCTAACCCAGTTTACCAAGGAGACGGTAGAGGATATCGGGCTGCTAAAAATGGATATATTGGGTTTGCGCACCCTTACCGTGATTAACCGGGCTCTAGAGATAATCAAGAAGACCCGGGACGAGGATATTGATATTAGCAGCATTCCCCTGGATGACGAAGCGGTATATAAACTGCTGTCTGCCGGGGATACGGCTGGAGTCTTTCAATTGGAGAGCGATGGCTTGCGCCGCCTGCTTTGCGAGATGAAGCCCGACCGCTTCGAGGATATTATCGCGGTAATTGCGCTTTACCGCCCGGGTCCCCTGGGCAGTGGCATGGTGGAGGATTTTATCAACCGGAAAAACGGCCGCCAGGAGATAGAGTATATCGACCCCTTGCTGGAGGATATACTGAAGGAAACCTATGGGGTCATTCTCTACCAGGAGCAGGTGATGCGGGTGGCCAGTGAGCTGGCCGATTTTACCATGGGTGAAGCCGATGTTTTGCGGCGGGCCATGGGCAAAAAGAAGGCGGAGGAATTGATGGCCCAGCGGGATAAATTCATAGCCGGAGCGGCCCGGAAAGGGATTGCCCTGGCCACTGCCAGCCATCTCTTTGACCTTATGGAAAGCTTTGCTGGCTATGGTTTCAACAAGAGCCACTCAGCCGCCTATGCCCTGATTTCCTACCAGACCGCTTACCTAAAAGCCCATTACCCGGTGGAATACCTTTGCGCTTTTTTGAGCAGTGTAATAGATAATCAGGATAAAGTAGTTTCCTATATTAAAGAATGCCGGAGGCTGGGGATAAAGGTACTGCCCCCGGACATTAACGAAAGTTATGAGAACTTCAGCGTGGCCCGGGATGCCATCCGCTTTGGCCTGGGGGCGATAAAGAATGTAGGGCAGAATGCGGTGAAAAACATCGTAGAGGCGCGAAAACAGGGGTCTTATACCTCCCTTTTTGACTTCTGCCGCCGGGTGGATCTGGGGCAATTGAACAAGCGTATGCTGGAAAACCTTATACTGGCCGGTTGTTTTGACTCGCTGGGTTTTAGCCGCAAAGGGGCCTTATCCATTATGGAGGAATGCGTCAATATCTCTCTGGCGATAAAACAAAATGAATGCAGCCAACAAGGCTCTCTTTTCGGGGATGAAATGGAGATGGTGGAAGAGCCGATTATAAAGCTGAAGGGCGAATTTGAACCCCGGGAACGGCTGTTAAAAGAGAAAGAGGTACTGGGCTTTTTTGTTTCCGAGAGTCCCCTGGATGAATTCCGCTCTCTTTTACCCCTGCTCAGCACCCACCGTTTGGAAGATATTAACCTTTGGGAAGAAGAATCCTATGTTCGCGTGGCGGGAATAGTGGTTAATTTAAGCCGCCGGGTCAGCCGCAAGGGGGAGAGTTATGCCCGCTTCTTCCTGGAGGATCTAGGGGGGAGGATCGAAGTGCTGGTTTTCCCTTCGGCCTACCGGAAGAATGGTGATCGTCTGGAGGCGGATCGGGCGGTGATTGTAGAAGGTTACTTCGACCGGCGCGAGGAACAGCCCAAAATAGCCTTGCGGAAAACGGGCCCCATACCGGAGTCGTTGCGGGAAATGCATCTTCGCCTGGCCGGGAATGGCAATGGCGAAATGGATAGAAATAAGCTGGTAAAACTTTTGCAAAAATACCCGGGGGATATTGAAGTCTTTTTGCACCTGCCAGGACGCCGCCTGCTGGTTTTAAATGAAAAATTCAATGTTTCTCCCCGCCAGGATTTGAAGCAGGAATTGGCGGCTATTTACGGTTCACAGAATGTCTGGTTCAATTAGGACTTTTAAGGAAGGAGTAGAGCAGATGAATGATAGTGGCTATATAGGAGAACAATATATTGTGGTTAAAGCCCTGGAGAATGGGGTAACCATTATAGGATTAACCCGGGGCAAAGATACCAAATTCCATCATACGGAAAAACTGGACAAAGGCGAGGTAATGGTACTGCAGTTCACTGAACATACTTCAGCTGTGAAGATCAGGGGACATGCCGAAATAGCTCATCGCTATGGAATGAGTACCAGCGAAAGTACAATAAGCAGCAAAAATCCTTAAAGATACTGGCATATAACTCACTTTGTAAGCTAATTAAAGCTTTTTGCTAAATGTGAGGGGCGAAATAAGAGGGCTGCCGGTGTCTGGTTCTAAAGGGGGAAACCGGCTTGCAAAAAGTAGGAATATTGACCAGCGGGGGAGACGCATCAGGTATGAACGCCGCTATTCGGGCGGTGGTCAGAACAGCCCTCTACCATCAGATGGAAGCTTATGGCATACACCTGGGATTTGAAGGATTGATGGCCGGGAATTTTGACCCTATGTCCCGGGGGTCGGTGGCTGATATCATTCACCGGGGAGGGACCATATTGCAGACCTCGCGCTCACAAATCTTTATGACCGGCAATGGGCGGGAAAAGGCCCGCGATGAGCTGCAAAAACGGGGCATTCAGAACCTGGTCATAATAGGCGGAAACGGAAGCCTGCGCGGGGGTTATGAGCTTGGTAAACTGGGGATAAATGTTATAGGAATTCCCGCTACCATAGATAACGACATAGTATATACCCGTTCCATCGGTTTTGATACCGCCGTGAATACGGCTCTGGAAGCTATCAACCGGATTAGGGATACCGCTACCAGCCATGGACGGATTTTTATTATTGAGGTGATGGGCCGGCATTGCGGGGAGATTGCCCTGGCGGCAGGTGTAGCCGGGGGAGCTGAATCCATCCTGATTCCGGAAATCGAGACCGACCTGGATGAGGTTACCAGAAAGATCAAGCAAGGAACCCAAAGGGGCAAACTGCACAGCATAATAATACTGGCCGAAGGGGTTTACCCAGTGATGGAACTGGCCCAGGAAATAGAGAAAAGAACCGGAAAGGATACCCGGGTCAGTATTCTGGGACATACCCAAAGAGGAGGCACACCCACGGCTGTTGACCGGATAATGGCCTCACGCATGGGTATGGCCGCAGTGGACTTTATCGTGGAAGGTAAAAGGAATGTAATGGTGGCAGAAGAAGGAGATAGAATTCTTCCGGTTCCGCTGCAGGAAGTAATCCGAGGAAACAAAACCCCGGAACTGGCCATGTTTGAGATAGCCCGAATACTCTCTATTTAACTGTTAGGGTGACATGGGGACGGGGTTGTTGACAAAATTCCTTCTCTCTAAACCCTATTTTCGAGGGTGACACGGGGACGGGGTTGTTGACAACTTCCTTCTTCTAATCCCTATTTTCGTATAATCCTTATTATATATATCAGAAGAACCGACCCTATGATATACCCAAAGACTGTCCCCATGTCAGAGCGAAGGAGATGGCTTTATGAGAAAAACCAAGATTATATGCACCATTGGCCCGGCCAGTGAGCAGATTGAGAACTTGCTGCTTATGATAGAGGCCGGCATGAATATCACCCGCCTTAATTTTTCCCATGGGAGCTATGAAGAGCACCAGAAGAGAATTGCCAACATACGCGAGGCCCGTAAGAAGGCGGGAGTACCGGTAGCCATAATGCTGGATACCAAAGGACCGGAGATAAGAACCGGCTTGCTCAAGGCTGGAAAGGTGAAACTGGAAGCCGGGCAGCGTTTTGTGCTCACCACCCGCCAGGTAGAAGGAGATGAACACCTGGTACAGATCACCTATGATCGCCTGCCCCAGGAGGTGGAAAAGGGCAACAGCATACTGCTGGCTGATGGCTTGATTAACCTGCAGGTGCTGGAGACCAGCGATACGGACATTATTTGCCAGGTGGTCAATGGTGGGGAACTGGGAGAAAGGAAAGGAATCAATGTACCCGGAGCTCGTATAAACATGCCTTTCCTCAGTGAAAAAGATAAAGAGGATATTAACTTTGGCATAGAGCAAGAAGTTGATTTTATTGCCGCTTCTTTTGTGCGTACAGCGGATGATGTGCTGGAAATAAGGCGTCTTTTGGAGCGGCGGGATGCCGACATAGATATAATAGCCAAGATTGAAAGCCAGCAAGGGGTAGAAAACCTGGAAGACATTATCAAAGTAGCTGATGGAATAATGGTAGCCAGAGGGGATTTGGGAGTGGAGATACCGGCGGAGGAAGTACCGCTGGTGCAAAAGAACATCATAGAGAAATGCAGTCCCCGGGGAAAGATGGTGATTATCGCCACCCAGATGCTGGATTCTATGATGGTAAACCCCCGTCCCACACGGGCCGAAGTTTCTGATGTAGCTAATGCCATTTTTGATGGTGCCGATGCCATCATGCTTTCAGGAGAAACAGCTGCCGGGAAATACCCGGTTGAAGTGGTCAAGACCATGGCCCGCATAGCCGGTCGGGCGGAAGAAGTATTGCCTTACCAGGAAATTTTGCGGCAGAGGAGACTGCAAGGAGAGCTGTCCATAACGGATGCTATCAGCTTTGCCACCTGTGCCACCGCCATGAATTTGAATGCCTCGGCCATAATTACTCCTACCGTAACCGGTCTTACTGCCAGGATGGTAGCCAAATACCGGCCCCAGGCCAGTATTGTCGCCGTTACCACTGAAGAGCGGATATTGAACAAGCTGGCTCTGGTGTGGGGCGTCTACCCCCTCTTGATTCCTGAAACCTCCGGCACTGATGAATTATTCGAAGAATCGATAAAAGCAGCCTTAGGGTCCGCCTATATTAACAACGGAGACCTGGTAATATTGACTGCCGGAGTACCCATCGGTTCCCCGGGAGGTACCAATCTTTTAAAGGTTCATGTTGTAGGCCGGATTCTAGCTCAGGGTATGGGGATAGGCAAAGACCCGGTTACCGGGAGGGTAAGAATAGTAGTTTATCCGGAAGACATGGAAAAGATTAAAGACGGGGACATCGTTGTAACTACCAGTGCCGACTGTGCCCTGGCTCCTCACCTGCCTCGAATTGCCGCCCTGGTAGCGGAGGAAGGAGGCCTGACCTCCAATGCGGCTATTATGGGTTTGAATGCCAACATTCCCGTCATTGTAGGAGCCAGAAACGCCACCGGTCTATTGGAGGACGATATGCTGGTCACCCTGGATACCCCTCATGGTAGGGTATACCAGGGAATTGCCCGAGTACGCTGATAATTTCGGAAGTTTTAACTTCGAAAGAGGCAAAATTAGGCTTTTAACGGAAAATGAGAATCCACTTATATCTCTTTATTCCACAGGGCTTTTAAGGCGATGCACAGGCCGGGAAAATCCGGATGTTCTACCAACTCCTCTTCCATTCCGCCCGCCACCAGGGCGTATACACCATCACGCCAGGCGAAACACTCAAGCGTTTTTTCCTGGGGATTGACCAGCCAATAATGTTCTACCCGGGCCTCCTGGTAAATCCGTCTTTTTTGCAAGCGGTCTTTGCGGGTGCTGGAAGGAGACATAACTTCCACAACTAGCATGGGCGGCCCGTCAACCCGGGCATCTTTTACAATGAATTCCTGTTCGCTTGCTACATAAAGCAAATCCGGCTGGACCACATTAACATCATGCAAGGTAACATCCAAGGGTGCATTAAAGACCTCACCCTTGGGATCAACCTTCCAGAAATAATCTTCCAGGATTCTTTGTAACCTGCGGGAAACCCGCTGGTGCATAACATTGGGTGCCGGTTCTTTTATCAACATGCCGTCAAGAATCTCGAAATGATAACCCGGCTCTTCCGGCAACAGCAGGTAATCCTGGTAGGTAAGCTTCCTGGGTTCCTCAGTTTCATACGGGGATGCACTTTCCTGAATGCTGCCGTTACTCAGTGCTTTGATTACATCATCCTTCTTGTAGCGGTACTGTTTGTTGCCCAGTTCGATGTAAGGTATTTTCTTTTCCCTGGTGTATCTCCATATCGTTTCCACCGAAAGATGCAGGGCTTCGGCCAGAGCCTGGGCCGTTATCAATTCCTTATCCATGCTCATGAAACCACCTCCATCTTGATTATAAGCAACCTGTAAACTATAATCAACCGGAATCAACTAAAGTTGACCATTATCAACAATAAAATCCGTTAGAAAGTAATTACAACACCTGATTGCGAATGGCATATTTATGGTATTATTAACGAAAATTATTCTATCGTGACAATACATAGGGGAATATGAAGGAAAACCGTGGCTCATTTATAACATTCTCCGGAACAAGACCAAGTTGTATAAGCCTTGGATCTACTATAAATTTGCTTGATTTGTAAGTGGAACCCGAAAAGACGGCAATACAAAAACAAAATACTACTAATACTGTTGAAGCTGACGAGATTATGAAATTCATTATTTCGTGTTTAATGGAATTAATTATTTTAGGTGCCTCCTTCGACAAATAGAAACTATAAAACAAGTTGCCATTTGCTGGGTAAATAAAAGTATACCATATTCATCTTTGATTTTAGTTAATTGCTACACAGTTCAAATAGAAGGTGCAACGTGCCTGGTACAAAACAGTAAACAGGAGTTAACATTTACCAGCTTCCCATTATCCATATTTGGTTTTGCCCATTAGGCTAATGATGCGAATGGTTAACAGCGAAATATCTTGTTGAGAGAACATAAAGATAACATGCATTTGATAAAAGGTGAAGAATATGAGTGACATAGAAAAAGAGATCCAGCACCGGCTATTTGAGTTACAGGATCTAAAATACAAAGAGTTTTCGTGCAAACTTATGCCGACGGTGAACCCGGAAACTGTGATTGGCGTCCGCACGCCGGATTTGCGCAAGCTCGCCCGGGAGTTTTCCAAAAGGCCGGAAGTTTTGGAGTTTCTCAAAATCCTACCGCATGCGTATTTCGAAGAAAATAACCTACACGGTTTTCTGATTGAAACGATAACGGATTATGATGCCGTCGTTGCTGCCCTTGACGAGTTTCTGCCGTATATAGATAACTGGGCGACCTGTGACCTTATTTCACCGAAGGTATTTAAAAAGCATCTGCACAAGCTCTACGGAAAAATCAAAGCCTGGCTGAAGTCAGATCGGATTTATACGGTGCGCTTTGGGATCGGAATGCTGATGAGATATTATCTCGATGGCGATTTCCGGTCGGAGATGATTGAGCTCGTGGCATGTATCCGTTCTAAAGAATATTATGTAAACATGATGATCGCTTGGTATTTCGCAACGGCATTAGCCAAGCAGTACGAAACCGCTTTGCCGTACATTCAGGAGCAACGTTTGGAGAAGTGGACGCACAATAAAGCTATCCAGAAAGCGATAGAGAGCTATCGGATCGGAACTGAAGAAAAGGCGCACTTGCGGACACTGAAAGTAAAATAAGGAATTTTCATTCTTTCTATGATACGCAGCAATTGTAGAATTCCGATATACTAAACATTAGTAGATTAATATGCAACAAGAGATTCATTTGAAAGTCAGGCAAATTTTTGCACGCTTTTAGGTTAGCTGTAACAGTACAGAAGTTGCCGGATGTAGTATTATAATATTATTGCTATAACCAGTTAATAAAAGAATTTTAATAAATATGAGGATGGGTTAGCATTATGAGAAAATTAGTTATTATATTGCTCTTATTTATGATTACTATATTAAACGCTTGTTCGAATGGCCGCGAATCTAATAATTTTGAAGACTCCCAGCAACCACTTACCAAGGCTCAGATTGACGAAATTATCACAGCCGCAACTGAATCTGCTATAGTAGATATTGATTTTTCCCAAATTTCAAAACCTGATCCGGTTCAACAAACAGAAATTAATGAAAGAATGCACTGTCTCGGTGAGAAGCTAAAGGGAAAGGTTACGATTGAAAATAGAGATATTGTTGTTGCTCGGGTTAACGGAGAAACTATTACGGCTTCAAATTGGTATTGGGAAAAGATTAATAAAATCCTACAGGCGGAATTTAACAATAAGAGTATTCCTTCTGATGCAGAAATACTGAATGATTTAATAGAGACCAAAGTGATAAGCAGTGCTGCAAGAAGCCTGGGAATATATCCTCCTGAGTCTCAGATTAGGGCTTATATAGCAGACCAGCAAAAGTATATGGAAATTTTAAAACCGGAAGAAATTACTATCCTAATACAGGCCTGGGGGATTTCAGAGGAAGAGTATTTCTTATTAATGGAAAATCGCTTTGCTGATAGCCTGGCTAAAATCAATTGGGGTGTCTACCTGGAAAAATATGAGGATGAGGCGCAGGAGGATGAGCAGGGGTATGTTGCAAAGAGTTTCTCTTGGATTAGTGATGATAGAATAAAGCCACTCTTAGAGAAAGCGCAAGTTGAGATTACTTCGGAAGGGCGCCAATTGGGGATAAGTTATCCAGCACCGGATTAATGCTTAAATTGCTTGAAATCAGTTATCCAGGT
>Ga0209312_1000449_pt1 | contig 38751 bp, 21 predicted proteins | sample BioC13SIPDNA_4_FD_185744 | JGI IMG/M metagenome (GOLD analysis project Ga0209312, IMG submission 185744) | Anaerobic biogas reactor microbial communites from Washington, USA - Biogas_R1_B C13 SIP DNA (SPAdes) (version 2) | ecosystem: Engineered > Bioreactor > Anaerobic > Unclassified | place... | reverse complement strand
AAAATTAATCGGGGATAGCTCGAAGAAGCCTGTTCGTAGGGCGTCGGCTGAGCGGAACTCAAAACACGAACTGCGCTCGGAGAGACTCAGCTGGCCTTTCTTTCGGACGGGGGTTCGACTCCCCCCGCCTCCACCATTGGAAACCACAGGCACTGTAAATCCGATAGTTGCAGTGCTTTTGCTTATTGTTACTTTCTCAACAAACAGTTCTACGACTTGTTTCCTTAGCATAGGATCCTGTTCCAGAACCTTCTCTTTGTGCTCTTGAAGATATTCTATTATACTTTCCTCTGATACCTGTGAACTCGGTATTACACTAAGTTCACCAATCTTTTGTTGCAGTATTTCCCGTTGGTTCTCCAATACTCTTAATCGTTCAACTAGAGAGGGAAGCTGTGTTCCTCCTATGGTTATTGCGGTTACGAGATTCTCAATAGCTCCATCCAAAGTTTTGATTTGTTGGTTTGTTTTCTGTTTTTCCGTTTCTGCGGAGTTGTTATCAAGTAGTTCCCTTTGATAACTAAAAATATCCTTTGCCACTTTCCTGATATTAATGTCATTAAATAATCCTTCTGTCAGTTCACTAAGCACTATACTTTCGATTTTTTCCTTAGCGATTTTTTTCGTGTCGCACTTATGGGTACGCTTAGCAAAGCTGCATTCGTACTGATGCCTGCGACGGAGCTCCTTGGAAACTCGCGTTTTATAGCTTGAAGAAGTACCCGTCATTTTGTTACCACACTGGTTACAATACAATCTACCAGACAAAAGATAAACAACCTTAGCCTTCTGACTGCCTTGGCTATGTTCTTTCCGCCTATCATCCATTCTTTTTTGAACCCGGTCAAAGAGATCGTCAGATATAATGGCGGGAAAGGCATTGGGAATAATCACTGTATGCTCTGGATCTTTCAAGCGATGATTATTCCTCTGACCTAAAGCATCCTTTCCATCTTTAAGATTGAATATATAGCAACCAGTATATTTGCGGTTACGCAGAATGTCATACAATGAATTAATGCCGAAGGAATTACCATTTCTCGTTTTAAAACCCCTAGCATTTAGTTCTTCCAGAATTGCTCTGTACGAATAACCTTGGTCGAAGCGATCAAAAATAATCTTGATCGCCTCTGCATCAATATCATTCACAATATATAATTTTTCTTCGGATATATCATATCCGAGGGGCGGATGCCCCCCGGTATGCTTGGCTTGTAAAGCTGTTTCCTTTAATCCTTTCATAGTTTCTCTAGCTAAATTCTTTGAGTAATATTCGTTATAACCTTCAATGATAGACTCTAATAAAACTGATTCAGGGGAGTCATCAAAGTTTTCCAGGACAGATTCTAATCTTACTCCCGCCTTTTCAAGTTCTTTTCTATAAATAGCTGAGTCATAGCGGTTCCTAGCGAATCTGTCTAATTTATGAACCAGTATTACCTGAACCTGTGAAGGATTGTCACGAATATATGAAATCATTTCTTGGAAACCAGAGCGATTATCATTTACTCCAGATTTAGCTTCGTCAGTATAAATTGTTTTTACTAAATAATCTTTTTTACGAGCATAATCCTTACACGCTCTTATCTGAGCAGTAATAGATTCAGCCCTTTGGTTATCTGATGAATATCTGGCATAGATGAGTGCAATTTTCTGATTAAGCTGCATCTGTAAATCCCCAGTTTCTTAAGCAATTTTGACTTCGAAGTGCAATCTCCCGAAACTGTGGTCTTTATATACACTGTCATCACTGACGATACTAAGACCACGGGAATTAAATAAAGCTTCATTAAGTTTCAAAACTACCGTAGCAATGCGGTTTCTCGGATCATATTCAAGTCTTTCAACAAGGTTTAGTATTATTGAGCGGCGTGCCTCTGGAGTCGATTGTTCAAATATGGTTTCATAGTTACATAGTGCATTCAATTGTACTATTTTTTCAATGGATACTTTTTTCAAAAAATCGGTTTGAGTCTCTACCTCAACCAATTTTTCAGTAAGGATTTGGCGTTTTTCAAGCAGTTCCTCAATTCGGCTTGCCCAATGATTTTGCATTTTCACTGAACTTGTGGATTCTAGCTTGTTTTGATTAAGAGAAATATTATTTTTAATTTTGTTAAGCTCTTGCGTTAAGGATGATGTAACGTTGTGTAAATCCACAAACTGCTCATCAATTTGTCTCTCAGCTTCTTCGATAATAAATTTTATATCCAAATCTTTTAAATAGCGAAAGATCTCACCCGTAACGGATGATTCAAGCTTGTACTTAGCAATACTACATGCACAGGATCTTCCCAAGGTGTAACCAGAGCAACGATAATTGTAATAAATGACACGTTCATTTTTAGCATTGTACTCGCTGGACTGCCTACATACAAATTTGGATCCGCATTTTGAACATATTAATAAACCAGAAAACAAGAAGGAAGTAGTAAATTCACGTGGAGGAATTTGGTGAGTCTTTTTAGTCTCAATCTTTTGTAGAATAGCATCATAATCCTTTGGGTCTATGCAGGGTTCAATTTTATCGCATTTTACCGTAACTGTTTTGCGAACCAGTTTGCCGCCTTCTTCATCTTGATATGATGCTCTTTGATGACCGCAGTAAAAAGGGTTTTTCAGTATTCGTGCGATCGTAGAGGCCGCCCAAGAACCGCCTTTAGGAGATGATATTTTGAGTTCCTCATTAAGTTTAATGGCAATTTTAGAATAGCCAAGGTTGTCTAGCAGGTACCAATTTTTGATCATAGTATAAATCTCGATTTGTTCTGGAATTTGAAAATAGCTCTTTTTATCGGGATCATATCCGTATCCATATGCGGGTGTACCTATCATCACTTCTCCTGATTGGACTAAACTGCGCCGTGTATCACGAACTCTTTGTCCAATAATCTCTGACTCTAGTTCATTCACTGCTGCAAACATCGTTTCCTGAAATCCTGCAAAAACACCTTCCCCTATGGGAGGCTCTTCGGGACTAGTAAATACTATTGTGGTATTACTCTTTCTACATATATTCCATATCTTTTTGTATTCGCTAACATTACGGGCGAGTCTATCGCGCTTCCAAACTATTAAATACTTTGGTTTTAATTTTTCTATATACTCTAGGACAGCAGCTAATTGAGGCCGTTCTGATAGTCTTTTCTTTGATGCAGAAGAAATTTCTATGAATATATTTTGTTCGGGTAAATCAACCTCGAGTTTGGCTGCCTTTTTTTTGGCGTGATCTACTTGTGATTGGATAGAGACACCGTTCTGTAATTGCATTACGGTAGATTCTCTTATAAAGGTAACGGCAACGGCTTTATTAGACTGTTCCTTACTAAGGTGTTTATCAGCGAACATATTGCCTGAAGTCAAAATATTATTTTCCATGAATTTTATCCTCCTTAATTTGCGACATATACATTTCGGTGGGTGTTTTGTCTTTCATGGACTGTTGAATGAAATACCGAACCAAATGAGTCAAAAACACCTTTCCACCATCCACTGTTTCTTTAACTTGGACTTGAACGTCTATTGGTTCTTGGCTTTTTGTCATACACGAATCCCCCTCGGTAAAAAGTACTGTGCTTATATAATTTTCACCGAAGGATAATACTATGCGTAAATTACTCTTTTAAGGCTGCCAATGTACTTTGAGCCAATAAAAAAGCAAGTCTTTTTATCACTTCTTTATCTGGCTCCAGTACCCAGTAAGCTGGAGATATCCTTTTTCCGGATGATAGATCAACAACCACTGTTTTCAGAGTAGTCCTCCTTCCCCAGGGAAGGCAGAAATAGTTCCTGGATAATATATAAAAGACCTCCTTTCGCCTTCACTATAGAAGGCAGAAAGAGGTCTTCGTATGAGAAGAAGTCTCAATTCGAATTTGGCAAAGAGTACACATATTTAGCGACAGTAAGATGACTGCCCATTGTCAGAAGCCAACATAGCCTGGCAAAAATAGAGTCCAGGATTTAGGAGTGTTCGGGAGATAAGAGAAATTATAACCAGTTTTAATGGAATCCTCCATATGTCTGGCTAATTCTACATCATGGTCGTAAAATGATTTAATAGCAGACCTAATAGCCTTACTCATACGATCTGATTGTCGTTTGTACCAATCATCAACCTCATAATACGACTTGTCACAATACTTTAGGTATTCTTCGACCAACATCATTTCCTCGATAAGATCATCTACCCTATATTGGTCTTTCTCCCTACGTGCTTTAGCAGTTTCTTTTTTTAGAGTTGCCTTTTTTCGCAACAACTTGAAATATTCTTCATTTGGAGTCATTGTTGGAGGAGCTATATCCTCCGCGGAAATAGCTAGTTCGCGAGCTTCTTCCATCAGTTGTAGAACATTTAATTCCTTCCCATGATGGCTTAATAATTTATGAACGTAATTAAAACCTAACTGCTCTTTTAGACCGAACAACTCACTATATTGAAAGATAAATGAGTTACTCACTGGACAAAAGAGATTACCCATTTGACGGATATTGGAATCTTTATCAAAATACTTCTTGAGTGTGTTGCCATTCCTATAATCCGCGTTAAATTGGTCTTTTGAAGTAAATTCCTTGAATTTGTTCATCCATTATCACCTCCTTTCACAAATGTGATGGAAAATAGTAGATCACTAATTCCTAGTTATAACTTGTACATTGTTGCGTAAACTAAACCTGGAAAACATAGCGTGAAAAGATGAGGTGTGACAGTTTTGGAATTATTAAACGAAAAGTTGAAAGAAGTGAGAATACAAAATATGCTAACACAATCCGACGTGGCAAAGTTATTAAAGATTCCTCAAAGTGCGATATCCCAATATGAGTCTGGTGCTCGCAAACCTAAAATTGAGACCCTGAATAAACTTGCTGAAATTTATGGCGTTCCTCCTGCTTATCTAATGGGAGAAAGAAAGGTTGGAATGGAAGAAGATTTAGTAAGAGAAGTAGGCAAAACACAGTATTATAGGAATATTAAGGATGGTAATATTCAAGGGGATCTTTTTGTAAGGATACCTGTTTTTAGGCTTCACCCGGCTGATTGTGATAAAAGTGATATCGTCGGTTATCGATCAACAGAAGTTAGCAACCTCAATATAAACATGGGAGATGAATTATTCTATACGAGAATGGATGGTAACAATATGGCTCCTCTTATTCTTGAAGGTGATCATATATTAATAAATAGAAATTATACACAAAGTGATGGCAAAATGTACTTGCTTCATGTTGAAGGGGAGGAACCAACTTATGGTCTATTCAGGGTTTACTTTATGAGATATTATTTGAATATTCTTTGTGACAATCCGATTTATTCGCCACTACGTGTAAATAAAAGACATGTTACTATTATAGGCCAGATGGTATTTTCCGGTCGCGATTATTGATGCTGCTTTTCACTGGCACATCATTTTATTACGGTTAAGCTAACTCGGTCACCCTTTCACTCGTTCATAAAAAAGTAAATCCTATAAAAACAAACCTCCAAGCTTTGCCCCTTATTGAGGTGAGCTGAGAGGTTTATATGTGCTAAATCAAAGTTGGACGCTGCGAAATAATTAAGATCTTAACTTCTTCTTCGAATAGTCATAAAGGTTTACTACGTTATTGTCATCTGGGTTCTTATGCTCAAATTCATATATAAGGCGACTGCATAATAACAGATAATCACTCATCGGATGCCGATCGATTAAACCGATGTTAAAACAGAAATTCAGAAACAAATATACACCCTTGTTCTTAGTGTATACTGTTCTCCTATGGTAATCTTGATATTTGAGTGCAAACTCGCTGCTCCAATCCGCTATTACAAACTCATCAATCTTTTCCACTGGCTTATCACAAAATTGGAGAAATTCCCTGACGGCTCTGCGCATTGCTTTTACAGTTGATGGACTATATTTTCTTGCCATCTCCTGCTCAAACATATGCAATTCTCGCTCGTTGTACATATAATAACCCCCTTATGCGAATTAGTATGTCCTGAACTATCAACATTATACGTTGACGTAAATTACCGACATAAATCATATTGCTCGACACAGAAGAATTACCCGACGAGCAAGGGGGCGGCTGACTTCCTAATAGCCCCAGGAGTAGTATTGGAGGCGCGTTGATCATCTGTGGTTTGTTAAACTGTTAAACAAGAGGATGTTGAATATGAGATCCGAGCATAGCTTGTGAATCTATTCATCATAAGCAGAATAGGGCGGAAAACAATATCTTTAAATATCCTAAAGGAATAACATGCAAAATATTGAATTAATCATAAAACAGGGAAAATAAGGCACTATTTGCATAATACTGTCTACAGCACGAAGAATCGTGAGGGGGGGGTAAGGAATGGCGAAGAAAGAGCTGCAGTTTAAATCAATAGACTCACTTCAACCAATCGTAGTCTTAGTGAATGAGGCTTCTGAAGCGTTAAAAGACAAAAACCGTATAATCGTTAATAGCCCTATATCAGAGGTGTTAGGTGCTGCTTTGGGAGCTGGAGCGGGAGGAGCTATATCTTACGCTGCATTATTTACTGGTGGAGTTACTGTTGGTGTAAGCGCAGCAGGGATCACATCGGGACTTGCAGCTGCGGGAGCTATAGTAGGAGGAGGCATGGTAGCAGGGGTATTTGTATTAGCGGCTCCTGTTGCAGTATTGGCAGTTGGCGGATACGGTGTGCTTAATTCTAAAAAGAATAAAAAACTGAAACAAGAAAAGGAACGCTTGTACCAGGAAGTGTTAAGAAAACACGATTCACTTATAAACCAACTGAAGATTAAAACAGATGAAACCAAAGAACGAGCTGACTATTTAAATAGCTTGGTAATATTGCTAGCCCGAGCACTCAAGGATCTAAAAGGGGATTTGGATGGCGAATAATAAAAATTATCAAGAGTCCGAGAACGAAAAGGAAATCAATAAAGTAATAAATCATCAGAAAGACCGGCTTGACGGAATTCAATCGGATATCGACAGCACTAACCAACAACTGGATGAATCGACACTGACAGCGGAAGAATTACTGTCATCTATTGGTAAAGGACAGAAAATTGTAGATGCTCGAAATAGGAACTATAAGCAGCTTGCAGCTCGGGAAACTTTTATTGTACGGCCATGGGAGGAGATACTGCGAGAAGCAGAGGAAGCCATACCCTACGAAATATCCATTCAAGATATGTTTACCCCATCGGAACTTAAATCAAACGAAGCCTATCTTGTGAAATTGAGAGAGGATTTTGATTCAATACATAGATTGGATGCAGTTGATTATACAATCTGTGGGGTAGCCGGGATTTTGTCCGCTGCGGTTGATATATTCATGGTTGGTATGCCGGCATCCCCTCTAGCTGGTATCGAAGGTGGCACTTTATCAAATTATATAAGAACAAAGATAGAAGAGTTTTTGCCACCTGGGGAGATAAAAAAGTTAGAGCGAGAGAACTGGGTACCATATGATTCCGCAAATAATAGTAGTATTAAAACGCCGGTTGAGGGATTATCCTCATACTTCCATAGATTTCATTCACTAGGTCACGATCCGGTTCTGGGATTTATTTTTGGTGTATCAGATTTGATGAATGGTACCTTCACTGCCATAGATAAAAACGGAAATTTGATTAAACAAGTTGTAAAAAATCAAGAGACGATTGGGATAAGTTATTTCGAAGCAATTGATCGAGTGTTTGGACACATGAAATCAGACATTGCAACTTCGAGAGGATTGCCAGCACCCTTTATGACACTGTTAAACCTATTTCAATTCGGAAGTATTGGAGAAGAGGGATTGTCTATAGCTGAAATTGGCCGAGCTATGTATGGACAGGGTTACGATTTTGTCCATTTTCTTTCAATGTCGGTTCCAGTTGTATTGAACGAAGTAATAGTAAGGGCTTGTTATTGTGCCAAAAGAGTAAATGAAGGATATGAAATACTTGAATCCTTACCAATTGATTCGCCTCTTAACAGAAAACCAAAACTTTCAACAATGCTCTTCATATCGCATTCCATTGCAACAGCAGCTAATACAGGCAAAATAGCTTTTACCGAAAACCCGCTAGCGATAAATGGCGCTCAATGGTTAGCTTTTACAAAATACTCATTGTCACAGCTTAAATGGGTTTTGTTCAAAAAACCTGCATTGAGAGAAAAATACGTGCAAGGATTCCTAGATAAAGACTGGGTTGAGATAAATAGTGAAATGGATGTAACTTGGAACAGCTTTACTCAACTTAGGGGCTGAAATAAATGTTAATGATTCTTCCGAGATTGACTACAAATATAGTGACGAGGATTAGGTGGAGATCTCGACTTACAGAACAATAGCAATAAGCATAATCGCCCGAAAACTGACAGCCATGATTGCCCATAAAGGTAATCATGGTTTTTGTTTAACTTGACCGGTATAGCCCTATACAGCTCAGGTGCTTCCTAGAATAAAAAAGCAAAAAAGAATATTTTAGAGGAACAAACCCATGATTGTTGAATTATGGTAATAATGGATGGGGAGGGGATGAATTGAGGATGATGTCATTATGAAGTATTTCAACAAACTTATAATATCGGTTATAACATTTGGTTTTTGTTTCTTATTTTTAGGGATGTTATCTGACAATGAGTTATATGCGGGAACAGGGGAAGTAACATGGGTAGATTATAAGATATTTGTAAACGAGACGGAAATAACTTCGGATGTTGGATTTTATGAAAGCGATGGTATTATATTAGCTCCAATCAGGAGCATTGCCGAATCAATGAATCTAGGTGCAACATGGAATTCAGTAACTAGACAAATTACTTTTACATCAAATGATGATGTATTTGCCTGTACAATCGAAAGTGACAAATATACTTTTAATGGTATAGAAAATGATATGCCATTACCTCCAGTGGTATTTAATGATAGAACTCTTATTCCAGCTAAAGTAGTAGTGGAAGCTTTCGGGGGAACATTCAGGTTCGAAGAACGTGTTGATACTACGCTCAAATATACAGTAATGTCAGTACCGTTTGTAAGAGATAATAGCGCTGATGTCCAACTAGGTACTATGCTAATAGATATTCCCAATGTGGCTGTAATATCAGATACTAATGGATGGTTAATAAATTTGCCTAATGGAATAGATTTAACAAACGGCTTTAAGGATAAAACCAAAGTTAGTGTAGCCCAAACTGTTTACGAGGCACAGCAAGTTGCCGATATTGACTTATTGGTATCCAACATATATGTAATTATTCCTGAGCACGTAGGTGGTGAATTAAATGGTTTGATGGGCAATGCTCATGATCCTAATTGTAGTATTAAAACTGCCAAGATAGCCAAAGATGGGCGGGCTTTGGAAATAGTCTTTAATGGGAAAAAGAGGCTGGGTGCAGAAAACAATCGTGGTCAAATATTAATTAACTTTGAAGCTGTGAAGATTGGTGAATATAGCGGAAATATAAATGGCTTGATTATATCCCAAGTTGGAAGTCCCTTCCCGGACGCTTTCTTGACATTAGGTGTAGTGGTAAAACACTCAATCGAAGCGATCATTAGTAGTATTAAGATTATTAGCGAAATAGCCGATCAAGTAGATGATATCTTTCTACGGAGCTTTTTTGAAGCGGGGGAAGAAATATACTTAACTTTACCCAATGGTTTTATATGGAATGTTGGAACAGCGTCGGTATCTAGCGGGAACATACCAGATTTCTATATAAAAAATGTGGATAATAATGGTCAAACTTTAACAATCAAGGCTCCCGATAGTTTCCTTGAACCATTAAGTAGGATTATTAATATAGAAAACCTAAGAGTAACCGCCATAGAAGACGTAGCCTCCGAAGGTGACATAATCATCACTATTCATTCCGACAAAGGCAATATGCCTTCCAAAGAACTTGTAATCGCTAACTATGTAAAAGACATTGGCAGTAAACAGGTTCTTATTATTGATACTCCACTTCAGAATACCATCATAACTCCACTTAAACCCACCCTAGAGCTTATATTTGCGCAAGGAATAAATCCACGAGATCATGCTCTTAACATAGTAGCTAGTTCTGGAAAACCGAAAGTGAAGCTTCCAAAAACGGGAGAAAGTTTCATAACTCCCCAAATGACTATATCAAGTGGTGGGGGAGTACAAGTAGAAATACCTGCCGGAACCACTATTACAGGTCCTTCGGGTTGGGACGGAACAATCAATCTTCCAATAGTAGTTAATACTCCTAGTCAGAATTTAGGTAGTAATCAGTTTGTCATTAAAGCCGGATTGGAAAGCGGTAGTTTGGATTTTTCCGAACCGGTCTGGTTATTTGCTCCAGGTCAGGGGAGTAAAGCAGTTAAAGTAATTAGAAATGGAACTGTCAATGACGTAACTCATGTATTGCCTAGTAATTCTTTGGCTGCTGCCAAAGAGGCGTTAGTCGGTGGCAGGACAGATGCTAAGTTTATTGATGGGGATGATTTATTTATATGGACAACTCGATTTAGTGAATTTGTGGCTTATAGCCCATCTTCAAGTTCGCCTGGAGCTGGAGGGGGTGGCGGCGGAGGTATAACCACTCCTAAAGGTGAACGCATCAATGTAAATGGTGGTCAGATAAGCAACTGGGATGTAATTATAGATATACCTGCAAAGGCTGTAGCTAAGGATATCTATATCTTAATTGAAGAGGTATCTAGCCCGCCTAGTCCCACTCTGAATAATGAGAAGTTAGTCAGTGACGTATACAGCATTACTAAAAATGTGGAAGGCAATTTTGCAAAGCCTGTAAAAGTTTCGATACCTTTTAAGAAAGAAAAAGTAAGTGAGAAAGGGTATCATGTTAACCTTTGCTGGTATGATGAACAAGCTAAGGATTGGAAAGAGCTTGAGAGCACCGAAGTTGATTGGGAGAGAGGAATAGTAGCAGGAGAAACCAATCACTTCAGTAAGTTCGCTGTAATTGCGAGAAGTATTGAGCCGGAAAATGTAGAAGAAGAACAATTAACTAGTTTCGTTGACATTCGCGACCATTGGGCGGTAAAACCTATTAACGATTTACTTAATCAAGGAATAACAAGTGGCTACCCTGATGGTACCTTTAGACCGGATGTTGAAATAACCAGGGCAGAGTTTACTTGCCTTATTGTCAAAGCGTTTGAGATGGAAGCGGAATCAGATATTAATTTTACTGATACTGAGCAGCATTGGGCCAAGCAAGCAATATCAACAGCGAGAGCCCATGGTGTTGTTAGTGGTTATAACGACAATTACTTCGGACCTGAGGATCCTGTCACCAGAGAACAAATGGCAGTAATAATGATGAAAGCAATTAATTGCCAGCCTAATAGTTTAACAGTTGATTTCGAAGATAGAAATTTCATATCTGATTGGGCCACAGAAGCGGTGGCTAATGCTGTTAATAGGGGGATACTGAGCGGGTACCCGGACAATACCTTCAGACCTGATAAAGCTCTGACTAGAGCTGAAGCAGTGGTAGTTATAAACACTAGCCTTAAACTACAGGAAGATACGGATGCCCATAATAGTAATGATAGTGATTCACGTACCTATGATAAAAAGGGATACTACGGCCCAACAAGCGGAACTGAAAATATAGCAGGCAGCGTTAACATAAAGGCTGATGGTGTTGTCCTTCGTAATCTGATAATCGACGGTGACCTTATCATTGCAGAAGAGGTGGGGCAGGGTACTGTTACTTTGAACAATGTAGTTGTCAAAGGGAATACTTTCGTAAGAGGGGGCGGACCCAACAGTATTCATATCAATGGCGGCCAATATAACCAAATTATAATTGAAAATATTGAAGACAAAGTACGTATTGTAGCCATCGATGTTAATGGTTCCAATATAATAATTTCCGAAAATGCTCAGGGCGAGGAGATTATACTGGAAGGTGATTTCGATACAGTTAATGTTAATGCTCCTGGGGTTAGGATTACTACAAATGAAAACACCACTATTCAAGAATTGACTATTGAGGAAAATGCAAAGGAATCCATCATAAATCTAAGCAGCGACACTGTGATTAGAAAAATGATCATAGAAGCTAAAACAGAGGTTAGAGGCACGGGTATTGTTAATACAGCACAGGTTAATGCCGATGGGGTAGTTTTTCAAACCAAGCCCGACCAAACTATCGTTTCATCTGGTGTTGATAAGCCTATCATAGCTCCCCAAACCCCTAGCTCTGGAGGAGGCGGCGGTGGTGGTGGCTCTGGTGGGACTCCTCCTGTTGAGCAAGAGCTAGCCCTCAGTCCTACTTCATGTTTGTTTTATAAGAATGCACCAAACGATATACATATTAATGTTATTTGGGGCAAAGCAACCCGGATTACTAAAATTACCGGATCTGCTCTCACTGGAGCAGTAAAAATCAATTTGCAGGAAAGAATCCACTACACGGTAAGTGATAACCACGATGGAACTGGAGTATTGACTATTAAGCATGAAGTTACTAATTTACTGCCAGTTCCGCCTTCTGCTTTGCCCGATGGAATTATCATGACATTTACAATCGATTTTGATCAAGGGGAAGAAACGGTTACTGTGACAGTAGCTAATGATCCGTCAATTGTAAATGTGAGCCCGTCCGTGGTGCTTCTGAATAAAGATCAGGTCAACGACATGATAATCAATATTTTCTGGGGCCCGGCCACTCGCATTACAGGTATAACAGGTTCTGGTCTTGATGGCGAATTTAACTCCACTCTTCAGGAAGGGATTCATTACGGTGTTATTGATTACGGCAATGGACGAGGCACATTGACGATTAAGAAGAACCTTGTAAATTTGCTCCCGGTGCCCATTGAAGAAATTCCTGATGGAACGATGCTGACATTTAATGTTGTATTTGACCAGGGGGAAAAGGAATTAGGGATAATAGTCGGAAGCAATAGAATACCACCTTATGTAAATCCGACTTCATGGGGTTTGGATAAAAACAACGTAAGTGACATAGAGCTAAATGTCATTTGGAATGACGCCGCTCAAATCAATTCAATCACCTTATCGCCCTACAGCAACGCCGCGATAATCAATCTAGAAGCTGGCACTCATTATGTAGTCAATGATAACGGCGACGGAACTGCGTCTCTGACTGTTCGGAGTAATGTATTTGGGTTATTACCTGAACCGTTAAGTGAGTTACAACCTGGATCACAGATGAAGATAAATATTGAGTTTGACTACGGAGTCTTTGTGTTTAATATTCAGGTACTCGGGGATGCAGAACCCGCAACTGGCATTGGCCCTGCTTATGTCAATTTAAATAAGAACGACGTTCAGGATATACCTTTAAACGTATCCTGGGGAAACGCAACCGAGATTACACGAATTAGGGGGAGGGTATTAGATACCATGGAAACATTTGATCCGGAGCTAGAGACGCACTACACCGTTCATAACAATGGCGACGGAACTGGTTTATTGACTCTCAAAACCGGACTGTTTGATCTTTTATCAGTACCTGTTTCTGTGATGCCTAATGGAACAGAAGTGGGGATATTTATAGAATTTGATGGTTCGGGTGGAGTAGAAATTATAATTACATTAGACGACTTGGTTCTAAATCCTGCATCAGTTGATTTAAGTAAAACAAATCTTGCCGATATACCAATCAATATTGTATGGGGATCAGTAACTGAAATAACTGAAATAAAGTGCTCGGCTCTTACTGGGGCCATAAGATTTAGCTTACAAGAAGGGACTCACTATACGGTGAACGATAACGGAGATGGTACGGGCACATTGACTGTACTGAGTTTATTTACCGAACTAATACCTGTTGAAATAACTATGATTCCAGATGGAGTCGAATTTATTCTGACCATAGTATTTGACCAAGGAGGGGAAAGAGATTTCATCATAACAATAACACGATAACAGGAGGTGTTACTATTAGACCAAATCCCCGTAATGTAGAGGCTTATGCTGCAGTATGAGCGTTTGCTATATGCAAAATCCTAATGTGGTCGGTCTGTATGGGGTGGATAGTTACATCATATTAGTAAGTTTCAATGCCCTCCTACGGGGGGCTTTTTTCTGTTATCCGTTTTTCTGGTAGATCAAGTATGTGTATGTGTTGCCTCCGAAAAAGAGCGAGAATGGCCCTCTCACTTTTTTCGTCATCTAAACTGTCGCACAGACAGCAAAAAAAGGAGGATTTTATTTTAACTACTATAAAGAAGCCGAAGTGCAGGGATTCTTGCGAAAATAGCGAATAGGAAATAGAAGCAATAAGTGGAAATCTAGACCATAAGTAATAAAGGTAAGGGAGAACAGTGTTTAAAATCGCGGGCAATCTAATGCGCCTGGACTCAACCGATACTCCCAGCCTGTCTTGTTGGTCTTGATTGCATTGGGCTTATGCTGTCTTGATGAGAAGGTTATATGTGAGGAAGGTATAGGTGTATGGGTGCGATTATCCGAGCCCGCGATTTTTCACCGGAAAAGCAAGTAGGGCTGTTGAAACCAATCATTTATTGCTGTTCATACGGTAATGTGCAAAGTGAGGCTATCTCCATCAATGTGCCTTTGGCAAGGGAATTGTTAAAATTTCGACCAAATCGTAGGTCAATGCGATTAGAGCAATGCTTTAGCGAAGTGTTAGATACATTACCGGATGGAGTGACCATAAAGGATTTCGATGTAATTTTTAATCCGCAATATCAAGTGGATTTACTAAAGATTATGGTAATGGCATGCAGGAAAAAGCCGTTCAGTATTGTCTGGCCTGGAAAATACGAAAATGGAATGTTGTTCTACGCTGAGGAAGGCTATCCGGATTATAAAATCTTCAACATTGAAGATTATGATGTTACTTGCATTGTATAGGAGGAAACAGCCATATGAAATATTCAGAACTAATAAGTTTTGACCCCATCGAGGACGTCATTCAGCTTACTTCAGCAGATGACAAAAATAAGGCCCGAGAATACGTAAAGACCTATGTTATGTCTGACAAGATGGCTGATAATATGCAGGCACCTGTGATAGACCAGCTGCAGATGGATGAAGTAATAGATAACAAAGGTGTGCTGATAGTTGGTAATTATGGTACTGGTAAATCCCACTTGATGTCCGTCATCTCATCGATTGCCACAGATGCAGACAATTTAGAGCATCTTCAAAACAAGAAGTTTGCGAAAAGCATGGAGCGCATAGCAGGAAAGTTTGAGGTACTCCGTATTGAAATTGGTGGAGTTACCATGTCACTGCGCGAGATATTGTTTGGCTTTATTCAGGATGATTTTGAACAGCGTGGCATTAAGTTTGACGTACCGGATTTCTCTACCGTGCGTGATAATAAAAAGCTAATTAAAGATATGATGATGGCCTTTTCTGCCAAATATCCTGATCAAGGATACCTGATAGTCGTGGATGAGTTTCTGTCATATCTATCTTCTCGCGATGAAAGAGAAATAGTTCTTGACCTTGAGTTCTTCCGAGCTCTGGGTGAAATGTGTTCCAAATCGAAGTTGCGGGTGATTTTTGGCGTACAGGAGAAGATCTTTGATAATCCGAGGTTCAGCTTTGTGTCTGAGACATTGAAAAAGGTCAGTGACCGCTTTACACAGGTTATTATTACTAAGGAAGCAACTGCATATGTTGTTTCCGAGCGTATTCTGAAAAAGAACCCCGAGCAGAAGGCACTGATTAGGAAGCATCTTGAAAAATTCTCGGGTCTCTATACAGGTATGTCCTCAAAACTAGATGAATTTGTTGATCTATTCCCGATTCATCCTTCCTACATTGATGTGTTCAATAAAATATATTTAATTGAGAACAGGCACATTTTGAAGAACATCTCTCTGACCATCAAGGATATTTTCGATACAGAGGTGCCTGGAAATGCACCAGGTGTGATTTCCTTTGATGATTATTGGCCGGCTATAAAATCCAATGGTTTACTAAGGAGCGATGTGACAATAAGTCGGGTTGTGAATGCCAGTCAGCAGTTAGAGGAAATTATTAACCGAGCCTTCCCCAAACCAGCCTACAAGCCTCTTGCGACAAAAATTATCTATGCTTTAAGTGTGCACCGGTTGACCACCAATGGTTTGGATGTGCAATTCGGGCTCACGGCAGAAAACTTAAAGGATGATTTGTGCCTGTTTTTATCTATGCCAGAGCAGGATGCTGATTTCTTACTTGGCGTGGTCAAAACAACTCTCAAGGATATTATGACCACAGTATCCGGCCAGTTTATTATTTATAACGATGCAAATAACCAATATTACATAGATGTTGACAAAATCATTGACTACGAAGAAAGAATCAAACAGAAAGCCGAATTCATGGCGGATTCTGATCTGAACCGGTATTTTTATACAGTTGTCTACAACTGCCTCGAATGGGATGCCAAACAATATGTGACGAACTTCAATATTTACGAATACGACCTGAATTGGGATTCCCATAATGTTTTCCGAGAAGGCTATCTGTTTATGGGCTTGCCGGGAGAACGTAGCACCGCCCAACCGGAGCGTGATTTTTATATCCATATCATGCCGCCTTATGAAACCAGTGGAACCGCGGTACAGAATCTCCAAGACGAGGTTTATATGTATTTTAAGTCTACAGATGACTTTCGCGAGATATTGGAGCTCTTTGCAGCAGCCAGCAGCCTAGCAGATATAAGCGAAGGAAAAGATAAGGAAGCCTATAACTCAAAAGCAGAAATATACCGCAAGAAACTAGTTAAGTATCTGAGTGAAAACAAAAACACCTGCTTCGATCTCTTGTATAAAAAGCAAAAATACCAGATAATTGAGATCCTCAAAGGAAGATATAATCGGGATTTCACCTTTAAGGATACCATTGACTTGGTCGCATCTATTTGCTTTGATGAATACTTCGTAGACAAATATCCTGACTATCCAGTAATGAAAACCAAAATTACTCGAAGTAATATGGCTGATAATGCCCGGGTCGCTTTTGACCATTTTGCCGGTAGAAAGACTCAGCGATCTACAGCCATGCTGCAGAGCTTCGGCATTTTGGATAATGATAAAATCCGCCCGGAAGGTTCCAAGTATGCTTCATACTACATCGACCTGATTAAGAAACTACCTCCTCAGGGCGTTTTGAATTATTCTGATATCTTTGAACTGCGCTTTATGGATGTGTATATCGACAAAAAGTTCAAAATCGAGTATATCTTCACTCCGATTATTTTCTTATCCCTCGTTTATTCTGGCCATGCGGTTATTACATTAAAAAACGGCACAACCATCACGGCATCGAACATTGATCAGGTTCCAAAGATGCATGCTTTGGATTTGTATGAATTTAAATATATTTCCAGACCTGCTCAGATTTCCATGGCCGAGCTAAAAAAACTTTTTGAGATTCTGGATATCAATCCAGCCTTACTAGACAATCCGAATGATCGAGAAAAAGGCGTGGCCGAACTATTGAAAAAAGCACAAGATCTCTGTAATGCTGCAGTAATAGCCAATAACAAACTCAGTAACGACTTTGCATTGTGGGGCGAGCCATTGGCTAACGACGCACAGATACAGATATTACAGAAGGCTTGCAATGATGTTCGGGATGAATTTAGCAACTATAATGCTAAATACAATACGCCCGCAAAACTGAATAATTTCAACCTTTCCAGTGATGAAGTAGAAATCCTTGGAAAGCAAATTGCGCTGACTAAAGTGATTCAGGAGTATATGACATTCAAGACGGATACTGCTTCAGTAATATCCTATATTTCCAACATTGAATATATCGACCTGGGTGCTGAGTTCAAATCCGAAGTGGATAATGCCAAAGCTACCTTCCGAGAAATTCGGGATGCCATTATGAATGGAGTTACCGGGGAAAGTTCTGCGCAGAAGGTCACCATTCTGCTAACGAAATTAAAGGAAAAATACATCAACATCTATTTTGAGGCCCATAAGAAAAGAAGACTGGATATTGATGATGCGAAGCGTCGTGGCAAGATCCAGGAAAGCATAGCCCTTTCTAATCTGAGAAAGCTGCGCACTTTTGAAATCGTGTCTTCGGCTAAGCTGACAACCATCGAACAGGATCTATCTGAACTAAAAATATGCTATGAGCTGACACCAGAAGAACTGAAGACCAGCTCAGTTTGTCCTCATTGCCGTTACAATCTAGGCGATAAAGCGAAGAATGTATTTGGGCAACTGGATAACTTGGAAATACGCATTGATGATCTTGTGACCGAGTGGACTCAGACACTTCTAAATACAGTTTCTGATCCGCTTGTATCAAACCAGAAGGAATATCTAAATGCTAATCAGCAGAAGGTCATTGATAAGTTTATTTCATCTGGTACACTACCGGAGCAAGTGGATGACTTTTTTATCAAGAGTATCACTGCACTATTGAAGGGCTTTGAACCAGTGGTTATTCAGACCGAAGATTTAATACAGAAGCTGGATGAACTTGGCCCCTGTGATGTTGATACATTTAAGTCGAAAGTTGCTGACATTGTGGATGGTTACATTATAGGCAAAGACACTAGCAAACTCCGCATTATTGTGAAAAGCATGGAAAGGGAAGCTTAAGATATGGAACCAAGGAAACTCACTAAAGAGGATATAGACAAAGTTCGTGACATAGAAGGTTTCCCGATTGGAACAGACGAGGATATTATTGCGCTTTCGAATGCCCCGTATTATACAGCTTGCCCGAATCCGTTTATTGAAGAGTTTATTCGGCAGAATGGTACTCCGTATGATGAAGAGACTGATGATTACCATAGAGAGCCATTTGCTGCCGATGTAAGCGAGGGCAAAAATGACCCGATATATATGGCTCATTCTTATCACACAAAGGTGCCCTATCGTGCAATCATGAAATATATACTGCATTATACAAAACCGGGGGATATAGTTTTCGATGGTTTCTGTGGCACAGGTATGACTGGCGTGGCTGCGAACATGTGTGGAACAGCTAACTCGTTAATTCGCTATGAAGAAGAGTTAGTTCAGAAAGATATCATTTGGGGTGCAAGAAAAGCAATTCTTATTGACCTTTCATCTTTAGCTAGCTTTATTGCCTACATTTATAATCACGAGGTAGACTATAGCGTTTTGCAGGAAGAATTTAATAAGGTTATTAAAGCATGTCAAGAAAAATATTCTTGGATGTATACCACTAATCATCAACATGATGGACAATTTCCTTTAGGAAATAAAACTAAAGGACATATTAATTACACCGTATGGTCTGAAGTACTTACTTGCCCAAATTGCGGTTACGAAAGCAAGTATTACGATTTAGTCACCGCATCAGGAAAGAATTCCAAAAGTAAAACATATACTTGTCCGCATTGTAATGGTGAGTTTTCAAAGACAGAGTTTATCCGCGCATTAGAAGCGTATCTTGATCCTGGTAATAACCAAGTTGCTGAACGAATTAAACGCGTCCCTGTGAAAATATTTTATACGTTTGGTAGGAAGAAGTATGAAAAAGCTGTTGAGGATGGGGATATCAAGTTACTGGAGAACATTAACTCTTCTAAATCTGATTGGTATCCAACAGAAAAAATAATGTTTTCGGGCACGGAATGGGGAGACACATACAGAGCAGGTTATCATACCGGTGTTAATGCTATTCACCATTTCTTTACAGACAGAAATATTCGTGCATTAGCTGCCATTTTTGCAGAAAGTGAAGATTGTAAAAATAAGGGCATTATTAGAGGTACTATGTTGTCTTGTTTAGCACGCGCGTCTATAAGAAATAGATATATACCCGAATACGGAAATAGGCATGTTGGAACTTTGTCGGGAACGCTATATATTCCATCATTGATTGAAGAAAACAATATTTTCGATGCTTTTTCTCTTCGTGCAAAAAAGGTGCTCAAAGCTTATCAATTAACCAAAAACCATGATGAAAACTACTGCATCTCTTGCAGCAGCATTACAGAAACTGGTTTATCTAATAACTGTATAGATTATATTTTCATTGATCCTCCTTTCGGCGATAATCTGATCTATTCAGAGCTAAACTTCATTAGTGAAGCTTGGCTTAAAGTATTCACAAATCAGACAAATGAGGCTATTATTTCTCCTGCTCAAAATAAAGCATTACCAGAGTATCAAACATTAATGAGAGAAGCATTCAGTGAATGCTATCGAATATTAAAGCCGAACAGATGGATAACTGTAGCGTTTCACAACTCAAAGAATGCTGTTTGGAACTGCATCCAGACAACATTGCAGGCGGCCGGTTTTATTGTGGCTGACGTACGTGTTCTTGATAAACAAAAAGGAACGACTAAGCAGTTGTCATATACATCAACAGTAAAACAGGACTTGGTTATTTCTGCATATAAACCTAAAGAGATTTTTAAGCAGTCGTTTATTGAAAATGCTGGAACCGAGGAGAGTGCATGGACATTTGTCAGGCAGCATCTTGAAAAACTACCTGTTGTAGTAGTTAAAGGTAATACGATAGAAATCATTTCTGAACGTCAAGCCTATTTGCTTTTTGATAGAATGGTAGCTTACCACATTATGAATGGAATACCTGTACCGCTCGATGCTACTGACTTTTATCGGGGACTTGATGACAAATTCCTAAAGCGCGATGATATGTACTTTTTGCCGGACCAAGTGAACGAATATGACACAGCTAGAATCAAGATGGATATAGAACCAGTTCAGTTTAGCTTATTTGTAACCAACGAGAAAACTGCAATAGCTTGGTTGTATCAGCAATTGGATAAGCCACAGACCTATGCTGACATTCAGCCTAAATTCATGCAGGAAGTAAAAGCTGTTGATAAATTCGAAGCAATTCCGGAGTTGGCTGTACTATTGGAGGAAAACTTCCTTCAGGACAAAAAGGGTCGCTGGTACATTCCGGATAGGACCAAAGAGGGCGATGTAACTAAATTGCGCGAAAAGAAGCTGTGGAAAGAATTTGAGGGCTACTTAAACAGTAAAGGCAAGCTGAAGCTATTCAGGTCGGAAGCCATTAGGGTTGGTTTTTCAAGACTATGGCAGGATAAGAACTATCAAGCTATTGTAGAACTTGCTGAACGCCTGCCAGAGCAAACCATTCAGGAAGATCCGAACCTGCTGATGTATTATGATATCAGTCTAGGGAGGATGTAATATGGATGGTAACAAATTTACCATCAAGTTGAAGGTCAGTAATATTGGTCCCCATTATGATGACAATCAAATTGCCTTCTCTAAAGAAGTAAACTCCAACAAAGCGATTTTTTTTGCTGCAAATGGTACTGGCAAATCATTTTTAAGTCGTTTATTTCGTTTAACTGCTCACGAAAAACAAGCGCAGTTTGCTGATGAATTACTCACCATAGAAAAACCTTCCGGAAGTATGTCTTTCCAAATTATCGAGAAAGAATTATTAATTTCGATTAAGAGAGGAAAGGTGCCAACAGTCCAGAATGATACGGGACTGATATTTCATGTCTTTAACAGCGATTTTGTCGAAGAGAATATTAAGCCGAATAACTATGCTCCTAATGGCAATATCGAAGGGTATATTTTGGGAAAAACACAAATCGATCTTTCGGAAGAGAAAAAACAAGAGTCTGCCCAAAGGAGTTATATAAAAGCGCTTAGTGAAAGCATCGATAAGACTATTGATGAGGCAAAGCAAGAAGTCCGTAGTAAAGGCGTGACAGCGAACACTGCTGAGTTAACACTGTTTACTAGACAAGCAATGATCGACAACAAAGATTTTGGTTATCTTTCCTCATATGACGAAATTGTTGCTCAACTCGACACACTTAGCAGGGTGCCCGAGAGCCTTGCTGATGTGCCTACCCCGTCATTCCATCTTGATTTATCATTTTTTGAGGAAGTAAAAACTATTCTGTTGTCTGCTTATCCAAAGTCGGAATGGGATGAAGATTTCGTAGTTAATTATCAAGCCAAACGCAAATTCATCGAATCTGGACTTGACATCTCCAAAGATGGTGATATATGCCCGTTTTGTGAACAGGCATATACAGAGCCTGCATTAGTTTTAATTCGTGATTATAAATTATACCGTGCCGATAAGGAGGCTCAATTGCTGGCACAAATTCAAGGAGCAATGAAAGCGATTATTAGTGCTGTTGATGCGCTTAAAGAGTATGCAAATGCTACAAACAAGTCGATTATTGCTATTACAAAATTGAAAGAATTTTTCCCTTCTCTTACTGATGTCGAGTTATCAGTAATTGATGTAACCGATGAATTAGTAATGCCTTTTAAAGAAATCATTGAGATGTTAGAAACCAAGTCTGGTGATATGACCTTGTGTTTTGACAAAGTTCAAAATAGTATTTCCCAATGTACTGCTGTAAAAAAGCATTTTGAGAAACTGCACGATGAAAATGCGATAACAATCTTCAATGTAAATAAAACTAAGAATGATGCAAATGGAGAACGTTTGGCTTTGCGAAGAAATCTTTGCAAAGCTCAGTTTTTGCTGTGCCAGGAAAGAGTAAAGCCCATGCTTCTTGAATACGATGAGAAGGAAAAAGCTCTTTCGGAACTGCAAAATTCAATAGCCATAAAAGAACAACAAGCTCGCACAAGCAAAAGGGACAAAGTATATGAAACGTTTGAGGCATTTTTGAACCGCTTTTTCGATGGGAAATACTGTTTGGACAAAGAGTTGTTTCAAATTAAATTTTTAGGAACCAACGTTGAGGACAAAGCTTCCTATATTTTAAGCGACGGAGAAAAAAGCATAGTAGCTTTCTGTTACTATCTTGCCACAACTCATATTCTTATAACGCGGGAAGAGGAGTATAACAAGCTGTTCTTCATTATTGATGACCCTATATCAAGTATGGATTTTCATTATGTTTATGCTGTTGCTCAATCCTTACGCGAAATAAAGTCGATCTTCGGTATAACGGCACATGAAAGAGTATGGGTGTTTACTCATAATATAGAGTTCTTTAGTATTATTGCGCGAAACTATATCCTGAGTGAGGCATTTATAATGACTCCAGGAAAAATAGATGTATTAAAATACCAGTTGCTCTTGCCGTATGAAAGTCATCTAAAGGATGTTGTTCATATTGCATGTGGTATTCAGACACCCTCTCACACCACGGGAAATTCGATCCGACATATACTTGAAACTGTAAGTCGTTTTGAATACCCATCGAAAAGCATTGAAAAGTATATTGCGGAAAATGAAACCCTTAGAAACAACGCTTGCATTTTTACATTGTGCCAGGATCTTTCTCATGGAAATATTCGTAAACAGCAACCCTTCTCGGCAGATGTTTTGATTGCTGCCTGTAAGGCAGTAGTTGATTTTATGAAAAGTAAGTACCAGGGACAAATTGATGCAGTATCATCGATTGCCGAAAAAGAGGAGGCTTAAATGATTAATAACGGCGATATTGCTTTTGATACGGTAGCCGGTGACAATGTGCAGGTGCTGGAAAAGATTGAAGTATGGGGTTATGTATCCTACAAGGTCTTTAATCCGGTGACAGGTCGGGTCTATAGGTTAACGGAAGAACAACTGAATAGTCAAGGCGACCCGATTCAGTATGATGAAAACTATCTACGTTATGTAACATTGCTTTCCAAAATCAAAAACGAGACCGCTGGGGGTTTCCTTTCTTCTCTAGCAAGTGGAGTCATCCCGTTACCGCATCAGCTTCATGTATTAAACCGGGCTATGGGAACCAATAATATCCGCTATATCTTGGCGGACGAGGTTGGTCTTGGTAAAACTATCGAGGCGGGAATGATCATCAAAGAACTGAAAGCTCGTGGCATTGTAAAGAGAGTCTTGGTGGTCTGCCCTACGGGTCTGGTGACTCAGTGGGCCTCGGAAATGCAGGATAAGTTTCATGAGAAATTTAATGTCATCCTACCCTCTGATTATGATACCATTCGTCGTCTGACGGATAATGATGACGTATATGGGCAGTATGACCAAGTTATTTCCCCAATGGATTCTATTAAGCCTATCGAAAAACATGCAGGCTGGACAGATGAAAAGGTAAATAAGTACAACGAGGAAAGAGTTTATTCCATCATAAATAGTGGATGGGATTTAATAATTATCGATGAGGCTCACCGTGTGGCCGGTTCCTCCGGAGAAGTAGCCAGATATAAGCTAGGCTATTTGCTGTCCCAGGCTAGTCCGTATCTGCTACTGCTTTCGGCCACCCCGCACAACGGTAAAACTGAGCCGTTTCTGCGTTTAGTACGTCTCCTTGATGAGGACGCTTTTCCCAATGTAAAGTCCATAGTCAAAGAACAGGTTGCTCCCTACTTGATTCGAACTGAAAAGCGTGAGGCTATTGATAACAACGGCAATAAGCTGTTTAAGAACAGAACAACCAATCTAGAAACTTTGAATTGGGATGAACGGCATACACTGCAGCGAGAGCTGTATGAAATGGTCAGCTCCTATGTTTCCAGAAGCTATAACAAGGCACTGCGCAACAAAAAGAGTAATATGTGTCTGATTTTCCTGCTCATAATCATGCAACGCATGGTCATCAGCAGTACGGCTGCTGTTAAGCAAAGTCTTGAAAGGCGACTGAATGTTCTGCTTAACCAGAGAACAAGTATGGGTTCCCTGAGGGAAGAAGACCTAGATGAGTTAGACATTGAAGACGGTGTCGAGGAGGCATTAGAAGCGATCTCACTTGATGTAAACCTGGAAATCGAGGAGTTGCAGAAGATTATCGCTGTGGCGAAACAGGCGGAGTTCCAGCATGCGGATGTAAAGGTGGAAAAACTCACGGATACCGTTGATACAATTTTTAGTGAGGATCCTGACCCCAAAATTATTATTTTTACGGAGTTTGTAGCCACTCAACAATATCTGCAAAAACTGTTGGCAAGCAAAGGCTATACAGTAACCATACTGAATGGGCGCATGAGCATAGATGAAAGAAACGAGGCATTGCAGGAGTTTCGCCATAAGACCAGCATCTTTATTTCCACTGATGCCGGTGGTGAAGGTTTGAACTTGCAGTTTGCCAATATCATTATTAATTATGATTTGCCATGGAATCCGATGAAAATAGAACAGCGCTGCGGTCGGGTAGATCGTATTGGCCAGCAGCGTGACGTTCAGGTCTACAATTTTATTGTCGATGACACCGTGGAAAACCGAGTACGAGAGGTATTGGAAGAAAAACTAACTGTTATCCTGGAGGAAATGGGTGTAGATAAGTATTCGGATGTTCTCGATAGTGAGGTGGCTGAGTTCGAATTCACTGAAGTCTATATGAGATCTCTCGGCAGGCCTAACCGACTTGAGGAAAATATTTATCCAATCGAATCGGAAATGAAGCAGCAACTTGAAAACTCTAATAAATATAAAGATATTATCAAGGAAGAAAAAGACTTGACTAGGCTGGTTGGTACGGCATCTAACTTTGATGTTGATGCTGCGTTGCACATGATGTCTGCTTACTATGCAAGCTGGCAAGGAAGTAATCTATATTTGATTGACCGCATGGGGCTCAATGACGAAGAAATTACCAGGCATCTGCGCGCCAAGATTATTCAAGATAAAACCGCGGAACTGCTCTCGGTTAGCATTAAAGACTTTCCCAATGAAGCAGGTTATTTCATGCTATGGGAGCTATCGATTTCGGATGATGAAAGCGGTCAACGTATCATTCCGATCTTCGTGAATGAAGATTATGTGCTGCGTCCCATAGCTGGTAAACGGTTGATGGATGTTTTTCTTGACGAGAAGAGTGAATTGACTGTGGGTGCAGTTTCCAATATCCGTGAAGAAGATTATGAAAAACTAAATAAAATGAGTATGGATTTTGCTTATGATACCTTTGTGGAGCTAAAGGAAAAGCAAATTCAACTGCAGCAAGAAAGCTACAATAAATACATGTATGCCTTGAAACTACGCATGGATGCGGCAGAGCAAATTGGAATCGAGAATATCCGAAAGTCGCGTTTGGCGAAGTTGCAGACAGAAAAAGCATCTATCGAGGCGGAATATATAAAAGGCATTCAGGTGTTTCCTGATTTTAGACTGATCCTCCTGGTAAGATTGGAGGCGTAGGGAATGTTCGGAGACTTGGTGTGTGAAAAAGCTTTTGCCAATAACGTAGATAGAATCCTCTTAATAGATAATGACCATTTGGATGAAACCACGAATTATAGCGCTAATTTCCTAGCTCAAGGGTTCGAGGTGGTAGAGTATACTGACGACTTGAGTTTCCGAATTGAGTATGAGGAAAAGCTGAAGAATACCGGTGATAAGATTGTCGTGGTAGCCCATGCGGGGAGGTACATACCTTATGACATCAGGCGTAAGTTCCGTTCCTTGACTATTTCTCTGGCTAATTTATTCCCTCTGTTAAGTGTTGAGGTACTGCGGGAAAAATCAGCCCTTGACCTGGACTTGCTTTGTTTAGCGTATCCGTTGAACTATGATGATCTCCGAAAGCGCAATCAGACGGAGTATTTCTTTCGAAGACATGTTTATACCAAGGCCAATGTTTCTAGGTATCTGGTGAATGCTCTGCGTAAATTAATGACTTTTGTGGAGGAAGCGAGTTCCTATAAAGATTGGTTTGCAATTGCTGAAGAAAAAGCAAAAATCGATATATTGGCAGTTAAATATGAAATAGATACAGCTAAGATAGAATCTCTGGTTGCCGACCCAACTAGGGGCAAATATATAGAAATTGATACATCGGAAATCAATCGGCGCTTTCAAGAATATGCTTTGGCCCAATTCGGTCAGCTATCACAGATAATTGATAAGGATACACCGGTATTAATCAGCAAAACAATGGAATATGCCCATGAAAACAGCTCTAAATTTGTTGTTATAGTGATGGATGGTATGTCTGAATTTGATTGGAATATTATTTCCACATCCTTTGGGGAAATTCCTTACCAGCAAACAGCAGCCTTTGCTATGATCCCCACGACAACATCTATTTCTAGGCAGTGTCTACTTTCTAATAAATACCCAAGCCAACTCGAAGAACCATGGAAACAGAGCAAGGAAAAGGCGGAGTTCATTGCCTGTGCCAAAGAATTAGGTTATTCCGGGGAGCAGATAGGTTATGCGCGTGGATATGATGCCGAATTTAGCTCATTCGTGAGATGCGCAGCGGTGATAATCAATGATGTGGATGATATAGTTCATGCTCAACAACAAGGGAGGCTTGGTATGTTTAATGATATCACCGTTCTGGCGAATCAATCAAAACTGGCCGATACTGCCAAGCGTTTCCTGACAGCAGGTTATGATGTTTACATAACCTCTGATCACGGTAATACGCCCTGTATAGGATTAGGAAGGCTCTTAGGGACTGGTGTGGAAGTAGAGACAAAGAGCCGAAGGATGCTGGTGTTGAAGGACTTTGCAGATAAAGAAGCATTACTAGAAAAATACGGATTAATCGAGTATCCCAAGTATTACCTAGCCAAGGATTATGATTACCTTATATGCGATATTGGTGATTCCTTTGACGATAGAGGTAAAGACGTAATGACCCACGGTGGCATCACAATTGACGAGGTGGTTGTACCTTTTATCAAAATTAAGGCGGTAGAAAAGAATGGCTAAGATGATAGGTTTGTCTAGAAGCTTGAAATTGCAGTGGCTGAATAAAGTCGTTGAGTTGGTTTCACAGGATTTGACTGAAAGTGAAATAAAAGAACAGATGAATGAATATCTCGGCTTTGAAATTACCAGCCCAACGAATATCAGGAAGACCAGAGAAATCCTGATGAACATTTGGGTGTATGAGAATGATTATTCCGGGCGCTTGAGAAGGCAGGCTCTGACCTTGATTCAAAATTACCCGGAAAATGCCACCGAAATTCACTGGTGTATGATGCTAGCTGCTTATCCGGTATTTGTTGATGTGTGCAAGCTCCTAGGAAAGATGGCTGAATTTCAAGACGAAATCACGCTGGCCCAGCTTAAGCAGAAACTGTTCGACGAATGGGGCGAACGAACAACCTTGTTTCACTCTATCGACAAGTTGATAGCAACATTAAAGAACTTGGACGCAGTGGCGAGTGATAAGCCGGGGAAATACCATATTAACAAACATAAAGTGAACAATCCCGATGTAGTTTCATTTATTGTCTACACAATGATGTGCATAGATAATAGAGGCTATTATTCCCTTATAGACTTAAAATCCTCGAAATACTTCTTCCCGTTTGAATATCAAATAGAGAAAAAAACACTGCTGGCGGATGATAGATTTGTCATGAACAACTTTGGCGGTACGCTTTCCATAGCATTGAATGACCGCTTATAGTTTGTCTGCGAAGAAATAAGGTGATTGTATTATGCTTAGAGAAGATATCCCGTATAATACTTGTCCTAAATGTGACCAAGTATGCGTTGTTCTAAGTCCTGACACTAGAGACTCAACTAGGAGGTGATTAAATGTTTGTTTTAGATCAGGAAGGCAATAGAATAACGAAAATTGAAAGTAAAACATTTCATGAATTTGGTTTTAAGGAACGTGAGCATTTACAGGAGTGGATTGCTAAATCTCCTGAATGTTTGGGAGAGGAACTGCTAATTATTCAGAAAGAGTTTGATGGTTTTAGTGATACTAACGAACGTTTAGATTTATTGGCTCTTGATAAATCAGGAACAATTGTTGTAATCGAGAACAAGCTTGATGATACCGGTAAGGATGTTACCTGGCAGGTTTTAAAATATGTGTCTTACTGTTCGACTTTGTCCAAGCAACAGATAAAAGAGATATATCAGGCTTATTTAGACAACTATGAACCAGATAAAAATGCTGAAGAAAGCATGGTGGAGTTCTTCGATGGAAAACCATTTTCCGAAATCTTATTAAATGAGAATGATCAACGCATGATTATGGTTGCTGCTAAGTTTCGCAAAGAGGTGACATCTACAGTAATGTGGATGCTTAATCACGGCATTAAAATCCAGTGCATTAAAGTAACTCCCTACAAGTATAACGATCAAATTCTGCTGGATATGGAGCAAATAATACCAGTAAAAGAAGCTCAGGACTACATAATCAAGATGGCTGACAAGACTCGGGAAGAAAAGGAAGGTAAGGAAGCAAATCGTGATCTATTAGAAACTAGAAAGGCATTCTGGAATGAATTGCTGGAAGAATTCAATACCCGTTCCTCCCAATTCAAGAATATCAATGCCAGTACTGATCACTGGCTTTCCAGTGGTTCCGGAGTCAGCGGCGCACCTTTTAGTTTTGTAGTTACAAAGAACTATGCCGCTGTTGAGATCCTAATTAACATTGGTACTAAAGAAGAGAATGAGAAAGTATTTGATCGACTCTTTCAGAATAGGGAAGGCATTGAAGAGTGCTATGGAGGACCGTTAACCTGGGAGCGTCTGGATGATAAAAAATCCGCTCGGATTACTCATCGCATGGGTGGAGTTGATGTTACTAACCGGGAGGATTGGAATAAAATACAGAATTTCCTATGCCAAGCCATGGTGAAATTCGAAAAGGCGCTCAAAGATCCCTTGAAGACAGCAACTTCAAGCAAATAGGTTAGGCATTGGGCAAGCTGGGTAGACACTGCAATACACTTCTATTTTCTTCATACATTTGGCCTTTTACTTTTTGCAATTGAAATACTAAAAATTGGCCGCCAATCATGTTCTGATTATCTAGCCAGGGCTAACAAAAGCCCGGTCTCGATTTGAGCAGGTGATAATATGTTAATTGCGTCACTGGATGGCAAAAAAATACGGTCAACTGATCCGGCATGGCAAGATAGGAAAGAGGAGTACCGTTCGATTTGTAATGCCCGGGCTGTCTGTGCGATTTGTCAAGAACGGATACTGTGCAAATTCGGTGATATTAACATCCATCATTTCGCTCACCAGCATAATGCTAATTGTCCAGGCAATCAGGATACTGAAGAGCATATGCTGGGTAAGAATATTTTGTACGAATTCCTGGTCGCTGAATATGGGCATGAGGCTAGTATTGAGCTGGAGCATTATTTCCCGGAAGTCAATATTATATGCGATATATTGGTTGAGTTTAAGGATGGCCGAACTTGGGCAGTGGAATTCTATTGCGGTGGAAAAGGACAGGATATAAACAAGAAAATAGATTATTACTATGATCAAAGAATTAGAACGACATGGTTACTGTCAAAAAATATGTTCGTACCTTTTGAGAAAAGTAAGGCAGTCAAAATTCAGAAGAAAGTACAGGAGTTTATTACTAAAACAGGTATAGACAAGTACTATATAGGAGATTGGTACACGCAAATTGTTGTAAACAAGCGAAGAGTTCCATTACCCAGAGATCATGATAGTCTCGGCACAATCATGTATTTTGACGTTGAGAATAGAGAAATGACCATTTTAAGAGCACTTCTTCGAGGATCTCACTACAATGAGTATTGTTATGGGGGGATAATAAAAGGATTACTTGATTCCATAGTGATTAAGTATAAAGAGAAATGGGGTTTCAATTGGTATTTTGAGCAGGAGAAAGAAGGGATCGATAAATACAAGAAAGCAGGAGAAGTTTTAAAACAGCTTCAACAACAAGAAAAACCCCTCAAGATTGATCATTCTCCCAGAATTTATAGAAACAAATATAGCTCCTACGCTTCCTATGCATCGGATATTCCTAAAACGCCCGCAAAAGAATGGAAAGAGGATAATAAGGTTGTTTTTCCGGAGAAGTATCGATGCATTGAATGCGGGAATGAATATAGTTTCGGCGGAATGTCGATTATCCCCCATGCCAATGAGCCAATTGGCACCTGCAGTAGATGTGTCAGGAGCAGGAGTGGTGGGCGAAACCTAGACTAATTGTCAAGGTGACTGGGGATTCCATATTGGCAAGAAGTAGCGAAAACCTCGATTACAGGATGCTTTATCTCGCATGCTATTTGCCATTAAGTATTATTTCGAAGAATTTATTGGTGGTACTGAAGAACATCTAGAGATGAAGTTGAGGTGTTGCCTTTCACAACAATCACTAATTTATTATCTGAGGATTTTGCATAATTAGTTGTTAACTAGTAGCCAAGGAATTTCATAGGTGTCATCCTGAGGCAAATCCGAAGGATCTAAGATTCTTCACTGCGTTCAGAATGACAATTTTGTTGAATTTTGAATATGCAAAATCCTCATCTTATTAAAACAGGGGGAGGGGGTTTATTGTGATTATTACCGATGAAGGGGCTCTTTTAATCAAAGTTAACCGACACAAACACAATTATAATGGGGACATTTGCGCTAAGCCCAATACACATGAATGTGGAGCCAATCAATGGTTTCGTCAAAACAATTGTTCAACGGGGAGGGGAGATTGTTTTGATTTAAAGCTTTTTCATCAGTCTGATCCATCTGTGATAAAGAACATTACAGAAGAAGTCCGTTCTGTATTTGATATACAGATAGAATTGTTATCACGAGGTCTTAATCCAATAATATTTTTTTACACCAATGGACGCCGCAATGAACGGGTTTTTCCCATAGTAGGCGCATATGTAGTTAAAGAAATCACTGAGCTTAGCGGTTTTTCTCATGATACTTTATACATATATCCGGAAAAGGTTATTCAGTTACCATTAGATTCGTTACCTAATGAGTATCTCTATGATCGATCCACAGATGTTGCCTCGTGGTGTAGAACTGTTTACCGCAGCGCGGTCGTACCATTTCTGGAGATAATGTCCAATAGGCTTCAGGAGTACGATATAGGAGACAGTACTTTATTAACCATAACAGATCTGTTAGAACAAATATCTGCTCCGCTCCAAATGAATCCGCCTGTTCAGTCAGTTCATGAACCCTCTACTGAGTTACAACAAGACCGAAGCGATGAGAAACAGGGCAGGATAAAATCGGATTTCATAATTAGTGATTTACGTGACCGTTTTGACCAAGAGGTAGATGCAATTGTAGAGACCGCAGCCAGTTCAGGCTTTTACTATCCACATACCCTGGTTGCTAATTTACATAATAGCTTACAGGCGAATCCTTTCCTCATACTATCTGGAATATCAGGCGGTGGTAAAACTAGTTTTGCTGTTTTTTATGCTAAAGCTCTGGATGCCAAAATAGAAGTCGTATCAGTACGGCCTGATTGGACAAGTCCAAGCCACTTATTAGGATGGTATGATCCTTTTGTGAAAAACTTTACTCCATCAGAGACCACTCGATTTATCAATGACGCATGGGCTGCATATGAGAAGGAAGGTAGCGGAGCCCAGCCATACATTCTATTGTTGGACGAAATGAACCTGGCAAGAGTAGAATATTATTTCAGTGATTTCCTATCCAAAATGCAGTTACAGGATCCTGAACAGCGGAGTATAGTACTGTACGAAGAAACTGACGGAGATTATCCACGCATTTTAAGAATCCCCCCGAATTTAAGAATTATCGGCACAGTTAATATTGACGAGACCACTTTCCTGTTTAGCCCTAAAGTCTTAGACAGGGCAACATACGTTTTCCTTAATAGAATTGATATTGATGGGATGGGAAGGGTATTAGAATATAGTGCTCAAGATTTTCATCACCTGAAGTTACTAACAGACAAAATACTGCCGGAATTGAAAAGCTTAAATGCTAAGTTAACAGAAATGGGTAATCCATTTGGTTATCGAACAGTTTGGGAAATAATTCGTTGGATTGATTCTGCATTAGCTGTTGGTATTATTGAAAGTCCGTATGAAGGACTGGATATGCAGGTGGAAAGCCGTGTATTAAGTAAGATTACTGGTATGAATAATGACGATATCTTCCAGGGGCTACGAACTTACTTTCAAGACCGTATTGACCCTTCTCGTGACGGCAAATGCGTTTTTGAACTATCTATGGTGCGACTGGATACCTTGATTGAACGTGTTCGTCGGGAGGAATATGCTCTTGGGCAACAATGATTTTTCTATGTGGGTGAATGACCGGTTAATACTATTTGATCAGGAAGAGGATAGTAAATTAGCCTTCTTCGCAGGTAGGCTGCATGCAAAAATAGTTGTCCATAATAGCGGCTATGACCCGAGTCAGCTTTCGTTAATGGTTGGCGGAGAAGGGTCATTCCCAGGTTTTATGCTACATTTCTATCGTGCGGATAATGGGGAATTGTATTTAGAAGAGTCGGATCAATCGCAATTAGCAGGACACAAGTTTTTTGGCTTGACATCATTGCAAGTATTATATAGAAACCACCCATTAATGGGATATCGAACACAGGTCCGCTTTGAGCTAAGTCCACAAGTTCAAGACCAAGTTGAATTCATGCGCCAAGCATTACAAAATGCTAACGCTGCAGTGTTTGATTTTTTTGGACTTTCCAAACAAGAGTTCATACTGAGCCAAGATCGACAAAGGTCTGAATATGAAATAGAGCTTGAAGGGTTTTTGCTATTAAATCAGTTTTTTCAGGAAGCATTAGCTTATTTCCGCTCAGGAGTGGAAACATTTGACTGTGAACTGACAAGCACAAATGAACGAATGAGCGTTCCAATTAACCAGGTGCGACCAATCACAGCAGATGTCCTTTTTGGTGCGTATAGACAGAAGGAAAAGTTTATTTCTTATTCGCAGGGACATTCACATTATCCATCTGTAATTATGCCTCTCAGGGCACCACTTCAACGAAGGACATATAGCTATAACACCCCGGCTAATCAACAGGCTTTGTATATTCTTTCTCAAATGAAACAAGAATGCATTATTATAATTTCCCTCATTGAAAAAGAAACGTCACAATATGGTAATTTACGGGCACGCTTGGGTGGCGGATATGCATCTCATATAGACTACAAGTTACATCGCTTACGTACTGCTGGGCGATTAAGCAGAACTATACTCAGGAACATAAACGGGCATATTCAATTGTTAAACCACCTAGGTGTCGAGAATAGCAATAGCCGACCATTAAAAGGCTCAATAAAACCTATTTACGCCTCCCTCTTTCGTGCGTTCAATCATTACAGATTAAGAACTGTGCTAGCACCTATGATTATTAACGTTGATGAAAGGCATTTTCCTCTACAAACACATAGCATTAACCACTTATATGAGATTTGGGTAGTGCATACTATTTCAAAGGCGATGGTTGAGCGTCTTGGTTTTAAGCTGGGCAATGAAAAAGACACATTAGGGGCCAGTGAGTCTCGTCCATTAGGTATATTAAAAAGTGGACAAATATTAACCATGGTGAGTCCACTTGGAGATCGGGTGCTGTTTCACTACGATAAAAAATATCCATTGTTAAGTGACCCCTTTTGTCAGGAACTCCTAGGGTTTATGCCTATCTCACTTGGAGGAAGGGGTCCTATAAGTAAGAATAACCCGGATATATCCATAGAGTTTTACGAAGGATATGACACACCTCCGAAAATTATTGTCCTAGATTCAACATACAGTGATAATCCTGTAATTCATGAGCAAAAAACCACTTATGAAGATACTATACGATATCGCTCCAATACTGATGAAACCAAGGAAGAATGGGAACAACCAGTCCGCGTAGCTTTGGCAGTACATCCATTCCCAAAAGAGGATGGTCTTTCTCGTCGTCGAGAGATTGTACTAGTGCCTGGGATGGAAGCTGATAATCAGGCTGAGGTGGGTTTAAGAGCTCTGTTTAAAAGAGAGCGACTGCTATAGGATTCCATCTCTATCATAATATTTCGAAGTCTATCTAGATAATAAGTACTCTGCTATCTGTTAAGAAGTGAAAAAGTTCCGTCATTAATATTGTATTGATATTCTGCAAATTTTTTTATACTTTCTTTCATTACATGGTCGAAGTTTATGAGGTGAGTCAATGGACTTTCATAGTGAAGTTGGCAAAGAAATAATTCAACTAATTAAATATTGGCAAGAAGTCGGGGAAAACCCCGATTACCGTCTCACTAAGGTAATGAAAGGCGAACCTAATTTTGCTCGTGCAACTGTAATGGAAAAGAAAGTATTGCCAATGATCAAAAAAAGCCTATCTGAAGATGAATGGAACAATTTGCCGGAAATCTTTAAGCAAGCCCAAAAACACTTAGTGGATATTAATAGGAAAAACCTAGAAGAGTACCATCGAATGCTTAGGCGAGAAGGCATAGAGGTAAAGCAAAAAGGAATTTCCCGAGAAGATGCTGGAAGGAAATCCGAGGAAGGGAAAAGGAAAAGAGCACAGCAGCAAAAAGAACAAAGACTGCTATCCTCTAGATCGAAAGCCGAAGAGATAAACAGGCAACGACTGCAAATACAGTTAGAGGAGGAACAGCGAAGAAAACAAGAAGAATTAGATCTGATAAAGAAACAGCAGGCAGAAGAAAAAGAGAAAAAAAAGACGTATAAATACCTAGAAAACCTTTTTGAAAATAATTATCTGGAAAGTCGAAGCATCTGGAGGGATAATCCTTCGGATATTAGCGAAGAAGAATTGGTTACCATGTCAGCAGAGTATATACAGAAATGGTTTGAGTCTAAAGGCTGGCAAATACCCGACCAAGAACAATCTATATGTATTGCTGAGGTATGGGATGATATACAAGTAACTGCTCGTGCTGGAAGTGGCAAAACATCAACAATCGTAAATCGCGCAGCATACTTAGTTGAACATTGCGGCATATCTCCATCAGAAATATTAATTTTGGCCTTCAATAGAGAGGCAGCAAAAGAACTGAACGATAGGCTTGCTAAAATGCTCGGAGACAATAAGCCTCAGGCCATGACATTTCACGCATTAGCTCACGGAATAGTACATCCTGAGGAAGCCCTTATTTTTGATGCTGAAGAAAGCGGATTCTCAAAAAGCAAATCAATACAGCAAGTTATTGATTCTTATATTAAAGATCCGACTTGGTTGCAAAGAATCAGTGAACTAATGCTAAGATATTTTCGCAGTGATTGGTTGGAAATCGAAAAGGGCGGTTATCTACTAGGACCCGAAGAAATGGTGCAATATAGGCGCTCAATACCTTACATCGGACTAGACGGGTTTTTTTACAAATCTATGGGCGAAAAACGATTAGCTGATTATCTGTTTGAACATAACGTTTCATATGTATATGAAAAGAATTTTTGGTGGGAAAAGAGGAATTATAAGCCGGATTTTACTATTGCGCTAAAAAGTCATTTGGTTAAAGGACTTGTTATCGAATACTTTGGAATGACCGGAGATCCAGCATATGATCGATTAACAAAAGAAAAGCAATCCTTTTGGAAAGAAAAATTTGATTACGAATTTATTCCTTTGTTCCCTGGTGATGCAGATACTATTGAATTACTTAATCGGAAAGTTGGCAGGCATCTAAAAAAACACAAATTTACAATGAGAAGACTAACAGATATGGAAATATGGCATAGGATTAGGGATCGAGCCGTCGATGAATTTAGTAAAACTATGAGTCAGTTTATCAGCCGCTGCCGTAAATCCATGATTTCACCAGACGATATTAAAACCATGATAAAAGAGGAAGCCAGTTTATTCGATTTACAAGTCTATTTTTTGGAACTAGTCTGGCATATCTACCGCGATTACTTACAAATGCTTTCCGCAAATAAGCAAGAGGATTTTGACGGCTTACTAATTAGAGCTGAGGATATGGTTGCATCTGGACATTATAACTGGAACAGAAAAGCAGGGTCAGGCGATTTAAGAAAGATCAAATATCTATTTATTGACGAGTACCAAGATTTTTCTTTGCTTTTTTATAAATTAGTATCAGCTGTCAAAAACATAAATTCTGATGTTAAGTTGTTCTGTGTTGGTGATGACTGGCAGGCTATTAATGGATTTGCAGGTTCTGACCTGCGGTTTTTCAAGGAATTTGATAGTTATTTTACTCAGGCTAAGCGTCTGACAATCACATCAAACCGCCGTTCCAGTGTCGAAATCATTAGAGTCACCAACCAACTAATGAGGGGTGAGGGTGAACCCGCAAAAAGTGTATCAAAGCATCGCGGTGAAGTTCGTATCGCTTATATCAACAGCTTTGTCCCTGATAATAATGAAAAGGATATGTATAAAGATAACGTTGTAACCCCTGCTTTAATTAGGCTAATTAATCTATATATAAGTCAAGGGAAACAGGTTGCCCTACTGTGCAGAAGGAGAGGGTTACCATGGTACACACCGTACGACAACCATAAGGGCCTGATCCTTTCTAGACTCTTAAATGATATAAGAAAGGCTTTTCCTGAAGAGAAAAGGTCAATGATAGTGGCTATGGATACAGTCCATTCCTATAAAGGAAAAGAAGAAGAAGTGATTATTGTAGTTGACGCTGTACGCCGAAGTTACCCTCTGATTCATCCCAGGTATATGTTTTTTCAAGTCCTTGGAGATTCATTAGAAGAAATAGTCTCTGAAGAGAAACGACTATTTTATGTGGCTTTAAGTAGAGCTAAAAATACACTGATTATACTAACGGAGATAGGAAATCAGTCTCCATTTCTACAATTCGATATTCTAGACCGCATTTCTATTAGACCAATTGATATCAATAAGCTTAGACCGCCAAGAAGAAGAGGAACTCGCTATGAAATCAGTGTCTTTGAGACGAGAACTAAGAGCGGCGCAACTTATGGCATAAGAGAATTTTTACACGAAAACTCCTATAGATGGGATCAAGCTAGAAAATCTTGGGTTAAATCTATTGCTGCTAGTGCCTTTTCGAAAGAAGACCTGCTAAAGGAATCTTGGATCCAAAAGGCCAATAACGTATCGATTTCAGTAGATGATGAGTTTGAAAACTGCATTCTCCTATTAGAAATTGAAAATGGGGTTGTTAATGATGAATGGAATAGGCGACAACGTCAGAGTCCTAAGGCTGATTAAGCAGGATACCATCCTATAAACATCCCTCAATTTACCCAATGGCTCTCGGTAGCGGATTTACTGGCTCAAGCCATCAGAACACTCTGAAAGGAGGCTTGGACATGGGGCAAATGCAGAATAATTTAAGTACATTGCTTATTAACGGTGGTTGGAAGGCGGCGGAAAGAAAATATAGTAAACTGACCCTGGAAAAGATTATAGATTATGGATTATATAATGAGGTTAAAAATACATACCTAAAGCTTGGTGGTTTGCAGGAGATATTCCCAATACGATTTGGCGGGTGGGATATGGAATTTGATACAGTGGTAGTTGAGCTTGATGAACAGCGCCATTTTAACAGGTATAGAAACCTAACATTGGAATCAACTATATATGAACAATTACCGAGATTCCCATTGGGGCTTTACAAACAGTATTGTAGTAGTTATGAGGAAGAATGCCTGAAATCAGGTGGATTCGGGGGATACTGGACTAATGAAAGTTGTGAAACACATTTTGGTACCGCATCTATTCCCAAGAATCTTTCTGGAAATGGTTCGCCGCGCTGGAAACAAAGAGCATTCTACGATTATCTTAAAGATATCTGTATCCTAACAAACAATATTCCACTAGTCCGAATTTCAATCTGGGACAGTATCCCAATAGAAGGTAGACCAGAATTAGTCATGAATATACTGAAAAAGAAAAAACCTGAGGGAATTAAAGAGCTACAAACTTTGATTCAAAATAGAATACCTAGATAGACATCAGAATATTGTCCTATATACTAAAAACAGCGGCGCATATGATCGTGGAATTACCGATATTGGCCACTGGTAGCAAGACAAGCAGTCTATTCTATCAGTTAATTGGCACTGTGGTTTCCACACGGTAAGCCCCGTCTCCACCAGATTATCTACCATCTATTGATAAAAGGAATTTTATCGGTGGGTGGTTTTTTGATGTCCAGAAAGCCCAGTTGCACTGGGGCTTTTCGGCAGAAAGATTTGTAAGCGTGCTTGA
>Ga0209312_1000443_pt1 | contig 39171 bp, 57 predicted proteins | sample BioC13SIPDNA_4_FD_185744 | JGI IMG/M metagenome (GOLD analysis project Ga0209312, IMG submission 185744) | Anaerobic biogas reactor microbial communites from Washington, USA - Biogas_R1_B C13 SIP DNA (SPAdes) (version 2) | ecosystem: Engineered > Bioreactor > Anaerobic > Unclassified | place... | reverse complement strand
ACCTCGCAGCCGATTACCATGTCTTTGTTGGCTTTCATACCCATGTAAGTACGCATAACGGCAGGATCAGTTGTTGTCGGCATATCAAGTGTATAAGGTTTGCCATCAAGCACCGCCCACACAGCAGAAAGAAAGTTGTTTATTTTCGGGTCGTTCAAAGCATCAGCGGCTTTCATTACGCGGGGAATCTCGCCATCGTTCCACCCGTATCCGTATGTTGAAGCAGGGTAAATAACATTTGATAGCACTTTGCCGTTGCATTTTGTGGCGTAGCAAGCCGTAAAATCGCCCATGTTAAAATAGCTCGCGTTAAATACAAGGTCATAGTTACCCGCTTTTTTTATTCTGCTCGCAGAAAGTTTTCCTGTGTTGTCCCAAAAGTCAACCGCTTTCGGGGATATTGTAATAATCATTTGCACCCTCCTATGCATGCAAAAGCGCCCCACGGTCAGGTGGAGCGCCTCAACACGCTGTTATGTTTCGTCTGTTAAGCTTCGGTGGGCAGGAGCCCAACGAGCTCTGTGTACTGCTGCTCAGTGATGCTGCCGCCGAGCATCAGCGCTCCGAGCTTGTCTGCCATTCTGTCTATGCGTCCGATGCTGATAAGATACTTTGCAAGCCTGTATGCCATCTACTTCACCCCCTGTTCAAGCATTGTAGTTCTGACCTCAAGGTCAAACACCTGTTCGGCCAGGTCGTCCGTTGTGATTGTGTCGGGTGCTGGCTCCGGCTCCGGCTGCGGTTCCGGCTCTGGCTCATTAGTCAGCGTCAGAGTCTCACCGCTCCACACCTGCCGGGCGAAGTCTCCGCAGTTTATCGCGCATAGCTCAAAGCCATCGTCGGCGCAGAGCGTCACCACGCCCGTAAGCGTAGGCTTGTCCGGTAGCGTCAACCGGATATCGCCGCCTCTGGCGCTGTATCCCGTGCAAGGATATTGCATTCCGCTTGCTTCTATGTACATGATTTCACCTCGTTTATTCCTCTTTCCATGCTCTCCAGTGGAAAGCTATATTGTTAGGGAAAGACCAATTACTGTTAGACAAAACAAAGCCATCACTTGTATAACTAATCGTAGGGGTTATATGCGCTTCGTTTTGGTACATTACTTGATGATAGAGTTCGTTCCTCGTGTTCATCCAAAACCACTCAGACGCACCGCTTCCCTGAATCGAACATCCCGTTGGCTTAAAAGGTAGTCCAGATACGGTAAATGTGGTTGTCTCATCTCCGTTTTGTTCCCCATAAGCAAAATTTTGTTTTCCGCCGCCCACCATCTGTACTATCGCCTCTCCCATTACCTCGACCCCCTCCAAAATATCGGTATCGCCACTGTAGGCTTGTCCCCACGGGCAACGATGTTGATTGCTCCCGCCGTCGTGTATGCGCGGATTTTTGCTTTTGTCCACGCCTCGTCTAAGGTGTCATTTGCCGCCTCATCTGAGGAGTGCACAACAGCTATGTACGGGTTATCATCTGCCGTAATACCCGTAACAGGCAGCGTGTATGTATAAGGCGCAGCAGAGCCGCTCCAGCTTGCAAGGGCGAGTGTTGCGGTGCCGTGATATGGCTGCGCCGCATCGAGGTTTGTCCTCGCCCCTGCCGCTGTGCTAGCGCCTGTGCCGCCACGGGCAATTGGAAATACTCCGCTGTTGATGTTGTCCGCAGAATGAGTGTGTGAGGATGGCGGGAAACTTTCGGGCTTATTGGATAGGTCGGTATAAGAGCCTGTGAAAGCAACAGTTTTCAGATCGGCAAACCACTTTGCAATCTTGCCAAATATTGTTGATAGCTTTTCGCCGACGGTTATGTTCTCTCGGGTCGAAGCCTCCGCAAACGTAACGGTGAGATCTTTTCCATCTCCATCGACCGTTAGGTACATACCACTCTCAATGGTAAGATTGACCGTAGTATCGTTGCCAACATAGGTCACAAGGTCAATCTGCTTTTCTACGACTGTGCTTGTGCTGTAAGCAGGGATAAGGTCAGCTGCAGCGCCTGCATTTCCGTAGGAATATAGCTTTTCCTCACCTGTTTTAGTGATGTTGCCACCGCTATCACGCCACACGCATTGAGCATACAGTGCCAGCTCGCGGAAATAAAATTCTGTGGTAATATCCTCGTTGGAAAATGCACCACCAATAATGACCTTGCCATCATTGGTGCGTTCAATTTTGTTTATAGTGAGGTTTTTCACAGGCGATACAACATCTGTCATCGTGCGGGCTGTTTTTCCGGCGGGAATATAGCCGGATCCCATAACAATTTTAGTTGCAACGAACTCGCCGCCCGTCTGTGCATCCGCCAATAACAGGCGGCCATTTTCAGTAATAGCGTTATTTGTAAATGCTCCCATTTATTCTTGGCTCCTTTCTATGTTATATCTGACGCGGAGCCAAGGGTATACGCTTCCGCGCCTACTTCGTGGATTGCAACGCCTGCACAGAGCGGCATCGCTCCAGTTAGGGTGATATAAATACCGTCAAGTTTTGCCGTTGCTCTCTTTACCTTAGATAGCAGGTTCAAGAACTCATTTAGTTTTTCGTTAGATAAAGAGGGGTTGCTGGAATATACTCTGAAATGTCCGGGGCTTCCCTCATATTCGAACCACTCTGCTATGTAGCCTTCGCCAAAATAGGTTTTGATAACATTTTCGACCGCCCATTTGGTACCGAGACGCTTATAAACGAGGTCGCTATTCTTTATCAGTTCCCGCTTAATATCTATATTTGCGCCGGTATCATACCAAAGTATGTTCAGCTCCCACGCCAGTGCATCAAGCTCTGCCCCTGTGAGATCGCCAATTCTGTCCCATGTGGATAGCTTTTCTATACTTGATGCAAGTACAGGAACTACGGAGTCAATACCTACCGCAAGCCCCTTTACAGCGTCATCGTTTCGCATGAACTGCGGGAGCAGTCGGATAAAATCAAGATCTGCAAGCTTCATACCGCTGCCTCCCATTAAGTGATAATTTCATGTGTGACTACTGGGGTGCCTGACAGCTGCGCCACCTGTGCCTTAGTCAGCTCTGCAAAAGCAGGGCTGGTGACCTCTACCCGGACCGCTCCGGTACCAGTAGATGGCGCTAAAATTAAACGGCGAAGCTGGTCGGGGTTTATGTCCCTTTCCAGAGCCGCCGATTGCCATGCTATATATTGCTGTATTGACCCACCGCTGCCTTCGATTGTTTCGATGGTGGCGGCCTCGTTATCCTTCGTACAGTAATACTTAATTTCGATGCTGTATACAACCTGTGTAGGTGCGATTGCAGTCACCTTATCGGTCATCGGGCGGACGTCGCTGGCAGATAGTGCCGCTGTCACCTTGGTCAAAGTATCAGCATCTGGTAAAGTGCCGCCTTTCATCAAAGGATAGACATTTATAACATTCGGGGAATCCATTGGGCAGTCAATCGCTACATCGACAATGTTAGGGTCAGCGGTTAGCGCAAAATAACGATATGCATTCTCCGGACCAGCCGTGGACAATGTCGCAGGAGATAGCCTGATACGCTCGCGGAAACGATCGTCACCAGCCTCAGTATAAGGCTCACCATCATCACCACCGGCGCTAATGGTCGTGTTCTTTGCGCTGGTTATGTAGGGTATCAAATCAACCAATGTTGCGATTGTCCCAGCAGCAAACCCGTTATAATCAGAGCCCCCCTCTGTACACACGCCAACAACATCAACATAAGTGCTGCCAGCAGCAAGCACAGCGGCTTCCGGTGTCGCAAAGTAAACACTTCCGTCTGTGGTTATCCTGGTACCCGACGGAATAATAATGTTACCTGTTTGAGCAGAATCAACAGAAAAGCGGAAAGTAGCCTTTGCCTTGGCGGGTTCTGCCCTATAGACAGCGTAGCGCTCTCCAAGAGCATCTAGGACGGCACCTCTCGCATACTTAAGTGTTCTCTGCTTCATCTTGTCGTTAAACTCTGAATAGAGAGCCACAAATACTGCCACAAGCGCCTCGCCAAATATTCGGCGCTCATCCCCCGGATAAAGCGGCTCCTTTACACTGTCCATCAAAGACCCGACAATCGCCGTATAGAGCTTTGCGCTGTCGGTCTCTACAAAATTAAAGGGTTCGGCCATGATACTCTCCCTTCTCACTTCACTTTTATATCTGCAGTAATGTTCAGCTCCCCTGAGCCTCCTGCTGATGATACGTTTATTCCATTTACGGTCACTCGGGGCTCGTATGTATAAAGCAGCCAATCTGCATCCTGTTGTATATCTGGCTCACTTTCTACGATGGGACGATCTATCATTCGGGGATCAAGGCCCTTAACTCGTTCATATGGAACTTCCCCTCTGAAGGTCTTTAGAAGATTGTCAACGCACTGCTCGGGCGTTCCATTCCCGCTTGCTTTCATCTCTGGTCCCCCATTCTCTAACCCGGTTTTTTGCTTGCTCTATCAACCGGCGATGCTGTCGCCGACATGGCCGCTTCATTACTCGAGGCATTTCCGTCTTGCCCAAGTGCAGAGCTGTTGCTCTCGTCGTACTCCTGAAGGGTCACCGAGATAGATACGGAAATCATCTCGCCTTTTGCAGTAAGCTGGATATCGGACACATCAACACCAGTCAGCATCATTTGAGGTGGTCCGAAGCGCTTGCCGCCTATATACAGCGGATATGTTTTTCCAAGTTCGGCATTCCATTCTGCGATCTGGCCTCGGGGATCCACGCCGGCGGCAGCTAGGTATTTGGTTTCAAACGAGATAGTCTGCAACTCTCTCCCTCTGGTGTTTGTGGTCGGAGTGCCACTTGTGTCGTTCTCGCTGTTGGTTTTTAATTTAAATTCTGTAGACAGATTCTCAAGAGCCACGACCTTCGAGGGCGATATAATAAAGCCCTTATTCCCCCATTTTGCTGTATATCCCATATTGCCAGACCTCCCCTACACTTCTGCGATAATCGAACCCGTGCCATCCTCGAACAACACGAAAATAACATCAGCGCCAACTATCAAAGCCGGATGTACTGCCGTTACCGTCTGTGCCGGATGTGTATGGTCTCCCCCGGATATAGCCGGGATGTTGACCTCGATTTTCTGTGCAGGAAGTAGCGGAGTCAAGGCCGCACCCAATCCAAATGGGCGAATAATGGCACAATCCCCAACGACCTGCGTTATTTTACCTTTCAAGACTAGAGCCATTTAATATCCCTCCAGTGGCCGCCGAAAGAAGATTTTGCTCTCCCCTTCGGCGTAGTCGTTTCTGACATGGTCAATAAAGACCGTCCCGTCCCAGGAGGGGGCCCTCTCGTTGGACAGTCTGAGCGTGCTGCAGGCGGCATAACCAGGTAAAATGCGCGACCAGACATATCCCGTCTCGCATATTTTGTTTGCCGCTCTGAGCATATTCTCCGCAAAGCGCCGAGCCTCGTCATTACTTCCGACATTACCCTCAATGCTTGGTCTTAAGACTCTATTAGCACCGTTCCCAGCGTCAAATGAGCCCGAATATTTACCGCTCTCGACCTCACAAGCTCCATATAGCTGAGAACGGTTGTCGGTATACTCATAGTCTCCGTCTGCTGAGACATATAGCGTTTCTTTGGGCTCGATGCGCTCCATGTAAGGCTCTGAATACATAACCAGTACCCTGTCAAACACAAGGAACGCGCAGCCCTCAAGCTCGCAGCGCTTGTGCAGGAACGAAAAGTCCGGCTCCGACTGGAGGATGTAGGAATACAGCCTGTCGGTCACACCGTAGGCTTTGAACGAAAGCCCATTTCTGGCAGCAATCTCTGAGCCGAGCTGCAGTAGACGAACCTTCTGCCAGGCCTTATTCCTGACCTCGAAGGCAGATGCAGGGGCAGACTGCGCTGTTATTGTGAACAGTCCGTTCTTGGGAACAGCATCGATGAGATACATCTTGCCTGTCCCTATCGAGCCATATTCAACGGAGATCTCGTCACCCACCTTGGGCTGCCATTTGTCCCATAGCTTTTTGGAGTCTATAAACCTAACAAGAAGTGCGTCGCTTCTTCCGGATGCATACATATCATGCCAGCATCGGTTAATCGAGACGTCCTTTGTGATGTCCACGCCCTTGTATGTAACTTTAATCATTCTGACCGCCTCCAAGGTGGCAGCGTCTCAGGGGGCGTTACAGTGGCTGCATCTGGTATAGTGAGACTTACCCCGGCCTCGAAAATCAGCACATCGCAGTAATCCGGATTTGCCGCTATGAGGGTGCTGGCCTGTTTTTCGTCGTTATAGAATCTGAGGGCGATACCATCGAAGGTGTCACCCTCTACCGTTATATAATTCTTAGGCATAAGCTCCGACCTTTCTTTTGGCAAGCCATCCCTCGAGCATATCGATAAATTCGGGGTATTCCTCTTCAATGGCTTCCATGATCGACCGCTTGTCAGCATTACCGGTCACAGTAATCTCAGGGGCAAATGTTACGCCTCCGAGGTTGACGCCGCCACCTGAGGCTATGCCAGTCAAAGTGTAGTCAGAGGCATCCGCACCGAGCATCTGACCAGCCTTAGCCCAATAGCTGAGGTTCTGTGTTCTATAGGCGGGGTTAAAGCTGATAACTGCCTCTGTGGGGTAGCGCGGGTCTTCCCCGGCGATTGATACGCCGTTTGTAAAGCCGCCGGCAGCATATCCATCAGGCGATTTACCAACTTTGGCTTTGCCTGTAAACAGATCGACCACCCACCCCATTCCACTGGCTACCCATCCGACAACCTTAGAAATCCAGCCTACTATCTCACCTAGAAGCGATGCAATGGGTCGTAATATACCGACGATTGGTGTCAAAATCGGCATAATCGCTTTAAGCAGAGAGGATAGTACAGGCAGTAATGCATTGACAATCTGCATAAGCGGTGGCAGCAGCGGCATAACGACATCGTTTACAAGTTTCATTGCAAGCATTAAAAGCGGTGTTATTACTGGCAGTAGCGCCGAAATAAAGTTCACCAGAACCGGGAGCACCATGTTTGCAATCTGCGTGATAATAGGTAGAACAGCAGCAAGAATACTTGCTATTGGTGGTAGTATTGCAGTTACAATCTGCATAAGCGGCGGCAGCAGAGCCCGAGCGAGGTCGAGAACAGGCGGGAGCAGGTTAGCAATGAGCTCTGAAAAAATCGGGAATAAGTCATCCGCCAAATCTGTCAACATTGGGAGAAGATCACTAAGTAAATCCGCTGCACCCATAAGAAAATCATCGACAAACGGCATGGCTGCATCTACCGCATTGTTGATGACTGGCACAATTCTCTCCATTAGCTCCTGCAGTACCGGCATAAACTTGTTTAGTCCATCGAAAATAGTATTTGCCATTGGTTTGAGGGCTATTTCAAGGTTCTGCTTCATCATCTGGAGTCTTTCAGCAAAGTCGTAGGTATCGTCGGCAGCTCCGGCTATAGTCTCACCGTTCTCTTTCAAATCTGCCGTTAGATCTTCGACTGCAAGAGATCCGTTCCGTATTGCCGATGCCATCGTAGAGCCTGCCCGAGCGCCAAAGACCTCACTTGCAATGGCGGTCGCCTCTGCGGCACTCCCTGCATTTTTTATCTTCTCATAGTACATCTGCAGGCCTTCGCTTGCCGACATGCCCTCCTTCGCAAGTGCGCCGACGCTCTTTTTCATAGCGCCGAGGACCTCCTCAGTATTGACACCGGCTTTGTCCAGCTGTCCCATAAGGGCGCTGGCCGACTCAAACGAATAGCCCATCTCTTGAAGCTGCGGTCCGAACTGCTGCATATTGTCCATGAGAGAAGTGAACCCCATACCGGTGCTCTGACTTACCTTGAAGATATAGTCCATTGCGCCGCCCATGTCGTTAGCATCTATATTCCACTGCTGGAAGGCTTGGCTCGACCCCTCAATAACGCTGCTGAGGTCATCCCCTAGCATATCGCTGACCTGGATAGCCTGTTTTGATATGTTCTGAAGCTGTGGCCCGGTTAGTCCAAGCCGCGTATTATAATCAGCAATTGCTTGGCTTGCATCCTCCATAGAGGTGGGGACGCCTGCATATACTGCATCAAAGTCATTTTGCAAGCCCTCTAGAGCAGTTCCGGTGGCGCCGGTGCCGATGCGCATAGTATCTGATACCGCGTCAAAATCGGTACCGAGCTGAGTAAGATACTTACCAGCTTTAATTACCGCAGCACCCGTACCCACTGCAATCCCGCCAACAGCTGCTCCTACAGCAAGCCCTTTGACATTGATACCCTTGAGGCGATTGGACACTTCATCAAGGGATTTGCCCAGAGAGGGGCTGATTTCGCCTGATATGTTTATGACCGTTTCTAAAACTTTGCCCTTTGCCACGCGGTACGCCCCCCTTTATCTGTGTATTTTCGGCCTATACGTTTGCGGCTTACTAGCCGCTTTTTTCTGCTGTTCTTTGGCTTCCTCCACTGCCTCAGCGTAATCGCGGAGAAAATCTATAAGCCTCATTCGCCCGATTTCTCCGACACTTGTGTGATACACTCTGGCGTATTCTCGGGCTGCTCTTCGGAGCTGTTTTCCCCGGAGGCTGCCGCCGACCTCCGCAATGTAAAAAGCATGCCTATGTCAGTAAGTTTAAGTGCGTCAAAGCCTCTGATCCTCTCAAGGTCTGAAATATCAATGTCCGGATTGACGGCCACAACTGCCATCATCCCGAGGTAAAGGTGCAGAGCGTAGTCGTTTTCCTTGAACTTGAAATTGAAAGATTTGGTCTTGTCGATTGCAGAGCTGCGAGCGCAAGCCTCAGAAAACTGCACTGCTGTGATCTCCATTGGATCATAGGACAGTTCTGAAACCTGCTTGCCGTTTATGGCTATGGGGTTGTCCAGTTTAAGTGTATTTTTGCTCATAATAAAATTTCTCCTTTTTTTACAGCAAAGCCCCGCAAGAAACAGCCTGCGGGGCTTTAGTTTTAAGCTGTATTTACTTTACAGCATAGATTTTAGATCTCCGGCATAATCTTTGCCGTCGATGCGTACTATGCCGGCCAGACGGTCAATTAGGAACATCTCCTGGCCGTCAACAAAAAGGTTGTAGCGGGTCAAAGAGAATGTCACTTCACCCTCACTTGCGGACCCGACCTCAATACCAATGCCAGGAATTTTAAGCGGTATGCCGCGAAGAAACGCTTTACATCCGGCGTTTCTAGTTATGCCGTTCGCATCAGTTACGGTTTGCGCCCACCGATACTCCAACGGTTTCATATCTGGCTTAATGAGCGCTCTAAGTCCGAGATCTACTCCTATCTTGGTAATGGCAGCCTCCATGTTTTCAATGAGTTGCCATATGGGCATTGATAGCGTACCCATTACGGGAAGATCGGCGGTCGTTGGGTTTACTTCCGGCAAAGAAAGTGACACATCACGCGCTACAAGCTTTCCTTCGCAATACGCTGTATCAGCCACAACGGGACCGCAGATATTAACGAACATTTACTCCACCTCCCCGAAAAAGCTGTTAAAGCCGGCTGGTGTATAGGCTACGCGCAGCAAACCGGATTTAAACGGCGGTGTGGGTGTCGCACGGAAGCTCCACACGAAATTACCTTCCACCATTTCATCGACGCTGTTTTCAGACTCCCTAAATTCTACGACCGGCGTACCGATCAACGCTCCAATAGCCGCCAGCGCGTCAGCTTTCTCCTGTTCGCGGTTCTTTATGGTGTCTGCCTGTGCACGGGTCATGGGGCTGTCGATTTTGAGTGCGTGCTCAGCCTGGAAGCAGTTAGTGATGTACATCATCATTCGGATACTGTTGTCAAAAATGACACGCTTGTCCGTTACGCTTCCGTGCTTATATGCGGCTGTATGAGGCCCCCATAGAACCCATACCCCTCCCCCAAACACAACGGTGGTTATTCCTGTTGCGTTGAGTTCATTGCCCTGCTGCTGATCAAATCCCCTGTTCGTGCTACTTCCGCCGAAATACTGTCTACAAATCGGCAGGCTTTTATTTGAAGGGCTTTCCATCGGAACACCATTATGCGAAGCATCGACAAGCAATGTACGCCATGCCGCGAGGACTGAGGCATGAAAAGCACGTTCTGACGTGTCTTTAGCCTGTGGCCAAAACACCTTAGACCGCTCGTTTATATAGCCGTTTGAGGACTGCCAAGTCTTTGCAAGTGCAATGGTGTCCACAGCGGTGCCGCCGGAACTGATAGGTATATCAGCATAAACAAATGCGTCCCAGTGCCCATTTATCGCGGTTGAAGCCTGGATCATAGCCTTGTAAACTGTCGGGGTGCTGCTCCATTTGGGACATAAGATCAGATTCGGAATAATGTTCAGTTCGGGATAAACGAGCTTTACGCACCCAAGGCCGGTATACACACCGGCTGCAGTTGCGTCTCCTATGACATTACTTTCAGTTACCGCGCTTACATCAACCTCGCTGAATGTAGCCTGCACAGCCCCGCTGATATCAGTTGAGCCAATGCTATCAATTATGACCAGCTTTTTACTGAAATCATATTCGATAGAAAAGTCGGTCCCCTCGACCTTGTCCGCCAACACCAAGGTATCCAGAATAATTGTGTCGCTTTCAATAGTGGCACGGCCATTGGTGAAGGTCAGCGTTGTCGTAGTATCCACCGCTTTTTTGTGTACAGCAGGATTAAGGACGTTAATCGCCACAATGGGACCAACATTCCCGGCAGGATTGTTGAAATGCAGGAAGAATGCTTCGCATAGGTCATAATTATTCCAATTACTTGAATATCCCATCAAACGCTTGACAGATTCGAAGTCTGTAAGCTTGACAGGTGTATTCACGGCATTTACATAGCCACGGATGAGGTTGACCGGTGCGATTCCAACATAAATAGGGGCTGTAAAAGCTTTTGCTGCATCCATGCTTATGCTTTCTGAAAACTCACCATAAGTGCCGTGCTTATATTCAGCCATGTTATTACCTCCTATAGTAGATTTTTGAGATTTTGAATATTTCTTCGTATAGGTTGAGTTAGTGTGAAACTCACCCAGGCAAACCAAAAGGGATAGAAGTCAGGTATAGACTCTTGCTCGGTCAAAGGACCAAACTTGACAGGCGCTGACCGGTCGAGGATAAAGTCCCCGATGTTTGCTGCGCTTTCTACTGTGCGGAGCGCAGTATCTACAAAGTTCCAAGCGTCCCTCCAGCCCTCGCCGTTACGCTGAAAGTAGTCCTTTTTTGCTTCTGTGGACAACTTGAAAAAAGCTCCGCTGCCATTAGGAAAAAGCAGATCATCACCATGCAAGCCGGGGTCCCATACAGAAAAGCAAAGTTGAACCTCAACTGAGCTGTTAGAAGCACTCATGTCGTCCTGTCCCGTCAGAAACCGGACGCATAGCGACGGAAACGGTGAGTGAATGTTGGGTGGTAGTTTTTCAGAGCTCGGTACATACATGGGGAAGGCCACCGGCGTAGCCAGAGTATATTCATACCCTGCGTCGGTGGCCTCGGAATTTTCCGGCGGAACTTTTAGCTTTACATGGTCGCAAATATTGGACTGTGCCCACTCAGTCAGCGTATCAATAAGATGAACTACGGACATATCGCCGCCTCCTTAAGTTGCGATGGTTTCCCGCAGAACCACCGTAGTGACCCCCGCGTCCTCTTGCCAGTCGTCGATTACGCACTCCCGACCGTTTACATTGAGGTTTGACCCCGGAGCACGGCGGGCGGGAAGGTCCTCAGAGCGGGCATAAAAAAGTGTGGCACTTTCAGCCACAGCTAGATCCTGCCCGCCCTGTCGTATTTTCAGCTCGGAGTTATCCAGTACAATGGATATTTCCTTGCCCTCAACACGATATTTTTCACCGAAGAAGTCGGCATCAAGGAACACGTGTCGGTCTGCCGCGACCATGTCCTTAAAGCTGCTCATTACTGCACCGCCTCGGTCGGGTCAAAAGAGGGCGCAGGTTCGGTATCTTCCGTGCTTTCGTCATCCACTCCGGTCGGAGTCTGCTCTGTTGCTTCCTCGGTTTCCGAGAGATACCTGCTAATAGCCTCCCTCATCTCGGCATTTTTAGTACCAACCTTAAAGGTCAGTCCAAGGGACTTGGCGTAATCCCGCAGCTCCTTAGCGCTCATGTCCTCGATGGACATCTTGTCTGTAGGAGAGCCGTTGACAGCAGGCTGTTTGTCCACATAAACAGCTACCCCCTGCTCGACAAGCCTTTTCTCCTGCTCAGGCGTGAGCTGAAAAGGCTCAGAGTGCTTGTCCTTGGGCACCACGCTTTTACCTGTGTAGTGCCCGTATACGCCCTGTACAATCTTTATCATGCTTTGTTCCTCCCTGATTTCGAATTTAGTCAAGAACGGTTGCCGTAATGAAAGGATCCTTGGTCTTGGGAATAAACAGCGGCCGTGCTGAAACGATTATCTCTCGGGCGCTTTTCTCAGCCCAATAACGAGGAACACGGCGTCCCATGTAGGTATGGAACTGACCGTCGGCCTGCTCAATCTGACTGACTGCGCCATAGAGGCCACGACCAGCTCCGGGAGCTGTTACACAGATCTGTTTTGCGGGAATAAAGGGGGTAATAACTCCGGTGACCTCGTCCTCATAGGTACCGTCATATGTAAGCAGGTCAATCATATGCCCTCTCACATTGATGCGGCCAAGACGCGCAGCGCCCTGAGGGAGCTCGATGGGGTCGATCTGACCAATACGGTAATTATTGAGGTCAAGAAGTTCCTTCAACTTTGCGTCACCGAGGAACTCGTCGGCGGCATCCGAGCCAAGTAGCACCTCAGTCGCGGCGTTGCCCTTTGTGGTGAGCATACGGATCATCTGGAAAAGGTCAGCCAGCTTGTCCGAGCCGGCACCGTCCCATTTCACACCGGGAGTATAGACTGCGGGGTTGGTCTGCTCACTGTAGAACTTCATTTCGTACTCGACATATTCGCCGCTGCCGTATTTGTCAGAATACTGACGCAGGGTATAGCCGTTGCTGAACATGCATTTTGCCGCAATGTATTCCTCGCGGTTGGTATGCATCTCGTCAAACTCGGTGAGGTCTTCAAGAAGGATCTCCGCCTGCCTGTCTTCGGGAGTACGGTCACTGAAAAGGTCCTCGCCGAATCCTTTCCTGTTCAGATCGTCTATAGTAAGCGAACGGGACGGTGCTACCAGCGGGGGGACCATCTTGTTGGTGCTGTATCCAGTGCGCTCAACAGAAATGCTACCCTTTCTAGGAAGGACAACCGGAGCCATCTTGCGGCCGGTGGCGTCCTTATACTCCATCAGCACTTCTTCGGTGGGAAACAGATCTCCGCTCGAGGTGGGGAAATAGCGATCGCGAAGGAAGGATGTAACAGGCACCATCTGCTTGATCGCTGCGAGCATGGTTTTTGTCTTGTAAATATTCATAAGTGATTACCTCCCACTTTTAATTAACGGTTGACTCAACGTAAACGCCGCCGTTACGCAGAGCCATAATGTCGTCAGTAGTCATGGTGTAGCCTTCCTTGACAACCAGCACACCCTTGTTGAACTGCCCGGACAGATAGATCTCTGCTACAGTGTCCGCACTCGTTGCGTCGGTCTCGTCGCAGAGAACTCCATAAGGTGTGAGAGTTTCGTTAGTGCCGGCGGCGGTGCCGAGGACAACGAGCTTTCCAGTACCGCCAGTACCGCCAGAAATGGCAAGCACGGTGCCACGGACAAGTTTTCCCTGGCTGCCTTTGACGGTTCCGGATGCTGTGTGAATGGGAATGTTGTTACCTACAATCAAGTTATCGGGGGTCATTTCCCCAATTTTCTCATAATACTTAGCCATATTATTTGCCCTCCTTCTGCTTGGCAATGCAATTCAGCAATAGCTCTTCTGCCTTTTCATCTTCGGTCTTATCAACAGGACCATTGGGTGTAGGCTCAACTTTAGATGCTCCGCTTTTCTTTGCATCATTGTCTAGCTTCTCAATGACCGTTGCTCCGATTGCCGCCTGTGCTTTCATGGCTGCAAAAGATAGCTGCTCTGCGGTCATGGGCTTCTCACCATATTTTGCGCTATTGATGAGTTCAGAATCGCCAATGGCGGCCTCGATTTCCTCTATGCTCTTTATGCGAGCACGCTCATCATTTACGCCTTCGGATACACCCTCGGACTTTGCCGCAGCTTCAACCTGCGCCAAAAGGTCAGGGAAGGCGGCTCTAAGCTCGTCCACGTTTTTGATTTCCATGTTGTCTGAACCTCCTGAAATAGTTTTTTTATTTATGCTATCCTGCGGCGCAGGTTGCATATTGGTAGGATTGGTTTTCCCTATGGATTCCCATTCTTCAGTTGTCATTACGGGAATATCCTGTGGGATACTGCCAAGGCAACGAGCGGCGACAGGATATCCGTTGACAATTATTGTAGATTTGTCGGGTGCAAGACTCATTTCTACCGGCTCTGCCGCTTCGTTTATGACCTCTGTTGCAAAGCCCTCGTCGACGGCTTCCTGTCCCGTCATCCACGTTTCTTCAGTAACCATGCTCTTGATTTCTTTTTCCGTTCTGCCTGTGGTTTCAACGTAGATGTTTATTCCTGCTCGGTTGTGGGCTTCGAGCTGTTTAGCTGCCGTCTGAAGGTCCTGCATCTGGTAATATCCGCACATGAAGCCAGCCGCCCCATGAATCATGAGGTTGCTGCCTGAGTTTACCCTGCGCTCATTACCGGACATGAAGATGATTGAGCCTGCGGAAGCGGCAAGGCCATCGTTAATGGTTATGATGTTCGCGCCCAGACCCTTAAGGCGGTTATAAATGGCTATGCCGGCATACAGGTCACCGCCGACACTGTTGATGTGAACTGTTATGTTATCCTTTGTACCCAGTTCGTCCAGGTCTTTGAGAAACTCATCAAGAGCAATGAAGTTGCCGGGGATAGGGTTTCCCGTCCACCAATCAACAGGGCGAGTAGATACCACCTCTCCATATAGGCTGATTTCAACGTCGTTTTCACCTACGCTGGCAATGTTATAGGGTTTAATGCCTGCCGAAAGGCCGGCCATTGCTGGTGTTGTTTTTTTGCTCATAATCGTCCATAGCCTCCTCTATTGTGATGTTGATGTAGTTGGTAATTGCATCTGTGAAAGCATCTGCTGTGCTGTTTGTTGAACCCATATCGCTATTAGCTTCACGCAACTGCTCGTTCTCAATGGACAGTTTGTCGACATTGGCTGTAAATTCGCTGCCATTGAGCTTAATAGCTTCTGCCTCGCGTGTCGACAGGCCGTTTGTTATTGCTGTCACAGCCGCGCTGACCTCCTTGGTCGGGTCGAGCTGCCCCTGCGAAGGTCCAATCCATTCGCTCTTGAGATATGCTTGACGGATTACAGGGTCAGTTAAAAAGCCGGGAGCTGAGATGCGCCCGCGCGCGACAGCTTCGGTTAGCCATATCTCATATACGGGTCGGCAGAAATCGTCTGTGAGCCACTCACGGCGCATTCTGAAGCCTTTCCATGCCTCGAGCAGAGCCGCCCGGGATGCTGAGTAAGAACTATTGAACGACATCATCAGCAGATCGGCCGGGATCTCCAGAGCTGCGCCCACTTGCTCACAAAGCGCTCTCATGAATATATCGAAACCGGTACTCGGGTGTGTCGGGTTGCCGAATTCTACATCTTCCCCCGGCTCTAGGATGTTCAGTGTACCTGCTCCAAGTTCGTACTCGTTGGGATCATGACTGGCGCTCTCAATACCCTCACCGCCGACCTCATTAAAGGGTATGGCATCCGTATCCCCTTTGGTTTTAATAAATGCCGTAAAGAAGCCCTGTACTATGGCCGCCGTTATCTCAGCCTCGGTATACCGCCGCATCTGCAGTAACGGTTCAATAGCCTGTGCCAAATAAGGAACGCCCCGATACTGCTCAGGGCGCTCACTGTCCATAATATGCAGAATGTTGGGTAACCCTGTGCCAGCTCCATACGCTTCGACCCGTACAAATTTAGTCGCTGCGCCGCCGATTTGATCCGGATAGGTGTTCGCAATCCAGTAGGCTGCGATAGCACCGCTTTTATCCACCTCGACACCGTCGTAAATGGTATTACCGTTCTGTGCTTTTCCTGTGGTCAAGTTGCTAAGAATGGCGCCCATCGAACCAGACATCGATGTCGGAGTTCTCACTCGGTCCGCCTCAATCAAATGCAGCCTTAGCGAATATGGTAAAAGTGCTGTTATCTCAGCTCTTTTTATGAGTGCAAAAACATCACCACTCATTGGCCATGCCAAAGCCGCGAGCTGCTGCATACCGTAGAAGTTATTGACCCCGGTCGCATCACAGGCTCTCTTATTCATTGCCCATAGTTCAAATTCTGCTTGTGTGTGCCGCTGCCAATTTGTCGCCTCTTCCTGTGACATACCTAGTATGTCGCGGTCGATGGTGCTTTTGAGTTTTAACCCCGCTCCGACTACATTTGTCCTTTGCCGTTTTAATGCCGCCGTGGCAACAGGAGCATTCATGTACAGGATACGAGAGCGCTGCCGGAGTGTGTAGTTGTTTGCATCAATATCTTCAGCGGGGCTGCCGCTTGAAACTTTAAAGCCTTTTAAGGACTTCTTTCTGTAGCTTGCTCCGCCCTCAGAATAGCCTTTGTTAATTGGTGTTGGGACGCATTTATGTGCTATCTGCATTTGCCTCCTCCTTTCGGCAATAAATTCCGACAGGGCGGGACGGAGGAAGGAGGAAGAAACCTCCGCCCCGCCCCTTTGCCGGTTTATTATTGAACCCCTCTTGGGTGTTCAACCATTACCAATCGCGTGGAATTGTCCCCACAGCTTTTCTGCGCTTGCCGCCGTCTATCTCTATTTCCAGATAATCAATCTCCTTTTCCAGTTTAGAGATTGTATCTTCTAGCTGGGGCAGGTCTAATTTAGTTAGATTACGGCTGCCAATACCATAGGATCTAACGCCGCCTGAAAGCAAAGCCAAGTAGGCTGCATTGGCCTCTTCCAGCGCCTTCTTTTTAGTTTCCAGACGCTGCTTCAAAGTGTTTATACTTGCCATATTTTTTCTCCTTACCAATCGTCCGCTTCTGCCCGGCGTTTTACAACGCCGCGCTTTTTTACTTGCGCTTGTTGTACAGCTTTGCCGTCTATCTCCTTCAGACGTCGCTCCACCGCATCTAAATCAGGGTCAATAATACGGAACGCGGCCAGAGCGTAGTTTCGGCAATCCAACGCCTCGTTGCGCTCATGTCCCTGCAGCTTTTCCCAAGCCCATCGGGTACGGCCGCGCTCGGTTTTCATGACAAGTTTTTCTGACAGCAGTCCATTGAAATAGGCCATATCATAGCCTCGCCCTTCATCTTTTGGAAAATGGCAGAACTTTACGCCTGCCTCCTGTACCTTTAAGTTGTTCATTATTGTAGCCTTACCGGCATCTACACCGATTGAGTAGAGCCAGGTCTGTCCGATTGCCTTACCGTTTACGACTATTTTCACCTTGTTGGGCGGTTTGGTGAATGGTACTCCGTCACCGCCTACGCCCTTAATAGCGAACACCCGGCGATTCATTCGTTCCCGGCAATGCTTATACACGGACTGTGTTTTATGGCCGCCTGAGTCAACGCAAGTTATTGAGATCATCAGACCGCGCCCGTTCTCAAATTTGTAAACATGGTCAATGACATCATCTAAACGCTGCCACGGTTCATCATCGTTTGGGTCGCCCATGATAACGCCCTTTTTAATACCCCATGTCTCTCCATAATGGCCATGCCCGACCACCTCATACTCCAGGCGGTCGTCCTGCGTATCGACACCGCAGGTAAGTACCAGGACGCCATCCGGCAATTCAATCGGAGAACCGTCTGCCCTGTTGCCGTATACCTCACGGCGACTCATTATTGTGTCCTCGTCTTCAACGTCGCCTCGGTCTTCCCAGAGCTCACCGAGGATGGTGTTATAAATAACTTTCAACTTTTCCGGATCGCCCTGGGCATCAAGAAACAAGTGCGCAATCTCTTCCCAAGAGCGCCACGGTGAAGCAAAAGCACTTATCCAGAATGATCTCCTGCCTCTGCTTATTGCGTCGGGGTTCTCGGCTATCCACTTCGCCGGCTGCGCCCGCATCTCCTCTTCTGTATGGACACATGCACACGATGGGCAGCACCAGTGCACCGACTTTACAATATAGCTCTTTCGTTTGCCCTTTTTAATGGTCTCAAAATCTATCTTAATATTATCAATAACAATGTGGTGCCATGCTCCGCAATCGGGGCATTGGTGGCACCAGTATTCTTGTGTACCACCATAAAACAGGCTCTCTATCTTGCTGAATCCCTTGATCGTCGGCGTAGAGACAGCCACCATCTTTGCATTGTAGAAGGTGGTCGTTCTCGCAATTGCCAGAGACCAGGGGTCACCTTCGGTCCCTGCCGATTGAGCCCAGCGATCGACCTCATCGCCTATAACATAGCGGGCGGGAGTGGATGCGAGTGCGGAAGCGCTCTGAGAGCCGACCATCGTCAGCATGCCGCCTGGAAAAGACTTCTGCAGGACTGTGTTATTAGCATCACGGCTCTTGATTTCAGCAACCTTTACGCGGAGCCGAGGACAATCACGGATCATCGGTGCAATACGGAGTTTTGAAAACTTCTTGGCATCGTCAATTGTAGGCTGAATATAGAGCGTGGAACCGGGGTCCTGGTCGATAATGTACCCGATCATGTTTAGTTCGCCTTCGGACTTCGCCGACTGCGACATGGCCACAAGAGCTATTTCTCTGATCTTCGGATCCGTAAACGAGTCCATGACCTCGACCATATATGGTGTACGCTCGTTGCGCCAGGGCCCGGCCTCGGCGCTGCTCTCACGCGAGAGTACGCGGTGTTTTGCCGCCCACTCCGAGACGGTCAGATCCTCCGGCGGCCTGTAGTTCGCAAAGGCACGAGAGGCCGTCAGATCCACGCTGCGGAACTTTCGTCTCTTTTTAGTCATCCATATCATCCCCGTGCTGGCTATCCCATCCCTGGCGCTCCATCACGCGCTTTTTATAAACCTCAGGGTCATAGCGATAATCTGCAAGGTTGTTCAGAATATAATAGACTTCCTTTTTCACCCGCTCCGCCATCTCAGATGCTGTGTGCAGCTTAGATAGATCGACCGCCAGCTTACCGGGCATTGCCGTCAGCATTGAGCGTAAGAAAAGGACGTGGTCTGTCATGATTGCTTCCACGTCCTCCGCTCTATGCATTTTTCCCCGAAGTTCGGCGAGCTCAAGCTTTGCCGCCTCGGCCTTGGCTTTTTTGATCTCTACCTCTGCGGTTAGCTTAGCCTCCTCTAAATCAGCCATCGCCTCCCGTTTTTCTCGGCCGTTTGCCTTGTCAGACAGATATTTTATGTACGCCTGTATGGTCGGCAGCAGGTCATATTTGGTCGGCTTGCCCTCACCCTTGATAATGCCCTCAGTCTTAAATTGTTCCACTCGACGTGTTGAAACACCGAAAATCTTTGCAATCACTTGCGTTGATACCAAGTTTTGAGCTTCTGCCACGAGTTAGGCCCCCTTTTCTAGTCGAGTATTCCTGTCGCCGCTACATGTATGCTTTTCCCGGCGCGCTCAAGCGTCACATCTCTTTTGCACGTTACATGCATGTATCTTTTGACAATCACATCACAAAACTGAGGATCAAGCTCAATGAGCCGCCCCCGTCTCCCGGTTGCCTCACACGCTATAAGCGTCGAGCCCGATCCGCCGAAGGGGTCGAGCACGATCCACCCAGCGCGGCTGCTGTTTTCCACAAGCCGCGCAATTAAGGCGGTCGGCTTCATAGTGGGGTGCTCTGCGTTTTTCAAAGGCTTGTCGCAGTAAAGGACTGTGGTCTCCTCCGAATCGACAGAGTCGTAGATTATGTTGAGCAGCTCCATAAGCTCCTCCCGGGTCATATTATCAAACTCTGGTCTTCCGCTTTCGTCCATGACGGTGGACAAGTTCCTTGACTCGGTAAAGTAATGCGCTGCCCCGCCTTTCCATCCGTACAATATAGGCTCATGTCGCCACTGGTAATCCTGTCGGCCTAGTACAAAAGAGTTCTTAACCCAGATAAGGCACTGCTTAAGCTGGAAGCCGGCGTTTGTAAATTCCTCACGAAACGCCACGCCCTCACCGTCGGCATGGAATATATAAGCTGCAGCTCCATTCTTTGTGACTGCTGCGGCAGAGGTGTACATATCGTGAAGGAAAGCCCGAAACGCTGTGCTGTCCATACTGTCATTCATAATCTTGCCGGCAGCGCCCTCATAATCCACGTTGTAAGGCGGGTCGGTAATAATCAGCTGGGCAAGCTCATTCTGCATCAGCTTCGAATATGTAGCGGCTTTCGTGCTGTCGCCGCAAATAAGGCGATGCTTGCCAAGGATCCAAATATCACCGGGGCGTGTCACCGAAGTTTCTGTTACCTTCGGTATGTTTTTGTCGGCTTCCTCCAGATTGAGTTCCTCGGCTAAGAGCGCCTGCATTATTTCGTCCCTGTCCTCCTCGGCATACCCCGTCAGGTCCATATCCAAAGCAGACAGCTCCAGCTCCTTGAAAATTTGAGCGAGCATAATTGAGTCCATGTCGGCAAGCTCGGCAAGCCGGTTATCTGCAACGAGATCTGCAAGCTCCTCAGCCTCGTCTTTATATTCCTGATAGTCTACAGGCACATGAGTACATCCAAGGAGCTTAGCCGCCAGCAGGCGGCCGTGGCCGCGAACAACATAGCCCGATAAAGTCGATACTGTGACCGGAGCCCTCCACCCCTGCTCCCTGATAATGTGCGCCAGGAGTTCAACCTGTTCCTGAGGGTGCTGGTTGGGGTTTTTCGGATTCGGTTTGATCTCCTCAATTTCCACGAGCTTATCGTGCGCACAGTAAATGGGGATCTCTATTTTTTCCCCAGCTTCGTTAACCGTTTTAAAAACCGCCCTTCTCTTTTTATCTAAAACAAAAAAGCTGAAGCTCCGCGCAAATAGCAGAGTCAGCTTTGATTGCATTTCGGCCTAATGTGCAGATTCCTCAAAATCTGCTTTTCACGCAACGAAATGGTCAAATTTTCAAAATCAAAAACTAGCGAGCTTCTGGGCTCGCCAGCACCACAGGACAATCTTATTCTCTGGAAGTACCTACGAGCGCACAGGATGCGCCACAAGAGACTTTTATATGCTTAGAGCGTAAGTTATACTCCGTCAACCTTAGGCGCGCTTACGGGTGAACGTGTGGCTTTGTTCGTCGACTCATCCGCCCTATACTTATCCTCTCTATAATTAAGCATATATTATAGATATATATTACTCTTAACCCATATTATATAGATATAAGTAATATCTTGCGCGTGCGCGTGCGTGCGCGTGCGTGCGCGCGAGGGAAAATGTTGGGGCCTACTCCCTACCTTCATCCTCATAGACAACATACGGCGATTCAACGCCATGTCCGCAGCATGCGCTTGTTGCTCCTGGTATGTATCCAAGGCAAGCGTCATACCCTTCGGCTGTCGGTAATCGTCCGCATCGCGTACAAGGACATTTACCATCGTCGATCTCATTCGTATCCATATAGCGCCATTCCCTGCCATCATAATATGTTTTATGTCCACGTGAATAAGTTGTTACCATTTTGTCCCCCTCATCACTTACACATGAGCCTTTCCATGTGATGGTCAAGGCGCTTCTGCAATCCCTCATTGATTGCCTTGGTTATACCGGGAGCTACCCGGTCACTGCTTACCATCTGCGGAACGGATAAAGTCTTGATAGCTTCCACATCACTTCGGTACGGGCTCTTACGCTGGAAGGGAATATACGTTGCGCCAGTAGGCATAAGCATGATTGGCGAGTGGCTGCTATTGTGCGCGCCCTCTCGCCTAAAGTTTTTGGCCAGCTCTGCCCTCTGTGCCTTTGATAGCTTCTTGACCTTACCAAGCGTTGAGCGCTCCCCTCTTATGATCTGAGCCTTAAGTGTATAAGAGTTCTTGCCCGGAACTTTTGGTGACATGCCGAAATGGGTAGGCGTGAGGACTCGGCCAGTGTAGATCAGTTTCAAAGTCTCTATGCTGTTGCCCTCGACTTTGACATTACCGGCCAAACCGTTTCCGACTTCAGCCTTCTTTATTCCGTACTGCTTAGAGACTTCGGCAGCTACCCAAGGCGGGATACGCTTCTTGGCATCCCCCATAGTGCGTTCAAGTACAGACCGGGGTGCTTTCTTCATATCCTCGAGCTGCTTCTTTATTGCATCGTAGTCTTTGATCTGAGCGACCACAGCCATATAGATACCGCCTCCTTCTCTGTTGTGAATAACAGAACAGCCGCCGGAGATTTCTCTCTGACGGCCGCTCGTATACTGCTCCGATGCTTGTATACTACCACACAAGTTTACTTACATTCACTAACATTTACTAACATTAGCTAACATTTACTAACAAAAATTATGAGGTGCCGCCTCTGATTGCCATATTAAACAAACTTTAAGATATTAAAACCTTGTTATTTCGGCATAACATTGGTATAATTAACCAATATTTGTTGGGGATAAGTAAATTCACAGTTTAGCAATAACTCGTAGTTCGTTTAACTATATATAATCTACGAATATACATTTTTGGAGGAAGAACTTTATGGAATGGAGAGAACTATATAATATAGCAAAGGAGAAGTTAAACCCACGCACAATATCGCCATTTATTGACGTAGGTGGAGTCGCTGCTGCAATCCTTACTGCAGACGAAAATGTTTATACCGGAGTGTGTATTGATACAGCATGTACCTTGGGAATGTGCGCCGAAAGAAACGCCATTGCTAATATGATAACAAATGGCGAAAGTAGAATCATCAAATTAGTTTGTGTAATGAGTGATGGTAGCGTAGTTTCTCCGTGTGGAGCCTGTCGTGAATATTTAATGCAACTTGATAAGGATAGCCCTAATATTCAGATTTTAATTGATGCTGAAACCGAAAAAATAGTTCTATTAAAAGAATTGATCCCAGACTGGTGGGGTACAAGTAGATTTATGTTACTTTGCTAAATGAGCAAACTTTACATGACGGGTATTAATGCAAGTTGCCAATTATGTTTATACCCTGCAGTTGCCCATCATCCCATTACATCGATAACGCAACATTCACTACCGCAAGTGCCAACTATTTTATATAATCCAACAAAACCGGAATTACGATTCAAGGAGATCTAAACAAATGAGTAATAATCAACTGGAATTCAGATATGCCGAAAGAAAAGACATTTCTTTGATACTTCATTTCATAAAAGAACTAGCAGCTTATGAAAAAATGCTAGATGAGGTAGTGGCAACTGAGGAATTACTCGAAGAATGGATTTTCGATAAAGAAAAGGCAGAAGTAATTTTTGCCGTTGAAAACGGGAGAGAAGTTGGGTTCGCATTGTTCTTTCACAACTTTTCAACTTTTCTGGGGCGTCCTGGAATCTACTTAGAGGATTTGTTTGTATCTCCGGACTACCGAGGCAAGGGATACGGTAAAGCGATATTAAAAAAACTTGCAGGTATTGCAGTTGAGCGCGGCTGTGGCCGTTTGGAATGGTCCTGCCTGGACTGGAATAAGCCGAGCATTGACTTTTACCTGTCGCTTGGCGCGGAACCAATGAAGGATTGGACTGTATATCGTGCCGCAGGTGATACACTAAAACGGTTAGCATCAGAATAATAAAAGGGCATCCTTGCAAACATTTAAGCGAGCCTCCTGTGTCTTGGAGGCTCGCTTTTTTCTCTTTATTTTCCCTTAATGTTTTGTAATGCCCTGCCGTGCAGTCGGTATGTGGCCATCAGGTGGCTTTCATCGTCATCACCATAAACTTTGGTGGCGATATCCGACCACGGCATATGTCTATATCCTTTGCCGTCTATGTATCGCAGCCGGAGTACTTCGCGCTCCATAGGGTCCTCTAGGGCGTTGATAGCCTCTCGAATGATTCGCATCTCTTCGCGGTTACTCTCAATAATCGGCATGTAAGTGTCTTTTTCTTGCGCGTACCTGATTACGGCGTTCTCGAGCTTTCCCTTATTGGATCCTGTGTGCTTGGAGCCGTCGCCCTCTTTTGCTGCCGGCAGTTCTGCGTTGTTTCTGAGCCGCGTCAATTTTTCCATTCTGCTCTCGTTCTCCATTCGTAGGGACAGATACTTGAGCAGCCGATCTTTCGTCATTTCACTCATACAGCGCTCCCCCGCCTCCCCAAAAAATAGTAGTTGCATTTTTAATCATAATGGTGTATACTAAATCAGTATTTCGAATGTATGATTATTAACTTCACAGGTTCTTGTCATTTCGTTTGGCAAGATTCTGTGTTTTTGTTTTATATGGCCGAAATAACTAATAAAGGAGGTACCTGTATGAATAACGGTACTGTAAAATGGTTTAATGGAGATAAGGGTTTCGGCTTTATTTCGAACGACAATGGCGACGGAGATGTTTTTGTTCATTTCTCCGCGATAGTCTCAGATACCGATACACGAAAGAATTTAGAAGAAGGTCAAAAGGTTACTTTTGATACTGAGCCTGATCCTAAAGACTCCCGCAAGCTCCGCGCTATCAATGTACGTATAGCTTAAACTAACAGTCTTTCACAAGAGCCGTCCTAAATAGGGCGGCTTTTTGCTATCTTTTTTAGCAAAAACATGTCGTGCTATAACTGGTTGCACAGACTTCATATGTACCAACACACTGCGTCCCCTCTCCATAACCCCGGCAATTACTTTGCTCCATCCATCCGGAGCTGCTCCGGCTCTTTCTCGACGACCGACACAACCCTGGCATCCCCGAACTGCTCCAAATAAGTGGCAAGGGACTCCTTAACCCCCGATGCCTGCCCGGAAGGAGCATCGACTCGAATAGTAATAATCAGCATGTGCCGCTCCTCTGTAATTTGCCGTTGTAGGCCTGGCATGCTGCCTGGGCCCGCTCAAAATTGGAGAAGACCGCATCCACAGGAGCGAGCCCATGATTTTCGATGCGGGCAAAAGCCCCGTCTCTTCTTACGATTATCTCTGTGCAGAGCCCCGACCGCACCTCTGCGCCCAACCGCAGCTTCTTAGCGTAATACACGCGATCCCCGGGATCATAATCAAGTTGCAGTCTCACATTGTGCACCTCCCTATTTTATGTTTTTGCAAATTGGGCAAAAATGCTGCCATTCCTTGCGATCGTTCCATAAGAACCGCCATCCTTCTTCCTTCATCTGCTCTTTGGCATCATCCCAGCTTCCGCAAGGCCCAATCACCTCATTGCAGATATCGCATACCGCGTAATAATAGTCATACTGCCGCCCAATCATTTTACCCATACCCCTTTCTCCAGTGTGTCGGGAAGCTCCAGCTACGAATCTTATAGCCAGCCCCTAAACCATTTTCATGGCTCCTTTCGGTTATTTATTCCGATTTGTGATATATTATCGTTATGGCTGCAGGGCAATCGGGACCATAGTCCTGCAACCAGAAGGCATCTTATCGCCGGGAAAGTTCTTGGTTTATCCCGGTTCAGAACGGTAAGATGCCTTCACTTTTTACTTTTTCCCCTGCAGGAGCGCCAACAGCTCGTCCGTCAGCTCAATCGCTTTTTCCCTGTTTTCAAGTTCTTCGGCTTCTTGAAGCTCGGCCTGCAGGCGATCAACAATTTCCTTAATACTGCCTGCCGCATAATATCTGCGGAGGATAATACTGTTGCAATCTGTAAAAATTTCAACAGGATCGCCGTCTTTAATTCCAAATTTTCTTCGGAGTTCTTTCGGGATCACAAGCCTCCCAAGATTGTCTATGTTTCTGATTATTCCAGTTGCTGGCATGTTTTTTTCCTCCTTAAAGTTCGTTTTATTTTCCGGTATCAGCTATCTTTTTGCCTACCCAAAGCAGAAATACGTCCAGCCGAGATAACGGTCATACATCGCCGTGTGTGTTCCTCGACCCTGCTTGAAATTAGCCTGGTATACAACGGACGAATCATTCAGTATCCTCTCGCCTTCCAGCAGCCTTAACGCCATTCTGACGCATCGGGCGTCTGGGTGCAGATTCTCAAAGAACTTGCTTTGTGTGCCGTAGTACTGCCCCGGTTGGTATACGACCCCTGAAATTGTGTTGGGAAATCCGGGCGATGCAACACGGTTCAGTACAACCTCGCCAACGCTCATTTTCCAGTCATCAGATAGCCAGTCAGATCCGGCTTCTGCGTAAATAATTTTACCTAGCAGATATAGATTGTCCCATGAAACCTTCTTGTAGTCCAGCCCGAGCCCATCAATTTTGGCATTCCGAAACTCTTCTGCCTGATGCCCACAATCGGCATCACCCACAGCCGCCGTGGCTGCCATTATGGCCATGTAGTCGATATCGGGGACATAGTCCGCAGCGCTGGCTTCACCGGCTATAAGCAAAAGTACAATCAGCAGAATTAACGATATCAGGGCAACGATGTATGTAACTGTTTTCATGTCTTACCTCCCTATGTGAAAAGGCTTGTCTGGATATTGCTCGGCAGCCTTGTAATTGTGATCTCCGTTCGAGGGTTGGCCTTATCATACAAGCACCGGCTGCCATCGTGAGAAGCTACGATGCTGTAGTTGTCATCGGCCAGTATGCCGGAGGCAACCAGGATGTCGTCTATTGCCTCAAGAAGGTTCGTCAGGTCGGTTTTTCTTTTTGTCGGAAGATAGAACAGACACTTGACATTGCACTCGCAGTCGATCGGGCGCGGCGGACGGGGTCTCAGAAACCAAAAGGCGTTCCTCTCGTATTCCCTGTATTGCTTCGACGGAGCTATAAACGGCCTGCCGGTTTTCCTGTTGGTCAATATCTGCTGGCTGTTCTTCTTCGTAATCGGCGGGAGCTTGACGGTGTATTTTATCTCTGCCATATGCAGCCACCTCACAGCCCGAGAAGCTTCCGGCGCTCATCGTAAGTTTTTTTGACATTCTCTCGCCGCCGGCTCTCTCCATCAACCTTGACCGGGAAGCAGATCTCAAGCACTCGGTCGTATATCCGATGCCGCTGGGCGTCTTTGGGATTTTTTATTTCATCCATCGAAATATTGGTTGTAACAATCAGCGGCTTGCGGGATTCATACCGGGCGTTGATGATGTTGTAAACCTGCTCCTGCATGTACTCGCTCTCGCGCTCAACCCCCAGGTCGTCGATGATCAGCAGCTTATAATCGTTCAAGCTGTCTATGTAATCCTGCCTGCCCTCGAACAAGCCTTGCATCGTGTTGATGATCCGCGTGAAGTTCGTCATGAGTACAGGGATGCCGCGGTCAATAAGCGCATTTGCGATGCATGCAGCATAGAATGTCTTTCCGGTCCCCACCGGTCCATACAGCAGCAGCCCCATGTTTATTTTGGAAAAAGCATCAAATTCATCCGCATATTTTTTAACGGCGGTTGAGACTTTTGGATTGCTCTGATCATCAGCGTCAAAATTGCTGTATCTGCTCTCCGGTTCCGGAAGCCCGTTCCGCCTAAGCCTGTCAACTCTCTTCTCAAACCGTCTGCGCTCTGCCTCTTGCCTCTCGGCTTCCTCTGCCGCCATTTGGCACTTGCAGAGGACAGGAACGACCCGCATATCCCCGAGATTATTAAGGCGGTACTGGCGCGGTGTGTGGCACTTGCCGCAGTATAAGAGGCCGTCTGGCCCAATGTAGTCCTCCGGCTCAATCGGGGGTGCCGCCGCTATAATGCTATCTATCGCTTTGTTGATGGCGTTCATGATACGCTCTCCCTTCAGTCTGGTATAAAATCAAGATCATCTTTTCGCTGAGGGCTCACGCCCTTGTGGTCGTCATAGTTCCCATCCAGGACCTTCGCCATGTTGCTGTCCTTGACAAGCCAATCGAACGTCGCCCTCCAGTTCCGGTTGTTAGCCCCCTTGAGAAAACTGCTTTCTGCGGTCTTGTCAAAGAGCAACGCGAAATCCTCCACTGAGTGCCCCGATGCTATCCTGGCCCGGATAGCTTTCTTTCGCGCTTCTGAAATCGTCCTGCAGGATGGCAGCATTGGGCACTTGTCGTTGTACAGCTCTATGATTTTTTCATACGGCACATCAGGGCGTGGGGCAGGACGCTCAGCGTCCGTACTTTCTTCTTTATTACTTTCTTCTTTGTATTTATTATTATTATTATATTTCTTATACTTCTTTAGTTGTTGCCCTTCGTTTGCCCTTTGTTTGCCCTCAGTTTGCCCTTCGTTTGCCGTTTGGCTTGCCCCGCCCTGATACTTTTCGTAATTAAGTATAGTAATTACAGTGTATTGAGCGGTTGAACGGCTTGCCACTTCGTTTGTCCCTTTTAGGTGGTTTAGGGCTGTCCTCACCTGCTTAACTGTCAAACCTGTTTCTTCGGATAAACGGCTTATACTTGTTACCAATTCGCCCCTGAGAATGATTTTATTTTGCCATTCCCTGTCTTCAAAATTGGCTTTCAGAAGCAGGTGGATAAAGAGCTTAAACGTATTCATATCCCCATACCAACGCCAACTAAGGATGTTCCTGTCGAGTTTTATAAACGTCGTTGGCTCTGCCACTTCTGTCCTCCAATCTGTACATAGGGGGCAGGAGTACCGCCCCCATCTCAGTCAAAAGTAGGTTACTGTCCATCTGGTTCAGGCGATCCGGGCTCATCGGAGTAAAACTCGTCAAAGTCATTGTTTTCGCCTGATGTATAAGCCTCGTCAGGCTCTCCGCTATCGCCATCATCGAGGGACTCCAGATCTTCATAATCCCCGTTTTTCACGGCGGCAAAGAAGCCCTCCAGCCACAGATGGTGCATCTTCTTCGCATAGCCCATGATTTTACTCATGAGGCTCTCAGGGACCGCCAGGCGTCCATCCAGCTCTACGTTGATATCGTCAAGGCTAAAGGTGTAACAGAGCCTTGCATTTGGGGAGATTGAGCCTTCCTCATCGCCGAGAAGTGACATCTGTGCCTCAGGGGACGCATCAGGGGAAATAACAAGCTTCAGCGGGTAGTCCAGTTCCCGCCAAGTGGCGACTAACATATAGCCGGCAAGCAGCTCATCAAGCTTGTTTTTAACAGACTTAAAGGGAGTAAAATAATTCATGCCTTATACCTCCAATCATTGTTAGAACGGCAGATCGCCGTCGCTGTCACTGAGCTCTCTAAAGGCAGAGCCTCCACCCGTATAGTCCGGCGCCGATCCTTCGGCGCTGGCGTCACTATCGCGTTTCTTACTGCTGCCGAAATAAATATTACCTACGATGACCTCTGCGTTTCTGCGCTTGTTACCTTCCTTGTCCTGCCAGTCGCGGAGTTGCAGGCGGCCGCTGACAACGGCCATGCTGCCCTTGGAAAAGTATTTGGACACAAATTCACCGGTCTGCCGCCATGCGACACAGTCGATGAAGTCCGTCTGCGTATCGCCGTTCTCTCCCTTGTAGTCACGGTCGACAGCAAGAGTGAAGGATGCAACAGGGATATCGGACTGCGTGTAACGGAGCTCAGGATCTCGAACGAGACGTCCCATAAGTACTATGTGGTTTAACATGTTTCCTCCTTGACATGCTCTACTGCGGCAATATAAACCTCTTTGCCTGTCAGCCGCTGTACCTCTCGCTTGAAACGGGGAGCGTCGGCATTGTTTGCCGACAAGTGCAGCAGATAGATCTGCCGGACTTTTCTCAGGTCGTTTGCCTCAAGCGTCCTCTTGCACTGCTCCAGGCTCATATGAGATGCAAGCAGGCGGGATCGGCGAGACGCTTCAACATATCCAGATGAGATATTTTCGTCCAAGGTGTCAAGCGAGTAGTTGCACTCAAGTGCAATCTTGGTCAGCCCCAGAAATGTGTATCTGAGGTAGTACGTGTCTGTGGCAAAGAGCAGCTTTTCCTCGCCGTCAAATACAAGGAACCCCATTGGCTCCGCTGCGTCATGCTGAACATCAAACGGCAGAATCAGCCACGGTCCTACATGAAACTGCTCAAGCGCCTTAATTATGCGGACGTGATGTCCTGTGAGCCCGCAGGCTTGCGCCGTACCCTGTGAGCAGTATATGTCCACCCCCGCCGCTAGAACGTCTTGTGCGGCCTTGCAGTGGTCTTTGTGCTCATGAGTGATTAAGCACGCCTGCATTTCGTGGAGCCTATAATTGCAGCCATCTTTGATTTTACTTACAGGGATCCCGCACTCGATTATGAGCATTGAGCCGCCGGAGCTGAGTATGTAACAGTTGCCGGTTGAGCCGGACGCGATTGTTTGAAATTCCATAGCTTAAAACGGGTCTTTTTTACCACGCTTATTCTTAGCGGGTTCCGCATCAAACAAAGCTGTCTGACCGCCACTTTCTTGGTTCTCCGGCTCTATTCCCGAGGCTTCCTGCTTGGCGTTTACATTCGGTTCCGGTGGTTGTTCTTCATCCATAATCTCCCCGGTGTCAGGGTCTATATCCGACATCTCGGAATAGTCAACATCAATCGCTGATCCGTTGGCATTTTCCTCAATTTCTTCCATCACGGCAGCCTCGTGGTAGCTGTCCTCAAGTTGCTTGAGCTCAAGGTAATTCTGGTCGATTTTCTGACTGTCTATCGTGATGTCGCTATAAGCGGCACGGTACACGGTCTTGTAGCACATCTTCTCAAACCAGCCTTCGACATGCACCGTACCGGTCTTTTTCCCGTCTTCCCAAACATCCTTTTCACCGCCCCAAAACTCAGGGCTGGCATATTCAGGTTTGCGCTTGAGAATATCCTTTAAAGACATAACAACCAGTTTATTTTTCTCCGGATTATCCTTATAGGCGTGATAATAAAATCCGCCCTTGACTTCGCCGCGGTCGAAGTCGTCAACAATTTCAAATTCGTAGCTCTCGACCGGATTGTCGAGGCTCTTTTTATGTGACTTGAAATGGTCGTTTGTATAGACGAGCTCAACAATCACCGCATCAGGGATATCCTGCCCGTACTTCTTCGCGGTCATTTCTATACCCCGGTACCCATCAATGAAAACAACGTCGTACATCTTCAGGGCGTTGTTTTTGAACGGCATCATTGAGATGTGGTTTTTTTGTGCGGGGTCAAGGCCAATGCGGGCCTTCGCAACAACGCTGCGGGCAAGCAAATTCATGTTTACATTTGCCCAGGTCACAGGCAGCGGATCCTTGTTGAATTTCTTTTTCAAGCGCTTTTCTTCAGCTGTACGCAGCGCGGAGTCGATAGCGATAAAGTAATTCTGTGCAAGCCGGCGCTGAGAGTTTGTCAGCGCAATGTCGCCCACGTCGCTGCCGAATTCGGCAAGCACCTTTTCAGTGAAACGTACGCTCGCAGAGGGCTGTACTTCCGTTAGGGTCTGCTCTTGTTTCATGTTCTCGTTTGACATATCTAAATTCCTTTCCTTGTGTTGTTTTACAGAGTCTCCAGACGGAGCTTCATATTTGGTGCCTCATACTCCCTTGCGGCCTCTTCTTCGGAGCCGTAGCGATCAATGAGGTAGCTCTGCAAATCCTGTGGGAGTCCCTCAAATGGAGTCGGAACTATAAGCTGTATAATCTGCGGCTTTTCAGTACCGGCATCCATCGGGTAAAGCCAGCAGACAGACTCGGCGTTGTCTACAAAGACCGGCAGCGTGATACCATAACGAACCGAGAAAGCTTCAATGATGTCGAGACCAATGTTTATACGCGCCGCATTGTTCGCCGCGCTGTAAGGCACACCATCAATAAGCGTCTCACAGACCTCTTTCACACCGCCATTTACAAGCGTCTCTGTGAGTTTGAATTTAGCAGTGCGGAACGCTCCGGATATATGGTCGTCCAACATCTTGACTTTTGAGTTAGTAAATTCATCACAGAGGGCAATTAGCTTCTCGCATTCCTCAAAGGCAGCAGCCAGCTCTTTTTCCCGGGCCTTTAGCTTTTCAATCTCGCGCGCCGCGTTCTCGGCATTTTGAATTCTCAGGAGATTGCGCCCATGTTCGGCCTTTTCCTCTTTAAGCCGGATGATCTTAGCGTTAATCTCGGCTTTCTTACCGTCTGAAGAATGCATCAGACTTTCAATCTCAGCTCTCTTGGCATCGATTTTTGACATATCAAAGGGAGTGGCCGGAGCGCTCATTTTTTCGGCTATTTCTGCATCAATGGATGCAATCACAGAATCCAGTTTATCCTTATCTTTTCTGAGATCCGCGAGCGCTTCCCCTGATGATGCAATATCGTTGTGCACTCCCTCGATTTGTGCCGCGAGCTTTTTGCCTTTGTCAACAATCGCTTCGAGCTCATTTGCCTTGTTCTCGTTGAACTGCTCAATAGTGGCTTTTACCTTTTCCTCGGGTAAGGCCTGTCCGCAGGTCGGGCAAACGGTATCCCCGGTGAACTCCTGATCCGCTAAGGTGTGATACCGGTCTAAGTGTTCCTGCCGCGCTTTTTCCAAAGCGGCCAAATTATCCTTGCAGGTAAGAATGTGCCGCTCAGTCTCGGCAATGCTCTGTGTGATCTTAAAAGCTGCACGCTGGGTCTCGGAGAGCTTGGTCCTCAGGTCGGCCGCAGCTGCTTCTCTCGCCTGATTGTTTTGGCTGTTGTGCTTGACCTGCTCTGTCTCTAGCTCCGCCAGCTCTTTGCGAAGCTGTGATAATGTCTCTCCGTTGCCAAGGGCAAAAAACTGAGTGCTGAGATCCTCAATTTCCTTTGTGAGCTTGTCAACAGCTGTCTGTTCGGATTTAGATCTGAGCCCCTCTGTGTTCAGGTACTGCATATGTGCATTGATGGCTGCCGGAATGGATTTGATCTCATCGTTGATCTTGGTTTTCTGCGCAGCCTTAGCTTTTTTGACGTCGGCAACTGAGACCAGTTTTGTGATATGCGGCGCAAGCTCGGCAAATTCTGGCAGGGTAAGAATCGAGCTCTCATCTACATCACCGCACATATCCAAAAGCATCTTGCGGCGTTCGTCAGCCTTAATTTGCTCGTTGAAATAGCCAGTCATGGTGAGCAAGCAGACAAGCTTTATAGGGGCTATCCGCTCAATAAAAGCGGTGTACTCTTTTTCAGACTTTGGGACGCCATCAATGCAGTATTCGGTCCTATGGCCATTGAAGGTCTGGACATTGGTGCCGGTCTTTTTCTGCCAGACCTCATGAAAGCAGCGAATAAGCTCAAACGTTGTTCCGTTGTGCTCAAGCACCGCCCGTACGGTATGCTCTAGCATCGGAATTGCGGCCCCGGATTCGTCCAGCGTCTTAATATTGAAGTTTAGATCGGAGCGCCCCAGGTGGTCTTTTCCGGTAATTACCCAGATGAAGGCATCCATTACTGTCGTCTTGCCCGTGGCGTTCTGACCGATGATCCTGGCGTCTTTGCCATCGAATTTAAGTACCAGCGACCGAATGCCCTTAAAATTGGTCAGCTCAAGTTCAATTATTTTCATCCGGAGCCTCCCTCTGGGTGATGGTCTTAAGCCGGGGCATGATACGCTCGTCTATCCTGCTTTCGGGCACGTTGATCTCCACGACCTTGGCGGCTCTGTCTCCCTTGCTTGTGGGCGCGATAACGATGTCGTCGACTGCGATGTCGGGGATCTCGCAGTAATAGCTGTATCTTCCCAGGCTATATTCGCCGCTGTCTTTGCGGTATGTAATGTTAATAATGCTCATGGGGTTCCTCCTTAATTTTATTAATTCGACTAATTATTACGTCTTATATTGACATTCTTCTTTTTTCGTGGTATTTTCATGTTTGGCAATCAGACTTTAGCTCTTGGCAGAGGTAATCACCTCCCCAGGGGCTCTTTTTATGCCCATTTTGAGCTTGCTTGTACACCACGGGCATATGTACTTTTTCTCGCTTCGGGCCAGTCCTGACACATTCCATGTCCGGCCGCAGCAGGAACATATCCGGTATCGCTTTTTCACGCGCCAACCTCCTTTCCTGCAGCTACACCAACGCGGTACACAGGAAATAGATCCCCGTACAGAGCCAGACCAAAGCTGCGGTCTCCCATATTCCTTTGAGCACATCCCGGCCCGAAAGCCCGAACTCGCCCTTGATCCAGGTCAGCATTGTTTCGTTCCTTTCTTTTACGTTGCCCCCTCCCTTTATATATGGTAATATATGGATGAAGGGAGGCGCGATAAGTGGATATAGAAAAATTGAAATACGACCTTTCTCTGCAATGCGCTTTAGTAGATTCGATAAAAAGCTATCCAGACGATCTTCGTAAATTCATGCTTGAACGTTTCAAATCGTATCTGACGTTCTACAACATGCTAGATGATTCATATTTCTATGATCTTCCAAAACCAGAAGATCTACCTAAGCCTAAATTCTAGATTGCTTTCTCGCATATTGAATCATCGTATCAGCATGTCTCCTTTCTTTTTGCGTTGTCCTCCTCCCGCCACAGGTGGTAATATGTGGGCGAAAGAAGGTGATTTTAATGATGGAAGCTCCAAATATTGTTTCAACCTTGAAAATTGAAGAACTCAATTTCACTTTTTGTGTAAGAGCATATCGGAAACTAACCAAAACAGAACTTCAAAATAATTTACAAATATGGCTTAATCATTCGCGGTATAAAAAGATTCCGAAGAACAAAACTGTTGAAGTTATCTCCATTCTTGGATATGATTCGTAAGTTGCTCTAATAGCATAATTGCCCATTTTTCGGACAGCGTTATTTCGTTGCGTCCTTCCGGAAGCGTTAACGTAATTTCCTTTTTTTCAAGGTCGTTTTCCAATATGTACACAGTATTTTCATCCATTCGTTAGACTTGCCTCCCCTTCTAAATTAACTTTGCCATGTAATTGACTGCTGCAATACAAAATATCAGTATGATAGACGAGCAAATACTGACATTGCCGCAAATAATTGATAGTAGCCTATTGCAGCTATCAGAAGCTACTTATCAAAATCTACAAACTGTCTTTGATAATCCGCTTTTCATTAATGAGGATTCACCGTCAGAGCTCGAGGAATTCTATAAACCTATTAAGGAAAAGCAAAGTCTGACCGTTTCGCAAGCCGTGTCATTACTTAGTTTGCTTATCACCCTTCTTTCGTTTCTGATGGGGTTTTTACCTGACAAGGAACAAAAGCGGATAATCGCTCAGAACGAAATAATCATTGATCAAAACGAAAACAAATTAGAGGAGACCGCTAATCTGACAAAGGCTGTTGAGAATCTGAATAATGCCGTTCAGGCTCTCAGTGAAGATCTTCATAATAGTGGCATGCTGCTGAATGATGCTGGAGATATAGAAAACTCTGATGGCTAAGAGCGCAGTACAGGCACTCTCAGCAGCGAAGAATATCCAAATGCGTTTTACTTGTAGTTTTAAATTTTTATTCCGCTCTTGAGCTTGCACCTCGAGAGCGGATATTCTTTTCTCGAGTTCCGCATATTTGGCATTTTCGTTAATCGTATATTCCTCCTTTCTGCGGAGTTTGCGGGGGTCTCCCCTTGATCCAGGTCAGCGTGGCAAGTCCCCCTGACTTATCATCCGGGCAAAGTCCGGCTTTGATATGTACCGCCCCGAGAAGGGGAAGTTCTTGTCTATGACCTTGCGGCTAAGCCCGGTAAACTCGATAATGTCCGCTCTTGACAGCATGTTCTTGTCAGGGAAAAACCCGTTCAGGAATTCAAGGTTGTCCCTATACCCCGCTTTCTCTCTCGGCATCCTGCTCACCTCCCTTATTCTTTTGCGGCCACAGTGTTTCATTGATAGCCTCTAACATGCCCGGTGTAGCTATCTTGCCGTTAAGAATTTTACTGAGATAGCTATCATCGAAATACAGTCCGGTTTTCTTTTGGACTTCTTCGATAAGCCAAACCTGCTTTTTGTCGAGGTCAATTAGTCTTTTCTTAATCTGTTTCCCGTACTCAGTCACCTTGTTCAACTCCTTTACGTGGTAAAGTCGCTATAATTGTGTTACCCGCGGGATAACAATAGATGCGGGAGGGCAAATGTGTTATTTTTTTGCGGGTAACACAATATCTAGCGATTGACAGTTACGGAACTCTGTAATACAATATCCGTACCACCAAGATAATTACTGCATTCCGTTGTCGCCATTAAGTATAGTACCGTTATCAGTAAAATTCAAGAGTAATCTTAAGGATTGCAGTAATTTAGCAGATGTGTCATAAAAGGGGCATTATCATGGGCAATCTTTACAACACCATTGAGGAACTCTGCAAAAAGAGCGGCATAAACGTAACTGAAATGTGCCGAGCAACAGGAGTAAGCCGCGGAAATTTAACGGACTTGAAGATGGGGAGACAAACCGGTCTTTCTGCGAAAAACGCCGACAAAATAGCGTCTTATTTTGGAGTTTCCGTTGGTTACCTGCTTGGGACAGAAAAATCCCCCGCTGAAAATAAAGATATTACAGCCAACGACTTCCAGGCTGCCTTCTGGGGCGGCGATGAAAACCTAACGCCGGAGGAAAAAGAACTGCTGTGGAGGGACGTTCGGGATTACGCAAAATTCAAAATGGACCAGATTAACCAGATGAAAAAGAATAAAAAGTAAGAGGATAGTCTCATGAGTCCCTTGTATCTTTATGCCTACGCAGAGGAGCGCGGCATTGATGTAGATTGGTATTCAATGGAAAGCGTAGAGTCACTCTCTATCCGGTTAAGCAGCGGCAAATGCGCAGTTGCGGTTGATCCGTGGAAGCTCAGGACTGTTTCGGATGAAAATGTAAAGCTCGCCCATGAGCTTGGACATTGCGAGACTGGCAGCTTTTATAACCTTTACTCGCCCTTCGATGTCCAGCAGAAACACGAAAACCGCGCCGACAGATGGGCAATAAAAAAGCTCGTCCCGAAGGATGAGCTTGATAAGGCTGTTAAGCAGGGTAATACTGAACTGTGGGAACTTGCAGAATTGTTTGACATCACAGAGGACTTTATGCGAAAAGCAGTCGAGTATTATAAGTCTACAGGAATGTGAGTCTATATTATTGGTAATATAATTATTTTAAGGTGATAATATGAAAAAATTTTTTACTATAACAATCTCAATTATTTTAATTGTCGCGGCTGTAATTGCCGGATACGCCTATGGGTTCGGTGCATATAACCGTCCAATAAGGTGGTGGGAGTTTTGGCTAAGAAAATAAACTACGCCGAATTATATACGCTACGCAAGGACGGCAGATACCAAGGATATTACTATATAGACGGCAAACGGAAATGTGCCTGCGACCGTGACCCCGAGGCGCTGTACTGGAAACTCAAGGAGCTTGAAAAGCCAAAGGAGAAAACCTTTGGAGAGGTTCTCGACGAGTGGCAAAAGGAACATGTTGAAAAGTTGGAGCGCGGGACTCAGAAAACATACAAAGCACATATAGAAGCCGCTGACGTAAGACATGGTGACTTTGCCTTGCAGGATGTTACAGCAGCCGAGATCAACCGGATCATGCTAAGCGAAAAAGCACAGGGGTACAGCTATAAGCACGCAGCCGCCGCCAAATCAATTTACAAGCAAGTGTTTGACTTTGCTATTGTGAAAGGGTACGCAAGTACGAATCCGGCACAATCCGTACAAGTTCCCAGAGGACTACCACGTGGACGCAGAGAGGCACCGGAAAATGATGTGCTAACAATTGTTAAAAACAATATCGATAAACCCTATGGGCTGTTTCCATTTTTATTGTTATATACTGGTTTTCGCACGGAAGAAGCTGCGGCTCTCCAATGGGGCGATATTGACATAAAGCACAAAAAAATTTATTGCCGGCGCGCTGTCGACCTCCACGGAACGCCAATAATAAAAAGTACGAAAAGTGAAGCCGGAGAGCGAGAAGTCATTTTGCTTGACGGGCTATTACCTCACGTTAAAAAACCCGCAAAGGCAAAAGACAGCGATTATATTTTTTCTGATAATGGCAAATTGCTCACGAGATCGCAAATATCAAGCAGATGGCTGAACTGGTGTAAGGCTGTAGGGCTTGCAGAACAAAAAACATACAGCAATAGACTCCGAGGAAATAAGAAGTGCACTCGCACAGAGTGGCGGCCGCTTGTAACTCCGCATCAGCTTAGACATGGATATGCGACAATTTTATACGAAGCAGGAATCGACGAATTGACAGCAATGGAACTAATGGGGCATGCTGATATAGAAACTACTAGACGTATATATACCCATTTGCGCCAAAGCAAAAGAGACGGTGTTGCCGATATACTCAATAAACAATTTGCTGCACTTGATGGCAACTCTGATGGCAACTCTGATGGCAAAGACCCTGAACATACTGAAAACTCTAACTTTTAGTGGGGTTCGAGTCTTGTATCGTCCACCATTTCTAAAATTTAGAAATTGTACGCAAAAACCCGCAAATCATTGATAAATCAGTGGTTTGCGGGTACTTTTTATGTTTTTCTGTATTTATAGATTTTGCCTTTTTATCCTTCATTTACCCCCATCTACCCTAATTTTGATGTCAAAAGTAGGAGGTTCCAAATTAACGTCAGCCCAAAATAACATACTTTTAATATCAATTTATCAGATTGGAGCTAGTGCAAACGCTATTAGCTTAATCAGCTATATATAGTGGACTAATATCCTCCCAATTAGCAGGTAATTTTATATTCAATTCAGCCAATGGGCTATGCTTAGTTCTCAATAGTATACCATTTGCATTACGCCTCCAATAATTATAATTAATATCACGGAAGCTAATTGAAGCACCAAAACGCATATTCATATTGCCTCCACCATACGGAACTTTTACATTGTAAAGACCATGCGGAACGGTCAGTATTAATGTATTATTTTCATTTTCTTTATAAAATAGCTCTCCAGATCCTTGAATCACACCTACTGATATTGCAACATCATATATAGGTTGTAAGGACTGATTAGAAATAACAACATTATAATATAATCTATCCTCAAATTTAATATCTGTTAACCATACCGATATTAAATTTGCCTGCCTATATAACAGTTCTTTTCTATGTAATCGCACGTCTCTACGAGCAACGCAAAAGGCAATTAAAACAACAGATAAAGTCAGTAACGCATTTATAAGAAAGTGTCCCAACCGCCGTAGAAATTGGAGTAACGCAGAAATGCTCCAAATAACATCTGAAAGCGCCGGATTACGCAGTTTTGACTTCTAAAGTGTCTGAGCATTCAGCCACCAGCATAGCAGAAAGGGCCGGGATTTGACGGTATCCTTTAACCCTGCGAAAGCTGCTTTCCGCCTCCATAAAACCAGCGGCGGCATAGCGCAGAGCCATCTCGCCATCCCGGAAGTTGGATACTCT
>Ga0209312_1000434_pt1 | contig 40041 bp, 34 predicted proteins | sample BioC13SIPDNA_4_FD_185744 | JGI IMG/M metagenome (GOLD analysis project Ga0209312, IMG submission 185744) | Anaerobic biogas reactor microbial communites from Washington, USA - Biogas_R1_B C13 SIP DNA (SPAdes) (version 2) | ecosystem: Engineered > Bioreactor > Anaerobic > Unclassified | place... | reverse complement strand
GCTGTGGCAGGGGGTGCAAGTTCTGTGCGATGGCGCGCCACGGAATGAAGCACCTCGATCCCGATACGATCCTGGCCGACCTGCAAACCAACGTGGCCGGGGGGCTTAAGGCGGTCGTCAGCGGCAGCGAAGACTTCTTCCGATACGGCGCCAAGGGGTTGCGTCCCGATTTCGAGAAGCTGTGCGATCTGCTGGAACGGATGCGGAAGATTGAAGGGCTGTCGTTCATGCAGATCGATCACGCCAACGTGACATCGGTCCTGCAACTGACCGACGAGCAGCTTCGCGAGATCCGGCGTCTGTTGACCTGGGAGCGGCCGAGCGAGTATCTATGGGTGAATATGGGCGTCGAAAGCGCCAACGGGCATCTGGTGGCCGCCAACAGCCCGGGCAAGGTCGCGCCGTTCGCCCCGGACGATTGGGGGCAGATGGTTCGCGAGACGGCGGACCGCACGACGCGTTGCGGGTTCTTTCCCGTTGTCAGTGTCCTGCTGGGCATGCCGGGCGAGACGCCCGACGACGTCATGGCCACCCTGGAACTGGTCCGGGACCTGGCGGCCAAGGGTGCGGTGATCTTTCCGATCTTTTATGAGCCGATGGCCTCAGGGGCGGAGGCCGACAGGCAGCGATTCACGTTGGCGAAGATGACGCTCGAACACCTGGAACTCTATCGGACCTGCTATGAGCAGAACTTCAAGATGGTCCCGAAGCTGTTCTGGGACAACCAGCGTGCCGGCGGCGTCTCGTGGGCCCGACGTGCGTTCATGCAGACCCTCGGGCACGGCGAAGTGATGACCTGGCGACGGACCTTCAGGAGATTGCGCAGGCAGATGGACCGTTCCATTTCGACAGTGGTGGAGAAGGAGCAGGTGTATGCCTCATGACCGTGTGACAACGGCCAGGCCCGTCCGGCAGCCTCAGGACAACGTCCCACAGACGAAGCAGCAGCGAGACGATCTGCTCGCCAACATTCGGGATTACATCGAGACGCATGGGCCGGTTCCGCCCCTGTCGATCGGCGAGCTGCGGGCTCATACGGAGGCCGTGCTCCAGAAGGCCGGCATGGATCGCAAGTACACCGACTACGCCGCCGTGCTCGTCAACAACGAGGTCTGGCGCGAGACGGTGGCGGCTATTCCCTATCAGAAGCGTCTGCTGCTTCTGCCCAAGTGCCTGCGCAGCAGCACCGAATGCCCGGCGAGCTTCGATGATTTGGGGTTGCTTTGCGAGCATTGCGGCCGATGCGCCATCGACGAACTGAAGAGTCAGGCGGAGCAGTTGGGTTATGCCGTTCTGGTTGCCGAGGGTTCGCCCGTTGTGATGGGCTTGATCGAGACGAGACGCATCGAAGCGGTCGTAGGCGCCAGTTGCCTGTCGGTGCTGGAGCGGGTGTTTCCGTATATGGAGGCCGGGGCGGTCCCCGGTGTGGCGATTCCCCTCCTGCGAGACGGCTGCACGGACACCAGCGTCGATCTCGACTGGCTCTGGGAGGCAATCTACCAGACGACGGACGATCAGACCAGGCGTCTCGACCTCGATGCGCTGCACGAGCAGGTCAACGCGTGGTTCTCGCAGGAAGCTCTCGCGCAGCTGATCGCGCCGCAGCCCGACGAGACCGAGCAAGTGGCCCTGGACTGGATGGCCAAGGCGGGCAAACGCTGGCGGCCCTTCCTCGGCGTCTGCGCGTACAAGGCCCTCTCGACCGACGGCTCGCCTGCGACAGACAAGGATCTGCAACGGATCGCCGTTGCGGTGGAGTGTTTCCACAAAGCCTCGCTCGTTCACGACGATATCGAAGATGGCGATTCGGAGCGGTACGGTGAGAAGACGCTCCATTCGGAGCACGGCGTTCCCGTCGCGCTGAATGTCGGCGACCTGCTTCTGGGCGAGGGCTATCGGCTTCTCGTCGAGACCGATGCCTCGGATGAGCGCAAGGCGAAACTCCTGGATGCTGCCGTACAGGGCCATCGCACGCTGTGCCTGGGCCAGGGCCGCGAGCTGGCGTGGGCCCGAGCGCCGAGGCCGCTGACGGTGGACCAGGTGCTGGAGATCTTTCGCATGAAGACGGCGCCGGCGTTCGAGGTGGCCCTTTGCCTCGGGGCGATCCTCGCCGGCTGCGACGATCGGGTCGGCAGTGTGCTGAAGCAGTACAGCGAGTCCCTGGGCATCGCGTATCAGATTCGCGACGATCTGGACGACCTTCGCAGCCCCGAGGGGATCGACCTGTGCGCGAGCCGGCGGCCGTCGGTCCTGCTGGCCCTGGCCTACGAGATGGGTGATGAGGCAACAAGGACGCGAATCGAGCGGCAGTGGGCCCCGTCCGCGACGGATGCCGATCTGCAACAGGTGCGTCAGATCGTCTCGGCGCAGGAGGTGGAGTTGGCGGCGATGCGATTGATGGAGAGCTACAAGGCGCAGGCCATCGGCTCGCTGATTGCCTTGAAGAACGCCAACCTCAAGGGCCTGCTGCGCCGCGTAATGGGCAAGATATTCAACGACTTCGAGATCATGGGATGCTGCAATGACCATCCGCCTCGACATGCGCCGCGCCGTGACTAAAGCCGCCGAGGTTCTGGGCGATTCCGTCGAGGCGGTCAGGGAGTTTCTCGGTCGCCATCTTTGCGAAGACGGGGGCTTTCGGGGTCGGGACGGAAAGAGCGATCTGTACTACACCGTCTTCGGGTTGGAGGCGTCCCTGGCTTTGAAAGCGCACGTCCCATACGAGCGCGTTGCGGAGTACCTTCATCGCTTCGGCGCCGGCCAGTCCCTGGACCTGGTGCACCTGGCCTCCTTGGTCCGATGCCGGGTCAACCTCACGGATATCGCGCGCGACGCATTCGATTCGGGTGCACGACGGGCCCTGATCGCGCGCCTGATGGAGTTTCGGGCGAGCGATGGAGGTTTCAGCGTATCGGCCGGGGCTGAACGTGGGCATGTGTACGGCAGCTTTCTGGCTTTGGGTGTTTGTCAGGACCTTCTGGTGGATGATCTGGACCCGGCCGGTGTGCTCGATTCCGTTCGTTCTCTCCAGATGCCCGACGGCGGTTTCTCGAACGAACCGACGATGACCGTTAGCGCCACTGCCGCCACCGCGGCGGCGATCACGATCTTTCACTATCTCGAAGCGCCGCTGCCCACATCCGCACTACAATGGCTGGCCGGCCGAGCCGAGCCATACGGCGGGTTTTCCGCCATCCCATCGGGACCCGATATGGCGATTCCCGATCTGCTCTCGACGGCGACCGCATTGCACGCTTTGACGTTGGCCGGAGTGGATCTGGACGAGATTCGAGAGAGGAACCTCGACTATCTCGACGGACTATGGGATGTGCAGGGCGGTTTCCACGGCCATCCGGCCGACGATGTCCTGGACTGCGAATACACCTACTACGGACTGTTGTCGCTGGGCGACCTTGTTGGATCATGATGCGAATCGATCAAGAGGCGCTGAACCAGACAATTGTGACGCTCCGCGAACGCCTGCTGGCATTGAGGAACGCCGAAGGCCATTGGGTCGGACACCTTTCCAGCAGTGCCTTATCGACCGCAACCGCCGTGTTCGCCCTGGCTCAGGTCGATGCAACGCGGCATCAGACGCTGATCGACCGGGGCCTGAACTGGCTCTGCGAGAACCAGAACGACGACGGCGGATGGGGCGACACCGTTCAGAGTCCAAGCAATCTCAGTACGACACTGCTGTGCTACTCGGCGCTGGCCGTCGCGGAGGGTGGCAGCCTCAAGTCCGAAGGACTTGGGGTTGGTCTGCACGAACGGGCCGTCCCCAAGCTGTGCCTTACGTTGCCAGGCGCCCTTGAGAAGACCGAGGCGTGGCTGCGTCGCGAAGTCGGCTCGCTCGAGCCGGAAGCCTTAGCCGGGGCGGTGATCGGGCGATATGGCAAGGACCGCACGTTTTCCGTTCCGATCCTGACGATGTGCGCGTTGGCGGGGCGGCTGGGCGCCGGATCGCAGGCGTGGCGTTGCGTCAAGCCGCTGCCGTTTGAGCTGGCGGTCCTGCCGCACCGGCTGTACAAGTGGTTGAAGCTGCCCGTGGTCAGCTACGCATTGCCCGCGCTGATCGCCATCGGGCAGGCCCGCTATGCCCATCGCAGGCCCCGCTGTCCTGTGGCGTGGCTCGTACGCCGTCTGGCGAGAGAGCGAAGTCTCGACGTCCTGACAACACTCCAGCCAACGAACGGCGGCTTCCTCGAAGCGGCTCCGTTGACCTCGTTCGTCGTGATGAGCCTGGCATCGTGCGGACGAGCCGACCACCCGGTCGTTTCCAAAGGGGTCGAGTTCCTTCTCGCCTCGATCCGTGACGATGGCAGTTGGCCGATCGACACGAACCTCGCGATCTGGGGCACGACGCTTTCGATTGCCGCTCTGGCAGCATGGGCTGAAGCCCATCCTACATTGCCGGAAACCGAGCGCCGGCGGCTGACCGACTGGCTGCTGGCCTGCCAGCACAAGGAGACGCACCCCTACACGCAGGCGGCGCCGGGAGGCTGGGCGTGGACAAATCTGCCCGGAGCGGTTCCCGATGCCGACGATACCGCCGGGGCATTGCTTGCCTTGCACCACCTTGGCATCAGGGATGAAGCGGTCTCGAATGCCGTCGCGGCGGGAATCGGGTGGCTTCTCGATCTTCAGAACGGCGACGGGGGGATTCCAACCTTCTGCCGAGGTTGGACGAACTTGCCCTTCGACAGAAGCGCGCCGGATCTCACCGCGCACGCGCTCGGCGCGATGGGCGTCTGGGTAGAGGCGATTGACTCGGAGCCACAGACGGTGCCCGCGATGGGCAGAGCGATGGACTTCCTGGAGATGGTTCAGCGAACGGATGGCTCGTGGGTGCCTTTGTGGTTTGGCAATCAGTCTGTGCCGAACAAGGGGAATCCTGTCTACGGCACAAGCCGGGTGCTGACGCACCTGTCGCGCGTCCCCACTGCATACCGCCGGCGGATGGATACCGCATGCGAGCGGGCCGTCTGTTGGCTTCTGTCAGCGCAGAACGCCGACGGAGGTTGGGGCGGCGCGCCGAGCGTCGCTTCGTCCATCGAGGAGACTGCCCTGGCCGTCGATGCCCTGGCGCAGTCTGTAGGGGCGCATCACCATTCGCCCGTGCCGGCCATGAGCGAAGCGATCGCCCGTGGAGCCCAATGGCTCATCGACCATACCGAGAAAGGCAGATCGACGCCGGCTTGCCCCATCGGCCTGTATTTCGCCCAACTCTGGTATTTCGAAGAGCTCTATCCGATCGTCTTTACGCTCACGGCTCTGGGCAAGGCGCAGGCCATGCTAAGCTCGTAGTGATCGCCGCGGTCCGGAAAAGACGGTGTTCTTCCTTATCCGAAAGCAATTCGATGCATATATTTGTCAGTAGCACTTATTGCCATGAACAAATAAAAAGGCAATGGAGTATATCCCATCATGAGCCGACGGTTTTTTGAACTGATTCTCTCGATCAAGCGAAAATGCCAGTGCAACGAGGAGCAGATTCAGGAGCAGTTGGGCCTGACCGCTGCACAGTTCCATGGCTTGATTGTTCTGGATGAGGGGACCGAGATCGGCGGGTGTGAATTTGCCCGGCGAATGGGTCTGTCTGTGTCGCGAGGAAGTCGGGTGCTGAGTAGTCTGACCAACGCTGGATACATTGCAGCGCGTGTTCGGGCCGATGACCGCCGGGCGATCCAAGTTGCACTGACAGACAAAGGCAGACGAATGAAAGGGCGGATTGCGGATCGCATGACCGACTGCGAAAGCCGTATCTGCGACCGTCTGGACCATTCCGACCTCCGGCAGGTCAGGACGGCGCTGGAACGCCTGGAGGCGGTCCTGTGAGAAGCCCGTTCAATCGAACTTCAAGGAGAATGGCGATGCACAGAGCGATGCTGATTCAATTGGCGTTGGGGTTGCTGATCGGCGGCGGCCTGGGGGCGATGATGGGCTATTTCGGGAAGTGTTCCAGCGGGGCCTGTCCTCTGACGGCCAACCCGTATCGCGGCGGGTTCATCGGGGCGTTGATCGGGGGCATGCTGGCGTTCTCGGGCGTCTCCTCGCGGGCGAATCCCGAAGGCAAGGAAGCGGGCTATGCCGCCGTGCAGATCGAAAATGCAGCGGATTTTGACCGCTTGGTCCTCAAGGCCGAGCGGCCGGTGATGGTCGATTTCTACTCGAACGGTTGCCCGCCGTGCCGCAGGCTGGCCCCCATTGTGGAAGAACTTGCCGAGGTGTATCAGGGCCGCGCTGTCGTGGCCAAGGTCAACGTCGATCGCGTCCCTGACTTGGCCCGCCAATACGGCATCCAGGGCATCCCCGCCGTTCTCTTCTTCGATGGGGGCAGCGAGACACAACGCCTGGTGGGCCTGCGTGCCCGCGGCGCCTACACCGAGGTGCTCGATGGACTGCTGGGCTGACGCGACCTATGGCGACCACAGCGGCGAGAGCAGATCGTAGATGGCCAGAAAGATGCAGGCCAGGCCGGCCGCAACGCACACGAAACCGAAGATGCTGAGCACCGTTGCGATGAATTTCCCTTCGAAATAGGGCGAGGTGGCGAACCGCTGCTTCAAGACCGCGCCGCCGATGCACAACGGCCCCGCCACGCCCAGCACGCCAAACCCCGTCAGGATGCTGCGAAGCGGGTCCTTCATGCGCGGCCCCTGGGGTTCGGGCAGAATGGCCAGCACGACGAAGCACGCCAGAGCAATGGCGAGCGGCGCCCCGATCGCCAGCAGGAGCTTTCGAGTGCCACGCCGCTTGTCGCGCTTCTGTTGGATATCCGTCTCGGCCATCACGTCGCCGCCGTCAGCGCATCTTGCGGATGCGGACCTCGATATCCTTGTCGTTGGCCAGGAGCTTGACGAGCTCGTTTGGATCGGTCTGTCCGTAATGATACGGATAGAGGACCTTCGGCTCGAAGGTCCGGGCGGCATCGGCCACCATCTCCGGGGTCATCGTGTACGGCAGGTTCATCGGCAGAAAGGCGATGTCGATCTTCTTGAGGTCCTTCATCTCGGGGATGTTCTCCGTATCGCCCGCGATGTAGACCCGCCGCTCGCCGAACGTCACGACGTATCCGTTGCCGTGGCCTTTGGGATGGAACGGTGTGCCGTCGGGCCTCTTGTGCGCGATGTTGTACGCCGGCACTGCTTCGATCTTGAGCCCGTCGACGGTTCGCACGTCGCCGTTCTTCATAATCAGGCCGCCGGCAACCTTCTCGGCGCAGATCCTGGTCAGGACGATCTTCGTTTGAGGCGTGCGAATCAGTTCCAGGGCCGTGGGATCAAGATGGTCGCCGTGCTCGTGGGTGATCAGAACGGCGTCCGCCTTGGGCAGCTTGGTGTAATCGGCCTCCCGGCTGACCGGATCGACGTGGATGACCTTGTCCCGCCACGTGAACATCAGCGTGCCATGACCGATGAAGGTGATCTTCAGATCGCCCTGTTCGGCTTTGAAAATGTCTTCTTCAAGCTTCTTCTCCTCGGCAGCACCTTCCGATGCGATGCCAAGCTCTGCCGCGATCAGAGTGACGCAGACAAGGCATGCCATTGTGGTGATCCTGTTCATCGTCGGCTCCTTTCTCCACGCGCCGAACCGCCGCGCTACTTGGCGGCCATCACATCGAGTTCGGCGATCGTGGTGTAGTACTGACGCCCCCACTCGTTAAAGGCCACCAGGCGGATGTAGCGGCCTTTGACGGGCTGGGCGAACGTGACCGTCTGAAGCTGATCGTTGTTGGAAAACTCCGCCTTGACCACCGGCTCGCCCCAATCCTCGCCGTCACCGCTGACGAAGAATTCGTATCGGCGAATCCGCCCGTTGGCCTGGTCTTGGCGGGGCAGTTGCGTGAAGCCGAGCATCTCGACCGTCTGGCCCAGGTCAATCTGGATCTCGTGGGGATGTCTGTCCTGCGTCGAAGACCAATTCGTATGCCAGAAGGTGGCGGGGTCGCCGTCGAAGGCGTGACGGACTTCTCCCTCTCCCGGCTCGACGCTGCTGACGTGGACCACTTTCCACGCGGATTTGTCCAACTCCCGCATCGGGACGATCGCGTCCATTTCGAATCGAGCGGTGTCGCTGAGAAGTCCCTCGCGGATTTTCGTTCTGGCTTCGAGCGTCCCTGCTCCGGCACATTCGAACGGCCCGGCGTAGGATTTCCAGGCCTGGCCGTCAAGGCGGTACTCAACTGATCCGGCAGCGGTCGATTCGATATGCACCATGGCGGCCCGGTCACGGGTCACCAGCGGGGCTTGGAGATTGGGCACCCGAATTCGCGCCTCGGCGGCGAGGTCCTTGGTCGCCGGTCGCAACCCGTAGCGGAACCGCATCGGCTTGGCGCTGAGAATGTACTCGTTCAACGGACGTGGCCCGCAACTGGCGCCGCCGAGACCCATGTGCGCTGCGTCGATGCACAGGTACACCTCATCCTTCGGAATGACCCGATGGATGTTCCTCGCCTCGTCGTAGTCCCGTGCGGTGTTGTGGTGGGCGCTGATCGAGTAGGTGCCGTCCGTGACGACCAGCAGACCCCTGTTCTTCCGGTCCGTCAGGGCGGCCCAACGCACCTCGGTCTTGTTGCCGTTGTCCTGGGGTCGGACGTAACGTTCGTACTGCTCGGCTACCGGGCCGCGATAGAGTCCCACGTCGGCGCTGCGCCGGCGATCGACGTAGCTCTCGTGCGGGCCTCGGCCCAGCCACGTCAGCGTATCGAACCCTTTGGGCAGCACCAGACTGGCGCCCAGCTTGGGCAGCACCGAGAGGTTGCCATAGGGCTGGACCTGATTGGCCACGTCGATTGTCCCGTTGCCGAAGACGGTGAACGTAGCGGTGTGCATCATGCCATTGTTCGAACGGCCCGAGCAGTCCACCGTGCAGCGGACGCGGACGATGCCGTCGGCCGGCTGCTCGGCCGAGATGTCCTTGACCGAATAGGTCAGGTCGCGCAGTCCGGCACGCTCCACATCGCGACGCATCCAGGTATCGTTGTCCACCAGGGCGCGGTAGAGATTCAGCCGGGGGCCGTGCCCGTCGTGGATGACCTCGACGCCGTCATAGACCAGCGACGACAGCGTGCCGCTCGATCGACTGAAGGTGGCCTGGAATCCCTTGCCTTTGACGACGATCGCGTCTGTGCCGTCGGTCAGGGTCACAGCGGCCAGCGCCCCCAAATCAACCTGGGGAGCGTCCGCCACGGCATACGGCAACTTCATCTGCTCGGAGGCAACCACGTGGCCGGCCCTGGCGTACAGAGTCTTGTCCTTCCGCGCCAGGCTCACGTTCAGGAAATACTCGGCTCCCGGTTTGAGCTTGGGCTGTGGAACACTCAGCACGATGCGCGTCGATTGGCCGGGTGCAACGCTGCCCAGCTTCGCACGGCCCTTCTTCACGATGCGTCCCTCGTCGGTCAGTTGCCACTGCAGGTCGAAGTCATTCAGGTTGGTGAAGAAGTACTTGTTGGTCAACTCGACCGTCACGTTCTTGTCGCCGACGTCGGCCAGGGCGAAGCCGACGTACTGATAGACCTTCTTGACCTCCAACAGCTTGGCGGTGACGGCGCGGTCCGGCGTCACGACGCCGTTGCAGCAGAAGTTGTTGTCGTTGGGCCGGTCGCCATAGTCGCCGCCGTAGGCAAAGAACCACTCCTTCGAGCCGTCGGCGGCCGTTTCGCCGGTGTACTTGCGCAGACCCTGGTCGACCCAGTCCCAGATGCACCCGCCGATCAGACGCGGATAGGTCTCGATGGCGTCCCAATACTCCTGGAGGTTGCCGATGGCGTTGCCCATCGCGTGGGCGTATTCACACATGATGAAGGGCTTGGGCGAGTCGCTGCGTCCCTGGCCGATCAGGGCGGCGACGGACGGGTACATCACGCTGTCGATGTCGGCAACGGAGTTCATCCGCTCGTAGTGGATCGGCCGGGATGTGTCGAGATCGCGAATGGCTTGTGCCGCCGCCTCGAAATTCGGGCCGCCTCCGGCCTCATTGCCGAGCGACCAGATCACCACCGATGGGTGGTTCTTGTCGCGCTCGACCATGCGCACGTTGCGGTCGACGTGGGCCGTCTTCCAACTGTCGACGGCCCCCAGGGTCTCGCGGCCGTATCCCATGCCGTGCGACTCGACGTTGGCCTCGTCGATGACGAACAGTCCGTAGAGGTCGCACAGGTCGTACCATAGCGGATGATCGGGATAGTGGCACGTGCGGACCGTATTGACGTTGTTCTGTTTCATCAGCTCGATGTCGCGGACCATCGAGCCGATCTCCACCGCGTGTCCGCGATCCGGGTCGTGCTCGTGACGGTTGACGCCCTTGATCTTCACCGAGACGCCGTTGACGAAGAACTGACGGTCCTTCAGCTCCACCTTGCGGAAGCCAAAGCGGCAGGCCTTGACCTCGGTGGTCCTGCCGTCGGCGTCGAGCAGCTCGAGAACCACGGTATACAAGTTTGGCGTTTCGGCCGTCCATAGCACGGGTGAATCATGATTCGCCTCTACCGTAAGGCTGATTTCCTTTCCGGGCTCGACGGTGGCCAAGTCGGACTGGCCCAGTGGGCTCTTGTGCTGCTTCGCATCGACCAGCGTCGCGCGAACCTGTCGGGTAGCCTGGCTGTCGGAGAGATTGCGCACCTTGGCGGTGATATGAATCTCGGCGTTACGGTACTGCTGGTCCAGATCGCTCAGGACGAACATGTCCCGCAGTTGCACGGCCGGCGTGCTGAACAGGTACACGTCACGGAAGATGCCGCTCAGACGCCAGAAGTCCTGGTCTTCGAGGTAGCTGCCGTCGCTCCAGCGGTAGACCTCGGCCGCCAGGATATTCTGGCCCGGCTGGAGGTACTGTGTGATGCGGAACTGGGCAGGCGTCCGGCTGCCTTCGCTGTAGCCGACCTTCTGGCCGTTGATCCAGAGGTAGAAGGCTGATGCGACGCCCTCGAAGTGGATAAAGACCTCTCGGCCGTCCCACGTTCCGGGCACGGTGAACGTGGTGCGGTAGCTGCCCACCGGGTTCGGCTCCTTGGCCGCCGTGAAATCGGCCCCAACGTCGCCGATGATCTTCGGGGGCTGACGGACGTGCGGATAGCGCACGTTCGAGTAGATCGGTGTGCCGTAACCGTGAATCTCCCAGTTCGAAGGAACGGGAATCTCATCCCAGCCGCTCACGTCGAAATCGGGCCTGTAGAAATCCACCGGCCGCTCGTCGGGCGACTTGACCCAGTGGAATTTCCACGGCCCATTGAGCGACTGCCAGTACGGCGAGTCCGTCCACTTCTTCAGGGCGTCTTTGGCGTCCTTCATGGCATGCGCGCGGATCGCCGATCTTACATCGTCAAACGACAGACCCGTGGCGGCGGGCGGCTCCTTGTTGATTCCAATGACCTGCTCGTTCTCCCAATCGGGCGCCTGCGCCCAGGCAGCCGCACATGTGACCAGTCCTGCCAAGACCATCCATCGGTAGTTCATCTTTGCACCTTCGAAAAATCCTTGTTCTTCTGATATGATGTGCCGATCATGATAGTTCAATGTGCCGGTCGATGCCATAATGGATTCTCAGTATTTGGAGGCGTCAATGCGCGAAGGCACGATCCAACAGAATGCCGACAGGATCGAGTCCGCCCGTAGTCGAAACACCGAGGACCGTAGGGCAGTTCTCAAGTCGGTCCTGGGGGTAGCAGCCGGACCGGTGGTGTTGTCTCTCTCATGCGCCTCCAACGAACCATGGTCTCGCAGAAAGCGGCCCGTGCGGTTCGGGATGGTCACGGATTGCCACTATGCCGACGTCGATCCGGCGGGGACGCGGTTCTACCGCCAGTCACTCGATAAACTCGGTGAGTGCGTGGCTCGGATGAACGCGGAAGAAGTGGACTTTCTCATCGAGTTGGGCGATTTCAAGGACCAGGGCCGTCCGCCCGTCGAGCAGCACACGCTGGCGTATCTGGAGGAGGTCGAAGCGGTGTTCCGGCAATTCGACGGACCGACCTATCACGTCCTCGGCAACCACGATGTGGACAGCATCTCCAAGCCGCAGTTCCTGGGCCGCGTGACCAATACCGGCGTAGACTGCACCCGCAGCTACTACTCGTTTGACATCAAGGGCCTGCACGGCATCGTCCTCGACGCCAACTATCGCAGCGATGGCGCCGACTACGATCGCGGCAATTACGACTGGACCGACGCCAACATTCCCGCCGACGAACTGAATTGGCTTCGCCGAGACCTGGCTGCCGCTCGTGGTCCGGCGGTCGTCTTCGTCCACCAGTTGCTCGACGGGACCGGTGCAGTATATGTCAAGAATGCGACCGAGGTGCGCGACGTCCTCGAACGTTCGGGCAAGGTCCTCGCCGTCTTCCAGGGCCACCATCATGCCGGCGACTACAACGAGATCAACGGCATTCACTACTACACGCTGATCGCCACGGTGGAAGGCCAGGGTGCCGAGAACAATTCGTATGCGATCGTCGAGGTCTGTCCCAACCTCGATGCGATCGTCACCGGCTACCGTCGGGCGGCGTGCAAAACGTTGACCCAGGCTCGGCTCACGGAGCAGCGGGCATGACGTTCTGCTTTGTGACGACGGCCTCGGCGTAGCGGCGACCCAACTGCCGGACCGCCTCCGTGTTGAAGTGCACCTGATCGTCTTTGCAGGCCAGACCCGCCGCCGAGACCCAGAAGACGCGCTCATCCGCCTCGGCCACGGATTGGATCGCCTCGATTACGTACCGGGTCTCGGGCGCCCGGGCGATGACGGCGTCGGCGAGTGTCCCCGCCACGAACAGCAGGTCCGAGACACCGAGGTCCCGGCGAAGGTTCTGGATCAATTCCGCCAGTCGCTGTTCATAGAGTGGTCCATCCTGGGCATTGCTGTCGCTCTCGCCCTGGTGCCAGAGCACGCCTTTGATGACGCCTCGCTGCATGGCGACGCGACACCGCGCGATCGCATCGTCGTACGGATGGACGCCTGTGGCCGGGTAGTGGGCGTGGGGCTTCCACACCGAGATCGGCGAACCGCCCACCGCACAGGGGATCAGGCCGATGACGATGTTGGGATCCGCTTCGGCCATGGCCTTCCCGAAGGCCAGTCCCGGGCCGACTCCGACGATGGTCGGCTTGTCGAAATGTAGAGGCTCGACGGCGGGCGTCCAGCGGTTCTCACGATTTAGCGCGAAGACGCGCGGATGTGCGGTCTTGTCCTGCTCGGCCGGCGCACCGCGACCGGCCATGTTCGACTGGCCGGCCAGCAGGTACAGATGGAACGCGCCCTTCTCAACGTCGAGCGGCGGCGCGTCCTGCCCCGAAGTCCACACGGCCAGAATGCCTGTCAGCAGGGCGACAGCGGCAAGCGATCGGTTCATGCTCATGCACTCGCAAAAGAGGGGTATTGCGTCACGCCGACGCCAGTGCTTCGACATCGGCGATTGTCTTCGGGATCGGCGGGCCCAATACACGGGCGCTGGTGTCGGTGACGAGGACATCATCTTCGATCCGAACGCCGCCGAAGTCACGGTAGGTTTCCACCTTGGCGTAGTCGATGAAGGCGTCGCATTTCTGCTCGGCCTTCCAGCGGTCGATCAGTGTCGGAATGAAATAGATGCCCGGCTCGACCGTCACGACGTGGTCCGGCTCGACGGCCTTGGCCAGCCGCAGCGAGCGCCAGCCGAACGCGGGGTCCCTGCAAATGGTGTCGGTGTAGCCCACGTAGTCTTCGCCCAGGCCTTCCATGTCGTGGACATCGAGGCCCATCATGTGACCGAGGCCGCACTGGAAGAACAACGTGTGGGCGCCCGCTGCAACCGCCTCGTCGGGATCGCCTTTGGTCAGGCCCAGTTCCTTCAGCCCAGCCACCAGCCTCACGCAGGCCAGGCGGTGGATGTCGCGGAATTCCACGCCGGGTCGGATCGCAGCGATGGCGTTTTCCTGCGCATCGAACACGATCGAGTAGATCTCGTGCTGCTTTTGTGTAAACCGGCCGCCGACCGGAATCGTCCGTGTGACGTCGCTGGCGTACCGCATGGGCGACTCGGCGCCCGAGTCGTTGACAGCGATGTCCCCGGCCTTCAGCACGTTATTGTGGAAGGGGTTGTGCAGCGTCTCGCCGTGGATGCTGAAGATGGGCTCGAAGGCGAACCGCACGCCCAAGGCGATGGCAATGCCTGCCATGGCGCCGGCGACTTCGCGTTCGATCGCGCCGGGCCTGGTCATCTTCATTGTGGCGGTGTGCATCTGGTATGTGATGCTCAAGGCCAGTTCGATTTGCTCGATTTCTTCCGGCGATTTCACCGAACGCTGCGCGACGACGGCGCGAATCAACGACTCCGAGACGCCCTCGCCGACGGCCTGCGGTGGTATGTCCAGGAGTCTGCCGATCTTCAGGATCTGATCGTCGCGGCAGGGCGGAAGAAAGTGGATCGGCCGACCCTGGTTGCTCACCTTTTTCAGAAATGGCGGCAGGTTACTGCGCGGGGCCGTTTGCGTGATGCCCACCTGGCGGGCCTTCTCGCAGAGCGGCGTCTGCGGTCCCGTCCAGATCACGTCATCGACGGTCACATCGTCGCCGAAGAGGTATTCCGTGCCTTCATCCAGGTCGATCACGGCGGCCAGAGCCGGCTCATCGAGCCCGAAGTAGTAGAGGAACGAACTGTCCTGGCGGAACGGATAGCAGTTGTCCGCGTAGTTCATCGGCGAGGGCTCGTTGCCTGCAAACAGTGCCACGCCGGACGAGATCTGGCGGCGAAGCCCGGCGCGTCTTTGTCTGTAGATTTCGGGAGGGAACATCGGCTATTCCGTACCGGTTGGGTTCGTTCGTCCGGTCAGCAGGCTGACACCCACAAGAGCGACGACTGAGAGCGTGATGGCCGGCAGCACCGCGTCGAGGTCCGCCGCCCACGCCGGAAGGGCCGCCTTGATGAATCGCAACTCTTCCCAGGCCAGAGCCGTGACCGTGCCGACGAGAATGGACGCGACGGCGCCGTACTTCGTCGAGCGATTCCAGAACATCGCCGCCACCAGGCACGGCGTGATCGCGGCGCCATAGATCGTGAATGCGTATAACGCCTTGCGGAACACGGTGGTCGATTCGGCGAACGCCAGCGACACAAGATACGCGATGATCCCGAACGCCAGCACCAGCAGACGGCTGAGCAGCACGACGTGCTTCTCGCTGGCCTTGGGATTGATGTGGACCAGATAGACGTCCTTGATGAAGGTGGTGGCCGGGACGAGCAGGAAGGAATCGGCCGTGGAGATGATGATGCCCACCACGGTGACCAGGAACAGAATGCCCAACGGCAGCGGCATAAAGTGCTTGGCGGCGTAGATCAGCACGTAGCGACCGTTCTCGGGGTCGGGGATCAGGCTGGACGAGATCCAGGCGCTGGAGATGATCAGCAGCTCGATGGCCAGCGACAGGAAGATCATAATCAGCACCGCCGTCCGCGCGCCTTTGGCGTTCTTGCTCGCGAAGATTCGCTGGTATTGATTGGCGTCGCCGAGGATCAGCAGGAAGACGGGCAGACAGTAGTTGATGATGGTGATGGGGGAATAGACGCCCCAGAATCGCATGTGGTCCGGCCGGTCGCCCATGGCGGCAAATGCTTCCGCCATGCCGCCGAACCCGCCGGCCTTGAGCAGGAGCACGGGAAACGCAATGAGCAGCGAGACCGTAATAATGGTTCCCGTCACGATATCGGTGAATGCCAGGCTCAGCAGGCCGGCCAGCATCGTGTATGTGATAATGAAGATCGCGGCGATGATGGTCGCGTCGCGCGCGGTCAGTTTCGGTTCCGACAGGATAAGCCGACCGGAGTCGGGCAACGACGCAACGCGATAGAGTCTCGCTGGACTGTCGTCATCATGCCCTTCGATGACGATCTTGGCCATTGAGTTCATCTTCACCGCGATGTGGTTCCCGGCGGCCTCTTCAGCCAGTTGTCTTTGCGCCTCGATGCTGTCGGCGCCCGCGACGACGTCGATCGTAAAGGTCTCCGTCTGGGGCGACCAGCCATCGTCCGCCTTTACCTGAAACCCGACGGTCGTCGTTCCCGTCCAACCGGTCTGCGGCTCGAAGACCAGGTAGCCCTTTCTGACCTGAGAGGGGGTCAGCTCATCGGCGGTCTGCAGGGCGACCGGGTCCTTCTTGCCGGTGATGACCTCGAGGACCATGCCGCCGGCGTTGAACTGGTAGCTGACGATCACCATGTAGGCGATGATCAAAGCCACCACGGCCAGCAGCCGGGCGGTCCGCCCGTAGCGGGAGCCGATGATCTCCGGCACGCTCGAGACCTCGATGGACCGAGCCTTGTGGGCGATCATCGACAGCAGGATCATGCCGATGAACGTCCCGCTCGGCAGGATCAGGGCCGCCATGCCGTCGCGAAAGGCCTGGCCGGCGTTGCCGACGATGGAGCCGGTGCCGATCCACACGGCCAGCATGGTGCAGACCATCACCCAGGGCGAGAGCGTCCGGCCCGCGACGGCGAAATCCGCCTGCGTCTTGACCCGGCGGGACATGTGGACGCCGATGCCCGTCAGGGCGAACAGATAGATGAGAATCGCAATGAGATAGATCATGGCACCTGCTTCGTGTCCGGACGCCGGCTGCGCGTCGGTGTCACCTGATGAACTGCTCGACGAAATACTTGGGCGTCAACGGTTCGCCGGTGGACCGGACGATCATCTCGTCCCACCGGTAGCGGGCCCCCGGGCCGAGCACGTTGTCCCGGAGGTAACGGCCCACGCGTCGGTCGCCAACATAGCTGAGCCCCTCGTCGGAATCAAGCTTCAATATCTGGCCGACGATGTGATGGTGCCATTGCGAGGCCAGCAGCTCCCCGAGCACGTAGTTGTGGTAGTAACACGGTGCGGTGGTGAAGTGCAGCTTCGAGGCCCAGCCGGCGTCGGCCGGCTCCGGCGGGCACCGGAGAAACTGGTATTTCGCGACGAGGTCCCACCAGAGTGTGTTCAAGTCCTGCCCGGGATCGGCGTACAGGGCCTTCTCGAAATGGTACATGACCAGCGCCCATCGCACGAAGAGAATCTGCTGGAATTGCAGGTAGCGGTCGCTGACGGTCTTGACTTCGGTGGTTTCCTCGTCCGAGAGTCCCAGCATCCGCTGCATCCAGGCGGCATTGCGGCTGAGCCGGCCGAAGAGCATGGCGACTGCCTCGGTGGTGAAGCTGTGCGCCGGCTCGCGTAGCAGCCAGGGTTCGTTACGGTCGTGGTACTTGCTGTACAGGGCGTGTCCCAGTTCGTGCAAAAGGGTCTCCATCCACCGCTCGGTGTCCTGCAAATTGCAGAGCACGCGGGTGTCGCCTTCGCGGTCGGCGTCGAAGCCGTAGGCGTGTGGGTACTTTCCCTCGCGTTCGTACAGGTCGCTGCGAGCCAGGATGTCATCGACGGGCAGGTCCACGCCGGCGTAGTAGCGACGGGCCAGGTCCTCGACGCGGCGGCCTTTGTAGTACCGGTCCAGGTCGAGTTCGTAAACAAGTGGCGTCCGCTGGAAGAACGGATCGTGATAATGCCAGGGCATCAGCGCCTCCGCGACGATCCCATAGCCTTTGGCCAGAATACCGTCCAGATCCTTCTTCAGCCCGGCGAACGGTTCGCGTGTCAGCGCGTCCAGTTCTTCGAAGATGCGGTCGAGCTCCGCGACGTCCTGCTCGCCCGTCACGATGGCCATCGTGTGGTAATTGTCGAAGCCAAGCTGCCGGGCTGCCTCGTTGCGGAGCTTCACCAGGCGAAGAAGGTCTGTGATGATCGCGTTGCCCACCTGCCGGCTGGCACGCCAAGCGGCCTCCCTCTTCGACGTGTTTGCCTCCGTCGTCATGAGTGTGTAGATGTCGCTCATGGTGACATCCTGGCCGTCGATGCGGCCGCGATAGCTGTTGTAGGTCTGCTGGATCTGCGTATCCAGCATCACGATTTGTGCCAGCAACTCAGGCTCGATCTGGTTTGGGAGGTAGGTGTAGTAGAGCTTGTCGATCTGGCGCACCACGCGCGGGTCGTCGATGGTTCCCGACTCCTTGAACGCCTTGATACGGGCGAAGTCGTCCCGGCTGCTGTAGACTCGCCGAATCTCAAGTTGCAGGGCTTCGTACTTGTCCCATGCCTGCGGGTTGCCCGTCGTCGTGGCATCCCAGTACGTCAGATTGGCCTGAGTCGCCAGCGGGGCGATGGTGGCCGTGTGCGCCTCGATAAAACCCGCCGGCCCGCTCTTCCTGTCGCTCGACACACAGCCGACCCCAAGCATGCTCACAAGCAGCAGAGCACTCCAAACGAACATCGGTCTCATAGCAGATCTCCTCATGCGACGCGTCGAGAGTGTACCTCTTTCGCGATCTTCGATCCGACCTTCTGTTGTGTCGTCTTCAGATCGTAGCTGGTCTGCAGGTTCAGCCAGAACTCTGCTGTCGTTCCGAAGTATCGCGCTAGTCTCAGGGCGGTGTCGGGGCTGATAGCGCGGCGCTCACGCACAATTTCGTTGATGCGAGGGGCAGGGACTTTGAGTTCCATTGCCAGGGCATGAGCGCTCATTACCAAGGGCACGAGAAACTCTTCCCGCAGAATCTCACCGGGGTGAACAGGACGCATTCTGTTTGTTGGACTCATTGTGCGATCTCCTCAGTGGTAGTCGACGATTTCGACATCCGATGCATTGCCCTCGTCGAAGGGAAAACACAGCCGCCACTGGTCGTTGATGCGAATACTCCATTGACCTTTGCGACTCCCATGCAGAGCTTCCAGACGGTTGCCGGGTGGTGAACGAAGATCTCCGATTGCCTGGGCGGCGTCGAGCATCTGCAGTTTCCGCTCGGCAACGCCGGCAATCGCCCGAAAGCGGCGAGGACACGTACCCTCGAACAATCTTCGCGTGTTCCTGCAACGGAAGCTCTTGATCATGAGCCAAGCATATAACGCTGCACGTTAAACGTCAAGCAGATACTCCGAAGTCGGCCTGCCGGACCCGCCTCCAAGGCTACCGTCAGAGGGCGTTCTGTTCGGTGCGGGCGATGATCTCGTTCTGGAGGTCGCGGCCGAGGTCGACGAAGTAGTCGCTGTAGCCGGCGACGCGGACGATCAGGTCGCGGTTTTGCTCGGGGTGCTTCTGGGCCTGGCGGAGGGTCTCGGCGTCGACGACGTTGAACTGAATATGGTGGCCGTCGAGGCGGAAATAGGAGCGGATCAGTTGCGTGAGCTTGTCAAGGCTCTCATCGCCGTCGAGCACCTGGGGGTTGAACTTCATGTTCAGCAGGGTCCCGCCGGTGCGGGCGTGGTCCATCTTGGCCGCCGACTTGAGCACCGCCGTGGGCCCGTAGCGGTCGGCGCCCTGGACGGGCGAAATGCCCTCCGACAGCGGCAGTCCCGCCTTGCGGCCGTCGGGCGTCGCGCCGATCACCGAGCCGAAGTAGACGTGGACCGTCGTCGGCAGCAGGTTGATGTGGTAGCGGCCGCCCTTGGTGTTGGGCCGTCCGTCCACCGCGTCGAAGTAGACCTCGAACACCGATCGCATGACGTCGTCGGCGTAGTCGTCATCGTTGCCGTACTTGGGTGTGCGTTCCAGCAGGGTCTGCCGCAAGGGCTCGTCGCCTTTGAAGTTGCTGCGCAGCGCCGCCAGCAGTTGCGGCATCGCCACCTCTCCGTGGTCGAACACATGGTACTTGATCGCGGTCAGCGCATCGGTGATCGTGCCCAGCCCGACGCCTTGGATGTAGTTGGTGTTGTAGCGGGCGCCGCCGTCATGGTAGTCCTTGCCTTTGGCGATGCAGTCGTCGATCAGGATCGACAGGAACGGAGCGGGCATGTACGTCGCGTAGAGCCGCTCGATGACGTTGTTGCCCCGCATCTTGATGTCCATGATGCAGTTGACCTGCCGGCGGAACGCCTCGAATAACTGCTCGAAGGTCTCGAATCGCGCGGGGTCGCCCGTCTGCGGGCCGAGCCGCCGGCCCGTCCTCGGATCGACGCCATCGTTCAGCGTCAGCTCCAGGACCTTGGGCAGGTTGAAGTAGCCGGTGAGGATATAGCTCTCTTTGCCGAATGCGCCGACCTCGACGCAGCCGCTGGAGCCACCGTTGCGGGCGTCGGCCACGGACTTGCCCATGCGGACCAGTTCCTGCACGATCAGGTCACAGTTGAACACCGACGGCTGGCCGAACCCGGTGCGGATGATCTGCGTCGCTCGCTTGATGAACCGGTCGGGGTTCTTCTTGCTGACCTGGATGGAACTGCTGGGCTGGACGAGACGCATCTCTTCGATCACGTCGAGCACGAGGAATGTCACCTCGTTGACGCCGTCGGAGCCATCCTCCTTCAGGCCGCCGCCGTTGATCTGGGCGAAGTCGGTATACGTGCCGCTCTCGGCGGCTGTCACGCCCACCTTGGGCGGTGCCGGCTGATTGTTGAACTTGACCCAGAAGCACTGAAGCAGCTCGCGGGCCTGCTCGGCGGTCAGCGTTCCTTCGTCGAGCCCTCGCCGGTAGAACGGATAGAGGTGCTGATCCAGGCGGCCCGGATTGAACGAGTCCCACGGATTCATCTCGGTCGTCACGCTGAGGTGGACGAACCAATAGTACTGAAGCGCTTCCCAGAAATCGCGCGGCGCGTGTGCGGGGACATGCGAACAGACCTGAGCGATCCGTTCGAGTTCGGTCTTCCGCTGAGGATCGGATTCCTGCTTGACCATCTCACGGGCCTTCTCCGCATGACGCTCGGCGAAGCGGATCAGCGCATCGGCGCAGATGCGCATCGCCTTAAGCTGTTCCTGCTTCGCATAGGCCGTCGGGTCGTTGAGGTAGTCCAGACCATCCAGGCTGCGCTGAATGTCCTGCTGGAAATCGAGCATGCCCTTGCGGTAGATCTTGTCGTCCAGCACCGTATGCCCCGGCGATCGCTGTTCCATGAATTCGGTGAACAGACCCGCCTCGTAGGTGGCCTTCCACTCGTCGGTCATCTCGCGGAAGATCCGTTCGCGCATGGTCCGTCCCTGCCAGAACGGGATGATCGTCTCGGCGTAGACCTTTCGCACCTCGGGACTCACGGCGAACGAGGTCTTCTCGCGCGAGTTGAGGATGTCCAGATCGCTGAGCGTGTGGCAGCACAATTCGGGATAGGTCGGGGTCGCCTTGGGGGCGTGGCCCTTTTCGCCGACGATCAGCTCACCGTCGCCGATGTAGACGGTCTTGTGTTCCATCAGATGCCGAAAGGCCAAAGCTCGCGTGACCGGGATGCTCTCGCGCCAGGCGGCCCCGCTCTGGTAGAACTGAGTCATCAGTTCGGCCCGTTCGCTGGAAATATAAGGGTGCGTTTCGACGCTCTGCTCGCGAAGTTTTTTGACACGCTCGTTCATCGTCTATCCACCTGTCGTGACCTCGAATCCGTACCCTCGCAGGGTCCTGGCGATCTCGGCCATCTGTTCATCACTGGGGCTTTCGCCCTCCATCAGGTCGAAGCCTGCGGTCAGCCGGACCGATTTCTCCAGGCCGCCGCGATTGTAAGGCAGGATATCAATCCTCTTGACTGTCGGCAACGACTGGGCAAATCGGGCCGTGTTCTCGATATTGGCCATATCGTTGTTGAATCCAGGCACGATCGGAATCCGGACGACTATCTTTTTGCCTGCCTCGGCCAGCATCCTGAGATTGGCCAGGATCAGGTCGTTCGGCACGCCCGTATACCGTTCGTGTATTGGCGAATCCATGTGCTTGATGTCGCACAGGAACAGATCGGCGACCTCGGCGACCCGCCGGACCAGATCGCCCTTGGCGTGGCAGGTCGTATCGACCGCTGTATGTATGCCCTCGGCTCGGCAGCGGTTCAGCAGCGCCAGCAGAAAATCGCCCTGCATCAGCGGTTCTCCGCCGGAAAACGTGACCCCGCCGCCCGACTGGTCGTAAAAGATCACGTCCTTGACGACCTCCGCCATCACCTCGGCTACGGTCATCTGCTGGCCGATGATTTCCCGGGCGCCGGCTGGACATTCGATGGCACAACGGCCGCAGAGAACGCATTTCTCCACATCCGTCACAGGATAGCCGTCCGGGAACGTGATAGCCTTGCCCTGGCAGACGGTCTCACACCGCCCACAGCGGACACATCGACCCTGCCGAAAGCTGTGTTCCGGCAGGCCCTGCCAGCTCTCCGGATTGTGGCACCAGCGGCACCGCAGCGGGCAGCCTTTGAAGAAGACCGTCGTGCGGATCCCGGGACCGTCGTGGATCGCGTACTTTTTGATGTCGAAAACGATCCCCTGCGCGTCCGACGCCGGCGCCTTGCCGTGCGTCGCCGTCCGCAGATGGCTGTAAGCAGATTGTCCGTCGTGCTCTGTCTTCACCAAAGTTACCATCCCCGTGATCCATCACCCGCATGACCTTCTCCCCAAGGTTCAGCATACCCAAATATCGCTGCGGAAACAAGATACCATCACCCGTCCACTTGTTTGGGCAGGGAAATACAGGGGCGGATGATTATTCGCCCCTACAGCCTTTACAGAAAGGGGGGGCATCGGCGAATATGGCTGGCGACAGGGACTGGCTGGAGCCGAAACAGGCGAATCGTTGGATGAGTGTGAGGTGCACGATGAGACGATGGGGACTGGTTCTACGACTGATCGTGGTACTTGGTGGGGGACTGGCTATGAGCGCGGACGTCCGCTCTGCACAGGAAGCCATTGTGGAAGCGGAGTTGATTTTCCCGTTGGAGGGCCGGCCGACGCCGGGCTGTCATGCCTCGACCATCGAGCAGACTCGCAGCGGGCAAATCGTTGCGGCGTGGTTCGCCGGCGCCGACGAGGGTGAAGACGACGTCGGCATCTGGGTTTCGCGACTGGAGGACGGCCGCTGGTCGAGACCGGTGGAGGTGGCCAACGGGGTGATGTCGATCCAGCGGCGGTACCCGTGCTGGAACCCCGTTCTGTTCCAGCCGAAGGAAGGACCGTTGGTGCTGTTCTTCAAGGTGGGCCCGACGCCGCGCGAGTGGTGGGGCCACTGGACTGTTTCGGCCGATGACGGTCGGACCTGGGCGCGGCCGCAACTGCTGCCTCCGCAGGCGATGGGACCGATCAAGAACAAGCCGATCCAGCTCGACGACGGCCGCATCCTGTGCCCATCCAGCAGCGAGCATCAGGGCTGGCGCGTTCACGTGGAGATCACGAGCGACCTGAAGGACTGGCGCATGGTCGGTCCGCTCAACGACGGCAAAGAGCACGGCGTGATTCAGCCGACGATCCTGACCTACCCGGATGGCCGGCTCCAGATGCTCTGCCGCACGCGGGGCAAAGGGTACGTCACCCAGAGCTGGTCGACCGACGGCGGCTCGACCTGGAGTCCGTTCAGCGTCACAAGCCTGCCCAACCCCAACTCGGGGATCGACGGCGTCACGCTCAAGGACGGGCGGCAACTGCTCGTCTTCAACAACACGCCCAAAGGACGCAGTCCGCTCAATGTGGCGGTTTCGTCGGATGGGCAGAACTGGGATGTGGTGCTGACGCTCGAAGACCAACCCGGTGAGTACTCCTATCCGGCCGTCATTCAGGCCGCCGATGGGCTCGTCCACACCACATACACGTACCATCGCAAGAGCATCAAACACGTCGTCATCGATCCGGGCAAGCTCTGATCCCTGCGCAGGGCCGCGATCTGCGGGGCATTCGGGGCAATTGCGCAAACCCTACGCGCATGGTGGGCGTATAGGACCAACAGGACCCATAGGACCTATACCGAATCCCGACCGGCAGAGGGATCGGGGCGGTGTTTCAGGGAAGGAGAACGGATATGATCGACACGGAAGCGATCGCCGAGTTGGCATACGATCTGGCCCGCCACGACTTTTCGCACCCATCCGGGCGGCGCGATGTAGGATTCCGAGAGAAACCGATCTGGCAGAAGGTCCGCGCATTGGGCACGCGGTTGTGGCTGGACACCGGCGACATCGACGAGGCCGCCGCGCTGTGGTGCTGCGAGTTCGACGCGTTGACGACGAACAACACGCTTCTCAACAAGGAGATTCAGAAGGGCTCGTACGACGATCTCATTCGCGAGGCGGCCGAGGCGATTCGCCGGACCGCGCGTGAGATCGACGAGCAGGAGTTGGTCCTGGAGATCGCGTTCGTCCTCAACGCCCGCCACGCTTTGAAGCTCGTCGAGAGGTTCGACGCACACGTGAGCGTGGAACTGCACACCGACCTCGGTCACGACGTGGAGCGCTCGGTGGCCTACGGGCGGCGATACTTCGATATCTGCCCGGAACGGTTCTACGTGAAGGTGCCGCTGACGCCGGCCGGGCTGCTGGCGGCTCGGCAGCTCGGCCAGGAGGGCGTGCCGGTCAATTTCACGCTGGGTTTCTCGGCCCGGCAGAACTACGCAATCGCCTTACTGGCCCAGCCTCGATTCGTCAACGTCTTCATGGGCCGGCTCAACGCCTTCGTCGCCGATAACAAGCTGGGCGATGGCCGCAACATCGGAGAAAAGGCGACGCTGGCGACGCAACGAATGCTCGTCGAACTGCGCGACGCCCGCAGAACGCGTTCGCTGCTGATCGGGGCCAGCGTGCGGGAGGGCGCGCAGGTTGCGGCCCTGACGGGGCTCGATGTCCTGACGATGCCCCCGAAGGCGGCGGCGCAGTATGAGGAAGCTCCGTCCGCTGGACTATCGTCGCAGGTTCAGACCGATCCGGCCGTTCCACTGGCCGAAGGCGTCAGTCTCGAAGACTTCAACGCCGGAACGCTGTGGGACGTCCCTCAAGTCTTCAAGGACAGCGTCGAAGGCCTCCTTCAGGAAGACATGGATACGATGACGCCTGACGACATCCGATCCCATTTTGCGCGGCGTGGGCTTGCCGATTTCCTGCCCGACTGGTCGCCCGAAGACGTTCGCACGGCGACGGCCGACGGCAAGATCCCCGTCTTTGCCACGTGGAAGGAACGGCTCTCCAAGGGTGCCATTGGCCTTGACGCCCTGTTGAATCTCAGCGCTTTCGAGGCCTTTGCCATCGACCAGAGGGCGCTGGACGACCGCATTCGGTCGCTGATCTGACCGGTCCCGGTGGGGAACACGGCCGCCTGCTTTTGCTGAATATCCACTGTTGTTGCTTTCCGCATGTTCCGGCCTGCGGTAGAATGGCCGGGGCAGGGGTTGTCGGTGCGTCGCCCCCCAGGCAGGGACGGGATTGAGGCAGGCATGGTTGGAATCGTTTCCAAGCCGGACACACAGGAAAAGCTCGAAATCCTCAGTGCCGACGCCCAGTACGATCTGGCGTGCGCCTGCGGGACCAACCGAGACGAAGGGCGCCGGCGCGGCAGTGACGGACGATGGATCTATCCGGTTACGCTGCCCAGCGGCGGACGGAGCGTCCTGTTCAAGAGCCTGATCTCCAACGTCTGCACGAACGACTGCAAGTACTGCCCGCTCCGGGAGCAACAGGATGTTCGGCGGTGCAGTCTCAGCCCGGACGAAACGGCTAACGTGTTCCTGGACTATTACCGGCAGAGGAAGGTTTTCGGCCTGTTTCTCAGTTCCGGGGTCATCGGCTCACCCGATGCGACCATGGACCGGCTCACTGCCACGGCCCGGCTGCTACGACGCAAGCACGGGTTCAGGGGATACATCCATCTGAAGGTCATTCCCGGCGCCAGCGACGCGGCCGTCGAGGAGGCGGTCTCGCTGGCCAGTGCGGTGTCGTTGAATATCGAGACGCCGGGGCGGAAGAACCTCGCCAGGCTTTCCAGCCGCAAGGACTACATCCGCGACATCATCGAGCCGATCAAATTGATCAGCCGGCTGACGGCTCGGGGTGCGCGGTTTTCCCGGGTTAAGCAGACTACCCAGTTTATCGTGGGCGCCGCCGGTGAATCGGACGCCGAGATCGTCAAGTACATGGCTGGGCTCTACGACCGTCTGCACATGCAGCGCATCTACTTCAGTGCCTATCAGCGCGGCGCCGGGGATGCCTCGCTGGACCTCGACCCGAGCATGCCCGCCGATCCGGCCCAGCCCTTCGTCCGGGAGCACCGCCTCTATCAGGTGGACTTCCTGATGCGCAAGTATGGCTTCAAAGACAGCGATATCGCCTTCGATTCACGGGGCCGGTTGTCGCTCGATGCCGACCCCAAAGAGCTGTGGGCCCGAAACCACCCGGAGTTCTACCCTGTCGATGCGAACCGGGCCTCGCGACTGGATCTGCTTCGTGTGCCCGGGTTGGGGCCTCTGACCGTCGATCGGATCATCAAACAGCGGGCCGATCGGCGAATCCGAAGCCTGGAGGATATCGGTCGGGTCGGCGTCAGGCTGGGCCGGGCGACGCCCTATCTGATCTTCTGAAGATTTTCATTGCGTACGGGTTCGGGCTCCTTATAATTCGCTGCCTGACCGAGCGTTAGGCCGATATGCGGCCCAATGGTAATCGGGGTCCTCGAGAATATGAAAAGGAGGTGAAGATGCAGAGCATGGTTCCCTCAAGGGTCTTTTTGACCAAGGGCGTCGGACGGCACAAATACCAGCTCAAGTCGTTTGAGGAGGCTCTGAGAAAGGCCGGCGTGGCCCAGCAGAACCTGGTCCAGGTCTCCTCGATTCTGCCGCCCAAGTGCAAGATCATCAGCCGAGACAAAGGCCTTGCCGAGTTGACGCCGGGGCAGGTGTGTTTCTGCGTCATGGCCCGTGCCGATACGGACGAGCACGGCCGCCTGGTCGCTTCCTCCGTGGGGATCGCAGTCCCCAAAGACGGCCGCAAATGGGGGTATCTCAGCGAGGTCCACGGTCACGGAATGGACCAGCGCGAAGCAGCCGATCTGGCCGAAGACCTGGCGGCTGGCATGCTCGGGACCACACTGGGCCTGGAAGTCGATCCGAACAAGGCATGGTCCGAGAAAGAACAGGTTTACAAGTCCAGCGGGCTGATCATTCGCACGTCGAACATCACACAGACCGCCCGGGGCAAGAGAGATCTCTGGACCACGGTAGTGGCGATCGCCATGTTCGTCTTCGATTGATGACCGAGGCGGGGCCGTCGATCATCCCGATGGCTCCCAATGGGCATCGCGAGCATTGCTCGTCGGGCGCGGGGAGGCACTATGGCCTGGAGTTTCCCGCGATGGTCCAGGTTCGCGACACGACAGGTGCGCATGACAGGACAAATCATCGTCCACCGTATGATGCGGAGTGACCGAGATGAATAAGAAGGACCTGCTCAGAGAGTTCGTCAAGCACGTCGATATCAAGGCGTTCGATTCGACGCCCATCATTGATGCGATGCGCGAGATGTCGTTTACCGCCAGGGACACCGCGCGGGCCGCCGACATTCTGGCTGCCATGATCGAGGACGCCAACTGCACCATCATGCTCTGTATCGCCGGGAGCACCAGCGCCGGCGGCTGCATGCAGGTCTACGTCGATATGGTCCGCCACAATATGGTCGATGCGATCGTTGCGACCGGGGCGACCATCGTCGATATGGACTTCTTCGAGGCGATTGGCTTCCGGCACTACAAAGGTAGTCCGTTCGTGGACGACAATAAGCTCAGAGAGCTCTATATCGACCGGATCTACGATACGTACATCGACGAAGAGCAGCTTCAGGTCTGCGACGAGACCATCAAACAGATCGCCGACGGTCTGGAGAAGCGCCCCCATTCGTCGCGCCAGTTCATCCGAGAGATGGGCAAGTACCTGACCCAGCACGCCAAGAAGAAGGACTCTCTGGTCCAGACGGCCTACGAGTGCGACGTGCCGATCTTCTGCCCGGCCTTCTCCGACTCCAGCGCGGGCTTCGGTCTCGTCAAGCACCAGGTCGAGAACCCCGACAAGCATGTCTCGATCGACTCGGTGAAGGATTTCCGCGAACTGACGGAGATCAAGATCCGGTCCAACGTTTCCGGGCTGTTCATGATCGGCGGCGGGGTGCCCAAAAACTTTGCCCAGGACACCGTCGTTTGTGCCGAGGTGCTCGGCCACTCGGTCGATATGCACAAGTATGCGGTGCAGATCACCGTGGCGGACGTTCGCGACGGCGCCTGCTCCAGTTCCACCCTGAAAGAGGCCTGCTCCTGGGGCAAGGTGGAGACCGGCTGCGAGCAGATGGTCTATGCGGAGGCGACCAGCGTGTTGCCTCTGATCGCCAGCTACGCATACCACAAACGCGGCTGGGAACAGCGGTCTGCCCGACGTTGCGCGAGGGTCTTCGAGCCGGTTCCCACGGGAGAGCGGAAATGACCGAAAGGCTGAGAACGGCGGCGTCCGAAAAAAGAGGTGCTTTGGTCCTGGCGGTCGTCCTGTTGGTTTCCGCCGGGTGCGGTGACAGCGACCTGGAAAAGGCCCAGCAGGACGCCAGGGAGGCCAAGGCGGCGGTCAAGAAACTCGAACTGAGTCTGGCCAAGGCCATGCAGGAAATCGCCGACCAGAGGGCCGAGTTGACCGTGGTGCGCGAGACCCGCGACGAGCTCCAGCGACAGGTCGATCAGCTTGCCCAGGAGCGGGACAATGCCGCCGCCCTGGCGCAGCAGGCCGAGCAGGTGATCACGCATCTCAGTTCGCGCGCCGAGGGACAGGTCGGCGCCACCGCCGCCTTGCGCAAGCAGGTTGAGGATCTCAAGGCGGTGATCGCCGACCAGCAGGCCCTCATCGAGGAATTGCAGAAGGGCGAGGCCGTCGAGTCGCTCGTGCCAAGCCAGCCGGAGGGGGCCGACGACGCCAATGAGCCAGAGGGCGGTCCCGATGCGTAGAGCGTCCCGGACGCGCTGACGCACACATCGCAGGGGAGGGGGCCCTTGCCTCGCTTCGTGCGCGGCCCTCGTGCAGTTTGTCCTTGCATGTTCCTGGGACCGTTGTAGCATGAAGCAAGTCTCGCCGACGTGAGTCGAACACACACACAGAGAGTGGATGTACGACGTCTGCATGAGTAGTCTTGTCATGGAGGACATCGACATGTGGGATACTCTATTGAGCTGGAAGGAGTGGCTCTGGCCGACGTTGGTGCTGTCGCTTGCGGTCCTGGCGGCCTTGGCCTGCCATTTTGTCATCGTCACCGTTCTGTCGTATTTTTCCCGGCGAAGTGCGTCGAAAGTGGATGACGTGTTGCTCCGTCATCTTCACCGTCCGGTTCGCTGGATCATGGTGGCGGTGGCGTTTCGATTGGCCCTTGATCCGCTCGATCTGCCTGATGGAGTCCGGAATCTCGCTCTGATGGTTTTCGGCCTGAGCTTCATTGCGCTGATCGCGTGGCTCCTTATCAGGGCCGTCTATATCCTCAACGATGTGGTGACATTGCGTTTTCAGGTCGATGTCAAGGACAACCTGCGGGCGCGGAAGATCCATACACAGTTGCGCGTGCTTCGCCAGATCCTCGTGATCGTGATCGTTATTATCGCCTCGGCCTCGATTCTGATGACGTTTCCCAAGGTCCGTCAGCTCGGGACGGCCATTCTGGCGTCGGCCGGCATCATCGGCATCGTGGTCGGTCTGGCCGCCCAGAAGACCATCGGCACGATCATCGCGGGCCTGCAGATTGCCTTCACGCAGCCGATCCGGCTGGACGACGTCGTGATCGTCGAGGGGGAATGGGGCCGGATTGAGGAAATCACGCTGACGTACGTCGTCGTGCGCATCTGGGATCTGCGGCGGCTGATCGTGCCGATCACGTATTTCATCGAAAGCCCGTTCCAGAACTGGACGCGCACCTCGGCCGATATTCTCGGAACGGTCTTCCTTTACGTCGATCATACGGTCCCGATCGACGCCGTCCGGGCCGAGCTTCAGAAGACTCTCGACGCGTCGGAGGCCTGGGACCGCAAAGTGTGCGTGCTCCAGGTGACCAACACGTCCGAGCGAACCGTCGAACTGAGGGCCCTGATGAGCGCGGCGGATGCCTCGCTGGCCTGGGATCTCCGCTGTGAGGTGCGGGAGAAGCTCGTCGAGTTCATCCGAAGGGATTATCCCCATGCGCTGCCGCGTCTTCGCGCCGAACTGGAAAAAGGAGTGTGTTCATGAAAATAGAGAAGAAGGACAAGATCAAACTCCTCGCCCTGATTGTCGTTGCGGTCCTGGCGGTCATCATCTTCCTGCAGAACACGGAGGAGGTGGAGACCCGGATTCTGTTCGCGACGTTTCCCATGTCCCGCGCCCTGTTGCTCATGCTGACCTTTGCGCTCGGACTGCTGACCGGTATCCTGGTCACCACGAACTTCTTGAGAAAGAAGGCCAAGCCCTGATCCATCGCCGGAAAGGAACGCTGCGAATATGGCCGCCAAGCTGAAAGTCGGACGGATGTCCGTCGCCAGACGCTCGAAGAAGGCCGGACTGCCGCCCGGAACGCTCGTCTACACGGGAGAGCAGAGGATCGAAGCGGTTCGGATCACCGTCATCGACTACGACGAGCAACGCGTTCAGGAAAAGCACGTCGCGTCGATCGAGGAATGCCTTCCTCTTCTCGTCGCGCCCACGATGACATGGGTCAATATCGACGGCCTGCATGACGTCAGCGTGATCGAGAAGCTCGGCACAGCGTTCGACCTTCACCCCCTTCTTCTTGAGGACATCCTGAGCACCGCCCAACGCCCCAAATTCGAGGACTACGAAAAGAGCATCTTTCTCGTGCTGAAGATGCTCCGTTTCGGCGACGATCATCAGGTCGTCGAGACCGAGCAGGTCAGTCTGATCGTCGGGCCCAACTTCGTATTGTCGTTCCAGGAGCGGGTCGGCGACGTTTTCGATTCGGTGCGCGACCGCCTCCGCAGTGGCAAAGGTCGCATCCGCAAACTCGGCGCCGATTACCTGGCGTATTCGCTATTGGATGCCATTGTCGACAGCTATTTCCTGGTTCTTGAGAAGCTCGGCGAACGAATCGAGGACCTGGAGGAGGAACTGGTCAGCGACCCGAGCCAGAAGACGCTTCGGCACATCCACACGCTCAAGCGAGAGATGATCACGCTGCGTCGGTCCATCTGGCCTCTGCGCGAGTTGGTCGGCGGGCTCCAGCGGAGCGAATCGCCCCTGGTGGCCGAATCGACGCGCGTCTACCTTCGGGACGTCTACGACCATACCGTCCAGATCATCGACACGATCGAGAGTTTTCGCGACATGGTTTCGGGAATGCTGGACATCTACCTGTCGAGCGTCAGCAATCGGATGAACGCCGTAATGAAGGTGCTGACCATCATCGCGACACTGTTCATCCCTCTGACCTTCATTGCCGGGGTCTATGGGATGAACTTCGAACACATGCCGGAGTTGAAATGGCGTTACAGCTATGCGGTGGTCTGGGCGGTGATGATCGGTGTTGCCTCGATCATGCTGGCGTATTTCCGGAGGAAGAAATGGCTCTGATGCGGCCCAACATCCTCCCAAAACACGACGCCGACGGCAACAGGGGGCTTGCGGAACCGAGGCCGAGAGGATATGACATGGGGCGCCCACCATGGCTGTGGCCGGTAGGGCCGGGATTTGCGAAGACGTTGACCTATCAAGACGGTTCCCGAGGGTCTTCAGAGGGGATGAAGTTGTTGTCGCTATGATGCTTGCCGCTGCCGCATTTATCGAGTCTCCTGTATTCGCCTGGGTGGTTTTGCCCGTTCTGATCTTCCTGGCCCGCATCTGCGACGTGACTCTGGGGACCGTGCGTCTGATCTTTGTATCGCGGGGCTTCAAGTACCTGGCTCCGATGGTGGGCTTCTTCGAGGTGCTGATCTGGATCCTTGTGATCGGTCAGATCATGCAGAACCTCTCGAACTGGCTCTGCTACGTGGCCTATGCCGGTGGTTTTGCCACGGGTAACTACGTGGGCATGCGGGTGGCCGAGAAGCTGTCGCTGGGAATCGTGCTGATCCGCATCATCACGCAGCGAGGCGCCCATGCCCTCTTGGATTGTCTGCGCAAGGGCGACTATGGCGTGACCAGCGTGGATGGCGAGGGGGCCGTCGGCCCGGTGCAGGTCATCTTCACGATAGTCCCTCGGCGGGAGGTCAGCGCGGTCGTGGACCTGGTCAAGGCCTACAATCCGAAGGCGTTCTACTCTATCGAGGAAGTAGGTCTTGTGGAGAAGGGTGTCTTTCCCGCCAGGAAGGACCTCCGCTACATCGGTCTGGAGCGGTTTCTCCGGCCGTCACGCAAGCGCAAATAGCGTATCAGGGCTGTTCACAGGCTCCCGCGAGATGTACAATACCACGCTTTGTGGCCGGGCCGGAGGGTCGGTTCGGCGAATGGCCAACTGTGGGCGGCGATAAGGTCTGGTGGATGAGAGCGGCAGAGAAGACGGGTCCGAAGCTTCAGAAATTGACCGAGCTATTCGCGGGCAAGGCCTATCTGCTCATCATCATCCAGGACAACCCCGATCCGGACTGCATCGCCTCGGCGGTCGCCCTGCGCAGACTGGCCAACAGTCTGGCCAATCTCCAGTGCTCCATTGCCTGCGGTGGGACCGTCGGGCGGGGGGAGAACCGGGCCCTTGTCAAGTATCTCGGTCTGAATCTGCGCAACTGCGGAGAGATCGACTACAGCAAGTTCGATCTGCTGGCGACGGTGGACACCCAGCCGGGCACGGGAAACAACTCTCTGCCCACGCAATTGTTGCCCAACATCGTTGTCGACCACCATCCCATCCGCCGGCTGACGCGGGCCGTTCCCTTCACCGATATCCGCAGCGGCTACGGCTCCACGTCCACGATCTTCGTCGAGTACCTCATCGAGGCGGGCATCACGCCGGACACGCCCCTTGCCACGGCGCTTCTCTACGGGATCCGCTCCGATACCCAGGACCTTGGCCGTGAGGCTGCCCGCGCCGACGTCGAGGCCATCCAGTTCCTCTATCCATTTGCCAACAAGCGCATGCTCAGCGTCATCCAGCGGGGTAAGGTGCCGAGGGTGTATTACCAGATGCTGGCGGACGCGCTGCGGAACGCCCGCGTTCAAGGCCCGGCTATCATCACAGAACTGGGCGAGATCGACAATCCCGATATGATCGCCGAGGTCGCCGATCTGCTGCTGCGCGAGGATGAGACGACCTGGACGATGTGCACGGGGCGGTGGAACGACAAGCTTCTGATCTCGATCCGCACCTCCGAGGAGAGCAACGTCGCCGAGAACGTGATGAAGCGCATGATCTTCCGCAAGGGCACCGGCGGGGGGCATCTGACCTATGCCGGCGGTCAGGTCCCGTTGGCCGACACCAGCAAGGCCGAGCGGTTGGAGCTCGAAAGGCACATCGAAGAGAAGTTTTTGAAGGCCATCGGCGCCGAGACGACGACGAATGCCCGACTCGTCAAAGCATAGATCCGCTCGACCCCGGCTTCCACGGGTTGTGCCTCGGTGCGACAATCGTCTTGCTTTTCGTTCTCGACGCACTACCATTGCTTGTGGGCATACAGACCGGGAGGCGTTTCGGCGTAGCCTGAGGCGCTTCCAGGGACGAATCCAGTCGGGTTTGGATATCGCGGGAGGACAAGACGATGACGCAGGATCGAGTAGCCCGTCTGAATTACGAGTACACCAATTGCGCTGTGATCGTAGCCCATCCGGACGACGAGACGCTCTGGGCCGGCGGCACGATACTGCTGCACCCCGATAGCTGCTGGACCGTTGCATCGCTGTGCCGCAAGAGCGATCCGGATCGGGCACCAAAGTTCCAGCGGGCCATGGAGTGCTACAACGCCAAAGGCGTACTGGGTGACCTCAATGATGGTCCTGAGCAGACGCCGCTGCGTACGGTGGATGTGGAAGATGCGATCATCGACCTGCTGCCTTCGGATCGTTACGACCTGGTCCTGACCCATGGTCTCTGGGGCGAATACACCTCACACCGACGCCATGAGGAGGTGGCCAAGGCGATCATGGCGCTGCGGGAAAGCGGCCGACTTCTGGCAAAGGAAGTATGGATGTTCGCGTATGAGGACGGTGCGAAGAAATATCTGCCCAGGCCGATCCCCGATGCCGACATCTACGTTCGTCTGCCGCAGGATGTCTGGGAACGCAAGTACGAGATCATCCGCACCGTCTACGGCTTCGATGAGGACAGTTTCGAGGCTCGGACCACGCCGAAAGAGGAGGCGTTCTGGGTCCTCGGGAAAGGCAAGTGAGTGGGGCAGGTGTCCGAAGCTCGCTCCTGATGGTGATCGGGAGAACCGCCGGGAGAATGCATGAAGGTCCTGTTGCTGTACGATTATCCGCCATCTCCGGCCGGTCTGGCCACGCAGGGGCACCTGCTGCACCGGGGCCTTGCGGAACTGGGCGTCGAGGTCCATTCGGTTCATTTCGAATCGGCGCAGGAAAAGGAGTGGTACTACCGCTGGTTCGAGCCGGACATCGTCCTCGGCGTCGGATACTGGGGGCACACGCCGTACCTGGTCCTCCATCCGCAGCGTTATGGCGTGCAGCCGGTCCCCTGGCTGGTCGCCGACGGCTACATGGCCAACTATCACGAGGTGCTCGAAGCCCTGCCCCTGATCCTGGTCACCAGCAAGTGGGTCAAGCAGGTCTACATGCGCGACGGGCTTAGCGGCAAGAACATCGAGGTCCTTCCCGTCGGCTGCGATACCGATGCGTTCATCCCGCGCGATCGCAACGACCCCAAGGTGGCGACGGTCCGCGAGGCCCTCGGCGTGGCGCCCGACCAGATCATGATCCTGACGGTCGGCGGCGACGCCACCAGCAAGGGCGCGCAGGAGGTGATGCAGGCGCTGGCGACGATCGACACAAGGGCGCCGGACTGGAAGTACGTCTGCAAGGTCTGGCCTCAGCCCCGAACGCAGCATCAGAACCTCATCGACCTTCAGCTCGCCACGCAGTTGGGTATCGAGAAGAACGTCGCCTATACGACGAACGTGATCTCGCGAAACTTCATGCCCTACTTGATTGCGGCCTGCGACATCTACGCGGCGCCGTCGCGCCTGGAAGGGTTCGGGATGATCCAGGTCGAGGCCAACGCCTGCGGCAAGCCCGTCATCGGCATCAAGGCGATGGGCCTGCTCGACACCATGATTCACGGCGAGACCGCGTATCTGGCCGGCATCGCGCAGGAGATCCGGCTGCGCGAGACCATCGTGGGCGACGAATCCGGATACGAATCCGGCCATCGGGTGGTCTTCAAGAGCCCTCGCACCGTGGACTACCGCGCCAGCGTTCACGATATTGCAGATCACCTCCTGGAGTTGATGCAGAACGCCGAGTTGAGGACGAAGATGGGTCGTGCCGGGCGCAAACGGGTGGTCGAGCATTTCGACTACCGCGTGGTCGCCAGGAGGTTCGTCGAGATCGTCCGGAAGAGGCTCGGAATTGGCTGATATGACATCGCCTGACTGGAAGCTCGTCGATCGCGCCAAAGCGGCGGCGGTCGAGGTGCTCCTGCACAATCTGCACGGTCCATATCGCGGACTGCCTCGCACGGCCGGATGGGGCTATCCCGAACCCTATACACGCGACCTGATGATTGCCACGCTCGGCGTCCTGGTCGCCGGCAACGATAGACTCACCAAGGCGTGGCGCCGCATGCTCGAAACGCTGGCGAAGAACCAGACTCCGCTCGGTCACATTCCCTCGCTGGTCCACGATCCCGACGATCGCGGCGCCAGCGACACGACGCCGTTGTTCCTGCTGGCTGCCGCGATGTTCCGCGTCGCCACGGGCCAGGACGACCTACTGGACGAGGCGGTCGGCAAGGCACTGACCTGGATGGCCTACCGCAGTCCCTGTGACCGCGTCCTGGTCGCCCAACTGCCGACCAGTGACTGGCGCGACGAGCAGTGGGTGCTCGGCTACGGTCTCTACGTCAACACGGTCCTCTATGCGGCGTTGCGACTTCTCGGTTGCCACGATCGGGCCGACCTGCTGCGCGAAATGATGGAACATTTCACCGTCAAGGGCGAGCAGCAGCAGCGTCACGTTCACGAAGGACTCGTGTTGCGATACAAACCCTACTACGCGATGTGGTCGTATAAGGTGTATCGCAGTGAGCGTTTCGACCTCCTCGGCAACAGTCTGGCGATCCTCTCCGGGATCGCTTCGCACACGCGAGCCAGTCACCTGGTGACGTGGATCGAAGCCGAATGTGCGGCGCTGCGCAAGAACGAGCTTCTGGCGGTGGAACTGCCCCCGAACTTCTTTCCGTACGTTTGGCCGGACGACCCGGACTGGATGCCGCGCTATGCGAAATACAATCAGCCGGGGGAGTACCACAACGGCGGGATCTGGCCCTTTATCTGCGGCTTCTACATTGCTTCTCTGGTGGCCGCCGGACGGTTTCGACTGGCCGAACGCATGCTGCTGACCCTGACCGAGCTTGTTCGCCTGCGACGCGAGGCCGACGTCGAGTTCGGCTTCAACGAGTGGTACCGGGCCCAGGACGGCACGCCTCGGGGCCAGGACTGGCAGACCTGGTCGGCCGCCATGTACCTCTACGCCGCCCATTGCGTGCAGACCCAGACGACGCCGTTCTTCGACCGCTGTCGCCAGGGCTCAGAGACATAACCGCGTCAGTCGGTGTGCATTCCAAGGGCCTCGAAGAGGAAGGCGTAAATGTCCGCCTGCTCTTCGATGGCCTTGGAGACGGGTTTGCCGCCGCCGTGCCCGGCCTTGGTTTCCACGCGCAGCAGCATGGGGTTATCCCCTCCGGCCTTCTCCTGAAGCGTCGCGGCGAACTTCTTGGCGTGCAGCGGCACAACGCGGTCATCGGTGTCGGCCGAGGTGATGAGGATCGCCGGATAGCCGACGCCGGTCTCGACATTGTGCAGGGGGGAGTAGGCGTAGAGATAGTCGAACTCCTCCCGGCTGGCTTCGGCGTTGCCATATTCGGGGATCCAGAAACGACCCGCGGTGAATCTGTGGTAACGCAGCATGTCAATCACCGGTACCTGGCAGACGACTGCCCCGTAAAGGTCGGGTCGCTGGAGCATGCAGGCGGCGACCAGGAGGCCCCCGTTGCTTCCGCCGCGAATCGCCAGCTTCTCGGGTCGGGTGTAGTTGTTTTCGATGAGCCATTCGGCGGCCGCGATGAAGTCATCGAAGACGTTCTGCTTCTTGTCGAGCATGCCGGCCCGATGCCAGTCCTCGCCGTACTCGCTGCCGCCCCGCATGTTGGCCTGGGCGTAGACGCCGCCGGCCTCGAGCCAGGCGAGCGTCGAGGTCGAAAACCCCGGCTTGATGTTGATATTGAACCCGCCGTATCCGTACAGCAGCGTCGGATGGCTGCCGTCCAGCGCCAGACCTTTGCGGTGCGTGAGGAACATCGGCACACGAGTTCCGTCCTTGCTGGTGCAGAAGACCTGCTTCGTTTCATACTCCGCCAGATCGAAGTCGATCTCGGGTTGATGAACGACGCGCAATTCGTCCGAGCCGAGGTCGTAACGGAAGCTCGTGCTCGGATAGAGAAACGAGGTGAACGTGAAGAACATCTCCGGATCGTCCTGTTTGCCCGACAGGCCCGCGACGGTCCCGAGACTGGGCAGGTCGATGTCGCGAACGTATTGGCCGTCGAGATGGAAGACCTTGAGCTTGTGGTGCACGTGGTGCATATAGACAACCACGAGTTGGTTGTCGATCCAGGCGGCGTAGTCGATCACGTCGTCGCCTTGTGGGACCACCGTGATCCATTGGCTCGGCTCCGGCCGCTCGGTGTCGATGGCTACGATGCGCCCTTTCGGGGCATCGAGGTCCGTCAGGAAGTAGAAGACCGGGCCCATGCTGCCGAGGAAGTCGTACCGCGCATCGGCCTCGTCGAGAAGTCTGATGAACGGACCGTCACCGTCGATCGGCCGGTAGCAGACGCGGTTCCTGGGGTCGGTCCCGTGCTGAATGTAAAGGACCAGGTGCTCGCCATCCTCGGTGACAACGGGGGCGAAGCTCAGTTCCTTGTCGTCGGGCCGCTCATAGATGAGCGTGTCGGCCGACTGGGGTGTCCCGACCCGGTGCCAATAGACACGGTTGTAGTTCATCCGGTCTTCGGGTGCGACCGTATCGGGATCCGGGTAGCGGCTGTAGAAGAACCCGCTGCCGTCGGGGTGCCATGCAATCGTCGTGAAGCGGCACCATTGCAGGAGTTCGTCGAAGTCCCGCCCCGAGTCGATCTGGCGAATCTGCACCTCCCGTTCGTCGCTGCCACCGCGTGACAGCCCATAGGCCAGCTTTCTGCCATCCCAACTCACCGCCGCCGTTGTCACGGCCACCGTGCCGTCGGCGCTGAGCAGGTTCGGGTTGATGACGACCTTTCCCGCGTCGTCCAGCGTTTCGTGAACGTACAGGACCGACTGGTTCTGAAGACCATCATTCTTCCAGAGGAAGTACCGTCGGCCTTGTTTCGAGGGGGATGAAAAGCGCGGGTAGTTCATCAACGATTCCAGCCTGGACCGGATCCGTTGCCGGGCGCCGGTGCGCGCGAGAAACCGCTCGGTCAGTCTGTTCTGTTTGGCGACCCACGCCTGGGTCTCGGCCGAATCGGCGTCTTCGAGCCATCGGTAGGGGTCGGCGATCTCGATCTCATGGTAGGTATCGACGACGGTGTCCCTGCGGGTCTGCGGATAGACCAGCCGGTTCGACTTCGTCTGTGGGGCCGAGAGTTGGTGACAACCCGCGCACAGCGCGGCGATCAGGGTGCTCATCAGTGCGATGAACGTGCTCGTTTTCTTCATATGCAGGTCTCCGTTCCAGATCGGTTCCAGATCGCAGGTGACGACCGGCCCTATTGAACGCGGTGCCGGCCGTGTTGTCAAAGCCGGACCGGACAAAATGGCCCATCGCAGCCGAAAGACGCCGATCCGATGTCGGCGGCCTGAATATGGACAAGCTGGGCGGCGATTCTTGCGGTCAATTTGGGAAAAACTGTTGAATTCTTCCTGATGGGGCGGTACCATTCCCGTGACGTGCCCCGGCTTGATCTGTGCACCTGACGGCGAGGTTACGAGGTATGGCTGACCCGACCCGAACCAGCAAGGACCGCGATGACGTGAAGGCGGAAAAGGCCGCTCGTATCCCGCAGAGCAGCCTGGACGACTACGTCAACAATCTCAGTCCAGAGCACAAGATGCTGGTTGCCCTGAAGGCGCAGTTATACGGTGGGTCGTGGGAACCGATGCTCGATGATCTGCGCAATCGACTCACCGGGCAGCCCTATATCTTCAAACTGGCCAATCGAATCCAGGACGATATCGAGCGCATCGAGCAAATGCAACGCTTCGAAGCCGATCATGGCGTCGATCTGGCGGATCACGTCGAGTTGCCCTGAGAGTCGGGGGACAGGACACCGCGTGCGCCGCCTGGGACATGGTGAGCAGATTGCCGCTCCGTGGGTCGGGCGCTCCATGGGGCAACCCTCCCGTTCCCGACGGCCGTCGGGAGAGGGATATTCTGCAAGTTGAGGAGGCCCTTTTGACGAGGATGTGGGAAATGCGAAGGTTATTGATGATGCGGAAAGCGTCGCTGGTTCTGGCGGCGGCACTGTTCGTGGGTGTCCCCGCGCCGGCGGACGGCTCGGATTGGCTTGTCTCGAAGGAACTGTTGGGACCGGCCAAGCTGGCGCCGGTCTGGCAGACGACCCTTCCGGTGCGGTCGGATGAGCGACTCGAAATGGTGAACGTCGTGCAGGACCGGCTGTATGTGCGATCGGCCGAGAACTACGCCTGGTCGCTCGATCGTCGCACGGGGGACATCGTGTTCAGCCGCTCGGTTGCGCCGGCCGGCTTCCCGGTCTTTGGATGGACCCTGTATGGCGACCGTCTGATTACCGTGATCGACAATCAGGTCGTGGAACTGGATGCCGACGCCGGGACGCGAAAACGGGTCAGCAACCTGGAACTGAGCATCATTGCACCGCCGGTGCGGAACAGCGAGTACTTCTACGTCAGCGCCGCCGATCGGCGGCTCCATCTGTTCCGAGCCGAAGACATGGTCAAACTGCGCATGGCCTCGGCCGACAACGATTCGCAGATTACTTCGGTCCTGGCCGGTGAGGATATGGTCGTCTTCGGTACGGATGCAGGCAATCTGGTTGCGATGGCGACCGACGCGCCCCGAAAGCTGTGGCAGTTCGATGTGCCCGGGGCCATCGCCGGGCCGGTCGTGCGCAGCGGCGATTCCTTCTTCTTCGCCAG